>JACLAC010023327.1_pt1 | contig 14143 bp, 13 predicted proteins | sample 8027881 | NCBI WGS metagenome assembly JACLAC01 (sample SAMN15725517, study PRJNA655200) | protist metagenome | isolation source: fluorescence activated cell sorting (FACS) single amplified genomes of... | place: Spain: Blaines Bay Microbial Observatory, Mediterranean Sea | collected 2016-01-19 | reverse complement strand
AAGACCGAAACCCGCAAAGGCAAACCATCCATTGCCATCACCGGGGTACATCAAATTGAAACCCATGAGGGTGTAGGTCAAAATTCCGATCGCGATGATAAAACTGTTCTTGAACAGAATATTGACAGTGTTCTTGCGCTGGGTGAAACCCGTTTCCACGCAAGCAAAACCCAAGTGCATGATAAATACGAGGGCCGCGCAGACCATCATCCAGACATTATTAGCGGTAAAAACAGCATCCGTCACCGTCGCTTCTGCGGCCGATAATGAACTAGTACACAGTCCTGTTGCCGCCAATGTTGCCATCGACAAAAACTTTCTCATTTCAACTCCTAAAAACAAACTTGTATCAGCAATTTACATCGGTTCAATAATGTGCAAGAAAGTGATCCTGCACATCAAAGTTTTGACGTGACTAAACTTCACTCACCGCCCAAACGAGCTTCAAGTGCTTTCAAATCATGACGATAAACTTTCGTCATCACCTCAAGGTCAGCCTTTTTGATGAGCCCCACCTTTGGGAGCCCATAGCGCTCTCGCAAAGCCTCCAATCCCCTCAACTCCAGTTCACTCATAGGGACCGGCTTTGGGTCAGCCTCAGCTGAACCTGAAGCGGCAGATTCCTCAAGAAAGTGAGGCCCGTGGGGCTTATGCGTCTTTAATTTAGAGAGCCCATAAGGCTTTGAAAGCTTCGCCTTGTTGACCGCTTGGCAGCCAACGAGCAAAGATGAGGCTAAGATCAAGGGGGTTAATTTCATGTTCAATCCTTAAATATGGTTATGAAGCAACTTCGATTTCCGGAATGCGAACAAATCGTTGGATCTGTTGTAAACGGGAAAATGCTGTCTGCATGTATATTTCAGCACCCAAAGCGACGTGCCCACTGCTTTCAACACTGCGGCGAATGCCAATCAATTCCTCCATGGTCGTGTTCAGCACCTGCATCGCAACAAAATGATAACGGACCCGCTCCAAGCATTTTTGAAAGTACATGCGCTCAAATAGATTCATCGCTTGGCCCACCCTCTGTCGCTCCCCGAGCTCTTTCGCATCGCTATCCAACTCAGAAGCCAAAAGCAGAAAAGCCTCAGTGGTCAAGATGAAGTCTTTCTCACACTTGAGCAACTGTTGCTCAGTCCACTGCACCAACTTCACATAGGGCTCTTGGGCCAACTTTAGGGCCAGTTCCACCCGGCCCTGGGCCATGCGCAGCAGCAAGTCCTGATGTGGCACCGAAACCTGCAATTGCTCCAGAACCTTCTCCAACTGTTGCTGACTGAGAGGAGCTAAGGGCAAGATCTGCGACCTAGAGGCGATCGTGTCGAGCACACGCTCAGGCTGGTCGGCAGTCAAGATGAACACCACACCCGCAGGAGGCTCTTCAAGGGTCTTCAACAGGGCATTTTGAACCTGCAACGAGTAATTTTGAATATTGGGGATGATGTAAACCATGTCGTCCCCACTTGCCCCTAGACGGTAGACCTCCTCGATAAAAGCCCTAACCACATCGACCGTCGACTGATCTGACTTTTTCTCGCGCACAAAGTCGCGCTCCTGAAGCCCGGGGTGATTTCCTTTGGCCAAAGCCGAACAGGACGAACAAGCCTCACAGGCCTGATCGCCCACTCGATCCTTACAAAACAGCAAGCGCGCACAATGGCGCGCGACGATGCGCTTCCCTATGCCACCGGGTCCTTGAAACAAATACGTTGAGCACAAGCGGCCCATGTCCAGACTTCTCGCAAAAAAAGCTTTTACGGAGTCGTGCCCCACCAAAGACAAAGCCAAGCCCATTATGCCCCCAAGCTCCCCATAGGGTGCTCTCGTTTCATACCCTTCATCAGAAACTGTGAAAAGGCTCAACTCTATCGCCAAGCCCCTGTGGACCAGCACAAAGCTCAAGGTGACAGCGCAGGCCTAAGCCTTTCCTGTCACCTTTTCACTTGTGGCTCCTTATTGTAACGCCCCAGCTGCCACTACAGGGCAGCTTGGGCCGCAGCCAAACGGGCAACCGGCACGCGGTACGGGGAACAACTGACGTAGTTCAGCCCAATGTCGTGACAAAACTTGACCGTTTTGGGTTCACCGCCGTGTTCACCGCAAATGCCCAACTTGATATCGGGACGCACCTCCCTTCCCAAACGAATCGCCAACTTCATCAACTTCCCAACCCCCTCTTGGTCCAATACAGCGAAAGGCTCGTCCTCATAAATGCCCTGCTTGACGTACCGGGGTAAAAACTTGCCGGAATCGTCACGGCTAAAACCACAGGTCATCTGGGTGAGATCGTTGGTGCCAAAGCTAAAGAACTCGGCGTCCTGGGCCACCTCGTCCGCTGTTAAGGCCGCACGGGGCACCTCGATCATCGTGCCCAATTTATAATCGACCTTTTGACCTTTATAGGCAAAAACCGCGTCGATGGTGGCCAGGGCTTTTTCCTTGATCCATGAGAGCTCTTTAGCGTGCCCAACGAGGGGGATCATGATCTCGGGGTGCACGGCGATGCCCTCGGACTGGACCTCGATGGCCGCTTCAATGATCGCTCTGATCTGCATGTCCAAGATCTCTGGGTATGCGATGCTGAGACGGCAGCCCCGAAACCCCAACATCGGGTTCTCTTCTTTCATGTCCCTAACCTTTCGCTTGACCAAGTTCATCGAGATGCGCATGGTCCTGGCCATCTCCGCCACGCCCTTTTCTCCATGGGGCAAAAATTCATGGAGAGGAGGGTCCAAAAGCCTGATGGTGGCCGGACGTCCATTTAGAACTTTAAACATCGCTTTAAAATCATCACGCTGGATGGGCAGCAAGCGCGCTAGGGCTGACTTGCGCTCTTCCTTGGTTTCGGACAAGATCATCTTTCGCATCGCCACAATGCGGTCGCCGTCAAAAAACATGTGCTCCGTCCGGGTCAAACCAATGCCCTCTGCCCCAAACTTAACGGCCATCTCCGTGTCCTTGGGGGTGTCAGCATTGGTGCGCACCCCCAAAACCTTGATCTCATCCACCATCTCCATAAAGGTCTGGTACTCTTGGGCCAACAAACTGTCCTCGAGCTTCATCTCACCGTTCAAGACCTGCACGATCTCCGATGCCCTCACTTCGATGTAAGCACCAAAAACCTCGCCGGTGAAGCCGTCTATGGAGAGAAAATCACCCTCTTTGAGGGAGACCCCATCGACCTCAACCACCCGCAAGCTTTCATCGATTTTCAACTCTGAGGCACCGCAAACGCAGGGACAACCCATGCCCCGAGCGACAACCGCCGCATGGGAAGTCATGCCACCTCGGGCCGTCAATACCCCTTCGGCAACGGCCATGCCACCGATGTCTTCGGGGCTGGTTTCAACCCGCACCAGCAGCACTTTTCGCCCTTCCTCGTGGGCCTTCTCAGCCGCGGCGGCGCTAAAGTAGATCTGCCCACAAGCTCCCCCCGGGGAAGCATTGAGGGCTTGGGTTAAGGGAGAGATGCTGTTTTCCTTCATATAATCGCGGTCGAGGATGGGGGCAAATAGTTTGCTGAACTCGCCCGCTGGCATCCGTTCAATGGCCGTTTTGGCGTCGATCAGCCCTTGGGCAACCATCTCAACCCCGGTGCGCAACCAGGCAAAAACCGTGCGTTTGGCGTTGCGAGTCTGCAAGATGAACAACTCACCATCCTCAATCGTGAACTCGATATCTTGCATATCTTGATAGTGCTCTTCAAGCTTGTGGCGGATATCCACCAGTTCCTTGTAAGCTTGGGCGTTGTTGTCCTCTAAGGTGGAGATCGGCTGTGGTGTCCTGATGCCGGCCACCACGTCCTCCCCCTGTGCGTTCATGAGGTATTCACCGTAAAATTGGTTCTCTCCATCCGAAGGGTTACGGGTGAAACAAACCCCCGTACCCGAGGTGGGCCCTTTGTTGCCAAAGACCATTGCCTGCACGTTGACCGCCGTCCCCAACAAACCCTTGATGTCGTTCATCTCGCGATAAAGGATACAGCGCTCGTTGTTCCAGGATTTTAAAACAGCTGTGATCGCAAGCTTCAACTGCTCAAATGGATCCATGGGAAAGTCGACTCCTTTCTCACCCTTGACCACCTTGAGGTAGCCTTCGATCACCTCCCTCAAGTCTTCGGCACTGAGATCCGTGTCCAGATCGGCCCCAACCTTTTGTTTAACATGGGCTAGGATCTGCTCGAACTTCTCCTGGGGGATATTCATCGCGACGTTGGCAAACATCTGGATAAAACGACGGAAGGAATCGAAGGCGAAACGAGGGTTTTCCGTTTTCTCCCCAAGACGGATTGCGATATCGTAGGACATACCAAGGTTTAGGATGGTGTCCATCATGCCGGGCAGGCTTTGAGCGGCCCCGGAGCGCACCGATAACAGCAAGGGGTTGTCGGCATCGCCAAACTTTTTACCCATGGTTTCCTCCAAGTGAGTCAAGTGACTCCTCACCTCTTCGGCTAGGCCCTCTGGCCACTCCTGATCATTTTTATAAAAGAGATCACAAACCTCACAGCGGATCGTGAAGCCCGATGGCACCGGTATGCCCATTTTGCTCATCTCCGCAAGGTTGGCGCCCTTACCACCAAGACAATCCCGCATAGAGGCGTCGCCCTCCGTTCCCTGAGCTCCGTTTCCGAAGAAAAAAACCAACTTGTCCACCTAAACCTGCTATATATAAAATTATTTAGATGGATTAAATATACATATAGGTTAAAATCCTCAATTACCAGATACACATCAACATGACTTCAAGGCTAGCAGTTGCGGCTAAGCTCAACCTCGACATGAACAAGCTACCCTCGCAGGATCAAAACGTCCACGAACTCGACCTAGAGGTCTTAGAAAAACTCCCTTTGGGAACAAGAACCATCGAGCTCCTGAACACCGTTGCCCGAGAGTTCGCCCATCACCTCAGCGAGAACAACCTCAGCTTCACCTGGGAGAGCATCGACGCCTACCTCGATGACCTGGCGAGCAACAGCCAGCCAAGCCTCAAACCGGCAACTTTAAACTCAAAGCGCTACGCCCTCAAAAAACTGCTGCTCAGCCAACCCTCCATGGCCCACCCCAGCTCCCAAGCGGCCATAGAACAGGCCTTCAAGACCATCAAGCGCAATCAGGTCGACCTACGGGTTCACGAAACCGAGTACCTCGAAGCCAAGGAGGTTCAGCAGATCGTCGACCTTTGCCTGAGTGGCAAAGATCGACAAGTGCGCGTCGGCATCATCGTCGCCGCACTCTTCGAAACGGGCTGCCGCGTTAGCGAACTCATCAACATTCGCCTAGAAGACTGCCAAATCGGTGAACAACTGAGCATTCGTATCTTGGGGAAGGGAAAAAAAGAACGCCTCGTGTTCATGCGAAGTAAAACCTTCAACCGCGCCAGAACTTTTTTTGGCGGCAAAACCTATCTTTTTGAAAGTGAAAAAGGCACCCCTATTTTTAGGAACAACATCTTTCGCTCCATACAAAGGATGAGCCGCAGGGCTGGCATCAACAAGACCGTGCACCCCCACACCTTGAGGCACAGTTGTGCTATGCACCTGATCAAGGTCCGCGACCTCAACCCCAAAGCCGTCAGTGAATACCTAGGTCACAGTGACGTTGCCATCACCCTCAAAGCCTACATTCACGACATGCCCAGTTACGATGAAGTGCTGGGCCTTTGAGCCGCTAAGGACTATCGGGCGCTTGAGCCTGAGCGGTCAAAAGTGGCAAAGGCAGACCTGCCCAAAGGTCTAACATCACTTTTCGGAGCTGTTCCGTTGGGACATCATCGGGTATGGAATTCACGGTGTTCCAGTGCGCTTCAACCCAAGCCCGTTCTTCATCACCCAAGGCCTTCAAGAGCGTCCCCATCTCTTCCAAGGGCCACCACTGGGCTGCACTTTTCTGGGAGCGAATCACGAGACGAAACTTCTGGTCATCGTTGAGGTGAGCGAAGACCTCCACCCCAAAGCCCCTCGATTCGGCCTCCTCAGCCAAGCTCAACATGCGCTTTTGACGGCCGACAAACACTTGGGCCGAAGGCAGTCGCCCCCCAAACACAGCCTCGATCAATTCCCCGTTCAGATCCTCGGGTTCACCATCGATATTCGGCCATTTTGGAGCCCAGAACAAAGGCAAATTGGACCAATCTATATCGTTCAAAACCAGATCCTTTTGCAGCGACCACGAGGCCAACTGGCGCCCAGCTCCAATCAAGAGCAGTTCTTGGGCCCCAGTGCTCTGCCTGGCGTAAACACCGTGTAAAACGATCCCTCCTTCACGGCAAAACCTGCGCTTCGACCTCAATTCGGCCTCGCCCATGTCCAACAAGGTTTCCAAACCGCAAGAGGGCAAGTCATCGCCCATCGGCAAATCCATAAAGGCAACCATGCCGTCGCCCCAGTCTTCCTGCTCGACGTGATCGGCGGCTTCGCGCTCCCCCCAGTAGGCCTCTCGCATGATCTCTTTCAAGCTGGAGTTCAGGTCCTCACCGCAAAACCAAGACGAGGCTTCGAAAGCGCCTTCATCGCTGAATGTGCCTAGGGCGATCTCTTGCTGGCCAAGCTTGTCACAAAAAAACAGCTCGCCGTGATAATCGGGCCTGAGGTGACCTTGCTTTAAATTTAGTGTTAAACTCACAATCCGCCAGATGGACCTTTCAACTGATCAGAAGAGTAGCTTTATCAAACGCTCACGATCACGTTAGATGGGGCGCGTTTGCCCAACCTCTGTTGACAGGTGGGACAAATGCCCGTCATCACGGTGTTTTGATAAAGAAGTTCAAAACCGAATTTTTCGGCGATTTGCTTTTGCAACTCCTCAATCCTAGGGTCGTTGAACTCAACGATAGAACCACAACGGTCACAGACAAGGTGATCGTGATGGGGGTGACCAATGGTGTGCTCGTAAGCAACCTTCGCATGGGTGTTGGTCTGAACCTTAGCCAGCAAACCAGCCTCTAGCATGTGCTTGATGGTGCGATAAATGGTGGCACGTCGCGAACCGGTGAAGTCCTCGAGCAACTCTTCCAACTGGTCAACGGTGAAGTGCCCCTCTAGGCCGTACACGGCATTCAGCACCCTCTCCCTCGGCTTTGTCACCGAGAGCCCATTTTTTTTCAGGTAAACCTTAAAGATCGCTAGGGCCTCCTTGCGGTGACTCTCGTGATCGTGAACTTTTTCTTCTGCCATCATGTTTTTAGATTCTAATGGGAATTTTTTCTTTGATAGTTCAAAAAGATCCCATCAAGCTGAGCCGTCTCATTCTATTAGAAACTACAGCTTCTGAAAATAATCAACCCTCTTAAAACGCTCAACCCAGATCAGCAGGTGCCGGCAGGCAGCCAATGCCCAAAGCAACAAACGGTCGGGAAAACGATCGCCCTTGGCCTGCTCCTGAATCCACCATAAAGCATCACCGGGGTAACGAAACCAGTGGTAGGAAAGCTGAGCAGCAAAACCCTGCTGCGGATGACAACCAACACGGGAGGGCTCCGAGACCAAGCTTTGCAGGTGGCCATGCAAGACAAGGGCCGTGCACTCATAAGTGAAAGAGCGAAGCGCATGCTCCTGACCGCGCCTAGCCATCTCCTCCGCTCGCTCAGGGTTTTGCAATAGCCATTCCAACTGCTCGGCAGCCTGCTGGGTTGAGGCGTACAACAAGGCGTGCTCACCATCTTCGATCAGAGCATCGACTCCGGGCACCTTAGGGGTCACCAAGGGACGACCGCTCAGCAGCACCTCCATGATCCGCATATTGATGTCACCGTGAACGGCTTGATTCAAAACCGCACGACAATCTTGATAAAAATCGGCCACCTCAGCCCCCGTGCGGGTTCGGGCCTCGATGCGCAGCGGCAACTGCTTGCCGATCTGGGTCAGCATCGCTTCGCGCTGCTTCAATTGACGGTGACCCTTAACGGAACCGGAAAAACCTGCCACATAGCAGCGCTCACGCTCTTGCCAAGGGCGGTAAAAGGTGGCGCGGTCAACGGCAAACGGCACCACCACCACTTGGTGCACCCCAAGGTCCTTGAGCTTATCTTTCATCACCTCATCGGTGACCACGATCAGATCAAAGAGAGGGCAAGAACGGCTCAACTCGTTGGCGTGCAAGTGCAGGTCGTACAACACCCAAACCTTTGGACAACTCACCACGTAAAGGTCCGGTGGAAAATAATCGGGCTTGCTGTAGAACTGAAGCAAGACGTCCGGCTGAAAATCATCGATCACGGGCACGATCGGGCTCCGCACCTCAGCGGGGTAATCGCTGCGACAGCCCTGTTCCGGGCCGACGGTGGCCACCTCCATCAGAGGCTGCAAGGCCTTTTTATAGAAGGCCCCAATCATGTTGGGGCCGTTCCACAAGCTGATCAGACAACGCAGTTTTTTCACTGCCGCCAAAGCTCGACCTCGGCCCCGACCCTAGCGCAATTGGCCAAGATGTCCGGTTTCGAGGCCTTCAGAACCAAGCCCATCAACTGGGGAAAGCGCTCAAAGCTGGCTCGGCCTAGGACATCCAACAACTCCTCCAACAGACCAAATTGTCCTTCCACGGCGCCCCGTTCCAGAAATGCCGCGAAGGCACCGTAGTCGACACCGTCAAGCACCTCCTCCTGCCCTTCACGCACCCCCTCAAAGTCGGCGTGTAAGGTCGCGTTGAAAATCAGACGCTGGGGCCGCACACGCTCCTCATCCAAAATGCCGACAATACAGTTCACCTCTAAATCCACGAGGTGGAGACAAGAACGCGTTCGCTTTATCATTGCATTCGTAACGAAAACCTAACCCTATGAGTCTTCCCCCCAGTCGCGCACGTCAAGATGTCCTCCACGAGAGCCCCTGGGCGAGATGGGTTGCAAGACCCATGCCCGATTCGGACGAGCGTTACTTTTGCTGTGAACTTTTCGATTACAGCACCATCGTTCCTTTTCTCCCCAATGGCAACACCTTGGTGGTCGAACAATACCGACCGGCGGTTCGCAGCCACAGCCTCGAGTGGCCCGGCGGCCTGGTGGACAGTGAGCTCGACCCCAAACAGACAGCTCTAGCCGAACTCAACGAAGAGACGGGCTGGATCGCCGAGAGTTGCCAAAGCTTAGGCAGCTTCCACTCGGACTCGGGCAGACTGGACAACCAGTGCCATATTTTTGTTTGCCAAGCCCTGAAACGCAGTCAACCGTGGTCGCCGGAAAGCGGACTGGCGGTGATCGAAAAAAGCCCGGCTGAAATCGAAGCTGACATCGCCAATGGCTCCTTCCGCAACGCCATTCACGTGCTAGCTTGGCACCTCGCCAAGGGTCACGCCCAAGCTAACAGCGCGTCCTGACCTTGGAAGAGAGCGAGCCATGCTTAGCTGCGATCAAAGCCTCTAGCGCCGCCAGAAGACAGCACCTGATCTCCGCCATGCGCGCAGGAGAAGCCAGGGGACAGCACTGCCGCAACTGCAGCGGAACCTGCTGCACCTCAGCTCACAACACCATGCACGTCAGTCCCCTAGAAGCTTTCGACCTCATGGTGGACATGCAAAACAAAGGGCGCTGGAACGACACCTGGATGGAGAGGATGAGGCAGTGCGAACGGGACAACAACCTCGATCGGCCGCCAATCTGGATGGGCAACCAAGAGCTCAGGCGCAGCTACACCTGCCCTTTTTTTGGGGCCGAGCAGTGGGGCTGCGGTTGTGCCGTCGAGCAGAAACCCTACGGCTGCATCGCCTTCAACCCCCGCGAACAAGGTGTTAAAGATGGCGGCAATTGCCGCTCATCCATGGATGAACTGCAAAAACAACGACAGATATCTACGAACGAGAGCGAGTGGAACAACACCCTGAAGGCTCACTTTGAGCTCGATTGGGACAAACGCTCCATCCCCTCTGCCATCTTAGACCTGTGGAAGCATCAAACTCAAAAAAGCTCAAACGAGCAACAAAGCTAGTCGTCCAATACACTAGACTTGGTGTCCACACGAACATGGCTGAGGCTGCATCTTCCGGCGTCGCTCCTGACCCAAAGAACGTGAAGCTCTCCCCCGAGCACGACACAGCTGGGGTGGGAAGCGTCTTGGCGGCCTGACAACAAGCGTGGCTGCGTCCATGCGCCACGATTATTGACGCTCAGCATAATACTCGATTTTTCAGAAACACGTTCGTCCCACACCAGATAGCGCTGTCCCAACGGACCTTCAACCATATCCATGTGCTTGGCCGATGGCCCCCCTAGCGGAACGGGCTCAGACCAAGTATTTTTGTTCAGATTATAATCCGTCACATACAAGCCTTCCTTTTCGGACCTGCCGGTCCACACGGCACTGTGAATGGTGTTTGAGTCCTCATCCACCACCAAGGCTCCGCCAACGTGGGGACAACCGCGGAAGTCCCAATCGAAGGCACCGGCCGAACCCAACTTGCGCCAAGAAGCTGATGCCGGAGACCATAAGGCCACCGCCATATCCCGCGGCGCAGCTTGGCGGTAGAGGGCGACCAACTGACCTCCCTTGGATAGGGTCAGGCTATTCCAACAACACATACAGGTCGGTTCCGCGACGCCACGGCTTGGTGTCCAGTGCTCGCCACCATCTTGGGATCGGGCGTAGAAAAGCCCTTTGTGATCCCTGCCCTCAACTTTAGCTAGCCAAATCAAGTGCAACTGTTCGTCATCGCTGGCAACAAGGTCATAGAAGCCCTGGTCACCCCTGGCAACACTGGGCTTTGGCAAGGGCAGCGCTCGCCAGTTCATGGCTGCTTTCTCTGAGCTCAGCCCCACCATCGGTCCGCGACCGCCCCAACCTCGACCAGTCTTTTGCCATATCGTATAAATCTTACTTGGGGAAACCGCCAAACGGGCTGGATTGCCCATGTTGATGCCTTTGATGGCATGGGGCTTCGTGGGCAAAAGCTCAGGACTTGACCAAGCTGGAGCCTCGAGCTTCCAGTTGAGGTAGTGTAACTGAATATCCTCACCTTCGCCATCGCCAACCAACAGATGTAGCCCCGTAGCATCGACCTCGAGGTCGAAGCTACAGACCGACGTCAATGCTGAAATATACTGAGACCCAGAGGGAACGTCCTCAGCACTGGCGGAGTATAGGGAAGGCCAAACCATCCCTATACTGAAACAGAAACAAGTGGAGAGCAGGGGTCTGAAAAAGAGCAATGACAAAGAGCGAACCTAAAAGCCTCTGACTAACCTTGCCATTTTCCACCTAGGAAAAACGTGCGCTGGGGATAGGGATGACTCACGAATGCCTCGCGGTCGAACAGATTGTCGACGCCCGCCGAGAGAGAAAAACCACCCCCAATACGGTAGTTGAACTTGAGGTCGGTGATGAAGAAAGAGTCCACCGCACCATAGCCAGAACCGTGGTCGTCGTTTTGAAGTCGACCGTACTGATTGCTCGAATAACGGAAGCCCAAACTGCTGCTGAACTGCGATGTGTGCTCCAAGCTCATCAAAGCGTTGACTCTCCAGCGGGGAGAGCGAGGGAAGCGGTTGCCCTCCAAACTTGGGTCTGGACTGTTTTCCTCGATCACCGAGGACTGGTAGCTCGCGTTAAGCTCAACGTCAAATTTTTGCCATAAAAAAGCTCTGTGTTCATAGGCGCACTCCACTCCTTTTGTGCTCACTTCATCGATATTGAGAAATGTGGTCTCGTTCAAAGCTGTATCGGTTAGGTTGAAGATCGTGTTTTCGACGTCGTCGTAAAAGAAGGTCAGGCGCAACGTGGATGGTTTAAAGTAGAAGAAGTGACTCAAACTGTGATGTAGACCTCGCTCTGGCTTCAAGTTCGCGTCGGCGATAACCGTGCTGCTGAGCGTCTCAAAGTTACCGAACAGTTCTTCACTGAGAGGAAAACGATGGGCTACAGCTGCGGAATAGCGGATATCCCAATGGGGCGTTTTCTGGTAGAGTAAGGAAAACTTTGGCGACCATTCGGAAAAATGACGATCCGGCGACTCGGTCAAACTTGATGCTTTCTTCTTGAAGGCTTGGGTCATCTCCCAACGCTCTTGGCGGAGGCCAAGACTCATCACAAATGGAGCAGCGAAACGCCAGTCTCCTTGAAGGAAAAATGCCCTCGTCGACGTGTCGCCGCTGTCTTCTTGGCTGAAGCCATCGCGACTGCCCGAGCGCCAATCGTCGCTGCTGTATTTTTTAGAACGGTAAACATAGTCATCCCAGTGAAATCCGGTGTGCAGGTTCAGTCCATCAACCCCAGCAAAAGAAGACTTGGAGAACTTGATGTCCATATTGAGCCATTTCGACCCCTCAAGGTCACTAACGCTGCCACTGTTGTCGTTCAGTGGGTCCGCAGGGTTGTGATTGGAACGGATGTTTTCATTTTTATCGATGTGATACCAACTCAGGGTTGTGCGTTGACTCCAGCCTTTACCCCATTCACCATCTAGGCCTAGGCCAAAAAGATACTCCTCGCGGCGGTCTCGGCTGAGCCCAAAACGGTCGTTGCGCACCACAAAAGCCTCGCCAGCAACACTGGCGTCATTCGTGTCCCTGTCGCCATCACCCCATACCGGTTGACCGCCACTGTCTTTGATGTAATTATTTGCTCCCAAACTGTCTTTATCGAAACCTATTCTGGCGACGGTTCCGTTTAAGCTCCAGTGTGGATTGAAATCATAAGCGCCCTTCAACTTGAGTAGCGTCGAGTCGACCTCCTCCGCTCCAGTATCACCATAAACAATCCGATCTCGCCCACGGGCGTCTTGATCACGGAATACACCACTCACCACAGGCTCTGAATTCGCCACTTCTAAGCCGACGTCATCTCTAAAACTTTGAGGTTGGCTCTCATTGTTCAGGTGGTCGAACATCAAGAAATACTTGAAGTTGCCCCTGCGATCACCATAGGACAGTTGCTGCTTGTGACCCCAGAACTGATCATCAACACCGTAATAACTGAAGTCTTGACTGAAGACATCGGCGCTGAAATGGATCTCTTGACTCTCGGGGAACGAGGTCTTGAAGTTGACCACCCCACCCATGGCTCCACCGCCGTACTCGGCTTGGAAAGGGCCATAGACCACCTCTGTCGCCTCCACTTCACTGGGGGAGACGATGTTCCAACGGGGGGCACCATTCCAGCGGGAGCGCAAATGATAGTGGATGGGCAAGCCATCGGCGAAAACCATCGATCTGCCGTTTTGCCAACTGTGATTGCCGCGAATCTGCAAAACGCCATTGGAGTCACCGATGTAACGTTTGCGGACGTTGATGCCGGGCATGTACTTGAGCGTGTCCTCGGGGTTGACGACATTGAAGCGCTCTGCGTCAAGCTTCGTGCTTGTGGCCACGGGGGCTAGCACGTCCGCTTCCAATCTAGAGGCTTCGCCGACCACCAGTACGGGCGGCAGCAAGACCGTTTCTGCTTTTTTTTCATCCTCACCTTGAAGTGAGCACAGAGGAGCCGTCAGCATGATGATCGACAGGCCTCTCGCTAATACTTTATTCATCATTTATACCTTGTTAAATCTTTCGTTCAGTATTTTTTTGCAGTTTTCGCCTTTTGAGGACAAAAAACGGAATTGAGAAAATCAAAGCATCGTCGACAACAAACGCTCTGTTTCTCCGTCTTTAGGCTTGGATCACTTTTACCCTAGAACTGTTAGCATCTTGCTAAAACCTAGGTACAAACCAAGCACACTTATCAAAAAAAGGTCTAAACGAATAAAGGTGGCGGTAAAAGCGGTTTCTGAATGAACTGGGTTAGCAGGTCTTTAATCAAGACATCTTCATGCTCGGTCACCTTTCCTCGCACAAAGGGCACCATGCAAAAAGGCATTGGCAACTGACTGAGGTAACTTGTTGGGATGTCCCTTTTTGAGCTGGGCATGGGGGCACCTTCGTCACCATGCTTCTGCTGTTCAGCAGCAGAGATCGCCTTGCAGAGCTCACAAGGGTTTTGACCATCAAAGGTTCTCTCGATGGCCACATTGATAGAGGGCGAAGACAAAGTGTGAGAGGACACCATGGACACCCAAGCCACCACTTGAAGGAATGGCAAGCCCAAATGCACCACTAGGAGCAAAAAAAGTGTTAACTTACGAATCATCTCTCATTCAAGATTTTGACAAAAGGGGACTTTTGTCAAAACATGCGTTCAGTTGATCAATTCTTTGCTCACAACAATATCATGGTTGATCAA
>JACLAC010000612.1_pt1 | contig 14147 bp, 5 predicted proteins | sample 8027881 | NCBI WGS metagenome assembly JACLAC01 (sample SAMN15725517, study PRJNA655200) | protist metagenome | isolation source: fluorescence activated cell sorting (FACS) single amplified genomes of... | place: Spain: Blaines Bay Microbial Observatory, Mediterranean Sea | collected 2016-01-19 | reverse complement strand
CATTCTGGTAGATCTCTTCTGCCAGTTCTGCATCTCGGGTAATGGCGTACAGATATCCCATGAATTCGCTACGAAGCTGCAGGTACTTTTGAATCAGTTGGCTATCAGTCATGAGGTGCTCCTGAACTCCAAGTACGCATGGCGTTGAAATCAGACAGGAAACTTCGAAAAAAAAGAGGAAATAGGCCGTAATCAACGCATTAGCGTTCTTTTTGCCAACAACCCGACGGGTTCGGGGTGGGGAACAAGGAGCTAGGTCAGAACGATATCTCGGTCTTGATTCTGGCTGTCACACGCGAGATTAAGACTTGCGGTTCAATGCAAATTCTTGGGGTTTACCGACTGAGTGCAGGCGGGGATGCTGGCCTGGATCCAAAATGGTGAAGGACATTCATGAGCAGTTTGCTCATGCTCTCATCGTGATAAACACCCCAGGCGGTTGCGATGGAGCCCGTGTGGAAAACACGCCCTCCCTGCGGGCGTTCCCAGTAGATGATTTCGGCGATTGTTTTATCGTTGCCGATTCGCTTTTTATGTCCTTCTGCGTTGTAGTCGATAACCGCTCGCGCGTCACCGCTGCTGGCGACAGTGACGATCCCTTCAGGTTCGGCGAGCTGTTTGATGGCGGGATCGGCAGTTGCGCGTTGCAGGGTTGAGAGGCGGACATCAAATTCGTGCCCTACCGCGCCGGTTTTTGGATTAATGAACCCAAACGTATCTCCTTTTTTCAATCCAACGCGATGCGGAGTGTTGAACAGGAAGTGATCTGGTTCGTTCACTTGATAAGGTTTGAACGCGCCGCCCCAGCCAATGCAAGTGAGTCCGACGACTTTCCAAGCGGGGTAGCCGCAGAATCGCATCAAGCTGCCACGTTTGAAATCGTGGCTGTGATACAGTTCGCCTACTTGAGCGAGTTTGCGACCACCAATTCTGGTTCCGTATTTGCGAACCTCCATGACCTCATCTGATTCGTCAAAGCTGACTCGCCAGAACATGGTGTTGCCGGACAGAACCAGCGCGTCACCGCCTCCGCTGAGGTAAGCGTCAAGCCCATTGTAGGCGCGAGCTGACCAGTATTCGCTGTGCCCATTGATGATTACGGCTTGATAGCCACTGAGTAACTCTGGATTACGATCCAGATCGCGATCCGTGAACACATCGTATTCGTATCCGTTTTGGTCCAGCCAAAGATGCAGAAAACGTTCTCCTCGCATCAAGTGACTGTAGGATTGATTGATATACGTCTTGTTGGGGCAGGCTGACGGCCATGGTAGCTTCAGCCCGATCTTATAGGTGGGTTGGCCGTTGCGATGATCACGGTAGCCACTGTAGGTTGCCGCGTCGGGGTGGGTGGTGGAAAGCCCTCCCGTTCCCATCATGGTCATTGCCTGGCCATGGTTGATGGGAAACGGTGCAGAATTGTAGGCAAGCCATGTGTTGGTTGACATCAGCACTGCCAGCGGTGCCTTGGGGCGCGACTCGGGGCGGAGAACGATGAAGGTCGAGAAGTATCGCATCGGTTTACCGTCAATCTCAAAATCAAAACGGCCTGCGTAGACACCTGATTTTGAAGCCTCTGGAATACGGAACCGATGATTGACTTTCCAGCGTGCGTCATAAAGTTCATCAGATGCCAGTCTTAACCCATGGCCGCGGGTTACATCTTTGGTCGGGTAGTAGCTTGCGTCATGCCGGTCGATGGCGGACGCATCGAAGCTGGGGCCGCCGATCATCCACGTTCCTCGATTGATGATTCGGCCATCGCGTGCATCGACACCAGCATCGGCAACGCGACTTCCACGCTCTTCGGTAAACGGCCAACAGGACAGTACTGAATTTTCTTTTGGCATGCTAAGCCCGCGGTCCTTTACCCGCTCTTGCAGTTGAATTGGGTCAAGGGCCCGGTCGTAAATCGCGACCATGGCAATATCACCGTTGTAACAATTCTGCGCGAGACCCTTGTCTGCGTAGGCGCCGAGTCGAAGGGCTGTTTTCCCAGCCCGCACCGTTCCAGTGTATGGCCACTCTGCCACAGGTTTGCCGTCGATGAATACGCGTTTGACGTTCCCGTCCCACGTCGCGGCAACGTGCTGCCATTCTTGAGTTTTGAGCAAGTCTGGCTTTGTGTAATGCAATGCAGAGGCTGTGAATTTGCCACCAGCGTCGGTATGGAATGCAATCTTACCGTCATTGATCAGCAGGCCGATTCCGCAATTTTCCGGATAATCATGTTGGGTAATCAGGCCTTGCCAGCCGCTGAGGCTGAACGGGCGAACCCAGCATTCCAACGTCATTGCATGTAACGGTCTTTCCGTTGGCAAGCCGTTTTCAACGTGGACATATGATCCAGGACGGATCGGCTGTACTTTTGCGACATTGTCGGTAAAAGTCGCCAATACGGGATCGCTTTCCCGATCTTCGGGTTCCGAGCCCAGTTTCACCACGTTCAGTTCATAAGGAACGCTGCTGCTCACTCGAAATTCGATATCGGTACCTGCAGCAATGCTCTTCTGGGCATACGCATGCAGGCCAGGCAAGCTGATCGTTCGATGCGGTGGTATTCGGTTGTGGTATTTAACCGCTGGGAATGGGGCCGACTCGTTGGAAATCGTGGCTTGCTTGAGGTAGGCAACAATGTCTGCGATCTCCTGAGAACTTAGGACTTTATCAAGTCCTTCCGGCATCAAGGAGACACTGGCATACCTTGCCTGCTCGATGTCTTTGATCCGCACCGGCTGCATGACCCCTGCTGCCGTGGCAAGAAAAATCCTGTTGGCGGTTTCTTTCACGAGCAGTCCCGAGACAGCCCTTCCGTCCTCCGTCAGCACGTTAATGATTTCGTGATACCGTGCAATCGAAGCGCTGGGATAGATGATCGCTTCCAACAGGTCGCGTTCACTGCGGATCGCACCGATTCTGGTCAAGTCAGGGCCTAGCCTAACCCCCTGTTGTCCCTTGATATGACAGGTGATGCATTTCGATTTATCACGATTACTGAATAGTTTTTCGCCTCGTTTTGCATCCGCGGTTGGCAGGAATGTTTCGAGTTCATCCAAACGTTGTTTCTGTCGATGCATTTCTTTTGGCGACAACTCGATAACTTTGGCAAGCTGAATTTCAGGAAACTCGTCCGGCGTCAAATTCAGTTGGTCGTTTTTCAACATTCGTCGCACTTGCTTCGCGGCCGGGTGTTGCAGCGGCAGGCTGTCAACGTCATCAATCTCGTAAAGGGCGTGAATGATGGCATGGGTCAAAAATGGATCAGCGGAACTTGAATAGGCCGTTAGCAATGGCGTTGTCGCACTTTTGTTGGCGATCCTGCCGAGAGCCATGGCAGCCAGACGACGAACTTGCAGGTCATTGTCAGAGAGTTTTTTAATCAGCGGTGCTACCGCTTCAGGATCTCGCCACATTGCGACGCTGTGAACCGCTGCTGCCCGCACGTCCGGTCGTTCATTGTTCAGAAATCCGCGGACTGATAGTCTCGCTGTTTTGCCAGAGATTCGGTGTAAAGCCCATATCGCCGGGATTTTGGCATCGGCTCGACGCAAGTCGTCAATGTGATCCTCATGTCCCAGTGCATCGATTGCACGGCTTACAACAAAGGGGCGTTGGTCGGACAGCCAAGCTGTTTCCGGTTGCTCCCAATTCAGCTTCAGGCCCCGTGGGTCATTCAGTGGGGCCCTGTTCTTTTTCTGAAGTCGGTAGATCGCACCGAGAATATCGGGCTTGGCAACTTTTGATGTTGGGCAGCAGATCATGTACCAGCTGCCTGTATCGGCAATCAGTAAGCTACCATCGGCATCTTCGATCACATCGGTTGGGTGGAAGTCCGTTTGATCACTTTCCAGCAACGTGCTTGTCTGGGCGGAGTAAGACGAGTCAGCTCGAGACAGCTGGTGCCTCGAAATTCTACGTGTATTGAATTCGGTACACAGCAAATTCCCACTTAAACCACCGATGGGATTGCGGGCCATTGTCATGCCCGACGGGGCGGCAGGTCCCAGTTGCTTCAGGATTGGCAGCAAATTTCCCGTGTTGGGATGAGGGTTCAGCACGCGAGGGTTCTTTCGACCGTACGTGCCGCCATAAACAGCGTGTAAAATTCCATCACGTCTGCCAGGCTGCGACAGGTCAAAAAACGTACCGCTAAGAAAACGCTCCCCTGTTTCACTGAATGCCAGCCCGACAGGATTATTCATCCCGCCGGTGATGACCATTTCGAGTTGTGAACCATCAGGTTTGGCGCGATAGATATGGGCAGCGCTGGACTTCAGTGTCTTTCCACTGCTCAGCTCGTGGCTTTGTGGAGCAAATGCACCCTTGCACCAATAAAAAAAGCCATCGGGTCCTCGGTAAGGACCGTGCATGTCATTACCGCACCCTTCGATGGAGCCACCATCAAACCATATTGAGCGTTCATCTGCTTGATGGTCGCCATTAGTGTCACGCAGTTTCCAAATGTGAGGTGGAGCTCCGACGTAGACAGCATCGTCGTGTACCAAGATTCCCTCTGGAAAAGGAAGATTCTCTGCAAAGACAGTCGACTCATCAAAGACACCATCCCCGTCCTGGTCGACAAGACGCACGACTCGATGTTGGGGGTCTTTCAGCTGGATCGGGGCTTTGGCTGTATTCCCTGAACTGTCGGTTACATACAGAGCGCCGTCATTGCCAAAGCCCATGTGAATCGGTCGTTTCACCAAAGGCGATTCAGCTACGCGCTTTAGTTCGTATCCCTCCGGGATAGTGAAATTGTGCGGTGGCAGAAGGACTGTTTCTGCACCCGGAGTGGTGTGCGGTAGGAATGAAATGCAAAATGCGATACAGAAATGAAGGCGGTGGCAGGTGAGCATAAGGCGTGGCTAAGGATGCATGAAGATTAGTAAATCACCGACAACACCCAGGCCCATGAGCGGTCTCTGTGTTAGCTGATGACAACGAGGATTGTATCCGGTCCATGCCTCGGAGTGATTGAACTTCACGTGTTTCTTGGTGATTCGTTGCTGGGAATGATGACGCAACGAGCCTGTGTTGACTCGAGTTGCGTGCACCAGAATCCTGAAGTGCGTTTGGAACGGGGCGGGGATCGCCAACCTGCAACATCATTCTATCGGTATTTCTGCCAGTGTGCCCCAAAGCAACAATTCAAGAAATACGGCAGTTCACAAAGTGCGATTTCGGCAGTTTTCTCGATCGAACAATAGATCAACAAAAACAGGGTTTTGAACTGAATGCTGTGAGGCTGAATCGTTCAGCGTAGCACAGGTTTGCCGGATCTGCGCCGCACGACGTTGATTCTGTGCAGGCTCAACTCATGTTGTCAAAAAGTACTAAGCCTTGATTAGCTGGCGTCTTTCATCGCATTGTCGAAACGGAGATCGAATTTGTCAAACAGAGCGACCATTTCTGCCCGCGAGAATGATTGTTGTATTTTTGAGGCTTCAGCCTTAACTTCGGGTTGAGTAACAAAGGCATTAGCCGATTTGTTATCGCGTTCAAAAACGCTTTTTAAACCGACGAATGCTGCAGTTATCAATTCTCTAAATCCGCCGGTAGCATCCTGCATGGCAGAAAGAACAACATGCATGTCCATTCGTGCAAAGGCTTGTTCGAACGCAGACCGCATGCGAGCCGTATAAACGCTATCATCAATCTGCAAGCTGTTTGCTGACTGTCCGAAATTGCCGTTGCTGAGATAGCGATCCAGCGTGCGCCCAAGCAGATAGATTCGCATGATTTCAAGCGGTACCGCACGAAAAGAGGTTACCACAGCTACGATCTTTCGAAATGGAAAGAGAAGTAATTTGACCGGCAGCAAGAGCATCGTTCCCACGCAACCAACGAAACATCCCGATGGGTTGTTGTAGTACGGCTCTAAAGTACTCAAGTCGAGATCTACAGCGTGGGATTCTATTGTCGTTTTTACTGTGTATCGACGACATCTGTTCTGCACGATTTCATCAAGGAACGGAATCGGGATGAATCTAGCGGATGCTGAAATGATGCCCGCGATAATCCACTGTGACGTAGTGCTGCTGATAAAAGAAGTGTCTGTTTGAACTCGTTTCGGAGTGTCGGACATGCTAAGGCGTTCCATTGTATTAGCGAAGTAACGTTATCCGCAAAAACACATCCTCATCCGCGCTGTGCTGGCGTGATCGTCGTCGCGATACATATCAACACTAGTGACAAGGTTGAGGAATAGGTTAATGATGGGTATGTGATCGGAATAGGTGCGGTGTCATGCATGCTCGGAACCGCGGTCATTGCCCCGCAAAGTGCGGCAGATGCTGGCGGTATTTGTGTAGAGTGCTGCATAGGCTGTTGTAAATGAGAATGCGAGGTTGCCATGTTTTCAAGTCATTCATTCCATCGTGAATGGGGGTAGGACTTGGGTCACGTCGTGGATAGGCGGAAATAAATGACGATTGTGTGGCGTCTACGTGGAGGCAACGCTGGCCAACTTCAATTATGCTGGGGGAGGACAAGAATGCTGGTCCCTTCCCACCTCGCAAGATGCCGCCTGAACCTACAGCATGATGATCCTACGCATATCGCTTCTTGTTATCTTTCTATCGCCTACGGTTTTGTGGGCTGAGGTTGATTACGAACGTGATGTGAAGCCCTTGCTTAAAATGAAATGCTGGGCGTGCCATGGGCCTTTGAAACAGGAGGCGGGGTTGCGGCTTGACGCCGGAAGCCTCGTGAGAGCGGGTGGCGATTCCGGGTCAGTTGTGGTCCCAGGAAATTCGCAACTCAGCCTGCTGTTGCAACGAGTGAGTTCAACCGATGCGATTGATCGTATGCCACCGGAGGGCGAATCGCTCACGGACAAGCAAATCGAAATATTAAAGCATTGGGTTGATGCTGGGGCCAGAAGTCCCGCTGGCGAAACGCGCCAGTTGGATCCCCGTAAGCATTGGGCATTTCAGGAAATTCGTAATGCAAAGCTCCCGAAGGGTGTTCATCCCGTCGATTTTTTCGTTGAGAGAAAACTACGTGACGCTGGATTAAACCTCGCGCCGAAAGCTGACACTGCAACTCTTTTGCGGCGACTGTATCTGAGCATGCATGGATTGCTACCGTCCATGGAACAAGCAACGGCATTTGAAGCCAATCCTGGAACGTTCGATCAGGTTGTGGGATCGGTGTTAGACAGCGAGCGTTATGGTGAGCGTTTGGGGCAATACTGGTTAGACATTGTCAGGTACGCTGACACACACGGGTTTGAAGTCAACACGGCACGCCCGAATGCTTGGCCATATCGCGATTACGTCATCAGTTCGTTCAACCATGACAAGCCGTATGACCAATTTGTCAGAGAGCAGATCGCGGGTGATCTTTATGGCGAGGATGCGGCGACTGGATTTCTGGTTGCCGCACCCGTGCTGCTGCCGGGCCAGATTGGCAAGGACGACGCATCAAAACGTCTCGCACGGCAGGATTCGCTGGATGAAATCGTCGTCGGTACGAGTGCAACATTTCTCGGACTGACACTCGGGTGCGCCCGGTGCCACGATCACAAGTTCGATCCACTCAGTCAGGAAGATTATTACTCCATGCAAGCTTTCTTTGCTGGCGTGCGGTACGGCGACCGTGCGATCGAAGATGGAAATTTCGAGCAACGGCAGTCACAATTGCGTGAGTTGTTGCCACAGATTGAGCAGGTGAAAGCCAGTCTCTCAAAGCATGAGCCAGTTGCATTCCGAGGGCGGACTCTCATCATTGATGAAACAGATGAGCAGCGGACCACCCACTTTGTGAAGCCCAATGGCCCCGGAAAAAATCCTTCGGGTTCCAAGCGAGGCTTTGCTGACGACCTTGGTGCAATTGATCGTTTGCCAAATTTTAGTGATGGCTACACATGGTGGAATAATAGTCCAGGCAAGAACGTGATGTCATTCAATCCTGCTGTCGAAGGCATCTTTAGCGTCTGGATTTCCTGGGGAGCTCATGGTAGCGGGGTTCACACTCGGGATGCACGCTATGTTCTCGATTTGGATGGCAACCTCGAAACAACGGGGGACCAGCAAGAGCTCGCAAATGTTGACCAGTACTTTGTCCGCGGTCAGTCAAAAGGTGAAACCGAACGTGTGCCGCAGTGGAGTGGGCTCCTCCATGTCGGCAAATACCAGTTGCAGAAAAATTCACGTCTTGTGCTGCGGGGAGGAGAGACGGGAACAGGCATTACGACGGATGTATTAGTACTGCAGGAAACAGAAGAGAAAAAAACAGCCAAGGAGACAGTAGCTACCCCGCAGTTACGGGTTCCTGTCAACTTTCGGAAAAATACAGAACGATTTCAGGCGGTGCCAGCAAAGCGGTTAAGATTCACTTCCTTCGCAACGACAAATGACAATCGTCACGAGCCTTGTATTGATGAGCTTGAAGTGTTTGCTGCCGGGACGACGGAAAATATTGCACTCGCCTCGCTTGGAGGCGTGGCAACGTCGTCTGGAAATTATTCTGATACCGGCAAGCATCAGTTGAAGCATGTGAATGATGGGCAGACAAGTAATGACCGGAGTTGGATATCAAACGAGAAGGGGAAAGGCTGGGTCCAGGTTGTGTTCAATCAGCCCGTGGTGGTCGATCGAGTCGTGTGGGGACGAGACCGGACTGGAAAGTTCAAGGACCGTTTACCTGTGCGGTATAAGATCGAGATAGAAGACGAATTTGGCGAAGTACGCACGGTCGCAGACGCCAGTGACCGAATGCCATTTGGTACAAACGTTGATGAGGTTTCCACGTGGTTGCGTAACGCAGGAGGCGATGCAAAGTCTGGCCTGACAAGCGTCCTGCAGGAATTAAAGAATTTGGAAACGGTGCGGGCTGAACTGGAAAAAAAGGAGATGGCGTATGCTGGGGTTTTTGCAGAACCCGACCAAACGCATCTACTGTCACGCGGAGACCCCGAGCAGCCTGGGCGTATCGTCAAGCCTCGGATTCCTGAACTGTTTGGTTCCTTTGGCGTGCCGCAGGACGCAGCAGAAAGCCAACGGCGTGAGACGCTTGCTGGTTGGATTACCCAAAAGAGGAATCCGCTTACCGCTCGTATCATCGTAAATCGGGTTTGGCAATTTCACTTTGGTATCGGACTTGTTGAGACGGCCAGTGACTTTGGGCTCAATGGTGCCAAGCCTTCTCATCCGGAATTGTTGGATTGGTTGGCACATGATCTGATGAGCCATGACTGGTCACTGAAACACCTGCACAGGCGAATTCTGTCATCAGAAACTTGGCAGCAGTCAAACCGAATTGATCTGGAAGCGAAAAATGTCGATGCTGACTGCCGTTTGTTGTGGCGTTACCCAGCGCGACGTGTCGAGGCGGAGATCATCCGTGATACGCTGCTGCAGGTCAGTGGGAGATTGAATTACAAAATGGGCGGTCCGGGATTTGATTTTTTTAAATCGCGCGGAGGACTAAGTGGTTTTCCGCCCGTCAAAAACTTTGAAGAAAAAGGGCTGCGTCGGATGGTGTATGCTCATAAGGTGCGGATGGAGTCCGTGCCAGTTTTTGGTGCCTTTGACTGCCCGGATGCTGGACAACCGGCGCCACGCCGCGGTCGTTCAACCACCGCCATCCAAGCGCTGAATTTGTTCAATAGTGACTTTATCGCGGAGACCGCCGTTGAATTCTCCCGTGTGATACAAAGTGAGGGCGGTAGTATGAGTGATGAAGTGGTGAATGCGTACCGGCGCATTTTTCAGCGGGAACCCAACGCAACCGAACTTGAGCTAGCAAGGCAAGTTGTGAAAGAACATGGGCTACCAACGTTGGCAAGAGTACTTTTCAATTCCAATGAATTCTTGATGTTGCCGTAGGGTCTGATTGCGTGAATAGAACCCCATCAAAAATCCTAAGCACTGTGGGTCGCCAGTTTTTATCACGTCGCGATTTCTTGGCGAAAACAGGGACGGCCGCCGGATCGATCGCGCTTGCAAATCTGCTTGAAGGTGATCGGCTTTTAGCGGCGCCGAAAATTGACCCCAAAAATCCTCATGCGCCCAGGCAGCCACACAACGAACCGAAAGCAAAAAATGTTCTCGTCATTTTTTGTGCTGGTGCATGCAGTCAACTGGAGACATTTGACTACAAGCCGGAACTGATCAAGCGGGATGGCATGCCTTTGGAGGGAGGTCCTGCAGTCACCTTTCAAGGACCAGCTGGAAACCTTGCTCGGCCGCAGTACAAGTTTCGGCCTTACGGTGAAACCGGGAAAATGGTGTCGGACATGGTTCCCCATCTAGGAGGGATCGTTGATGATATCGCCTTTGTGCATACTCTGACGAACAAGTCGAACACTCATGGTCCTGCAGAAAATTTTCTTTCGACGGGATTCGTACTTGATGGTTTTCCAAGCCTCGGGTCATGGGTAACGTACGCGCTTGGCTCAGAGAATCAAAACTTGCCAGCGTTTGTTGCGATTCCCGACCCACGCGGGGTGCCTCAGGCGAGTGTCAATAATTGGGGGCCGGGTTTTCTTCCTGCGGTCTTTCAAGGCACTTCCTTTAGCTCCTCGAATCCGATCCGAAATTTGAAACCGCCTGAAGTATTCGCGGGAGCAAAGGACTTAGCGGCCAGAGAGTTGCTGAAAAAGCTGAATCGTGAGCATCTGAAAAAGCATCCTGGTGATGATTCCCTGGCAGCAAGGATCGCCAGTTATGAACTGGCGGCACGCATGCAATTGTCTGTCCCCGAGATCAGCAACTTGAAAACAGAGTCGCCGGCAACCTTGGCTGCTTATGGTGCTGATTCACCCAACGAGCTCAAAGCGGGTTATGCGCGGAATTGTATTTTGGCCAGGCGGCTGATTGAAAAAGGAGTGCGCGTCGTGCAATTGTTCAACGGAGCGTACGCCAGCGGCGGCAAGCTTAACTGGGATGGGCATTCAAAACTCAAAGAGCAGTATGACGTGCATGGTGAAATCATGGACCAGCCTTCCGCTGCACTGTTCAATGATTTGAAACAGAGAGGTTTGCTCAAAGACACGTTGGTTGTTTGGTGTACGGAATTTGGACGCATGCCAATGTTTCAGAAGGGTGCGCAGGGCCGGGATCACAATCCATTTGGTTTTACCGCGTGGCTTGGTGGTGCAGGGATCAAACCCGGGGTCAGTTACGGAGCTACGGACGAACTTGGTTTCAAGGCAGTTGATAACGTTTCATCTGTTCATGATCTTAATGCCACCATTCTGCACTTGCTTGGTTTAGAACATGAACGCCTTACTTTCAGGCATAACGGACTGGAGCGACGTTTGACTGATGTTCATGGGCACGTTATTCACGAAATCCTAGCGTGAGCGTAAAAGTCTCTGGTGGTGAATTGCAAAAAGCGGGGCGTTTGCGGTCGGATCTCTGATGTGGTGAAGTCGGTGCATCTGCCAGCCAAGTTGGTTGGTTGGTTTGGTTTCGGCAACCTTCTGAAACCCAGTAATACTTTGAAACCCAGTAATACTTTGAAACCCAGTGAGGCTGCAATATATGGATCGCGGTTGAGGGGTTAAACTTTCGCGGGTTGGTAGAGTTTTACCGCGAAGACCGCAACAAGACGCCAAATTGTAGACGGTGAGAAAAGCAAACTTCTCGTTTTGTGGTTCCTCATTCTGTACTTTGGCTTCTTTCATTTTTTTGCAGTGGATCTTCGAGTTTTAACCCATTGCTTGATTGATCCGCTGATTATGGTTTCGAAGCGCGCGACGTTCTGCTCCAACTGCTTAGTACTTGCTAGCGTTGGATCTGCGTAAAGGCGTTTGGAATCGATCACATCATGCCGATCATATGGACGTCAAATTGAGGTTGGCAAGCTTTTGCTGTTGACCAGATTTGCTTCTGCTGTCTTAGATGGTCACGCAAATCTTCTGATAGTGGACTGAAGAGTTTTGATTCTTTGTAGCTTACCGAAGCTGTTGTGAATCTTTGTGTCGTTCACGATCGCAAGGACAGACCCCGCTGTCCGCGTTAATCATTCCGTGATGCCGCAGGCCGGATCGGAAATTCGCAGAAGGTCAGTGCTGCAATGTTGTTGGCGGCGCCACGGATGATTGCATCATCCTGCCTCCACGTCCCACCTCGGACGTAGGAGAGGGTCTTTGCCGTTGAAGTTTCGGCCAGTTTCAAAGTGAGGATTCTGTCGGTGCCGGAAACGGAGATCAGCTCAGCGGAAAGGTCATCAAGATAAAACCGTCCGAGGATTTCATCCTGCCATTTTACATTCTGATCAAAAACGAGTTTGATTGCATCTTTTCCGGTGCCGACATACGAAACACTCTGAATATTCGGCGGCGTGACAGGTATTTTCGCTTCCACACCGTAGTTGAATTGATTGACCAGCGGAAATAACTGCTTTGCCATCGCCGCATAGCCTTCCGCAAGGAAGTGGCAGCCGCCTCCGGGTCGAATCCCGAGAGTCGACATGATGCTCATGTTGGAGAACTGCCCGGGCAATTGTCGCTGCTGCTCCCGCAGCCTGTCGTTTTCCACCGACCGACTGCCACATGCTCCCGGCCAGATCTGATGAATGTAGTAGTGTTTGATGTTCGGGTAGTCTTCTTTCCAGGCTGCTGTCATGCGAAGGAAGTAGTCCTGATAATTTACCCAGCCAAATGTGCCGGTTGCCCCTGACTCTCCTTGGTCGTTTTCTCCCTGATGCCATAGCACGGCACGTACGCCGTGCGTCAGTCTTGCTTGTTGTAAACGCCACAGTAGTCGGCCGTAGATGGTGGCCACATCTGTCGGATCAGCCTCGTTGCGTTGGTGCTGGTCAACGCGTGTTCCCCCCTGGGCGCCATTGATGATACACATGGGGATTTTGTGTTTTTCGATGAGCAGCTTGCCCAGTTCGACACCCCAATAGCCAATCTGTAAATGATGGTGTTTCTGACCGCCGTTGAAAGACAAGGCATTGCCCCAGACCACGTCTCGTGCTCTGTGTTTGTTGGTCGTGGGTGTACCAAAGCTGCGCAACCACGGACTTCTGAAGGGATGGACGACGCGTTGGTCTGTCCATGCTTCGGCATTGGATTGACCCTGAATGACAAAGACGTCACCGCAGACCAGGTCATCAGCCTTTTCGAGTACGGTATCTACTTCACCACGCGTGATTCCAAACTCGGTGCGATAGGCGGTCAGTCCCGCCTGCAAATTTACGGCAAGGGAATATTTGTTTTCGGAGCTGACCTGTTGCCGCTGCGTGTCGAACAGTTGGTCACCGGCATAGAGTTTCAGAAAAACGGAATCCGCTGGTTCTTTGAGCGTGCCTTTGTAGTGAAGGGTTCCCTGACCACTCTCGTCGCGAGCATAGAACTGGTGGTCCACTGGTTTTTCGTCGGCGTCAGCGGTGCGCACAACCCATGGATCATGATTCGGTTCGGTAACGATGATGCTGGCAGACTGTGAAATCGCGTCACCGCCATTATCGAGGGCGAGTGCGACTGTCAGGGTGCCGCTGTTCTGGGCTCGCTTCAAGACCAGTTTTCCCGCGTCTGTTTCGCTGACCGTGGCCATTCCCGAAATTTTCCATGAGTAGTTCAGGTCGCCAACACCCTCAGATTTCATCTCTGCAAGGTTGACGATTGAGGGCGAGATCTCCAGTTCATCCCTTCCATTCCACGTCTGGGGAACTTCGAGCGTGTAAACAGGATTTGGGATGCGTTCCCGGATGGTAATTGGGAGGGTGTGCGTCTTCACACCAGATTCCAATACCGCTTTGAACAGCAAGTTGACCGTTTTGCTTTCGGCAATCCGTCCTGAGTTGAACTCATAATTGAAACTGTCGACGGCAAGGATTTCCTCCTTGTCTCCATCCTGCAAAATCCAGTAGACCTTTCTGGCTCCTCCCGCTTTTGCTGACAGGGCGATTGAGGACCCCTCCTTCATCACCAAGTTTGACTCCGAAACCGAGAAGGCATTCCCATCCTGAACTAGTGGACCAACCAGCGAATTCAAAGGCTTTTGGTTCTCGACACACAGTTTCAGCCAGTTGGACGAGCGGGCTACGGACTCGAAGCGTACCTCGTCCATGGCTCCATTGAATGGTCCACGTCCGTTCCCATGATCACCTAGATCGACTGGCGTTGATGCAGGGGTGCTCAAGATGCCGAGTTTGCTAACCACCTCGCTGTTGTTATCAATTGTTCTGTT
>JACLAC010022502.1_pt1 | contig 14149 bp, 9 predicted proteins | sample 8027881 | NCBI WGS metagenome assembly JACLAC01 (sample SAMN15725517, study PRJNA655200) | protist metagenome | isolation source: fluorescence activated cell sorting (FACS) single amplified genomes of... | place: Spain: Blaines Bay Microbial Observatory, Mediterranean Sea | collected 2016-01-19 | reverse complement strand
TCTGGAACTTTGATTTATACTCGTAAACATGGAAATGGTGAAGACATCTACACAACAACGGGTGGCAGCTCCAAAAAATGGGTTGGTGGAAACGGTGATCAAACGCGTCCTGCATGGGCGAATGATAGCGTTGTGTTCTTTTCCAATGAGAGAGGGGTAGATCTATGGGATGTTGTCTCATCATTGAAGCCTTCCTCAAAAACAGTGTTGGCAAGAAATATTCGACTTCCAATTCGTGCAACTCCAGCTCTTTCGCCCAATCAAGAATGGGTCGCGTATGGAACCCAAGACCCAGACAAATCCAATGCAATTTGGATAAGCAAAGTCGATGGTAGCAAAACATTTGCAGTGAAAACAAACCATATTGCTTGTGGGGAACCAGCATTAACAGAAAGCAATGGTAGGATTTTGCTCGCGTACACCGCTCTTCCGGCAGAAGGATCTGCATGGCGAAAACTACATGTGATTGATATCACCGAGAAATTTCAATAGTTGTATCATAAAAGAGAAACAGGGCGTAATGGAAGTTGCGCCCTGTATTTTTTGAAGGATATGGGAATCGTATAAAAATAGTTGTGTATGACATTTGGATTTGGAATAGAACAGGTCTAGAATATCTACAAGATATGGGAATTTTTGCCCGAGATTGTCTTGTATATTGACTGTTTTTTCTTTTCTTTGCTTTTACGGAAATGATCTTTGACAGAGGGTTCTCAATAGTGCTATGAAAAAATAAAACCCAGGAGATATTCAATGATTGTTTTTTTGCTTCTTGCATGTGGTGATGCCAAAACCAATGACAGTGAAAATAATATAGGAGGCGACAGTTACCATGTTGATACCTCATCTCTTGCCAAGATAGAAGAGTGTGAAGAGTTCACAGATAATGATGGGACATATCCTCGAGAAGCTGCCACAGCATATGCTTCTGGTCAATTTGATATTGAGGGGTCAACTATTAGTGGGATCGAGAAACTTCATCTTCTCCCAACCGATGCGTGGGGCAATGAAGCTTCATCACAGCCCGATTGGGAGCCGTGTGAAATTATCTGGACTGTGACAGGTACAGAAGACCCAGTAGGCGTTCTTAGTGTAACAGCATCTTATCAAGGTGGACTTTCCACATGTCCAGAGTACATCTCCGGTTTTTATGACGAAGATTTCAGCAATACATATAACATTACCCGCAATGCAGATGGAAGTGCGGTTTGGATGTACTCCAGTGGAACGGAGTTTGGTGAAGGAAGTTATACCGAATCATCGCTTGATTTTCTCTCCGATCCAAAATGTGAGAATTTGGGCAACATCCAAACGCCGCAGTAGTTTCTCTCTTATACAAAGAACCCTCTTATAGAAGAGATATTCTATAGGAGGGGTTTTATGGTGTATATGAAAGGATGTATTCGGATTAAGCCCTAGAACCACCGACAAGATTTATCTGTAATGAATTGCAGCTTGTCTTTTTTGTGATGACCTTGGCCAACAAATTTTCCTGATCGTGCAAAGTAAAATTTCGCTATGCCATCGGAGCTTCGTATGACATCGTAGACAATTGTTTTGCCAGTATCTTCGTATTTGTTGACGATCTCTTTGGGACATGTGTCATTGACGAGCTGGTTGACAACTCTGATCCCCAGATCGCCTTTGCGATTTACAGAGATGGTTTCGCCTTTTAATTTCCAGACCACTTTGCAGCTACCAGAAACACCTTCTTCTTTCCATTTCCCAACGAGTTTTTTGTTGGGATGCAAAATCCAGGTCTCGGTTCCTTCTACTTTTTTGCCATTGATTTGGAATTCATTGTAAAAGTAGTCCGCTGCACCAAATATCCCAGGGCCATCATCACAACCGTCTGTAGCCAAGCCTTTGAGAAGGTTGGGCATTCCTGTATTGGCACCATGTGAGGTGTCTTGATTGTCCGTGGTTTTTGGCGTTCCTGTATTTTGGGGTTTTGTTTGGGGATTTTTGGGGATTGTTGTTTCCGTATTGGTTGCCGTTTTGTCTGGTGCTTTGGCGATCGTGGCTGGATTTTGCTTTTCTTTGTTTTGATCGGTTTGTGCTGTACTATCGCCACAGGCAAGGAATAAAGTAAAAAGAGAGAGTGTCATACGGATTGCCCTCCAGAGCTATATAAACGAGTAATAATGTATGTTATACACAGTATATGAAAATCGGTGTGCGAAAGTATTAACGCCACATGCTAATACTATATTCTCTCTCCTTTCTATTTGGTGAAAAATGTTCTCCTTTCTTTTGCTTTTCTTGTGCAATATTTTTTCCGCACTGGCCAATGAGATCGCCTTTGGCTTCAATCCCAATCTGGAAGCCGGCGAAAAACCGGCACTCATTCTTACACCCGATTCGGATATTCGAAGCGCTCGTGTACAAATAGAGGTAGGAGGGAATACCTATAATTTTGAAAAAAAAGGCGCAGCCGGAGAGGATATAATTTTTGAGTGGAAACGCGACTCTTCCGTAACCGAAGCGATGGCGCATGTATATGTTGTTTTTGCTGATGGCTACACGACCGAAACAAAAATACCGATATCATACAGCTATGGATCGAGCTTGGAGGTCGATCTAAGCAGAGCCAAAGCCGATCACAAAAAGCGTACCCTTACCGTTCGGGTCAATGCGCCGGTTGAAAATGTAGAGATGCTTGTGTATGGTCCCAAAAAGGTATTGTTGGATCAGCAGTCGTATGCCCTCAATGAGGGACCAGGAGAAGTTACGGTGTCTTGGTCTGGTGATTTCAAAGATGTTGTGTTGCTCGATATTACCTTTCTCTCAGGAAATTCCTATGCGGGTTTTACCTATTCTCCTTGGTATCTGAATGTCCCACACCAAGACATTTTGTTTGCGACCAATTCCGCACATATCGACAAGGAAGAAGAATGGAAGATGGACTCTACCATGGAGCAACTGAAAGATGTGCTGGATAAGTATGGATCGGTTGTACCTGTAAAGCTGTATATTGGTGGCTGCACAGATACTGTTGGTTCCAAGTCGAGCAACAAAGAGCTATCTCGGGCACGTGCGCGCTCGATTGCCAAATGGCTTCGAGCCAATGGCTATGATCAACCGATTTTTTATTATGGTTTTGGAGAGAACTGGCTTGCTGTACCGACCAAAGATGGTGTCAACGAGCCTTCCAATCGTCGTGTTGAGTATATTGTCTCGACAAATCCGCCTCCCGCCAGTACTGGAGTTCCACAAGTGGTGTGGAAGGAATTACAATAATCTTGTATATATTTGGTATGTGAATGTTGCTACGGTAGAAAAAATATGGACAAACTGCAGTATATCTTGTTTTTTCTGTTTTCCTGTACTGTAGAGCCACCAGACAAAGAAGGAATGATTGCACTGCAACTTCCTTCTGGAAAGGGATTTTTTATCGATCGCTATGAATATCCCAATCAAAAAGATATGCATCCAACATCGATGCTATCCTTACAAGCGGCAAAGGAACGATGTGCGCAAAAAGGAAAACGATTGTGCACCGCACAAGAGTGGCGATATGCATGTCAAAATGGTAGAGAGGATCGCTATGTGTATGGCGTGAAGCATGAGGCCAAGAAATGTCTTAGCAACCAGCGATTGAAAGAAGGACACACATCTCTAATCGCCAAAGAAAAAGGGTATGCGAAAAGCGGGTCATATGAGGATTGCCAGACAGAGAGTGGAATCTTTGACATGGTTGGCAATCTTGAGGAATGGGTTTTGGATGACTGGAGAGGTCTAACTGGTAATTTAGAAGGAGGGGCGTGGTACAGTCATTGGTCCTATGCCGACTGTACAGGTCGTTATTCAAGACAGCCCGACTATCGTATAAGCAGTGATAGAACCGTAGATTCGGCAGGCACAAGATGCTGTTGGAGTGCTGAAGAACCGACCCAAGAAGACATTCAAGCGGATAGAGATGCACAAATTCGAGATGCTCGAAAGATGCAAAGTACAACAGAATATCGTATCGATGATGAGGTTGAATTCGAACCTGGACTGTGGATCGATCGCTATGAATATCCAAACCGAAAAGGGGAGGTTCCGAAGATAGCGGTCTCTTGGGAGCAAGCCCAGTCTCTTTGTCAGCAGTCGGGAAAACGTCTTTGTACGGTACAAGAGTGGGAGCGAGCATGCCAAGGAAAGGGAGAAACGCCATATCCATATGGAAAGATTTATAAAGAAAGTCGTTGTTTGGAAAGTGCCAACCGAATTGCACCATCAGGCTCTCACCCCCAGTGTGAATCATTCTCCAAAGCACGGGATATGGTAGGGAGTGTATGGGAATGGACAGCATCGGAGCTGACCGTATCGGAACTACAAACCGAAGAAGAGCAATCGTTGAAAGAGGTTCGGGGAGGATCGTGGTATAGCGATCCATTAAAGGCGCGTTGTCAGCCGATTGTTGGGTATCCAGCAGCGATTTCGACCATGATATTTCCCGATGTGGGGTTTCGCTGCTGCCGTGGAGAGAGGCAAAAAATCACCAAAAAAGAGAGGATTGTAGATGTATCTTGTCCTTCTGATATGGTTTCTCTCTCGGACTCTTGCATCGATCGCTACGAATATCCCAATCAAAAAGGTGTATTGCCACTTTCACGTGTAGATCTCACAGCAGCAAAAAAAATATGTCTTTCGGTAGGCAAGCATATCTGTTCGACCCGAGAATGGGAAGAAGGTTGTGAGGGCATCGAAAAAAGACGCTGGTCATATGGCAATCAGTATCAGAAGAAAGTTTGTAATCACAATGCAGCGGCCAATTCGGGTGGAGTATCGGCCAGTGGTTCCCATTCCAATTGCCACACCCCAGAGGGTGTATTTGATATGACAGGTAATTTGTGGGAATGGACAGCTGATGGTCAGGTAAAGGGGGGAAATTGGAATTTTAGTGAGGGAATGGGGCAGTGTCGATCGTTTGCACAGCCAGATCCAACTTTTTTATCCGAGAACAATGGTTTTCGGTGCTGTGCCAATCGAGATGAGTTGAAGCGATTGTTACCCTGATATTTGGATGGGAACGCTATTTTTTCACGGGAGAATTTCTCTCCAAGGTAATCTCACAATGGGAACAGAGATTTTTCATAGATCCCATCTCTCCATCAGGCCATCGAATGGTGATTTGGTTGACTTTTTCTGCATCGGCAAGTCCGAACAGCAATATGGGTGCCTCACCGCTAAAAGATCCGCGTCCCCCTGCGCTGAGCTCTTGGGTTTGGGTGTGGGTGTCGGTTTCGATCGTAACCTTGGCACCGATCGCGTAGTGGTTGTTGGAGTGGGGGTCTCGTAGGTGGACGATGAGACGCTTGGCTTCCGTACATTTTCCGAGAAGAATGGATGGTGCAGAACCGAGATTTCCAATGACCAAGTCGGGTACCGCATCTTGGTTGATATCCATAGAAGAAGCACCTCTGGCATTTCCGATGAGGTCTTCTGGAAAGAGATCTGCGCGGTTCTGAAATCGTGGGGGTTGATTTTCTAAGGCGGTGTTTACCCAAAAACGATCGGGCTGATCGGCTTCATATTCTTCATCGTCTGCCCATTCCTCATCGGGTTCTCCCGCCATGTGTGGTCCGTAGTTGATATAAATTTCAACCATCCCATCGCCATCGAGATCGAGATCGAGAATAGACCAAGAGACATCACTGGCTTCATCTGTTGTTCCCTGTGTCCATGATGCCCCGACATCAACCCATTCCCACGAGCCCATGCCTTGTAACAGATGGGTTCTTCCAATATCGGAAAACCACATATCCGGGATTCCATCGGCGTTGAGATCGCGGTATACGCTGCCCATTGGAAACACCAGATTGTCGAGTCGAATTTCTGAAAAACGATCATACCAATTCCATGTATCTGTATTTCCACCTTGGTTTTCCCAGATGTTGGTCATGCCTTGCCAGGTTCCAAAATCATTGACCTGTAGGATATCGAGATCGCCATCATCATCGAAATCGCGAAAGGCGGCTTGTAGGCATGCGCCTTCCTTGCCTTCTCGAAAGGGAATGTCCGCAGATCGATCGCTGAAGCTCTCACCATCGTTGCGATAGAGCTGGCTGGGTAGGACGGCGATGTCATCTCCAATGTCACCATTCCCCAATGTTGGTATACCGTAAGAACCGACAAACAGATCGAGGTCACCATCTTGGTCGTAATCACCCCAAGAAGTTCCACCGAGATAGCCATTGGCAGCCACCAGTCCGACCGCAACTGTGACATCTGTAAATTGTCGGTTGGATTGATTTTGGTATAGATGAATGCTGTTGTACCCCAAAACCAACAGATCAAGCCACCCATCACCATTGTAATCTGCGGTATTGGCGGTCAGTGATATCTCGGATTCCAGAGCCATGGAGATACCTGTTTCGGTTGTGTCCAGCGAAAAAGAGGCGTCTCCCAATCCCCAATAGAGTTGATTGGAACCGGTTTCTTGGACGAAAAATATATCTTGGGCACCATCGTTGTCAAAGTCTGCTACGACCACACCGCCACCGTAGGTTCCCCGAATCGAATCGAAGGCTTCCACGTTTTCAGGATCAACATCAGACACTTCGGTTTGGTGGACAAAGGAAATATTGGATTGTGCTGGACTGCGTTTTTCAAAACCAAGACCATTGATGGGATTTTCGCATATCGGCAATGGAGAGGTGCGAGCAGAAAAAGAGCCTTCTTCAGAAGACGAAGAACAAGACAGCAATACAAGAGAGAAGAAAATTGACACCCACATGTCCTTTGTAGAGATAATATATAGTTATATCACATTCTCAAACGGTCGTTTTTTTCGTAACAAGAGAGTACACGTTGCGCTCTCAAGTCGTTATGTTTTTGTTCAGCCCTTGTTCTTTTGACCTTCGCTTTTTTTGATCAAGAAGACTCTGTACATGGGGCCTCTGTGTGATATCGATATGTGGAAACGCCTTCAAAAGAGCATATTTTTCTATCTCATTGGCATGGTATTTGGTGTCGGTGTTGTGCATCTATGGGGTGGTGTTTTCATTGCTCCACAACCGCTATCGGCATCTTGGAATGTCCGCTCTCCAGCGACCGATGAACTGGCTGGAATCCCGCAAATCGGGCAGGGTATTGCCATATCCAATGGGAGGTTGCGGATTCGCCAGCAGCAGCTCTATCCATCGGATCAATTGTTCTTGCAGTCGGACAATGTGCAAGGAACCTTTGGTGGTGTGCTTGATGAGAGCAGTGGGATGCTTGTGGTCGGGTTTCTTGGGGAGACCGAAGAGTATGTTTTTCTTACGCCGAAAGAACTGTATTTGGAGACGCCGATGCAAGAAGGATTGGCCCTCGAAGATCATCGTTTTCAGTTTGTGATCAATGAGGAAGGTGTCTTCGCAGAGCCCCAGCATGTGCTTCTCACTGCCGATATTCCACGATCGATTGTGTTGATGACAGCATCTCCAGCGGTCTCCATTGTATCCTTGCAAAAAACCGATGCAAAAGGAAAGATAGAGCTACAAGAAGAGTACGATCAACAAGGACGACTGCCTTATAGATATCTTTGGGGAGTGGTCTTTGGCTTGGTATGGGGCTGGATTTTGTCTGCCATTTGGAAGGGGTTCTTACAGGGGATCATTCGCTGTACAATCGCATTTTTCCCAATGCTACTGTTGCTTTCTATCCCACAAGAAGCATGGCTTCGTTTTGCGATACAGCTATATCTTGTACAAACCCCGGTTTGGGATCTGATGCGATATCTTTTATTTGCTTCTGTATTTTTTGCCGTGGCATATGCTTGCATGCATGCGAAGATCTTCCGCTTGCGAGAATTAAAAAAAGAGTCGAATCAATGGACTTTGATTTGGGTGGGTGCTTTTGCTCTATGTTTGTTGCTATTTCCACCACAGAGCCTCGTACAGATCTGTACAATGGGAGCCTTTGTTCTCTCTCCTCTGTTACTCGGTTCGCTTCTCAAGAAGAGTAATTTTTTGCTGTTGGAATGTGGCGTTTTTTTGGTGCTCGGATGGTATCATCTTTCCCTTGCAATGGTGCTGTTGTTGGGGGTGCGTTGGGTGGTTCTCCTCAGCAATCTCTCGTTCATCTTCGAGCGAGAAAAAAATGGTTTTGCCACCTATGCAGCAGTTTTGCTGTTGGCACCACCATTTCTTCTCGAAGATCTGTTTCGAGCGACCTATCTCAATACAGTGTGGTCAGCGAAGTCTTTGGGGGTACAGTCGGAAGACATACCAGAAGGCCTTCCTCTAACATGGAAAGGTGCGTGTTCGGGTGAACAGCAACAAGGCACATACGATATTGTTGTTTCTGGTGGCTCGAGTACGGGTGGAATATACCAGTTTCGGGAAGAACCGACTTCTTTTTTTAGTACCCATATGCACAAGGCTCTGTGCCAGTACCGGTCTTCTTTTGCTGCGGTGCATACCTACAACTATGGTGTTGCCGATTACAATACAAGGCTAATTGCTGATCAAGGCGGGTGGTTGCACAAGACGGTATCACCAGATGTGCTGGTTTTGTATATCGGGGTGAATGATATTTTAACCAAGCAAAATCCCAAGAGCATTCGCCAAAGAAGAGAGATGTCCTTGTCTCCATGGTTTCAAAATGTGGTTTTTTCGAGCCGGGTATTAACCGGTACGATGCTTCTTTTTCGCCCACTGCAGCAGCGCTCAGAAGAATTGGTCTCGGAAGTCCCGATCGAAGATGCACGAGCCAATATCCTCGAGATGATAGAAGAGCTAAAGCCCATTCGGTTGTTGTTGGTACCGGAGATGGTGATATCCCCATTGCAAGATGAACTGCTGCACTATGACGAAATGCTGAGAGAACTGGCCAATGAACGAGAGAACATTTGGTATTATCAGCCGCTTGCCGATCGAAGTCGGTCCGATTCGTATTTGGCCGATCGCAACCATCTAACGCGTAGTGGAAATCAATGGCTTGGAGAGCAGATCGCGCAGTATATTAGGGAGAATCTGGTGTCTGCGGAGCCATAATCGTTTGTGCGATGCGAAACCCGAGCAGATCATATTGAAAAGTAGGATCTTCAAAATATCGGTCGGAGTTACGGGTTTTGGCATGATCTTCGAACCACGTTCCACCGCGTCCAACCTTTGATTTGGTTCGGGTTTGCTGTACCGGATCGGTTTTTGCTGCGGCAGTATATTGCCAATACCAGTCGTTGCACCATTCCATCACATTTCCACTCATATCAAAGAGTCCAAATCCATTGGGCTTCTTTTGTGCCACAGGGTGTGTGCTATCACCCGCATTCTTTTCATACCATGCAACCTCATCGACAGAATTGCTTCCTGCATACAGAAAGGATTCACCACCCCGTGCAGCATATTCCCATTCTGCTTCTGTGGGAAGTCGATAGCCGGTACATTCCACTCCGACGAAGGACATGTTTTTGCCGGTGCCGGTATAGCATTTCATCAGACCGTCTTTTTGGCTCAGCTGATTGAGGAACGTGATGGCTTCGTAGAAGGAGATGCTTTCTATTGGACAAAGGACGCCACAATATTGAAAACGGCTGGGGTTTTGATTTTGGATGTGGGTATACAGTTCTTGTGTGACCTCGGTTTTTCCCAAATAAAAGTCGTGCTGAATGGTAACGATGTGTGGTGGAAGCTCGTCTTCATCACAATGACTGTCTCCGGGTTGACAGCCCATCACGAAGATATCTCCAGGGATTCTGACCATTGTATAGCGCTTGTGGATATTGACCTCGTCTCGCCATTTGGGATCGTATTTTTTGCGCCACGCCTTGGCTTCTTGCACTGCCGAGATGGGTATGTGTATATTGCGTATAATTGTGCTTTGGGGCTTGTATTTCAAGGAGACCATGGCAAATTCAAAGGTAGAGATAAAATCTCTCATAAACGATATACATGATGGTGATGAGTTCGTTGGACACTGTTGTAAGCGCGTCTCATTCCACTGGTGTTTTGCTTTTTCCAGCCATTGTTGTTTTTGCTGTTGGCGCAGCACAACACTTTCTCGACTTTGTTTTTCTTTGTTTTGGAGCTGCTGTACAAACTCTTGGTTGACGGAAGGATGTCCAGCTGTTGAGCAGGCAAGAATGGTTCCCAAAAAGAGATGTGGCATCATGGTGTACAATATGGAAAAGATGTGTAAGAGATATTAACGCATTGTCGTACGATCGCGTATCGATAGTGTCATATGAGACCAAGGGACACGACGAAATAGCCGCTCCCGTTGAAATTCATTTGTCAGACAGCACCAAGAAAGATACTCTTGATACAAAGAAATATTCGTTTTCTTGTACACGGCTGTGTCTTGAAGACAAAGAGAGAGCAATGATCTGGATTTTGGCGGCAGCACAGTGGGCGTGGTCACAGGAGATACCAACCAATGATGATATTGAGCAGGTCGGTGTTGCTTGTGTCGTGCGTGTTGATTCAGAATCTCCATCTCTATTTTTACAAGGGCGTCAATACACGTTGCAAGACCAAGGCGTTGCCCCGGACAAAGTCGCAAATGATGGAGCCTATGGTGTATTTGTTCCCACAACAGATGAAGGGAAAGTCGATGTTGCGCTCTATGATGGGTCGAATCTTCTGTGGATGGGAGTGATTCCCCTTCCTCCCAACAATCAGCAGACATGGCTGGTGATAGATGAAAAAAATGCTGAAAACAAGCCCATTGTAACGGTTGGTTTTCGACCGATTGGAGGAGAGAATTTGCCGCCATCGAAACGCCAAGAGCAATTGTCTTGGCTTCGGCTTTGGGGCATTTTGATGGTGGGTTTTGCATTTGGCTGGTGGCTGCGGCGACCACAGAAAGTGAATTTGGAACTGTGGAAACCACAGACTGCATCAACAAGACAGCATACGGAGGTGTGGGAGTATACAGAATTGGCACACATGACATCGGCTCTCATATCACTCGGGGAATCGCACAGCATTTTGCTGTGCACCAGTGTAGAACGTCGGGCATTGTTTCGTGACCTGGCCCAAGAAGCCAGTGTATTTGTTCCACCACTCCATGTGCATACACCGACAACCATCGCAGCCCAATTTCAACAAATTACGATGTATGGGGCGGCTGTAATTGTTTTGGATGGACTGCATGGGCTCAGTGCACCCTTACCAGAAGAAGACTCTCTTGCGGTTTTTACAGAGATAGTGAACAACTCGGCACAGGATGTTGTGGTTGTATTTCAGGCTTCAGATCTTCCGGAGGGGGTATCGGTATCGAAACACCTCAATTGCGATCAAAACAGCGATTAGGATGAACCAGACGGGATAAGATTTTTCTCCGACTTCTTTGTTGATCGGCTGCCGATGAGTATATGGAGATGCGAGTCTCCACCCCTCTTCGGTATTGATATACAGCAGCTCTTCTTCGGCTGCCGGGTAAAAATATCCGCGCCAGAGCTCCCGCTCAGACTGGTCAAATAAGACCACATCACCTCTTTCTTGTATCTCTTGTGCGATATGGCTGTGGTATATACCAGAGATTGATTCTTGATGAAAATCATGCTGCTTTCCATTGAGGGTGAGATGGGACAAGGGGCGGGTGGTTTCGACTCGGAGATGAACATTTTTTGTGATGGCAAGTGCTTTGGATCCCCATATTGTGGATGAGGGAATGGTTTTTTCGGTGGTCAAGTCTGGTTTTGTCTCATAGATCTCCGCATAGATTCCACCCGAACGACTCATATGTATGGGGGGATGTGCAAGAGCATCTGCGATGCGCGTATAGTCTCCTGGTGTATAGAGATCGGGAAAGAGAATGACTGTAGAGATTTCTTTTTGTGCAAGCATGTTGGCAGCATGTTGGGGATATCCTTGGATGAGTAGCTCGAGATAGTTCTTACTCATTGTTGTTCGAAGATGCTGGCTTGGATCGGTGGTGATGCAGTTTTCTGAAACCGGTTGATGATGCATGGTTTTCCAAAAACAAGAGGTCGCGGAGAACCACATCGGCAGATCAGAGTGTTGTTGTCCAGAGGGTACATGCGGATAGATCTCCAAAGAAGCCCCTTGGCTATGAGCAAAAACATCGGGATATTCATAAGGGATAGTCTTTTGTCGCTGGTATAGGTTGGTAGAAAAGAGACTCTCACCAAGGCACAGTGGCAGCAAAAAAATCAGATATGTTGGTTTTTTTCCGACATGCTGAAGAAATAGCGCAGCCAGAACACCAATACACAGCAAAAAAGGCCAAGCCAGACGAATGGGAAAACCGATGGCGCGCAAGAAAGGTAGCTCTCCCATCCACAGTAAGGGCATGGGGAAAATGGGTTCTACCGATCCGATGGTTAAGAAAGAGCCCAAGGAAAGCACAGCCGATACCAAGGCGATCATCCATAGAACAACCACTCCATTTCTTTTGGGAACGACATGGTGTGCCCCAAGTGCCAGGGCAAAGGGGATGGCGAGCATTCCCAAGGATTGGGCATGAAGTGCGGTATCGACCTGCGGGCTGTAGCCCAAAAAATTGCTGAGACTAATGGAGCCCACCATCATTGAAGTCGAATCTCGTCCGCTGCTAAGGGCTGTGCCTTGCTGATAGAAAAGTAGGTACACACATCCGATACTGCAGACCAAGCCCAGACACCAATGGGCAGTACGAGATTTCCATGCGCGATAATGAATCCACATGACCGCAATAACCATACTCGCACACAGGCCAATATAGGCCGATGTGAACAGACAAAGAGCCCATTGTAGACCACAAAGAAGAGCGTTTTTTCTTGTGGGATTGCTATGAAAAGCACGATGGGCGTATAGAATACAAAGTGGCAGCCAAGGCTGTAGAAGATGATAGATGTGTCCCTCAAGAAGAACACTGGCAGACAGTCCATTGTAGATGTAGGTCAGACCAGCGATCCAGCTCAGCAGTCGTGATACACCAAACTCTTCTGCGAGTTTTGCAGCACTCCATCCACTTACGGTCAATGCAAAAATAGAGAAGAGAGGAAAAAAATAGGCTGTGGGTACCCAAAAAAATAATTTGGCCAGTAGAAAGAATAGAAAGCTATCCAATCGGGTGTATTGTACACCATTGGGCCAGTTGCTTGTGATGTCGAACAACCCATCCCATCCAGATACGGACGCAGCAAACCAATAGGTGCCCAGAGCATCGTACTGAACACCGGCAAGCGTCGCAAAAGATAGACCGCCAGACCAGATAAGTGTGAAAACACAGAAAGCGATGGGGGTTGACCACGAGGGAGCAGAAAAGCTTATTTTGTGCGAGGTTTGTTTTCGAAACAGGATCGCCAGACAAAGAGAGATGAAGGCAAACCATATCCCTCGTATCCACAACCATCGAGAATCTTTTTCGATATGCTCTTTTTTGGTTCCCTTATCATGATATTCTTGCAGGGTCTGTCGTTGCGCATCATATCCGAAATATAGATGTGTGGATGGAGTACGAATGATATTGTGATACAGATCTTGCTCTTGGGTAGCGATCTGCACATTCCAAAAATGATGACTTTCCGTCTCTGTTACACCGACCCAAGAACGATTGCCATTCGGAAGCATGACAATGCTCTGTTCTTGTTTTTGATGACGAATATCCACAAAGGGTTGTTCCTCAAGACCCGATATGTGGATATACAGAGGTTCTGCGTATAGTGAGAGAAGAGTGAATACGAACATTGGAGGTCAGATCTCTTTGCGAACAAGCCTATCATATCTAGGAATACCCAGGCTGGCCAAAAACCAAACCAACACCGAATAATGGGAAAAACGAAGATAAATTTGTGGCTACCCAATCATTTATGATACCACTATAGTAATATAAACATAAATTTAGAGACAGAGAGCAAGCAGAAGAAAGCATTCTCTGTCCACAATTATTGAGGTTCTGATGACATATTTATTTTTTGCACTTTTTGCATGTGGATCCAAAGAAGGAGACACTTCCGATCTAGATGATACCGCAACCCAAGTTGATCCAAACACCGAACCGAGCGGAGAGCCTGGCGGAGAGCCCGGCGGAGAGCCTGAACCCGGCGGAGAGCCTGAACCCGGTGGAGAGCCTGAACCAGGAGGAGAGCCCGCAGGAGAACCAGGTGGAGAACCCGAACCAGGAGGAGAGCCAGCGGGAGAGCCAGGTGGAGAACCAACAGAAGAGCATCCTGATGATTTTGCATCAACCTGTACAGCACAGAGCATGGGCAATAGCGTGACAGCAACCT
>JACLAC010012912.1_pt1 | contig 14149 bp, 12 predicted proteins | sample 8027881 | NCBI WGS metagenome assembly JACLAC01 (sample SAMN15725517, study PRJNA655200) | protist metagenome | isolation source: fluorescence activated cell sorting (FACS) single amplified genomes of... | place: Spain: Blaines Bay Microbial Observatory, Mediterranean Sea | collected 2016-01-19 | reverse complement strand
GGTTCTAGGCGATAAATTGAACCGAGAATCACTAGCAATCAATAAACCTGAAAGATATTGGGCGACTCTTATTTCGGCTTATTCAGGTGCCAGATTAAATGAGGTTTGCCAATTGAATGTTTCTGATATTCAAAAGATGGATGGAATTTGGGCAATTAACTTCAATGCAGATTCTGAAGATAAAAGTGTTAAAACAGAAGCAGGAAATAGGGTCATTCCACTTCATCCTAAGTTACTAAATCTTGGTTTACTAGATTATATAAATCAGATTAAGGGTCAGAATTACCATAAACTGTTTCCGAATTTGAAAAGAATGAGAAGTACAGGATATGGAACAATGATTAGCAGATGGTTTGCTAAATATTTGAAGAAACTTGGAATTAAGAAGAAAGGCAAGAACTTTCATTCCTTTAGACATACAGTAGTAAATAAACTAACTAATCAAAAGGTTTACGAACCATTTATTAGAGAATTGATAGGTCATTCCCATGGATCGATTACTTTGGATGTATATGGTGGTAGAAAACCTTTGAGTGTATTGTTAAATGAATGTGTAGTTAAAATTGGGGCTTGTTGATCCTATGTAGACCACAGGAGAAGAGGTAAGAAAGACTATAAGTATTTATAGTAATCTTTACCCCTTGTGGTTCCCACATTATTATCCCTTACCTTCATCAAATTCCCAATGTGCTATTAAATCAGCTTGAATAAGTTGTGGAACAAACAAGCTAACTAAAAGAACAAAACAGGCAATTTCAATGGCGTATATTTCCTGCATATTATTCTCCTCATCAGATGCACTTTACAGCTTAGTTTTCAACTGCCCCCACATGATCGTCAATTTACCATTTCGTTCGACCGCAGTTGATTTCGCCCATCCTTTGATAATCGTGTTGATTTCATCTTCGGTGATCACTCTACTGAAAATGGCCATATCGTCCAGATCACCATGAAAAGCGCTTCCTGTCCCTCCTGGGTGACCACCTATCGTCATTGCTGTCTGATTGGAAACATGGAAGCCAGGTCCTTTCTCTTCACTTATATTCTTAATGCCGTCAATATAGATTGTGTTAAGGCCTGATTCCTTGACACGAGAGAGAGCATAATGATGCCATTTACCATCAGCAATCGGATCGGTAGAAACTAACAGGTCATCTTTATCGGTTTCGGGGTTGCCAGTTATAAGAACCAGATGGCCATTAACATTAGCTATATCCCAATCGTTGACATCTTCCTGCCCACCCAAATCTTTATTGATAATCCAACCTCCATTCCACCAGTCGTCATTTTGGGCCCTAACTTGAGTTGTCCTAGCCCAAAACACCACCGAAAAATCATCTCCAAAATTCAACTTAGGGTCGTCAGCCACCTTGACAATGCCACTTCCATTTTTATCAAAATTTAAGGCTGTTCCATGTTTTCCTTCTATCCAGCTGACTTTTCCTTCAATTTTCCCCTCAATTCCACTAGCGGAATCTTTGATTGTATCCCCCTTACCTTCATCGAAAGTCCAATGTGCGACTAATGATTTGCCTATAGAAGCACTAGTTGGCTGTGTTAAAACTAAAAAACACAAAATCACCGTTAGACTGACAAACGTTTTCAACATAAACAATCTCCTCCGTTTAGGATTCGAAATTCGAACGATCTACGCAAAAATAATGTGAAACACCATTCTATGATTTCGCCCTACACTTGTCAATTTTTGTACCATTTGTCAAAAAAAGATACAACATGAACCCTTTATCAAGGAACTGATAGGATATTCACACGGAAGTATTACTATGGATGTATATGGAGGAAGTAAACCGTTAAGTGTGTTGTTAAATGAATGTGTGGTTAAGATTGGGGCTTGTTGATTTCAAGTAGACCACAGGAATAAGGGGGTAAGAAAGACTATAAGTATTTATAGTAATCTTTACCCCTTTTGGTTCACTTTTGGTTAGCAAGAATCAAGATTTCTTTATTAATTGATCCTCTGCTAAATGGATGTTAATTAATGCAGACGCAGAGATCAACATAGCCTGGCAGTAATAGAGTCAAGATCTTTTGGGTAAATGATCATAAGTCATTATACTTCGTCGCAATACCTTTGGATTTGGAAACAGGATATTTTTGCCCATTGATTTTAATCTTATCCAATATTATTTCTTTCACATCTAAATTGTGTTTATGAGCCAGCAAGAACGCAAATGAGAACACATCAGCTAATTCTTATTTCAGCTTAGATAAGTCAATCTGGTCGGATTCTTTGTCTGTTTGCCATAAAAACAATTCATTTAATTCGGCTGATTCTATAGAAATGGCAAGAGCAAGATTTTTGGAATCGTGAAATTGCTCCCAGTTTCGTTCATCACGAAACTCAATTAACTTATCAATAATATCTTGTATTTCTGACATAACTTTTATCTGTTTGATTGAACTTTAGCATCAAATTTACCTTGATAGTGTAGATACCAAGTTAACCTTAATCTGGTCGTAATAACAAAACAAGCATTGAGAAATCGTCAAAATAAAATCTGAATGAAAATCTAGGGTGTTTTCTGCTTATTTTGACTAATAGGTTCAGATTCTAACATTTGAATTACGCCTCTACGCCTGTTACACCTTCTTTTTAGAAATTAAGAAAAAATATCTTGCGACCTGGGAAGTAACAATTTTATTTTTTTATAATTCTAAAATATAGACGTAATAGGCGTAATGACGTAATAAACATTTAGAAACCTAGTTATAGTAAGGATTTAAGAAGTTACGCTTTCCGCCTTTCTTCTCTTCTTTGGGTGTAAGGGGCGTAAATTAACTACTTCAGAATTACCATCTTGCGAGTTTCTGTATAATCTCCAGCCTCAATTTGGTAGAAATAAGTTCCTGAAGATACTTGTTCACCAGCTTCAGTTCTACCATCCCAGTATATTGCTTTATTTACCTCAACATAATTCCCTGCTGTTACATGACCTAACTCAATGATTCTAATTAGTTTTCCAGTAACGTCATAGATTATAGCAATGACTGTTGAATCTTTTGCTAATTGGAATGGATCACGCTCACACTTTGTATTTTGTTGCCTGTTTATTTGAAGAAATCTGGGGTTTTCTAATGCTAATGTAGGATCTCTCCATTTTCCAATCCTTGACTAACTTAGCCGACTTTGCTACTGTTTTGTCAACTTTTATTTACATTGGTCAATTCTTTTACAGGTTAACGTTAATGATAAAAAAAAGTGTGATATTTAGCCTAACCGTGTGTCTTATCACTTTTCAGTTTCAGGTAACAGCAGCTCCTTGGTATGAGGAAAATTTTGATAAATTCAAGGACGGAGATATTGTTGGTCAGAATAACTGGGAAAGTGCCATGAACAAAAAAACCTGCGAGATTCAAAGCAAAGTCAAGCATGGTGATATTGGCAAAAGTGTTTTAATCAAAGAAAATACAATGGTTGTTAGGAGCTTTAAAGGTTCTAATAATAGCATTCAGTATTTATCATTATTTGCTAGAAAAGACGATGGTCCTGGACCGTTAATGATCTACATTGGTGGAGACGCTATCAAATGGGGGGCCGCAGCGAAAGTAGATATCAAAGCTGGAGGAATAATCACAGCCAATAAAGGAAATGATTCCTTTCCAGAAGTCGCCCAAGGTAAATTAGGTCAATGGCACCACTTTAGGATAGTCTTCGATTTCAAAAAAAAACATTATGACTTTTATGTAGACGGGGAAAAAGTCGTCGATAATTTTGGATTTAGGGGAGAAGGTGGAAAAGGGGGAATAAACCCTGCATTAAATTGGATTTTCTTTGGATGGGATCATGCTGAGGCATTAACGGCATACATAGATGACATTGAAATGGGTGATGGTGAAGGAAATGATGCAGGCCAACCAAAAGCTGTCGCATCAGCTGATAAGTTAGCATCTCACTGGGCAGTTATTAAAGCTTGGTATTAACCAAAGATCTAAGAGAAAGGAGTGCGGGTGTGGAGCTTGACCCCTCACCCGTCAAAATCTTCCGTACGGGATTAATGCCAAGAAACATATACCATTCAAGCAGAGAATTCGCACTGTCTAGCAGTAATCTTGTTAGTCTTTCAGTATCTAGTTGAAGATCTGATATTAACTCACAGGTAATGTCTATAGTTCTCTCATTTCTCATTTAACCTAAGATAACAATTAATTAGATTTACAAATGTACTTGTTTATCTCCAGGATAGATAAGGTACTGGAGAGGTGTAGACAGTTCAATTTAATTATGAATATGATTTACATTCCACTGCCAATTCAATGTTAGTCAATGCATCTGCAGGATTAAACATAATACAGGCAGTAATAGAAAAGATCCCGTGAAAACGCTATAACCAAACACCTATGGAATTCGGAATTGGAGATCAAAGGTGATGTACTTAAGAAGTGAAAATAACTTGGCATTTTTGTTTAGTCATTAGAAACAGGATCTGATTTAGATTGCGACTCAGATAAAAGAAGACTGATACGTTTTTCGTTAGTTTTTATAAAATGTTTGCTAGTGTAGTACCATTGGGTGAATGAGAATGTCAAAACGACTGTGAGCATAAGCAGGAAATCAACTTGCAAGTCCATATCTAAATAAAATTTTGCATCTCTCGCGTTCTCCCAAAGCTTATCAGTCAGCTGATTCCATTTGCCCTCAGTTATCTGATAGCCCATTTGATCAAGTACTTTCTTCCATTCTGAACCCCGATAAACCTTAGGATCTGTTCTGAAAAACCGAAAGGCAATTCTCCCCAAAAAATAGATGACGAAAGGCACAGAAAAAAACCATCTTTTATAAGTAAACTTTTTATCTGTATTTTGAGCCAATTAACTACTCCTTCTAATTTAACAGATGCATTTTCTAAGCAATTAAGATATAAATTCTAATTCAAATCGTCAAGCGTTTGAAGCTCATATATGACAGAGGATAACGAATCAAAGCTTACTGATTATACGAAGGCACCTAATTCCTGTAAAGTCTGTTGTACAGTTCTTCTAGAATTCATTGCCTATCCATGTTGATAATGCAGATGCAGAGATAAACATAATCTGGCAATTGAAATAGTAGAATCAAATTTAAACCTAGGTAAAAAACAAATTAGATTCATAAATGTAGTAGTTAATCTTCAGGATAAGTTAGGTACTGGAGAGATAAAGATAGTTCAATTTAATAATGAATATGATTTACAAATTACTGCCAATTCAATGTTAGTCAATGCATATGCAGGATTAAACATGGACATGGAAGTAATATAAAAGATCCTGTGAAAACGTGAAACACAGCATTCATTCAATACCACAGGAAAGGAAGTCTTGATATCGTTGAATTAGAAGGATTAGCGATTTCACAGCCATCTTATAGTATTTATTATTAGGTAGCCATCAAAACGCTCGATGAGTGAAAATGCATTAGAAGATCATCTGCCAATTTAGTGTTAATCTTTGCTCCAGCATAACTAACACAAGTTCTGACAGTTGATGAGTAAGGTTAGGGAGATTTTTGAATGCTGTCAAATTGGAAATGTCAGGCAAATTCAATATAGTTTTCCAAATCGTATGATATTAAGCCAATCATTTTCCATTGATTACTATCTTTTCTTAACAGATATAAGGCGCTAGATCGATGATACTCCGAATCATCTTGCTTATATCTAGCAAATATATTACTAACTACGGCATTCTGTTCATCTAATAATTTGACTGATGATTTGATCACTTTACTATAGCTATAGTCTGCAGGTAGAGTGTCGATCAAACCAGAATAGAAGCTTCTTCATTATCCAAACTTTTATGTGTATTACCAAAAATTAAAAAGATTGGATAGGAAAAGTAAGTAACTATTTCATCGATATTTTGTTTAATAAAACTCTCATGGTATAAATCCATTGTTGTCTTTATTTGTTGAGCATTTTCAGGGTTGATACTGGAATCAAATTGCATGTCTTTTCCTGATGAATTGAGGTTTTCACACCTTTCCTATATACAACTACTATATAAGGATGATGTGAAAAGTCTAAATAAAATTAGGAGCGGGGATTATAAGGTACCACTCCTAAGATGTAAAAGGTTAGTTGAATTTATAGGATCTTGAAAACTTGTTACTTCAGAATTACCATCTTGCGAGTTTCTGTATAATCTCCAGCCTCAATTTGGTAGAAATAGGTTCCCGAAGATACAAACTCTCCATTCTCACTTCTGCCATCCCAATATATTGCCTTATTTACCTCAACATAATTCCCTGCTGCTATATGACCTAACTCAATGATTCTAATTTGCTTGCCTGTTACGTCATAGACTCTAGCAGTGACTGTTGAATCTTCTGCTAATTGGAAAGGAATCCAAGTTGCAGGATTAAATGGATTAAGATAATTGGCTAGTAATTGCGTCTGGGCTAGTAATCTTTCATAAAATAAACCCATCTGAATTTAACTTAAAAAGGGATATATTCAATTGTAATTATTTATTCCTTTTTAAGTTAAATTCAGGAAGATCAATCAAAAGAAGATCGAAAAACATTGGCACTAAAGAGCCCAACGTACATTAATGTGCAGATAGTTAATCTGTTTTTAAAAATTAGGCGCAAATACAGTGTCTAATTGATATTCTTCGATCAATGAATCTTGTATAGGTTGCGTCAAATCGTTGATTTTTGTGGCGCCCCAGTCCATACCTACAGTTAATCGTGCTGGGCGATTTCCACGGTCAGTTTCTGCTAATTCCAAATATTGGTCTACAACTAATTGTGGATTTGTTCTCTCATCGTTCTCAAGTAATTGGCTGAAACTAGTCATCATGTTATTTTGTACTTCCTTAAAAGTTTTATACTGATCCAGTATTTCTGTGCGATTTTCTGGCGCACCTGAATTAATTAGATTTGTACTAAATGGACCAGGTTCTAATAAAGTAACTTCAATCCCAAATGGGGATAACTCATAGCGAAGTGTTTGAGAATAAGCCTCAACCGCAAATTTGGTGGCACAATAAGTTCCCATAAAAGGAAATGAAACCCTTCCGAGTTGCGAGCTACAATTTATAATTAGTCCACTTTTAGCTTGCCTCATTGATGGAAGAACGGCTTGAGTAGTTCTAATAATGCCATAGTAATTAGTATTCATTTGCTGATGGGCCTGTTCAACACTAAAAGCTTCGGTAATACCCGAATACATTATTCCAGCATTATTGATTAGAACATCTATTTTTTTTCCTTCACAGATGATCTTTTCTACACAGTTTGTTACGGAGGTATCATCAGCCACATCCATATCTTCGACCCTAATAGAATCTGAAAAATCTTCAAGTTCCTTTTTAGCAGCTGAATTTTTTGTGTCAGAATCTCGCATGGTTGCCCAGACTTTATAACCTTTTTTGGCAAAATCCTTAGCCGCTAAATATCCAAACCCCTTACTAGATCCTGTAATAATTACATTTTTCATTTTTGTTGTGTCCTTTTATAATATATGACAAAATAGATTGTTAATCATTAATATACTGGGTGGTATTTTAATGATTACTATTAGTCGTGTCAAATTTAAATACTAGGTGGTATTAAATTAGTGAGTTCTCATTCAATTCAAATACCAAGAGGACGCCCAAAGACTCTGGACTGTCAACAAATACTAGAGAAGGCTCTCAAAGCATACTGGAATGAGGGAGTGGATAACACTTCAATAAATGATATATGCAGGCTAGCCAAAGTATCTAAACCTGGGCTCTACCGTGAATTCGGAAACCAAGATGGTTTGATGAAGGCCGTGATTCTAGAATATGAGAAACAAGTTCTAATCCCACACCTGAAAATTCTAGCTAAGGATAATCCTTTTAGAGAAACTTTAGATCATGTTATCTCACTCGTTTTGTCAGATAAAGAATGCCTGTATGAAAATATGAGAAAGTCTTGGTCGAATCTGGGCATACAAACACAAGAGCAAATAGATCGCATTCATGAGGAGATATCAGCTACATATGGGGAATGGATAGAACGTGCAAAGGATAAGGGGGAATTTGATCTCGAGATACCTACAAAAATTGCGGTAACTTATATTATTTCGCAACTGAGTAGCGCTAGACATCAATTTGTTCAAGGAGATAAGACTGAGGATGTTATAGCTGTACTAAATCTAGCTTTTTCTGTATTTCTCTGATTCATATTGAATGCCAACTAAATTCTTAATAAATTTAAGGCGTCTGATTTAAAAATGATAAGGCAAGAATTCAATGTTTGCAGGGAATAGAGAGCAAAAAAATAGCGCTGCATTCCCTTATCAATCAGATAACTGTATATACGAATGCAACGCTTGAAGTCACTTATAATGCAGGATATCTGACTAACCAGACTCGTGCATTGGACTATACCCCGTACGGGGTATTACCGAGAGCGCGGGTATTATACGATACCCACTTTACTGTCTTGAGTTACATCGATTCTCTGGATCAGTGAACTCAAGGCGGTTTTTTGTATCTGTAGATTGCTCCGCAAAGCTTGTTCCATCTCACCTCTGAAACTTTCCAAGTCCACTCCTGTTGGCGCTGAGGCTATAAACATAGGAGACGATCGGGGAGTTGCATCACAGATATCAAGTTCAAATTAATGATTAATGATAAAACTATGCTTAAGGATGATGATTGGCTTGGTAATCTATTTCTAGGGGATAGAATCAATTGTATGTTTCAAACGCGGAGCGGATCTGGATATGATCGTTCTAATTCATTTAGAATGAAAGAATTTTACTATGGAGACACAATTACATTCCAAGCCACAACAAAAACATTTTTTTCGAAGGTATGGCAATCCCATCAGGTGCGCGTGTCGGGGTTCCTATAGTATTTAAAGTCGTTGCTCCAAAAGATGACTAACCTAGTTCTTGGATAGTCGATAGAGATTGTTTTTCTCGTTTCATGTGATTATGTGTAGCTTATCTTACAGATATTCCTAAACCATTCTACTTTGTAATAGACCTTGCATCCAAGTACTGACTTAGTTTATTTTATCTAATTAGAGGAAGTATCTTCAGAACCGCCTTCTTTTTTCTTTTTGTGCTATTCCATACATTCGATAGGAGTAATTTTGCCCTAACCTAAGGAAATAATAATGAGAAAGATATTTTTATTCATTTTAATGGCTATTTACGTTTCTGCATTAGCCGACCCGATAAAAGTTGATATTCCCGATAACAACCTACGTAACAACTTAGAAAAAAAATTGGGTAAAAATCCGGGTGATCCAATTATGGACAATGAACTCAGTGAAATGTTTGGAGTCTTATCTCTTAGCGATTCTAATATCAGTGATCTAACTGGTTTAGAATACTGTACAGGCTTGACCAACTTGAATTTGAATGGCAATCAAATCAGCGGTATTAGTGCTTTATCTCGCCTGTATAACGTGGAGGTTTTAGATCTGAGTGGGAACCAGATCAGTGACCTCAGTGCTTTTGGGAAGCTGGCTATTAATGAAGAGTTCGAAGATTCAAAGTTGACCTCACTAGACTTATCGAATAACCAAATTAGTGGGAGTGCCGGTGAGATATCCTATCTCGACCACCTGACGGACATAGATCTGAGCGGTAACCAAATAACATCTGTCGGTTTAGTTAAGTTAAAGAGTCTAACCTCGCTAAATCTGAGTGATAATCTTTTAGGAAGTGGAGAGTTTTCAACGTTTCATGCTCTTTCTTATTTATCACGACTAACTACCCTGTCCGATCTGGATCTGAGTAAGAACCAAATCGATAACATCGATCAATTAACCACTTTAACCAATTTGACAAAATTGAAGTTAGAAGACAACCAATTGCCCCCTAGTGCGGGAGCAATCATACAAAATCTAGAAAAGATTGTTGCAATTGTCACGCACGACTCAGTCCCAGAACCAAAGGTAGTTAACATCCTCGATGATAGCCTCCGGACCGTTCTACAATCCGCACTGGTGGAGGAATATGATAATGACTTTATCAAAGCACAACGCGAAAAATACCCTGAGAGTGATACGGCGATGACAGCATGGAGATGGTCTGGCGATTTGCTCACTAGTGCCGATCTGGACAGGCTGACTGACCTTGATGCTTCCAATCTCAATATAACTACGCTAACCGGTTTAGAATATTGTACAAGCCTAACCAGATTATATTTGAATGGCAATCAAATCAGTGACGTTAGCATGTTATCTAATCTGATTAAGCTGACATTTTTGAATCTGAACGGGAACCAGATCAATGATATTAGTGTTTTATCTGGTCTGACCAACTTGGAAATCTTATGGCTGAATAATAACCAGATTAGTGATATCAGTTCCTTACCCAACTTAACCAATCTGCAAAGTTTACTTTTGAGCACCAACCAGATCAGTGATATTGGTGTCTTGTCTAACTTGACTAACCTGACACAACTGTATCTGAACGGGAACCAGATCAATGATATTAGTGTTTTATCTGGTCTGACCAACTTGGAAACCTTATGGCTAAATAATAACCAAATCAGCGAAATCAGTTCATTATCTAACTTGACCAACCTGACAAAACTGTATTTGAGTGAGAACCAGATCAGTGGCATTAGTTCATTATCCAACTTGGCCAACCTGACTACGTTGAATCTGCACTACAACCAGATCAGTGACATAAGCCCCTTGTCCAACTTGACCAACCTGATAAGATTGTGGTTATGGGATAATTCATTGAATGCTGCTGCTGTTTCGATCTTACAAAATCTCGAAAATAGTGGAACAGCTGTTATGTACGATAAAGTCGCAATCATCAATATTGCTGACGATGGCCTGCGGACCGTTCTGCAATCTGCACTGGGAAAAAATGATGATGATTCAATTACTGATGCCGAGCTAGATGGACTGACTAACCTTGTAGCTTCAAGTGCCAACATTAGTTCGCTAAGTGGTTTAGAATACTGTACTAACTTGACCAACTTGACTTTAGATGACAACCAAATTAGTAACACCAGCGCCTTATCGAATCTGACTAATTTGGTAGAATTGAAGCTATCTAACAACCAAATCAGCGACATTAGTACTTTATCTAATTTGACCAACTTGACAAAATTATGGCTAGGTAATAACCAAATCGTTAATGTCAGTGCCTTATTCAACCTGACAAAACTAAGAAGTTTAAAGTTAGAGGATAACCAATTGACCGCCAGTGCGAGGCCAATCATACAAAATTTGGAAAAGGCTGGAGCAACCGTCACGCACGACTCAGTCCCAGAATCAAAGGTAGTCAACATTCCTGATGATAGCCTCCGATCCGTTCTACAATCTGCGTTGGGAAAAAATGCCGATGACCCGATCACTAATGCCGAGTTGGATGGACTGACTGATGTCCTGGATGCTTCCAATGCTAATATTAGCTCGCTAATTGGTTTAGAATATTGTACTAGCTTGACCTTCTTGACTTTGGATACTAACCAGATCAGTGATATCAGTCCCTTATCCAACTTAACCAATCTGAAAAGTTTGCTTTTGAGCACCAACCAGATCAGTGATATCAGTCTTTTATCCAACTTAACCAATCTGGCCACATTGTTTCTGTGGGGTAACCAAATCAGCGACATTAGTTCATTATCTAACTTGACCAACCTGACAAAACTGTATCTGAATGACAATCAGATTAACGACATTAGTTCATTATCCAACTTAATTAACCTAACAAATTTAGAGTTAGGTAAGAATCAGATCAGTGATATTAGTGTCTTGTCTGGTCTGATTAACCTAACAGAGTTAGGACTAGATGAAAACCAAATTATTGACATCAATTCTTTATCAAATGTAACTAGTCTGAAATCGTTAAGTCTGTTACAAAACCCTTTAGGTGTCAGTGCCAGTACCATCATACAAACTCTTAAAGAAAATGGTATAAAAGTTATAGAAAACCTGATTCCAACTCCAACTGAACTAATTGGAGATGTCAATGGCGACGGAACTGTTAACATCTTCGATCTGGTAATTGCTGCTGGATCATTTGGTAAGACAGGTGCTGGAATTATGGGCGATGTCAATGGAGATGGTGCGGTCAATATATTTGACTTAGTAATCGTAGCTGGTAACTTCGGTCAATCCTTAGCCGTAGCAACTGCACCTTCCATAATTTCTGAGATTGAATTAACTACCGAACAAAAGTATCATATGACTTCAGCTATCGATGGACTAGAGTCTAATTCGAATCGTTCCAGTGAAGAAGAGATGGTGTTAGGTGTTCTGCAAGCTATCCTGCCTGAGAGACTTCCCACACAAACTCAACTGTTGGCCAACTATCCTAATCCGTTCAATCCAGAAACCTGGATTCCCTTTGAACTAGATCAGGACAGTCAAGTCAGTATCACTATTTATGATATTCAAGGACAACCTATTCGTCGACTAGAACTAGGAATGGTAATAGCTGGTAGACATATCAGTACTGACCAGGCAGCCTATTGGAATGGAAGGACGGAGACTGGAGAATCGGTCGGTTCAGGTACTTACTTCTATCAGTTGCAGGCTGGTAGTTATATAAAAACTAGGAAGATGGTGATTTTGAAGTGATGAATCAAATCATTGCACAAATGAAGGTACTACCCTAAAATAGGGAACGGAGGAAGTGTCTTCAGGCACTGACCTTACACGAGAAGTTAATGAAGAGCATTGAAGGTGAGCTCATAAGAGGCTCGCCTTTTTTGTTTCTGAATTCAAGTTATGGCCAAATGAGGCGATAATAGTAGTATCTTCAAAACTTCCTTCTGTAAGGTGGGTCAACTCCTCTGGCTCACCTTCTTTTTTTGCCTGATAAATTTGCACTAGTCTGGAAATGCACTACCTGCGAAACGATGACTCCGGAGTAGACATCCAGCATCTGGTAGAAAATGGCCATCATTTTTTCCGTTTTGTTTTCTTTGACAGGCTCGAGATCAGACAATGGTTGACTTGCTAACACAATTAACCAGAATCAACCCTAGTTAGCCATCTTTCTTTTTTATATAGATTTTCCTTACTTGATATCATAGAATAAATTCGCTTCAACTACCTTCCATATATCAATCAAGTTAAGAACTAGGTCCCGTTAATGTGGTATTTCTAATAATTTGTCTAGCATTATTAATCTTACCTTTTGTACTAATATTTGTTCGCAGATACCTCGCCCAAAAGAGAATGCGTGAGACTGAAAAAATTCACATCAATGGCGAAATAGTTGATATTTGGGAGCGTGTGGTCTCTAGCGGTAGAGGACAAGCGACTAAACAATATGTCTTGTCTATCTTGGATGAGGATGGAGTTAGAAGACAATCAGAAGGACATCACGAAAGAAGTCATTTAGGAATCCAGATAGCCAGAGGTAAATTAACAAAACGAGCAAGAGGTCTAGTTGCACTTCGGGTAGATAAGAAAGGTAAACAGACTTATAGTGGTTTCTTGCCAGGGTTAGACTCACCTGTGGAAGAAGAAAAAATCGAAGAATAGATTTGTACGATCCTGAAGTAGCAGATTATAACTTTAACCAAAATAATAAAATGATAACCGTCGAATAATCAATGGTTGCGAGTTCTAGTAACATAACTGTTATTGGTCATGACTTGCCCTGTGGTATCTATGTTTTACGAATCTCCGTTCTTTTGGATCTAGAACTAGCCTGTGGTTGTTTCAAAAAAGGAAAAGTAATTCATCTGCCAAAGGCAGAATACATTTATACTGGATCAGCTTTGGGTAAAAAAGGTTCCACTTGTCTAGGACGGCGGTTGGTCAGACATGCTACACGGACCTCTGATCGAATGCTTCATCAGATTCGACCTGACATGCTAAAGTTCTTTTCAGATATAAAGTTAGCCAGCGGTGAACTAATTCCAAGAACAGACAAGACTTTATATTGGAACATTGATCATTTACTGAATCGCACTGAGGTAGAAATCAGTAGCTTAGTTTGTGTAAGGATTGAAGAACCATTAGAAGCCAAAATTGGCAAGAGGTTGGAATTAAGAGCAGATACAAATGTAGTCGAGAAAGGATTAGGAGCAAATGACATTAAAGGAAATACCCATTTGCTACATCTGTCCGATAGTGGTAAAAACTGGCCATTACTGATTGATAGCTTGGTTGAAATTTGGTCTGTTCATCAATAGAATCTCAAAAGACTATTTTATCGTGTCAAAAACAACATCAAAAATGTTAGAGAAA
>JACLAC010004943.1_pt1 | contig 14154 bp, 5 predicted proteins | sample 8027881 | NCBI WGS metagenome assembly JACLAC01 (sample SAMN15725517, study PRJNA655200) | protist metagenome | isolation source: fluorescence activated cell sorting (FACS) single amplified genomes of... | place: Spain: Blaines Bay Microbial Observatory, Mediterranean Sea | collected 2016-01-19 | reverse complement strand
TATTCTCATCGCCATCACGAAGGCACAAATCCTCCTCCACAGGTGTCTCTACTACTTCGGGACGGTTTCCGAGCGCGAGCGTACTTTGCCAAACTTTTGCTTTCCTCATTGGCCACCGCAATGTCGTCCTCGTATCAAAAGACGCGACTACTCGCGAAGAGAAGGAACAGGCATCGGGATGTCTCGAAAAAGAGAGTGCGCGCGGAACTGGACACGGAAGAGGGTGACGTAGAAATGTACTTGGTGAAGTTTCCTACAAAGGTCACTGAATACTTGCGCACTCAAGCAGGCACGGCGGATGGTAATCCCACGCCCCTTGTTCTTGGTAATTTTAACATAGGCCCAGATGGTGGTGCATATTTAAAGCTTAGTAATGATGTCAGCAACGATTTGAAGGGCATCGATGGAATACGTATGAACAAGAAGATCCGTGCGCAACCAGAACGTATATTCTGGGTCAATAGGGATCGTAGCAAGGTGCGATTGAAAGGATACATAAAACACCAGTATCGTGGCCAATATGCACATCACGACTTTGTCAAAACCAGCACGGTGAAACAAAGCGAAGTGCCAGAAAAGGCATCTCTAGCGTACGTGAAAGGGAACCCCGAGTTGAATGCGACCGCCAATAGAAATATTGCCATACCGGACGAGGTACTTGCGTCTACTACGGGCAAGCGTGGGGTCGTGGAAACTCAGACCGCGGGGAGTATGCAATCTCGTATGAGAAACACGGAAAGGCTTTCACGAGAGGATGTCAAGAGGAAGCTGCTAGAATTCTTCGAGGAAAGAATGGAAAAAGGCAAAGAGGGCTGGAAAAAGAAGGAATTGTCCGGGTTGATAAACGTCCAAGAGAAACTATTTTTGGAAGTCTTGAGCGAGATCGCTCATTTTGACAAGTCCAAGCAGCTATGGGTGCTGAAGGAGGGAAATGTACACACATAGGGCAGGACGCTTAATCTATAAACATTTACGTATAGCGCAATGATCTTTTAAAGTATTTCTCTTCTCCCTACATCTAGTAATTTTTCAAAGTTTTGCCCTTTGTTTCCGGCGGCAAGGCAAAGGTGACGAAAAAGCCTGCAACGTACAGGCACCCGACAATGTAAATGGGCGCATTAACATCCTTTGCAATGAAAACTCCAGTTACAATAGTCGACACTATCATAGAAATGCGGGCACAAACATTTGTAAGGGCGTAAACAGAGCTCCGAAGCTGCGTGCCAAAAGACTCAGCCGTAAAGGCTGCAAGCACTATCCAAATGATTGCTTGCGTCATCTGATGCAAACCACTACATATCATCGTTGAAATTTCCCCTCTTGCAAAGCTTAAGCAAAAGGCGAAAATGGCACTACCACAGAAACCAAACGTCAGCAAAGGCTTCCGCCCAAGTCTTTCAACGGTGAAAGCACCTAGAATAATAGAAAAACAGTCACATGCGCTGTTGAACAAAATGACGCGGAACGGATCCATGCCAAACTTACCACCTTGCTCTTTTCGCTCTATGATTGTGGGAAGCCATGTTGACAGTCCCCAGGATGCTCCGCTGACGAAGAACCAAGTCAAGGCAACCGCAAAAAAAGAACAATGTTGGTCCGGGCGCTTTGCCAGGACTCCAACGCTTTCGCTCCATATCTTTGAGCATGAATTTTGTTCAACGCGATCGCTCGCTTTAATTACGTTTACTTTTCCTTTTTCTATTGCGCTTGTAGATGATTCTCCAAGTTTCGCGTCCGGAATTTGTTCAAGTTCACGAGGATTTACGTCCACACTATCCGCAAGCAATTTTGTTTTAATGTACTTCTTTACTTGCGCCCACCTACCCTTTATTATGTTAAAGCGCGCACTTTCTGGCAAAAAACAGTATGCCAAGATCGCCACAACAACTGTTGGCAAGCCAGACATCGACAATGTCATCCGCCACCTTGGTAGCGTCAGTTTTGAAAGTCCTACCGCCACTGCTGCCCCAACAGGCCAGAACGAACAATATAAAAGCAGATAAAATCCCCGATTCTTCATCGGCAATGATTCGGCAATTATTGTTGGTGTAATTAGCCATACTCCAGCAAGGGATATTCCAAGAATTAATCTCAGCAGCAGCAGCTGCAAGTACGTGCTTGCAATACCCTGAAGGCAAGCAACTACAGAAGTGGCAAAGACGTATGCAATGAAGACAGGTCTGCGGCCCATCGAGTCCGCCAGCGACGTTGGCATGCAACCGATCAAAATGCCAACTGCAAGGGCAGCATTATAGTAGCCCAACTCCACATCTTTTAGCTTGAAGGACTTTTGTATTGCCGAAAAACACAGCGAATCCACTGTTATCAAAACCCCCTGAGAAAACCACACCATTGCTGCGAACGCGAAGTGGAAGGTATGGGTTGCCTTCCACTTCCCTTCGTCCAAGAAACTAGACAACACCTTCTCATGCTCGCGGTTCTCCCGGCCAACCTCCTTTTCCAGTAGGGAGTCTGTTTCCATGGACTGCTCCGCCATGTCACCTACCAGCTTGTCCCCGTCGGCGGCCTTAACGCTTCGTCCTTGGCGGATGGCCAAACCTGGGAGACATCTAGTGGTGTAGTAGTAGCAATTTTGTTTGTATCTAATAATAATCGCTGCCGCACCACATACATCTCCAAAGTGCTAGCAGCTATGCTAATTAATAATATCATCACTTTATCATTGTTGAGATGGGATGCAGAGGAGCAGCTAAGCTAGGAGCAGTAATTGATTGAGTATATGACTAAAATGTACTACACATGTCACTCTGCCGATCGTTTCCCATAGCTGCTGGCCTTAGTAGTCGACGAGTATGTCGAAGCGACCTTTGTCCTATCAAATCAGCAGTGACGCTCCGATATCTATTTTAATGAGATGATAGATGAAATGATATAGATGAAATAATGGGATAGTTTATGATATTTTGGACGAATAGCCAATAGTAGTGTATACTTAAATTATTGATTCGCGAACATTGTGCGATATGCTAGTAGTGCCACAGCGCTATTTTTATGGATATTTGATTAATAACGAGGTTGTCCTATTTTAGTATAATTCCTACAACACCTGTAGTACTTCTTCACTTTTCTGACTATTATTCTCTTCGTTACTAAAATAATATTTAGTAATCGTATTTTCAGTAGTATATTTCAGTAGTATAATATTCCTTTACATTTTTTGTACATAATTTTTGTACAATTTCTAGGCTGGGCTAGCCGGCTAGGCGACAATGCCTAACTCATTCATGTCGATGGAGGACCAAAGACGTAACTAACGATCGACGAAAATAGAATTCAAGCTTCAGCGGACGGCGGTAAGAGTGTGTGCCATTTGGAGTCATGTGATATTTAGCCAAGATTTTTAGGTATTCACGCATTTGTACAATACTACATTATTACACTATCAGACCATGATACATTCAATGGTCGAGATACAGCATACGATCCTCGTAATGCATAGTTAGTTGCCTGGGAAAAGGAGAGGGAGGAAAGCATGGAAGTAATGTTTTACTAGTAGTATGGGTACTATGCTGTTATTATCGTTATTTATTAATAATTATTAGTGTCCTTCGTTATTCGTTGTTTTTGGTTTTTGTGACAATTGACCATTGGCCATCGGCGACCGATACCATGCCCAGTGAAGTTCGATGCAGTATCTTTACAATCGCGAATCTGGCACACTGACACAACGAAAACAAGATATCAAGCAAAATTTTCAAGACTCCATTGCCATCCATTTTAGCATGAGAATAGCGTCGCTCGCCATACTACTGGTTACTTCAAGCTTTGCACTTCTACCATGTTCTGCCTTAGAGCAGACGCAACTACTCCACACGGTTGTTTTGTCGAAGAAGATAAATAACTTTCCACGTTTTATTAATGGAAAAATTAAGGTTGGTAATGATACTTTTCTTACCAAGAATGAGTACGCAGAGGCTGCAGTAGTTTGCTCCTTTGAAGATGCCAATAACAACCATTGGTATACCTATGAGGCTTTTACCGATAAACTTGACCCAAAAAATGTAACTGGCAACTATTCTGCAGCATCATCGTATTGGTATAGTTGGGAACCAGTACTAAATCAATCAGACATTCTTGTATCATCAACACCAATTATTTTTGAAGCTCCAAGACGACCACTGGAAATCCTTCCTTTGGCCGGCTGTGAGTTGCCCAATAAAGCTGCGTTTGTTGAAAATAATAAAACGATGGAGTATGCGGTTATACATAAGTACAAACAACCAATCGAATTTTCACATTTGGAGTGGTGGACATACAGAGAGAAATGTATGGCCCCAAATATCACGTTATTTGATGGAAACCACAGACCTACTACTTCAAGCACAATGCTCTATTCTGTTATGATCGTTTTCATGGTAATGTTGCCAGCGCGATGTTGCTATAAATATTGCTGCTGTGTGGTACACCTTAAGCCCAACGATCCCCTACTTAAAGAAAAAATGGACATCAGAATTAAGCTAGAGATTGCCAAAAGCAATCGGGAATCTGTGGACGAAATTAAAAAGCTGGAAGAAAAATTAAAAGAAATTAGGAAAAAAATTAAGGAGAAACTGCACTCGATGAAGCGTGAAGCTATTGAGCGGGCAGAGAAAAAAAAGAAGGAAAAAAGAAAGAAGAAACAGAGTTCTACGATACTTTTACCAAACGCACAAAAGACTAGTGCTACTAGGTGGTGGTGGTGTGTTATTATTTGATATCATAATTTTTATAATAAGAAGCATTTATTGCCTTCTTCTTCATTCATCATAGTAGTACTTTTAATTTAATAGAGAAGAAGGTTAGTCTTCTTCTTTCATTTGTATGTAATAATAACGATTCAACAAAGACAACTTCGGGGGGGAGGGAAAATGTGCACAGCCAGGCAGGACCGCAGCGTGATGCTGCTTTTGAGAAAAGCACCTAGCCCTGCCCCCATGTCGAGTGACTATGGGAAGCTGATCCTGCCCACAGAAACGAACATCGCGGCCGCTGCAAAACGGTATGCGGCAATTTCATCCTCTAAGAGGACATTGAAGAAAAAAAACGGTCGCAATCCAGGTCAGAACAATCCTGCAAGCGATCATACGTTGATGAAGAAGCTACGAGATGTTTTAAAACTTAATCCTTTTCATTGGAACGCAAATTTTGATATTGCTTCTGTGTTATCAGCGTTGGAAAAGCCACAATTCAATAGATCTCTGTATCATATACACTTATGTCTGGATCAGACACCATTGTCGTGGAGATGTTACCACTTGAAATGCCTTGTATACATTAGCATGGGTTCAATTAACAAAGCCCTTCGTACATGCAAAATAGGCTTATCGATGCACCCTGGTTGTGGGGCTTTGCATGAGCAACAAAGAACGCTCCACACGCTAATAGAACATCGCGCAATGCGGACAGAGGAGGGGCAACATGGCGAGGGATCGTTGGCGGAGTATGAAAACATCCTTTCTGAAAGAATGAAATTGGCCCTATTGAGCGTACTAAATAAAGTTCGACACAGTTCCATTGACCCTAGAGACCCTGATAGTCTTGGTAACATTGCTCAAGATTTGCTAAATGTTCGTGTAAAGAGTAGCGACGACGCTGACAATGAGACAATAGAAGCTTTTTTCCCTCCCGTAGTAAACTTAATCAAGCATTATGGCCCACGTAGGTATGAATGTCAAAGCTACTACGAATCGGTCGTTTATGAACGCGAAATTTTAGATATGATAAAAATCGGCAAGCGTGGTATCAAGGCAATCCAGTCTAAGCATTTGATGGAAAGAAGTACAAAAATTAAGGCATGGAACGAGGCCAAAAAACAGCAACAGGAGTTGGAAGAATTAAAGAGAGAAAGATTGGCTCGCGAGGAAAGACAAAGGCAGGAAAAGCTTCGTATATTACAATTGACCGATGAGCGTATTGATAATTCATCTGAGTCTATGGAGGAAGTTGTCGACCAATCTGAAAAAACGTCAAAGGAGGATGTAGGTATGGGGGAATCAAAGGAAAAAGGTTCGGCGACCTTAAATGACCTAGAAAGCAATACACAAGGAAATACTACTCAAAAGACGCTGAGACGGAATAAAGCAAAGAAGAAGAAGAAGAAGAAGAGTGGTGGACGACGCACTACGACGTCCCCGCAACAAGGAACCACTGACACACCCCGTGCTGTGGAAAGCGATAATTCTAACGAAAAAGATGCGCAGGATGACAGCAGCAGTGCTACGAATTTGGAAGAAACGTGCCCTGAATTCCCACTTCCAAAGTACGTTTTGTTCATGGATGTTGATGACACCATTTTCAGTACGTATACTCGTATGAAGAAAAGCAATATGAAAACGATTCCCATTTTCGAATTGAGCTACTTGTTGGATACGCAGCCCGAGGTAATTAAGCCAATGCTGGATTTTTATGACTGGATAATATCGAAAGGTAATATAAACATTATCTTTCTGAGCGAGAGGCCATTTTATGCTCATGCTAAATTAGAAATAGCTCTTCGTAATAGTGGGTTTAATGATTATTATTCTCTTATCTGCAGGGATAAGATGCACCAGCCATCAACATGTTCCGTAAAGGCATTCAAGACGCGGGCGCGCAAAAAAATATTGAATTCTCTTAACCAAAAATACGGAGACAAATATCGTATCTTCGTAATAGGAGAAGTTGGTGACCAAAGCTGCGATTTTATGGACGATGACGAAGGAATCGAGGGTGTGCAAATCAAAATTCCAAATTATATGTACAGTACTGAATAGTTGCGCGATTATTGCAAATAAAGAAATACATGCTTTAGTATTATTATTTCCTGGTCACAATTGTCCGATAAGGCATTTCATTTAGGTATTCAAAAATTACCACGACGAATTCTTCGCCTAATGTGATACGTTGCAGAGTCGGCATCCACCTCGTTGGTCGGTGCATCGCCATCAAGATCGGCGCGTTCCTTCCCTCCGACCAAGGCTTCCATCTTTTTAATTTTCCCCTTTAAACTGTTTAGGTTTCCCGCCTGCGATAAAAACGCCGCTAACAACAAAACCCCGCCGCTTATAGCAAAGTGTTTAGACACTTGCAAAACCGCGGACGGCTGAAACTTGCCACTCTGGTACACGTCGTAGGTAAGAAGAGTCGACGCTGTGGACATGGCAAACAAAACCTTGGAACCCTGCCGATGGTATCCAGTAAGAGTCAAAACAACCCCAAAAATGTAGCTGAACAACTCGATCCCTACAAAAATATAAGCATTTTGATCATACTTTCCGCTGTTCAAGTAATACTTTTTCAACCTCGTTATCACGAAGCCAATATATTCAGTGTTGCATTTTAGATATACGTCGATCGCGAAATAGATAAATATCAAGAGCGACGCAATGTTTGCCTGGGCGTGAAAAGACAACTTGAGACACATTTTCTACGATGGCAGGCCCCACAGGGTACCCAACGACGGGCGTTTGCTCAAAGATTGGTTGAACGGGTTTACGGTGAAAACCCTTTTGTTCCGAATAATATTGTCCAAAGATGAAGATCACGCTTCACGTGTTGTTGACTTGTCGCTCGCTGCTGATTGATGATTATGGAGAGAGGAGAGAAAATGATGAGGAGGAATGAGGAAGAAGAAGAGAAATAACATACACTATGTCGTACTACTCGTTGCCCTATCAAACCAAAAGGGTTACAACCACTAAGAATACTTTCACTGTTGCTTCCAGTGCACCTATCAAATCAAAAGGGTTACGACGTTACGACCACGAAGTATACACCATGTCGTGCTGCATATTTCCCTATGAAAACCACAGCGAGACGTTGGTAATGCTACGCCCCTGCTACGGAAGTGTCAGCATGGATCCACCATTGCGTTTCCCGGTATTTCAGTGCGAACAAGATTGAAGGCAATGTTATCGTTACGCTGTCCAGTGCTATGCCCTGCTAGACACTTGTTTTGCATGTTTCGCTTATGCGCTTTTGACTACGCATATTCGTATTGAAATAAAGCCTATACGATGGCATCATTCCCTTTCTCCTCCATTTCGTTTTTTTACTCTTCCTTACTACTACGACTAAAATGCATCCGTGAAGTAAATGTATTATGCCTAAGCGTGTTTGTTATGTATGGCAATAATAATGTAACACTAATATTAATATGAAGAGATATTTTCCATTATTATTTTACCATCACTATTACTACTACTAATAAAAAATTATTTATTATAGTATTTAGTATAAGAAGCTATTTCTCTCACACGACGACTTCCTCATACTCCTACATTATACTGTACCAGCATGAAGCAGAGCGAGGATAGAGGGATTCCGCTTTGGCCGTCCGCACAGCACCAGCGACGAACTGGTTTGTAAAAGCCATCGCAGCTCTGAGGCCCCTTTGAAAAAAGTCTTATTCAAAACTAGACTTATTGCCTGTGTGACGTTGCATCTGGCAAAGCTCTAGGTCTTTGGGTTTGCTTGAACTTTGAGCTCATCGTTTCACCATGGCTCAACAATATGGGAAGAAGAAAAATCCACCTGGTTGGTCAAAAGACTATATGGAGCTGGAGAATCAAACGGCGGCACTGCTGTCGTCTATTCGTGGCGATACCAGTAGGTCTCAATCGCATGGAAACAATAAGCGCTCCCCAAAACGATCGCGCCAAAAAAGGTCTCGGAGATTTGATGGCGTGACCGGTAAAGGTAGTAATAAGGCGTGGGCTTCACCGAAGTCCTCTAATAAACGAAATGTAAAAAATAGTAGTGCAACCGGAGAGAGCAAGGGATCCAGCAAAACGGAATCAACCACGGGAGGTGTCGGCGGCGACGACGACCAAACCTTTGCTGGACTTATATTAGGCGAGACCACGGACATTTTAGATGTTAACGCGAACCCATTTAGTGATTTGGGGGGGTCGCAGCAACAAGGGGATCGGCTGTTCGAGAAACGTGGTAACAAGCGTAGTAGTAAAAAAAGAAATAGTAGAAAAAGTAGATCGAATTCCATAGATGCTAGAAATGCGGCACGAGTCAAAAGACAATTAAGAAGCAATCCATTAGCAAAATCTCGAAATAAAGCAGTCTCAAACTCTGCATCTCAATTGCCAAATAGTGAGGGAGAGTATAAGGAGGAGAAAGACCCTTACTCCTCCAGTGAAAATAAGTCTGAGGAAAGTACACCAAGAGAGGAGGTCGAGCCCGATGGCAGTGAAAGCGGGAGCGTTTCTGAGTCTTTGAAAGACGAAGAACAAGAACGTCTGCAAGAATTAGAAAGAATCAGAGAAGAGGAGAAAAAGTTGAGAGAACTCTCGTTCAGAGAAGAAGAGAGTCGAGTCCGTAAAGGAGTTGATGGATTCGTTCCACACCCCGTTACCCAAGTAGCCCCGGCTAGGAAAGAACTAAATGATGAAAAAAATAGGCTCAAAAATATAGAAGCACGCTTAGAACAGCGAAATAGGGATAGGCAACGGGCATTGGATGAACGGGATCAACGCTTAGATGAAATGCAAGCGGCTGAAGAAATACAGCGCATTTGGCGAGGTTTTGTTGGTAGGAGGTACGCTCGTGTAAAGAAAAAAGAAAAGCAACTAGGTTACAGTCAAACAATGTTGCCCCCGCTGCACCCCTCCTTCGGAAGTCCAAAAGCAATTCCCAGAAATAAATTAGCCTTAGAAACACCCACAGATGCAGATGATTACGGCTATCTTCGCCCTTCTTCTACAGGGCCATTGTCAACTGTAAAAAAATTGCCAAACATCGGTGGGAGCGGCGATCGACCGCAGAGTGCGTCATCCTCCGTGTCGTCCTCGTATGCTAGTACGGAGATTGATGTGATGGACGATACAATTCCGCAAGAGACAACGCCACGACTATTTCTTCCTGACGGTTCCCCAGATGTAAAGTTGAGAGAAACTGTGAGAAATGCATTGAAAGTAAGCAGATTTGACTCTGTTTCGACGCTTTTAGCATCAGGCCCGATGGCTCGCCGAATTAAAAAAGCAGCCAGTAAAAGGTCTGGTATCAGATCTAAGAAAAATCACGTCCCTTATAGTCCTGGAATCAAGGGAGCGAAAAAAAGAGAGGGTAGTGGCATAGATGGCGGAGAATCGATGGTCAGCGTCATGGTAGATAAGGATGGAAAGCCGACGAAGACCAAGAAAGGACGAAGTAAAAGTAAGTCCAGTAGTAGCCAAATAGGTGGCCCACCAGCAATGTATGAAGTAGAGCATCCTGGATTCGATGCCGCAGATCCAAGTGGGCAGTCAAAAGTAGCAAAAAGAATGGAAGACGAAAAACAACAGAGAACTGCAACAGGCAAACGGAAAACGCGGCAAGTTTGTTTTGCATGTTGGAGTGCAGGCGATGATATGGTAAAACGATGTGAACTGCACACAAAGGATGAGGATGAGGAACAGGCAAATAGAGATCCGGATGAAAGCATATTGATGTGCTCATGTTGGGATGTAAACGCACTCCGTCGTCGCTATCGGGCAGAAGAGTTGCAGGAAGTTTTTGCAAAAGCAGTCAGTAGCTTACGATGGGACCTAAATCGAAAGCAGTTTGTCACCGTTGTGGAGTGTAGACATCCAATTTATAGAATGTTGAACGCTTTCGTGTTGATGTTGAATAAAAGGAAAACTAGGATTGACCATGCCCGTGCATGGTTCAGATCCATAATTGAAGAAGTTCGAAACGGGAAAGTAAAAAGTTTCTCTGAAGAACAAGCGAACAAATCAAAGATGCTGAAATTGAAGAATTCGTTGTTAAATTTTGCATGGGTCCAGCGTGCTGCAAAGGAAGTCGGCAAACATCATCCAAGGCCACCAACGACGGAAATGGAAATGTCGGGTCTAGTGGGCGCAGCAGAACTACGTCGCATAATGGGAAAAGGCGCTGACTACATGCTCCACAGTGGACTTGCGAAGGATGCCTGCCTTCTGATCGTTGCACCGCCTACTCCTGTACCTGTTATGCTGTACCGTGTTAGGTATTATGATTTACCTGTGCCAGTATACTGCCGTGTACCAAAACCTTCCCATGTGTTTTCTCCATACGAAGGTGGAGAGTCAAAGGGGAAAGGGTTTTTAGAAAACGAGTACATGGAGCCCGACGACAAGAACGCTTGGTTGGAACAATTATCGAAAACGTGGAGCAGGCACGCTGTGGACAAGGCCTTAGAGGAAGTGTATCAATCAGCTCCACCAGTAGAGCGCTACCGCACAAAGTATCCGAGGGCAGTCACTATAAAATATGCTGAATTTATGAGAAAACAAACAAACAAAAATTTAGCCATGGGTGGTTTACCAGCCATCGCAATTTTGAATCAAAAAGTTAGTACACTTATCCCGCCACAATATGGAAATTTTGTTGTTATTGATCGGCGAAGTATAGCTCCCAAATTGCGAGAAAATATTAGCAGTGATTTCCCAACTTTGCAACCGTGGGATCCACCTCCTCCGTGCTCGTGCAGAGCACTCGTGAGTGCGTTGGATGATAGGGTTGTACCAACAATAACAGTTTCAACATGCGCAAAAGGAGCACCGAAGCCCGTAAAAAAGACAATTAAGGCGGACGGGGCGGAGGCAAGTGGAGAGGTGGATGATTCCGACGATGAATTGGATGATGTCGATCGCGATGCATTAGATGATGGTACTGAGCCACTACCAACGATTGACACATGGACCATGTGTATCCGACTTTATCACGGCGATAATAGACCAGAGCAAACAGGAGAATCCATTTACACAGGCTTTCGAACTACATCAAGGACAGCAGGGTTGCCGGAAGACCCAGAAACAAGCGCAAAAGGGTTCACACCAAGTGTAGACGTCGCCATTCCAAACAGAGCTGGAAATCATGGAACAGTTTGCTCTCAAGCGGATATCAATTATCCTTTTTGCATACCATCGACGCGCCCGAATACCATGTACGACTTTTACGAATTGTTGGTTAATGACAAATGCTCTTCAAATCAAGCTTGCTGCTTCACAGTTTTGGGAAAACAAGATCCTGGAGAGTTTGGCATCAAAAACAATATGAAGGGCGAATTAGGATTGCTGCACACAAAAGTATATCGGTCGTTTGGTTTCATACAAACGAGTAGTGTGGAAGAGTTTAAAACTGCTGAAGGAGTTAGCTACTGGTATGATCCAAGGACTGGTGAAACTGTCTGGGAGAAGCCAATAGAAGAAGATGACGACGAGGAGGATGTATACGAACCATTAGAAAGAGGTGACGATGAACCCGTCGAGCCGCGATACACAGAAAAAATGATCAGGCAGCATTTGTTGGCAAACTATGAAAAGGGAGAAGATTCAAATGCAATAAAGGAAATGAAAGAATTGTCAAAAATATCTATCGGTTCATTGAAGGAGTTACCAGGACCACAAATTGCAAAGGGCACTAAGCCTATTGGGTTCACATTACAAACACCACCGCAATCTAGCCGCGACAAATTAGGCGATGATGCCTTGATACATAAGACAGACGGAAATGGTGAATTTAAAGGTCATGGCCGAATTAAAGGTACTCCAAGAATTACTCCACGTGCTGGCCCAGGAGCTAATGATATACAGCCAACACCGCTTCCTGTGGTTGGAAATGACACTCCTTATAAAGTACCGTCACTGCCATTAGCAAAACCGACTCCTCTGCCACAGGAGGGACCGACTCCACGGCACTTGGCAGTCGCCAATGCCGAGGTCAAGGAGGGGCCATCAATGATGCAGCCAACAAATGTGCAAAATCAATCTCCAGGTATGATGGCAATGCAACAGCAAAAGCAAGCGCAATTTGTGCCACAACAGGCACCAGCAATGCAACAGAAGCAAATGCTGGACTTTTTCGCGAGTGCGTTGCAGCAAGTTATGCCGATGGTTTCCGCAAAACAGGGTACGAATGGGGCAAGTGGATCGGACGCGAACGAAATGTTGCGGTTAGGTTTAGGTTTAGGGTTGGGAATTGCAATGCGTCAGCAGCAGGGGAACCAACAACAAACAATTCTCCCAGCCGATGGCGGCACTAACGGTGTTGGCGGGGAACAAGTCGCCCCAGCAATTAATGGTGTTATGAATCGTAAGATGAGCACAAACGCCCACAACGCCAATGTTCAAGGCACAGTTCCCAACGTTACTTCCCTTGGCATGCCGGCAAACGCGATGTCCTTGACCTCTTCGAAGAAAGACGATCCGTCTAAGCTACGCCGGGTTTTGCCAAAGGCCACACCGCCGCCAGACGAGCTGGAAGAGCTGGAGAGATTGGAGCCACCGAAGGATGTTATTGTTCAAGAATATACCACTCATGCAGCAGCAACCGAGATGGTGACCTTTAAACCCGTCGGTCACAAGGAAAAAGATCCTGTCAAACGTAGTGCAGTGTCGTTACCAGAAGGATTCATAGCCTCTGTATTTGAGTCCCACACTGGCAAACAACACGTGGATTACTTGCCATCTACTTCAAATATCAATGTACCAAGAGAAGTTGGGGTGGTGAAGCCAAATGCTATTGCAGGTGTTTGGGAAAAGAAGGGTTTTGACCCTTGGAGCGATGGCAAGGACCCGTATTCAACGTGTTTTGTCCCCTCTTTAAATTTTGACGAGGACGATGTGGCAAAGAAACCAGAGGGTGATCATGTAGACGAGGAAGGGCTATCAAAGATGCAGCTTGAATTGAAGCAAAAGAACAAAGAGGAGCAGGACTTGAAATTTATATTTAGTTGTGCTCGTCATGGAAAGTTTAGAGAAATCGAAGAAGCATTTGATCAGCCAGATTGGACGGTTGATATTAATGCCCAAGACGCGACGGGCGCAACTTTACTTCAAATTGCGTCGCAAAATGGCAACAAGCGCATCGCTAAATTTTGTTTGAGGCGTGGCGCTGATGTAAACAAAACAAATTTGGCAGGCAATACCCCGCTGCATTACTGCTTTGCGTATGGCTTCGAGACCCTAGGAGAATACTTAATGGAGAAGGGAGCTGACGACAGCATCATAAATGCTGATGGATTGACATGTTACGAGGGGCTAAATCTCGAGAGCGTGGAACAAATTTAAATAAGAGGGGCACATACATTGAAGTCGATATTATACACACACGGCAATTTTAGAAAAATGATTTTTTATAAGTTCTTAAATTTTAAAGATTATGATATACACTCTAATATTGTGATTCTGGTTCTTCATC
>JACLAC010006540.1_pt1 | contig 14155 bp, 12 predicted proteins | sample 8027881 | NCBI WGS metagenome assembly JACLAC01 (sample SAMN15725517, study PRJNA655200) | protist metagenome | isolation source: fluorescence activated cell sorting (FACS) single amplified genomes of... | place: Spain: Blaines Bay Microbial Observatory, Mediterranean Sea | collected 2016-01-19 | reverse complement strand
GAGTTTTTAACACCCATATTCTTCTTGTTCTCTCAGCATTTTTTGCATTTCCTTATATTTTCTACATTCTGCGGTATACCAAACCAAGTAACGTAATTAGTCGCATTTATGGGAACAATATTGATCAAATTCACGATCTGACAACGGAAAGAGCCCAGGCACTTATTACAGTGCCAAATATCCGTGAACAGTACCAAGTTCAGATGTTCGAGGCTTTGAACCAGTTGGATGACATTCTAGAGTATGTGTCTTTTAAGGAACTCAAAGCGGATATCATTCACCAGATGAGTTTGACGATTCATGAATATGTTCGAGTCAAATCTCATATTGGTGAAGAATTCTTCTCAGTGACGCCCAAAGTGCGAACCGACATCAGCTTTAAGACTATGATTGGTCAGTACGGGGACATGGAAAAAACAAAGACATTTTATGAGCAGAAGTTATTCCGCCTGCTCGGAAACGTTTACATACGTCAAATTGAAGATGGATCATTGTCCGAAATCGGTCTAACAGCAATTGAATTAGAGGATGATCGTTTAGTAGATGTCATCATCATTCGATTCAACACTCTTCTTCGATTTGCGATCAAGCATGCGATCAAGAACAACGAAGCTAGAAACCTTTATAACGTCGCGTTCCACTATGGGAATTTTGTAAATCATCTGGCAGATTATCAGCGGATTGATTACCTCAAACGCTGCTTCATGTACTTCAGAATTTATGGTATTGAAATCTTTAAGCATGGGAAAAATAGCCCTGCTCTGTATTTTATTGTCGATGTCATTGCCACTGAGATGAAAAAACTGTTGGAGAAGGTTTATAACGAGAAGTGGGATAGGGATTTACAAACTCATCTGCTTGGAGAAATTCTGCAGGTTGATAACCCACCGGATGTTAATAAAGAGGACCTAGATCAAGGTGTTCTGATAAATAACGGAGTGAGAATTCTGCAGATTGGATTGGCTCTTTTCTATGAGCGACATAATGATGAGGAGTTTGTTGAGAAAATTCTTAAAGACGTAATGGATGATGTTAACGTTCTCGGGGAAATTAACTTTAGCAAGGTAATTGAAATCTCATGTGGTCGATTGAAATTCGCAGGACCCACTTTTTGGGAAGATACTGACCGTGGAAATCTCAATATTTATTACACACCAGATCAAAATTTAGTCGATGGTTTCAAGGTAAAACTATACGAACGCGCACGTCTAAAATTAATCGAGACGGTCAGCAAAGAGTTCCGTTTGGAAGAAGAAGAGGCTCAACTTTTGTGGGAGATGTCTAGATTGATGGATGTTAAAGATTACAAGGCAATTTCTAAGAAGGCCGAAATATTTGAGCAGTCAATTCAGAAATTAGGACAACTGGACTATAAGAAGTTAGATCTCTTGGTGAAGCTAAGGGAGAAATTGAGGTTCACCTCCGAAAACCCGGATCTGGTTGTGGGAAATTCCCGTCAGGTAGCTCCAGGAGTACAGCTAACTGCAAGTTATAGATCACCCACAAATCATCAAAAGAATGAAGAGTTCAGCGCTCTTGTCAGGTTTAACTCTCCGAATTTCATTTATATTGAACCCAGTGACCTAAAACAACTTCCTGCCTCAAATAAAGAGCAGCCGCTGCTAATCACATTCCGTTTCACGACAAGCCGACATAAGCGTATTTATCAGTTTACTTCACAGTTTGATCCATCAAAACCTCAGGAGCGGAACCTGTATCGTGTTCTGCACACCGAGAAGGTGAAAATCATCGCAGAGGGCTAACTTTCTACCTTGTTGAGGAATTGTCATGTCTGACGCCAAAGCTGATCGCAAACAGTATCAAATTACAGTCAACGGTAACCGATTTGCGATTGCAAGTCCTTATGGCGAAGAGCACATAAGGAAAGTGGAGAGCTTCTTGGAACAACAAATTTCAACGATTCAGCAAAGCTCTAGCTCCATTTCCTCCAGTAATTTATACTTGTTGGTAGCCTTGAATCTGGCTGATCAGTTGATGAGACAGAAGCAGCAACCGCAGTATGATGAGATGGAAAAAAATCTTCGTGATCTTTGCGAAAGACTTGATCAGGTTCTCGTCCAAGCCTGAATTCACTTGCCCAGATGGGCTGTATTCGATAGGATTTAGTATGGTCTAAAAATCACATTGCCTGTGATTTTTTGCCGAGAAGTCCTGCGGTTCTCGTGATGACAAACTTTTGTTGCCTTTTCATCACCACGCGGAGATTGTCCCTGAGAATGGTGAGCACGCCTTTATCAAGGAAGCCTAAAATTCTTACACGCTTCTCCACCTATTCGGGCTAGGCATCAAATGCCCATTTGTTCACACGGTTCTCGTGGGCTTCTCCCCCTCCCCTTCATTCCCTTATTTGCTTCCTCATGGAACTGCTACTTCAAGAATTTATGGAATGGTTGAAGTCGCAATCCTACTCAGAAAGTAGCCTGAAAAACCACCACGATGACACTCAGCAGTTTCTACAATGGTATGCAGCCACCACAGAGGCAGGAGATCTCGTAAAGGTCAATCGCTCGCTTATGGAACAATACCGAGATCAGTTGCTTGATTTTATGCAACCCAGCTCGGTTTGCCGTCATCTCTCTTCCCTGAAACTATTTTTAAATTGTGCAGAGGGAAAGAACTGGATTCGTGTCAACCCACTACATCTTGTAAAGTTTCCTGAAATTCCTCCAAAATCCCCAGAACTCTTGAGTACAAAAGAGGTTGAAGATTTATTGGAGGCTCCTTCAGATGATCATTATCTTGGACTGCGAGATCGGGCAATGTTGGAGCTGCTCTATTCAAGTGGTTTGAAAGTCCACGAATTATTGAATTTAGACATCTCAGATTTATTTTTGGACTTGGGTTTTCTGAAGGTGCGAGGTCGAAGGGAGCGAATGGTTCCGGTCACTACAATGGCGATTGAGGTCCTTCAAAAATACCTCAAACAAGGCAGGCAAGGCAGGCTGCGTTACGAAGCAGATTTATGCTTATTTCCCAATAGAGATGGTGAGAGGATGACGAGGATTGGGTTCTGGTTCATGATTAAGAAGCACGCAAAACGAGCTAGAATTCAGAGCCGTATCAATGCACGTATCCTCCGTCATTCGTTCGCAGCGCACTTGTTGGAGAATGGGCTAGATTTGACTGATCTGGCTCAACTCTTTGGATACGTCAGCTTGGATGCTACTCTTCAATATGCCCATATCAACCGACCAGATTATGTTGAGGTTTATCGGAGATGTCACCCAGGGATCGTCGGAGTTGTGAATCGAGATCAGAATGGGTCGTAAGCGTGTCTTCGTCACAGGCATGGGAATATTCTGTCCACTCGGTGGTGAAATAAAAGAATTCTGGAATAATCTCTCCCACGGGAAATCAGGTGTCCATCACATCACCAGATTCGATCCAACCCCCTCCCTGACTCAGGTCGCTGGGATCATTCAAAATTATGATGCTAAGGGTTATTTTTCGCCCAGAGAGCAGCGATCTTGTGAAGCCTTTGTACAATACGGTTTGCTTGCAGCAAGAGAAGCAATAGCACAGTCTGAAATTACTGGTCCTGACCTAGCTAAATGTGCTGTTGTTGCTGGGACGGGAATTGGGGGAATTGTTTCCTATAAACCTGCGTACGACGCACTATATCTTCCAGAGACAAATAAGAAGATCAATGCTTTCACAATTCCCAGAATGATGAATAATGCGCTCTCAGCACAGATTGCAATCAATCATGGCTGCAAGGGTCGGAATCTCACTGTAAATACAGCCTGTTCTTCTGGAGCAAATGCAATTGGTATTGGTGCAGAATGGCTCCAGGCAGGTCTTTATGACACGGTAATTTGTGGAGGAGCCGAAGCCCCTGTTACTTATGAATTACTACGAACATGGGAGGCGATGGGAGTGCTCTCAAGGAGTAAGGAAAATCCGGAACGGGTATGTAAGCCATTTGCGATGGATCGAGATGGCTTTGTGCTCAGTGAGGGAGCTGCTATGATCGTTCTTGAGACAGAGGAGTCCTGCAATCGAAGAAATCAATCACCGATCGCAGAGCTGATTGGGTTTGCTTCGAATTGTGATGCAGAAAGTTTAATAAGCCCAGAACTGGAGGGAGTGAGCCAAGCAATTCAAAAGGCTATGAAAGATTCAGAGATATCCCCAATTGATGTAGATTGCATAAATCTACATGGAACGGGTACGAAGTTGAATGATCAAATGGAAGGAGCGGCAATCAAGAAAATCTTTGGTGATCAAATTCCTCCTTGTACTGCCAGTAAGTCACAATTAGGACATAGCATGGGGGCTGCTTCTGCTATTGAAGCGGTCGTTTCTGCACTATCCATTCAGCATCAAGTCGTTCCACCAAGCTTGAACTGTCAACCTACTGACCCGGCATGTCATCTGCAAAATCTCTCACCAGTTTCACGCAAACATAAAATCCAAAATGTGCTTTCAAACTCCTTTGCCTTTGGAGGCAGCAACGCTTGCTTGGTGTTTCGCTCATGCAACTAAGCGAAGAAGAAATCCGAGACGTTTGCCTTGAGACAATTGCTCGGGAACTAGATCTCCCTCTGGAAGTCGTGAAGTTGGATTCAAATCTAAGAGATGATCTGGATCTGACATCTTTGGATGCGATGAACGTGATTATGGCCTTGGAAGATGAATTTGGTCAGGAAGCCGACATCGAGCAAATCTTGGAACTACAGACCGTTCAACAACTGGTAGCCTATCTATTGAATCTTCTTCAACAACCTAAGTGATTGCCTGTACCACCCGAGTAGAAATGGAGTCTTCATGAAAGGTGTGATTTTAGCGGCAGGGTATGCAACGAGATTTTTACCAGCTTCTAAGACGATTCCGAAGGAAATGTTTCCTCTGATTGACCGACCAGTGATTGATTTCATTGTTCAAGAGATGGTGGATTCTGGTATTGAAGATATCCTTTTGGTATCTTCACGCAGAAAAAAAGTTTTAGAAGACTATTTTGATCGAGAAGTTGAGCTAGACTCAGCTTTTTCCAAAGCGAACTCCATGGAAAAACTGGAGTTAATCAAGCCAACGAGTGCAAATATCTTTACATTGAGACAACAAGAGATGATGGGCACGGGCAATGCCCTGATGCTTGTAGAACCCTTTGTCCAGGATGCCCCTTTTGTGGTGGCCTATCCTGATGACATCGTGATGGGGGATCCTCCGTTGACTCTACAATTGATTGAAGCTTACAAGGAAACAGGGAATACGATCCTGACTGTGGAAGCACTTCCTGAAGAAGATATCTCACGCTATGGAGTAATTGATCCGGTTAATGAAGGTGAAATTATGGGGGTCAGACAGATGGTGGAAAAGCCAGCTCCGGGGACTGAACCCAGTAACTATGCGTCTTATGGTCGATACTTATATACCCCAGAAATCTTTGATGCACTTCGTGCGACAGATAGTACTCACGAGCATCAAGGTGAATTTACACAGACGGAAGCGATTAATCAGTTGGCTTTAAGAGGCAGGGTTTCAGCTGTCAAAATGAAAGGGACACGTTACGATGTAGGGGAGCCCTTGGGATATTTGTTGTCCTCACTACAATTTGGTTTGAGGCAGGATCGCTTTCAAAAAACGTTAATCTCTGAAATGGAGAGAATTCTGCAGCAGGAAAATCTAAAATGATCAGCTTGTATTTCAACGAAGGGTAGCTTGTTCCAAAAGTGCGTAGGCCTCGCAAGTATCTCTTTCAGGCATCGTTGAATCTGGAAACCACTGCTGGATTAGACATTCTTCTTCGCAGCCTTTCTGCCAGGGATAGAGGTTGTTTTCGTCAGGCCAAATCAAGCGGAGTCTGCCATTGGTCATAGGCTTGCCAAGTGGATCAATTGGGTTTTCCACAAGGATCAAATCAACTCCATCTACAATATCTTCAAAATGGCAGTTGGCATGAAATTTTTCACCATTGACGACTCGTCTGGCCAATTCATTTAGCAACATTGCAGCGATTTCTTGATTCAGGCCGATGAGTTCAATCTCTTGGTGTTCATAGCCCCAGCTTAGACCAACTGTGTGTGTGAAAAGTTCATCGCGGTAAATTGACGAAATGAGACTCCAACCATACTGATCCAAATCGGCGCGAATCTTTGCATAAACGGTTTCCCTGGTGGGAAAATCAGATGGTTCCATGAGAATCACTTTTTAGGAGGTTTCAATCCAATGAAACACACAAACTTGCCAATTACGTATATTTTGTAACTAAAGGGCGTGATGGTAGCTCAAATTAAGAAAAAAAGAAAACAAACTCCCTGGCATCGATTAGAGGGCACTACCAATTTCTATCCTCAGTATCTAGATGGGGCAACAGACCGGGTTACTCCAATTGCACCGATACAACCAAACGAATTCCAGAGAGTGGAGCCTCGCTATCAATTGTCTATGAGTGAGACAAGAGATACAGGACTGGGGCCAATGTTCTTGGAAGTAGAATATCCAACTCCGGAACAGCGAGCAAATGGTGCAGTCACTGCCAAGCAACGTGAAGAAAAAAAGGAACCAGAGCCACTCTTCAAGTGTCCTGTCCATGCGAAGAAAAAAGTGCGGACAGACAAGTGGGGTTAATTGAGAGAGTTAGGCCGAATCCCCCCTTTTACCATCATCAATATTTTCCAAAAAGTAGTCCCATACTTGTTGTGTCACAGGTCCTGACACAGTGTTCCTTTTCCTAAGCAAGTAAACTGGTATTGAAATACTGCTGATTAAGGACTCCGAAAGACGAATCAGATTCTTTTTGACGATCTCCTCTTTGACCAGAAATTCAGAAAGTCGTTTCCAACGCAAGCCCTGTCTAAGAATTTCAAGATTCAAATAATAATCATTCACATTCCAACTCCTCACTTTCTCTCGTACACCGAAATCCCTCCGATTGGCTTCAACTCATTTCGGGAGAACTCAGGCTGCACAATATTGAAATGCGGGCTGGAGATGGTGCTGCCGTCATGGAGGAAGACACTGATTTTCTATCTGTTTTGAACTCAAACTTGCTTCTCTTTGAACTCAGCACTGAGACTGGGATTAACTGATCGATCGCACAATTATTCGGTAAAATTTAAATTTTAAGGAGTTTGGATGAGCAAATCCGTTGACACAGATCTGCCGGTTCTTCAAGCCATCAAAGATCGCTGGAGCCCAAGAGCTTTTGATCCCAAACCAATTCCAGAGATTGAGTTACAAGCCATGCTGGAGGCGTTACGTTGGTCGTCCTCCTGCTTCAATGAGCAACCCTGGCAAATTTTGATTACTCATCGTGGGGATGCACGGCACCGAGTCTTGTTGGATTGTGTGTCGGAGGGAAATCGTAGTTGGGCTCAACAGGTTCCTGTTTTAATGCTGGCAGTCGCCAGATTGCTTTTCATTCACAATGAAAAGGTTAACCGACATGCTGGTTATGATCTGGGACAGGCAATTGCTCAGCTTGCAATACAAGCTGCCTCTCGACAAATCTACCTGCATCAAATGGGAGGTTTCTCGGTAGAAGCAGCTAAGGAGGCTTTTGGTTTGAATCAAAATCAGGAACCCTACTCCGTAATTGCAGTTGGATATTTGGGCGATCCTGACACGCTCACGGATACTCAACGTCAGAAAGAACTAGGGTCTCGCCTTAGGCGTCCGCTGGATGAAATGCTCCTCTGAAGGTATCAGGTTTATTTTCGATCAATCTCCGAAAAAGCATCTTCATTAAATTTAGGAACATGGGACTCATAGACCCTGCAAAAACCTCTTGCTCCCGAATAAGCAAAGACCTGTTCAATTAGGTTAGCTGAAGAGGATACTTGGATACCGTAGCTGAGTGGGGCGGCACCTTGTGCAAACTCATGTGCTACATCTTCAAGGCGAACTCGCCAATCTTCGATCAGAGAACTCCAATCATATTCAGCGGGCCATTCTTTTCTTTGAGGAAGTTTGTCGAAAGGCTTGATTCCCGGAAGTGAAGCTTCTTCCGCTTGAATTCCTTTAAAACTACATTCTCGATTGTGAACCTGAGCAAAAGCAACGGCTGCAAGAGTCCCTTCCTCAAGATTCACGGCATAAAGAGGTAGTTGTGGTTCGGTAATTCTTTGCTGAAACCAACTTTTTGGGGAATTTCCTGTCCCCGATTTGTAATCAAGTAATATGAACTGATCAGAGTGTTCTAAACGGTCCAGCCGGTCGATTCGAACTCTGAACTTCAGTCCACCGAGTGAAAGTTCACCTTTTTCTTCTGATGCTTCGACAATAAAGGGAACTCGGCTTTTCTCCAAATCTAGCCAGTCATGGAGCAAGATATTGAGACGTCGCGCTTCCAATCTACGAAAATTTGTTTTGATCAACCCTGGATAGTATTTCTCAAAACGTTCCAGGGCAGCCTCGATACTATTTGTTATCCATTCCTGTACTTGAACTATACTCTCCAAAGCAGATGATCTATGTGCTTGATTCCAAAAGTTTTCAAGAGTCCAGTGGACCAAATTTCCACGTTGTATTGGGGATAGCCCTGCTTGAGGAACAGTGGGATGCTTGGCACCCAGGCGATACTCAGCATAAGCCATTCTCGGGCATAGAGCCTGAGCCTTGAGGACACTTGTTCCACCTCGAACGGCTGTACCCATAGGGAGCGGCAAACCCACGGAATCGGAGACCGTTTCCAAAGTGATTTGATGGTTGGCGAAGTCTTTCCAAATTGGATTTAAACTTCTTGAATCTACAGCATCTTCGAACTCTTTAGGCCAATTGAGCCAGGGACTTTGGCGTACTTCACGACCGTCAACGGAAAGGGGACTACTTAGTACTAAATCGACCGCTTGGTTTTCCCATCGCCTTAAAAGGTCCTGACTGCTCTCTTCCACTTGTTCGAAATTCATGGAGTTTAGGCCAAGTTTATTTTGTAAGGTTGCCGGGAGCAGGTTGGAATGTCGTGAATGTGGAGGGAACTGCTCTTCGGTCAAACCACAGATCCAGAGACCATCAATGGGAAGGTCTAAAAGATCCTGAGTATCCATGATAAGAATCTTTTCTGATACACCACCCTGAGTGGCATAGTACATCCGGTGCTGAAGCTGTCTGCGGGCTTGCTGAAGAAGGCCAGCCAACTGAATTGGGCCTAGGATGTTGTCCAATTGAGAAAGATCCTGGAATAATTCACGCTCCTCATCCCATTCTCTGCCTGGATGCCAGCCTAGACGTTGGCGAACCTGTCTCAAAAATTCAGTCCATTCTGAAGGTAGTTGTTTCTTAGGTGTGTTTGCGATGAGCTCTTTCAAGCTATCCAGTAATTCCAGAAAATGTGGACAACCAGTTTTTTCAGTTAGATGCTTCAATAGGCTGTGGCTCACAGTGAGAGATTCTTTATCGCGTAAAGCCAGTTCTAACTGAATGAGAGATTCCTGAGAATCTTTTGATTTCCAGAAACTTGAACGAAGCACTTGGGAAAGCAGCTCAAGAGGAATTTTGGGATAGCTCGCGCTGGAGTGCAGTTGAAGGATTTCCCACCAATGATTCAAATGCTGAAAAGCCTTTAATTCCAAGAGAGGTTGTCCAGTCACTATTTGATAGACATCTTGGCTGGAATCAGTTTGCCATTCGAAATCTGGGATCAGCTGTTCATCCAACAGTCGTCTCACGGTGTGCTGAACTCGGGAGAGCCCTGGGATCAATAAAGCAAATTTGGCTTCAAGCCGTTGCTTTCGCATGCCCGCTAGCCAGTCAATCGCAGTGCGAAGCTCTGACTCCTGATCTGCAAAGCAACGGGTAACAGGTTTTGTGGATTTCGGTCTAGATATTTCCCAATCGCTAAAAGTGCAGTTGCGGGGTTGAAGGGCTTGTCGCAGTTCATTAAGTAATAAATCTTCGCCTTTACGAAAGCCAACAAACCAGAATTCTTCAGGAATAGGAATTTGGTCTTCCCTAATCCATTTCAGACAGTTGAATACTAGGTCTGCTTCGGTCCACCAGCCTTCTTTGTCACAGCGGTCTGTGAATGTCGTTTGCCATTCCGTGAATTTCTCCCAAGTGCGATTGGGCGGAAAGTCGTGAGGTTCTGAACTGAGATGGATTTGCCACAAACGATGAGTTTCTTGAACGGTTCGCACCAGTGGCAAAATTTGTAGAAAATCTTTTGAACCCTTAAGGTCCTCTCTGAGGATTTCCTCCCAAACCAGCTGTTCCTCACGCTTTTGTAAAACCCGACCAAGATTTTCCGGAAAAGTTACCTGCTCAAACAGCAACGCTTGATGGGCTAGTTGCAACAGCCACCGCTCAATCTGCATGACTTGAGGCGGTTCCCAGACAGTTGAATTTTCTGGTTTCAGGTACTTGTAAAAATATTTTCTGGCAATCGGAACGCTGTTGCTCTGTGCCAACAAGATGCAAGGGAGTTTAGTAGGGGTCATCAGGAACAAGAAGGGGCAAAGTGGCTGGCCCAGAGGAATGAGGCCAGCTTGGATTTGTGTGTTATTTCGTGAACTGTCCGATCCCTTTGGACTGCATTGCTTCCAGCAACTCGGTCATGATCTTTGGATCGTCAATGGTTGGTGGAACAGGCACATCTGTTTCAACAGCTAGCCTTCGGATGGTTTTTCGCAGGATTTTTCCAGAACGAGTCTTGGGGAGTCGAGCTACAACAGCGGCTTGACGGAAGTAAGCTACTGCGCCAATTTCTTGTCGAATCAGCAAGATAAGGTCTTGCTCAATTGATCCAGGCTCAGCAGTGACTCCATCTTTCAAGACGACAAAGCCCACCGGTACCTGCCCTCTCAACTCATCATCAATTCCTACTACTGCACATTCAGCAACGGCAGCATATGAGCCAATCAGCTCTTCCATTTCTCCAGTAGAGAGCCGATGGCCGGCTACGTTGATGTTGTCATCGGTCCTTCCCATCACGAAGACATAGCCATCTTCATCAATATATCCTCCATCAGAGGTGCTGTAGTAGCCGGGAAATTGATCAAGATAAGATGCTTTGAATCGATCATGATCGCCCCAGAGTGTTGGTAAACAACTTGGTGGAAGAGGCAGCTTGATGGCGATGTTTCCTTGGGTATTTTTAGACACCTCATATCCTTCTTCATCAAGTACAGTCACGTTGTAACCTGGAGAAGGTAGCGTTGCGGAACCACTCTTTGGCTGGTGTGGTTCCAAGCCCATTGGGTTCCCAGCGATGGCCCAACCCGTTTCAGTTTGCCACCAGTGATCCGTGATTGGAATATCCAAAATATTTTGTAGCCACTCATAAGTCGGAGGATCTAATCTTTCACCGGCTAGGAAGATTCCCTTGAGTGAAGAGATGTCGTATTTTTTCAAAAACTCTGCATCAGGATCCTCTTTGCGGACTGCTCGGAAAGCTGTTGGTGCAGTGAAGAAATGATTGATCTTGTGCTCTTCAATCATCCGCCAAAATGCGCCTGGATCTGGTGTTTTGACAGGTTTGCCTTCATAAACCACTGTCGTGCATCCATGAAGTAGTGGTGCGTAAACAATGTAAGAATGGCCAACTACCCAACCAACATCAGAGGCTGCCCAATAAATGTCACCTGGTTTAGCGTTATAGATGGTATTCATGCTATAGGGCATGGCCACAGCGTGTCCTCCATTATCCCGTACCACTCCCTTGGGTAATCCTGTCGTCCCAGAGGTATAAAGAATATAGAGGGGGTCCCATGAATCAACTGGAACCGGTTCAGTGGGATTTGCAGATGAAAGCTCAGTTTGCCAATCCAAATCTCTTCCATCCTTCATATCAGCTGTTACTTGGGGTCTTTGGAGAACCAGCACCTTTTCTGGAGGGAATTTGGACTTTTGAATCGCTTCATCCACAAGTGGTTTGTAGGGAATTACTTTCTGAACCTCGATTCCGCAGGACGCTGTTACCAGAAGTTTTGGACGAGCATCATCGATACGAACAGCCAATTCACTTGGGGCAAAGCCACCAAACACTACGGAGTGAATTGCTCCTAAACGAGCACAGGCCAGCATGGCTATGATGGCTTGTGGTATCATCGGCATGTAGACAATGATCCGATCCCCTTTAACAACGCCGTGATTTTTCAGGACACCTGCAAAACGAGCAACTTCATTACGCAACTCTAAGTAGTTGAAAGTCTGTTGTTGACCAGTGACTGGGGAGTCGTAGATCAGGGCAGCTTGCTCAGCTCTTCCTGAATTGACGTGATAGTCCAGTGCCAGGTAGGAGGTATTCAGTTTACCGCCTTCAAACCAGCGATAGGATTGATTGCTATCTTGAGAAAGAATCGCTTTTGGGAACTCAAACCAGTCAACGGCTTCAGCCTGATTTCGCCAGAAAGCTTCTGGGCTTTCAATCGATTCCCGGTGCTCTGCCTGGTAGCCCATGTTCTTTCTCCCAGAATGAATTTTTGGTGTGGACTCTTGGCGTGTTCACTGACCACTACTGAAGGGAGTGCTCTTTGCCATTCGAGTTGATTTAGTATTTTATCAGCTTATGGTTTGGTTATTGGCGGAGACGAGTAGGAATCGAACCTACCAATGACTGTTTTAGAGCCATACACGCGGGTTTGAAGTAAACCACTGTAATTGTTTGAAAAATGATGAAAATGTTATTTTCTTCTCCATCTGTGAAAACACCAAGTGTTAGATAGAAATGGTGTGAATGTTAGATAGATTTTCTGAAATAGCATCCATCAAATCAGCTGAGAATACGTCCCTCAGGCAAGCAATTATTTGCTGGTTTGGTCATGAGAAAAAAATACTACCAGGAATCCACCAATTTTCCTGGTGTTTATATCCGTCGTGGAAGGAAAAGGACAAGTGTCTTCTACATCAGCTACAGAATAGAGGGCAAGCAACAAATGGATCGTCTTGGGACGATCAATGAGGGTTGGACAGCTGAATCAGCTGCAGAAGAAAGATTAAGAAGCAGATCTGGCTTAGAACCCAAGCATCATCCCCCATCTACAGATGACTCTGAAAATGCTGAGGAAAGGGTAAGAAGGAGATCTGGCTTAGAACCCAATCATCCTCCTCCTCCAACTTTAGATGACTCTAAAGTAGCGGAGGCAAGTTTTCCCCATTATCATTCAAGAGCCAAAGAGCCAAATTGTCCAAAGGCGCCAACAATATCAGAATTGTTTGAGCAATACATCCAGTGGAAAAAATTGGAGAGGGGATTAAGAGGTTTTAGCTATGAACGAGTTATGAGATTTCAGTTCAGTAAGTACCTAAGCTCTTTCAATAAAAGACTGATTCATGAGGTGACTTCAGAAGATATGTTGAAATTGAGAAATCAACTGCGAGGTAAAGAATTGGCTGCGAAATCAATCCACAATATTATGAGTATGCTCACTCAACTCCAAAACTTTGCAGCAAGTAAAGGGTACAATCCAGGTGACCAAAAGCTCTCACTAGCAAAGCCAAAGAGATCAGAGATCATAACTCATACTAGGGAACGCTTAACCCAAGAACAACTGAACAGGCTGATGGAGGTTCTGAGAAAAGAACCTCCATTCAGAGCTAATCTTTATTATTTGGCCATGTTAACAGGTATGAGGCGTTCAGAGCTTGTGAATCTCAAATGGGCAGATGTGCAATGGGAAGACAAGAAAATCATTATTCGCAGTCCAAAAAGTGGAAAGGAGTATGAAGTTGTCCCTTTAATAAAGGCAGCAGCAGAAGTACTCAAAAACCAAAGGCAGCAAATGCATCTTTGTACTGCAAGTTGCTTGGTAGCAGATCGTGTATTCTTTGATAGTTATGGAAGACCAATCGCCAAAAGGCAGACCTGTATTGATAACTGGAGCAAAGTCATCAGAGAAAAAGCTGAAATTCCAAAAAGCTTTCGCCTCCTACATGGATTGAGACATCACTTTGGGAGTGTCCATGCAGCCAATGGTACCCCAATGCCAGTTCTTCAGAAATTGATGCGCCACTCTGAGATCAAGACTACGATGATTTATATTGAGATCAATCAGAATGAACTGGAGGAAGCTGCCCAGAAAACTGTTGATTTACTGAATTTTCGTTTGGAAAAATAATTCAAAGTAATTCCAAAATTTTTGTCGTGATTTGAGATTTTTATGGGGAGATCATGTAGCTAGGCAAAAACAAAAGATTTTGTCAGTGAGGTGCATGACATGCATTTAAGTGAATTCCAATCAAAATTTACATTCTCCCT
>JACLAC010016999.1_pt1 | contig 14156 bp, 15 predicted proteins | sample 8027881 | NCBI WGS metagenome assembly JACLAC01 (sample SAMN15725517, study PRJNA655200) | protist metagenome | isolation source: fluorescence activated cell sorting (FACS) single amplified genomes of... | place: Spain: Blaines Bay Microbial Observatory, Mediterranean Sea | collected 2016-01-19 | reverse complement strand
TTCGCCTCTAGGGACGGTCAGCTGTACCGCAAGTGTCCTAAGCCATAGGACGGGCGGGCTACAGGAGGCTCCGGACATCGGCTGGCCGTCGTCGCCTATAGGAACGGTCAGCTGTACCGCAAGTGTACTAGGCCATAGGACGGGCGGGCTACAGGAGGCTCCGGCCATCGGCTGGCTGTCGTCGCCTATAGGGACGGTCAGCTGTACTGCAAGTGTACTAAGCCATAGGACGGGCGGGCCACAGGAGGCTCCGGACATCCGCTTGCCGTCGTCGCCTATAGAGACGGTCAGCTGTACTGCATTTGTACTACGCAATAGGACGGGCGAAGCAGAGGAGAGGAAGCAGAGGAAGCGGAGGAGGAGGAGGAGGAGGAGGGAGGAGGAAGGAAGAAGGAGTGGGACAGAGGAGACTCATACAACCTCCACACTGACGGTGGGAAAAAACACAGCCCCCTGCAATCTGATTTTTGGCCAAGTTTTTGACGAGATTTTTGGCCAGATATTTGTCCAGATTTGTTCGCCAGGCTTTTGATCAGGGGCAAAAAATACAGTTTTGCAAGTTCCACTGGGGGCGAAAAACACAGATTTTGCAGGTTCTACGGAGTCGACATATCGCAGTTTGGCAGGTTTTACGGGGGATTTCTTTTCTTGTGTTCTCTTTTTCTTTGTTTTTTTTTCGAGCGGGAAATCTTTTGTTCGCCTACGGTATCATAAGATGTGAAGAGCTTAATGTGCCACATAGTATGTATTGTACTTCATGTGTCCGTTACAACCTGGGCTCCAGTTCTTTTGGGGGGTCGGGGGGGTGAGGGTGCTTCTTTCTTTGTTGTTCTGTTTGTTTAGTTTTGTCTATTTTTTTACGTGGGGGAGCTGCTTTTGTTGTTTTGTGTTTTTGTTGTTTTGATTTTGTTTTTTGTTTTCTTTTGCTTTCTTTTGTTTTTGTTTGCTTATCTTTCTATTTATTTGCATGCACTCCCCTTAATAAGAAATCCCTTTAAAAAATGGGAGTCTCGATTTCAAGTGAAAAACCTGGGGGAAAAACAAATCAAGAAAACCCAACAAAACCCGTCAACAAATAAGAAAAACCCAGAGTCTCGTGGAGACCGTTGGTTTTCTTGTTAAGTGTAGGGGGGGTGTAATTTATTGTCTAAAAAGTATTCCGAACCTATCAGACTATATCATAAGATGCGAAGAGCTTAATGCGCCACATAGTATGTACAATACTATAATATGTATTGCACTTCATGGGTCCATTACAATCTGGGCTCCGGCTACCGTTCAAAATCAGCCGTGGTCACAGACTTGATAAGTGTCCTTTGAAAAAGAAAGAGAAAAAAGAGAAAAGAAGAAAGAAAATAAACCGAAAAATAGAAACATGGAACAGAAAAAAGACAAAGAAACAAATAAAAAGAAGAAAAAAGAGAACAGAATCACAAGAAAACAAAACAAGAAGAAAAATGAAGAAACAAACAAACAAACAAACAAACAAACAAACAAACAAACAAACAAACAAACAAACAACAGTGTTCGTTACAACCTGGGCTCCGACTTCTACGTACCGTGATGTTTGTCGTACACATTATACAGCATGGGCTACACAATCTACAGACGAGCGAAACACCGAAAAGGAATAAGAAATCTTTCAATAAGAAATCTAGACCCTGGAATCCTTGACTTTCCTTGTTTGTTCCTCGATTTTCGTCGTTGTTACTTTGATTTCCCTCGCCGAAGCTTAAGAAAATCCAGACCCTGGGCGAAAACAACAGAAAAAGACAACAACAAGCGATTAAACAAAACAAATCCACTGTAGAACCTGCAAAACTGGAACTGTTCGTCCCCGTAGAACCTGCCAAACTGCATTTTCGCACCGGTAGAACTTGCAAAACTGCGTGTTTCATTCGTGGTCAAAAACCTAGCCAAAAATATGGGGTGGGGTGGGATTTGTTTCTTCCGCCTACGGTATCATATACATACGGTTCGGGTGCATCACATGTTGAATACGTATGAAACATAAACTGCACATGATACATGATGCACAATGCGAGCGATGTGACACATGCTGTGTATGACTCGTCTTGCATATGAGAAGATTGTAGATCAGTGTTATCGATAGGCGCACATCTATATCATCGGTATACAGCACTGTCCAATGTATGTGTATCAGATAGATAGGTAGATGGATAGACAGATGGGTAGGTAGGTAGGTAGGTAGGTAGATAGATAGACAGATGGATGTACATGCGTGACACGGTAGTAGTAAGCAAGCTTAAGTGTTCTTAAGTTTTCTTATGTTTATTTCATCTTCGGCTCTCCTATTTTTTGCTGGCTGGCTCATTTGCAATTTCCGGTTATGCGAGAGAGGCTGAAGGAAGATGTTTGGCGGGTGTTTCTTTCGGACAGTTTTCGGACAAACTTTCGAGCAAATATCCTAGCATGTCTAACTTACTCCGTGTGCAATAGCATCGTCACTGCAACGAGTCCTTAGCCCCACCCTGGGGGCTTGCCCTACCGCTAAAGTTCCTGTGGTCCCCGCTGAGATATCCCACCAAGAGCTGATCAAAAGCTGTGTAAAACTTGCAGAAACCTACGGTACGCAAAACTCTTCCAAATGGCGTCGTAAACCACCCTGACGTTAAACATCTCAGGAAACACATCACAAGGATTTTGAGAAATTTGAAAGATTCTGAATGCCATTCAAGACAATTTCAATTAAATCATAAGCTTTCCTTTTTTTCCCCCTCGGTGTCCCTTCTAAAGTCACAGCACATCTTCGAACAATCCCAGACACATCCCAGAAAAACATGGGAAATACAATAAGTTTCTTAAATTGTCCTAGATCTTCTTCAGTGTTCCTAAGCTTTCCTATAACGGGGCTGCACTAGGCTCATCTTCCCCAGGAAGCTTTTCACGAGATTTTTCGCCAGATCATTGACAAGATCTTCGGCCAGATTTTTGATCGGATGCTTGACCTCATTTTGGGCCAGATTTTCGACCAGGACCTTCATAAGACCCTGGACACCTTCCCAAAAACCAAAAAAGCCATGATCAAAAACACATTGACAAAGTGACGAACCTTTAAAGCAAACCCGTATACAAACCTAAAACTGTACAAACAATAAGGAGCCTATCTTTTTTGTGTCTTGTGACTCTTGTCATACTGCCTTGTCTGGCCTTACTGGTGCCTTATTGTTGCCTTATCATTGTCCAGTAGGATTTATGTGTGCGCACGCAGTTCAGGCCATGAGTCTCCCGCAACACATAATGGACGTTGCATAGCATGCATCTGCTATGTATAGTCCACTTGCTTGCTACATATCGCATACCATCATTCACTTGTCTTTTGTTTTATGTGTTGCACCAGTTGTGTGACATATCATATAAAAACGAATGCATGAACTTACGTGACAGCGAATCTTATCTTGTAACATCATGTGTTTGTTCACATGTACCTGTCATGTGCGAGGAAGCTGCACTATTTTTCACCCATTATGTATTTCACAGTGCATATGCCAAAGCATCGTCCGTGCTAATACTGGATGTGCATAGTATAAGTTGTCATAGTGACTGCAAGCGCATCATGTGTTAATGATTTGTATAACTAAACATTATGCATTGCATCATGTATACCATTCTCATCGCCACACGAGTCGCCTGTGTTCTTCATATGCACTGAATTCATCATATTAAACGGATACATGCCAAGTATCGTAATACGACGCCAGGTAGGCGAAACACATGGCATCCAACATGATAGACCAGATATGCGTGTGTGCTTATCACAAGAGCGTCCAGCATGCCAATGGCGTGCCTCATACAACTTGTATGTTACACATGTGCTTGTCAGACACCAAATGTGTGTATACATATGTGTATGAAGGGTGTTTACAAAAATGGTAAGGCGCTTCGGGCTTTTGGCGCCCCCACTCGTGTGTGTGTATACATAAAGCCGCAACAAAGCCTGTGTCAGGCGGCATGTGGTTTTGTGCACACTAAGTGCATTTTCCTCGGGTACTCATGCACGCCCCAAGGTTTTGGTATCTCCTTCTCTTCCTCGGAACATTTCACGCAAGTCGTGCATCCGCAGAACGTCCCGCAAAGAGAAGATTCGACAAACTGAAGCTCGTTGACGACGTATGTTTACGAATTCTTTTGCCGGCAAGGCCTGTGAATATCAATAATACGGAACTGTCCAGAAAGGTCACATTGCAGGCGTGAACAGATATAGTTTGAGAATGTAAAACCAATGCATATAAAAAGTGTGAACATATATCAAGCAAAAAGTCACTCATTCCAGAGCCAAAAGAATGCTTCAAACAAATACGAAGAGAAAAATCAGCACATTGCCAAAGCAGAATATTCACAACACAAACCCAACTTCAACTGGTCGCAGGGAAAGAATGCGAAAAAGAACACTAAAAGGAACGCAAAAAGGAACACTGAAAGGAATACTAAAAGGAATGCTGAAGGCAATACTGAAAGGACTACTAACAATAGTACTAATAGGCATGCTAAAAAAACTGCTACAAGGAGCACTTAAAGAATTACGAAAAAATATCAAAAGAAATACTGAAAGAAATACTTAGGGGAATGCTAGAAGGAATACTAATGGCAATGCGAAAAGGAATACGAGAAGGAATATCAAAATGAAGCCTAAGATGGGCACTACACAAGGAGTACTAAAGGGCATACCAAAAGGAATGCTGAAAGGAATGTGCTAAAAGGACTACTCAAGGGAATACTAAGAAGACTAAGAATCAATGGAATGCTAAAGTGACAGCACCATTTGTTTTTCAATGAAGACATGTGGTAGTACTTAAATCGCTATGCATGCTTTTTGGCTTTAGCGGAAATGATCTGGACCACTCGCCCGCCAAGCTCGCGGTTCCCTTGGCCGCTGCATGGTTTGTGTGCGCTTTTTGCGGACACCATGAGAACCCTGTAGAGGAAACCTCTCTTAGGGAAAAGCATCAAACCCAGGTTTTCCTAAGTGATCCGTACTGTAGGCTTCCCTATGTTACCCTCTGAGAACAACGAAATTTATGAATCCGCCATTTACAACGCGCCTGGCATCTCAGGGTCCGACACAGAGAAAATCGACAATGGCATGATTCGTGTGTGTGTAAGGGATATTTGGAGGGTATTTTCTTGGAAATCCTACCCTTGTAAATTTCAAGGACGATCGCGGAAAAACCTAAGAAAAATCAATAAAAGCTTAAGAAACATATAAGAAACACCTATTTTCTAATTTTTTATTATTTTTCTATGTGTCGAACCCTGCATCTGAAGACATATTTCGAAGCTTCTTTGACCGCCCCATTGTAGGGCGATCGTGAGATGAGTGTCCCTCTGTCACCATTTCGATTGAAAAAAACATCTGTTTTCATTAAACAATATTTAAAGATGAAACAAATTATAAAAAAACGAAAACACCTGAAAACTTTAAAATTGAATGAACAAAAACAACAATTTATTTTTTCAATTGATTTTTGCAGTTGTTTGAATTCGTGTTTTCGATTGGGTTTTTCAACGGTTTCACATGCTCTGCAACTTTTTTCAGTTTTTCAATTTTCTCAATTGGCTTTTTCAATTACAACTCGCCTAGCATCTGAACACAGAACTCCAAATTTCGTTGACCGCCCCATTGCAGGACGATCGTGACATGAGTGTCCTTTTGCCACAGTGTTGACTGAAAACAATTGAACAAATCTTTCGAAAACATTGAACATATAGACTAACTTGAAAATAAATTAGTGAACAACTTTTTATTGTTTTCTGATCTTTCTGTTTTTTCAGTTTTTCATGTTTTCAAGTCTTTTCAATTCGAAATTTCTTTGACCGTCCCATTGTAGGACGATCGTGAGATGAGTGTCCTTTTGCCACCATTTCGACACGAACTTCTCTGAGCGACCAAGGATCTCTGCCTCAATCAGGGGTGGAATCAGTGGGGGGGAGACAAGGGGGGAAAAAAGAGAAAGAAAACATCAGGAAAAATCAGGATTAGTGGTCCCGACTGTCAGGATCAATAGTCTATACGGTTAGGATGAATAATCTTGCCTGTTAGGATTAGAATCCTCTAGAGACAAGACAGTATTTTTCAAAACACTTCCAAAAACCCAACCCCAACAAATACCAACAATGTCCCCCCCCTTGTCTCCGCGGACCAATTTTTCGGATTTCAAGCACCAAAATCCACTGATTCCACCCTCGTTAATCTCAGGATGCTTTGTAAGGCCTCGTCGTAGGACCCTTAAATGATTGCTACAGGACCCTTGTAAGTTTTTACAAGCTCTGATTCGGCTGATTCGGCTGATTCGGTTTCGAAGTTCAACATATTCCCAGAAAGGGTCTGATTCGGCTGATTCGGTCTGGTAAATCTGCCGAAACCTTCCTAGACATTGAGTAGACTCGCGCCGGGCACACCACAGGGCACCACAGACACCACGGAGTAGACCCCGCAGCGGACACAGGGCACCACAGGGCACCACAGACACCACGGAGTAGACCCCGCAGCGGGCATAGGGCACCACAGGGCACAGGACACCACGGAGTAGACTCCGCAGCGGGCACACCACAGGGCACCACAGACACCACGGAGTAGACTCCGCAGCGGGCACACCACAGGGCACCACAGACACGGAGCAGACTCCGCAGCGGGGGGCACACCACAGGGCACATTCTCACATTCTTGTATTCTCCTCTTAAAGTCTCTTAAAAGTCTCTGAACATCTCTTGAACGCACGAGCCGACTCGCCGGGGGTGTGTAATGGAATGTAATGGGACCGAATGGAACCTAATGGAACGTAATTGGATGTGATGGAACCGAATGTAACCTGACGGGACCTCATGGAACGTAATGGAACCTAATGGAACCTAATTGAACGTACTGGAACCTGATGGAACGCAATGGAACCGGGCGGCTCTCAAGGCTCGCGAGAGGGCACCACAGGACACCCCTGCGGCACCAAAGTCTCTTGAAAAGTCACTTGAAAGTTACTCAAAAGCCACTTAAAACTTACTCAAAAGTTACTTAAAAGTCACTTAAAGGCACCCCTGCGGCGCTCCCGGCACCTCCGGGCACCCCTGCGGTACAACCCAAGCTAAAAGTCTCTTAAACGTCTCCTGAAATCTTGAACACGCGAACCCAGTCGCAAGGGGACACGCCACAGGGCATCTCAGGACACGGGAGCTCCTATTAGGTCCCTGCGGGCTCACAACCCCCCCCGACAGGCACCGAGTCTGGGGGCAGCTTTAGGCATGGGGCCAAGCATCGCAAATGCACAGCGAGTCAGCTCAAATATTGCGAGTATGCAGCGATATTGATGTAGTACAGCCGCTCGTGCACACCGCAAATCCAAGCATCACAAATACGCAGCAAGTCGGCTCGGATGCGACCCAGATCATCGATCCGGAAGTCCGAAGCGCTGATGGAGAAGAGCTAGGCTGCGAACCTTCACGAGCAGACTCGGATGATAGGCACACAGCAGCCGATGGGGCTCCCTGATCCCTAGCCTGCACCGCCACCCATGCCAGAACGAAGCCAGAAGCCTTCACACGAAAAATAACAAATTAAAGCTATGAGATTTGATTTTCGAAAAAGGCCTCTAGACCTCTTATGTTCAAACATGAAGGGGGGCGCGCGGTCAAAAAGCGGAGGAAATCGATTTTGATGCCTAGACTCCTGCGCTTTACCTTTTGCTTTCTCCTGTTTGTTGCTCAGCTTGCTCCCTCTCTGCCTTTTTCATTTGCCGCCCTTTCCCGACCCGGCACCGCCCGCTTCCGCCCACCGATTTTGCCGACCGCCCGACCTTTTTGCTTTTTGCTTTTGTCTTTTTGTTTGTCCTTCTCTCGCTGCATCAAAATCGAGTTTCCGGAGCTAAAAGCGCCCCCCTTCACGTTTGAACATAAGAGGTCTAGAGGCTTTTTTCGAACATCAAAATTCATAGCTTTAATTTGCTATTTTTCGCGTGAAGGCTTCTGGCTTCGTTCTGGCATAGGTGGCGGTGCATGCTAGGGATCAGGGAGTGTATATATATATATATATATATATAAATGCGATTCCGCAGTTCTCTGCGCTACCTCACCAAGAAGCAATACAACGCAGTCAAGGCGCGTGGCCAATGTGCGCACACGTTCATCATCATCACCAACATCATCATCGCCGTCCGCATCACCATCACCCTCACCCTCACCATCACCATCATCATCAATATATCGGGAAGGTCAAGATGGTCCTGTTATGTGCTCGCCACTAAGATGTCCACGATCTCCGCTCGGCTTCTGCCCTCCTGTCTGTATATGATACCGTACGGAAGAAAAAAAACCGCCTCCAGATTTTTGGACAGGTTTTTGACCAGGGACGAAAAATACAGTTTGCAGGTTCTACGGGGACGGAAAACGCAGTTTTGCAGGTTCTAAGGGCAATTTCCTTATTTGATTTCTTCTTTTTTCTCTTGCTCTTTATTTTTTGAGGGGAAGGGGGTGATTTGTTCGTTGTCTACCGTAGTCCGTTTCGCGACGGGATACAATTTGCTAATGGCGAGCTCCTGGGTGCTCACCTGTCCCTGGTCTGTCGTGGGAGCCCTGCAGGCTCAGCCTCACGTGTCCTGGAGGACCGAGTCCACATCCAATAAAGTTTTGCATAACCCCCACCTCCAGTTAATAACCCCCCGCTGTTGATAAAGTTCCCCCTCAAAAGACGGGGGGGAAAAAACACATTTTTCTTAGGCTTCTCTTCCTTTATCCTAATTCTTTCCCACAGTAGTTTTCTGTAATGCTCTGACCGGTAGACCTGTACACTGTATTTCTCCCTCCCAGAAGAACTGTACACTGTATTAGCGATGGCCTATCGCGTAACAGCGATAGAGAAATGTGAAACAGTCGTTTAGTCTTCGTGCGCGAAGTTGACGGGCAGCATGTTTTGCCTATGTATGTTTTTCTATATTTTCGATTGATGGTCGGTCGTGCAGTTGACGGGCCTGTGTCGGTGTTCCTAGGCCACTCTTGTCTCCCCTTCCTCTCCGTCTGTCTTGGGGCGGTCTTGGGACCTATGTTGGCGGTCCTGGGCCGTTCTTGGGCCTCTACGGGCGGTCCTGGGCCGCTCTTGGGGCCTCTGTGTGCGGTGTTGGGCTGCTCTTGGAGCCTACGTTGGTGGTGTTGGGGCGGTCTTGGGACCTATGTTGGCGGTCTTGGGCCGTTCTTGGCCTTGTGCAGGCGGTCCTGGGTCGCTCTTGGGGCCTACGAGGGCGGTCTGGAGCCGAAAACTGCGAAGAACCTAACTACCTTGAAAATATGTGTATTTCTCGAGCGGGCACGATCCTGAGCGGCTCTTGGAGTCTATGTTGGTGATCTTGGACCGCTCTTCGGAGCTGGCGGTCTTGGGCCGCTTTTGGCCATCTGCAGGTGGTCCTGGGCCGCTCTTGGTGCCTATGTTGGCGGTCTCGGGCCGCTCTTGGGCCCCATGTTGGCGGTCTTGGGCCGCTTTGGGAGCCTCTGTGGGCGCTCCAAGGCTATTTTGGGGCCCCTGTGTGCGGTCATGCGCGGGGATCAGGCCGGAAAGTGGCTCAAACCCAAGCGCAAGCAGGGTGGCGAAGCATAAGTGCCCACAGCCAACCATAAGCCCCCGGGAGAAATATATCAGTTGATTTGGGGGCCAAAAGCCCTGGTGAAAAACCTGGCCAAAAAAATTGGCGAAAACTGGGGGGGGTTTTCATCGATAGGAGGTGAGGGTTAATGTTTTTTTTTCATTATGTTTTCTTTTTCTAATGATGTGTTCTTACCGTTTTTTCCCTAATGTTGTCTCCTGATGCTGTTTCCTTTGTTGTTCAAGGTACTCTGAGAGGCCACTGAATCCACGATCTCCATGCACTTAATTGTCACCGACCGTGGAGGCTGAGGCAACAACACCGTTCGCCTTCAAAGCACCTCCACCCCACACGGGAAACATGCGAGGAATAATTATCTCACCACATGCCCGATCTTCTTTCCTTCTGCCGTGCGCGCGGAACCAACCGCAATGACATGAGTATGTCCCTGCTTTCTCGCAAGTCGCAGGCTTTCTTTGTCAAGCTCATCCAGCTCCCGGACTCTTTCAGAAGAGAGCCTGGGGTAGGCAGCAGGGTTTTGAAGCAGAATAGTCTGGCATTTGTCCCTCCTTGTATCGGAGATATGGGCCAGCGCCCTTAATCTCGTATTATAGTTATTACCACAGACAGGACAATGACCCGACGAGACAAAGTACCTGAGTGGATTACGGACCTTATGCTTTATCCTCTGATGCTGCTGCAACTGCTTTCGAGTCGCAAACAGCTGGCCGTTGTTGCAGATCGCACAAGTCAAGGCTAAACTAGGAGCCAGAGAGGTTCGGCCTGTGAGAGAAAGAAAACCCTACGACCGTAGGGAGTCGAGGGGGGGGTTCGCCCAGCCACCCCAGGCCGGGCCAGGCCGGGCCAGGCCCGACCAGGCCGGGTCTGGAGACGCCCTCCAAGCCAAGTGCGGAGGGTGCTTCGCACCAACGGACCCGGTTCAGGATACCCTTTTGTCATTCCGTGCTGCATGGAATCGTGTGTCTGATAGCTTCGTGTTTCTGCTGGTGAGTGCTTCTGCTGTCGGCCGGCGCGCAGCGCCTAACGGACGGTCGGACGGACAGATCGGACGGGGCGCGGTTTCGGGGCGGGTTTACACGGATTGATTCCGATGGCAATGTCGCTTCGTGCGGGATGGCTTCGTGTTGTGGTAGACACATGTGCGGGAAAACCCTGGTATGGATAATTGGCTGTTTAGAGTGGCAGACACGTTGTCCAGGGCCCCTTTTTGCAAACGCCTGCCGGGACTTGCGGTGCGTGTTTTCTATGATGGGTGCATGATTTGCATGTCACAACACGTTCAGATTCTTCCTTGAAGCATGGCAAGCACGTTTGGCACTGCGGGCGGTGGTGCAGGCAACGCAAGCGGGGCAGATGAGCGGCGCACTAGATCTTCACGGTGTGCGGCCATCATTTGCCAGGCTGCTTCCATGAGCTCGCGGTCGTTCTCAGTGTACAGCAGCTGGGCACGATGGTTCTGCTCCACATAGATTGCATCTGCACCTTCGTCTCGCAGCTGATTCTTCTTAAGGATTTGCATCTGCATGCCGAAGAATGGCGCCAAAGTCTTGCGCACTCCACACCAGCTCGGGTCTGCAATTTCTTTTTCGTCCAGGAAACGCGCAAGGGGCAAGGGTCGCCCTGCGCCCGCAATGTCCCGAGCGATCGGTGTTTCGTACGGTGCCGCCCTCTTGGGCGCACGCACGTTGAGGTTAATCTTTTGGCAGCCTTGCCGCAAGCGCTGGTCGATGAGTACCGTGAGCTTCTCGATGATGTCCGGCACAGCATTGTTGATAGCTTGCGTGCAGACTTGGACCAAATGGTGCATGTTGCCGGGGGAGGTGCTGTCTGTCCCCGATGCCGCCACGGCATCTCCAAAGATGCGCCGCGGGCCTTCTGAATTGTCTTCAGCCAGCTCTCGCTGCAGGCCATGGAGCGCGACCACCTCGTCAATTATGCCCATGTCCCCGCCGAGGTATCTCACGAGCAGTTCTGCAGCTTGGTGCCGTACGAGTGCTGCCTGTCGACCAGGCAACAGCAGAATGAATTCGATGGCGCCGCGCAAGTCGGTCACAGATGTCATTTGCTGACCACGCCCAGGAAACTTGAAGTCATCCAAAAGCTGGCAGACTTCAGGGTGTCTTGCTTTCACGAAACCCACGTCCTGAGCTGCATGTCTGGCATCCTTGTTCGTAATAGCACTTGCGAGATCTATCACTGAGATACGCGGCGGCACTTTGTTTGTAATGCGGACACGCTTGATCGGGTACTGGAGGAGATTAGCGAGCTGCCTAGAGATGACGTCTGCTGACGGGAATGCCATGGCACTTGCCTTATTCTACAAGCAAGGGAGGTGTCACCGCATCGATTTGGGCCTGGACGGTGCCAGCTTGCCAAGGTTCGACGAAGTGGGCCTGGGGGTCGGCATCTTCGGGCTGGCGTGGTTGGCTGGCTGGCCACCACCCTCCAAGCCCAGATCTTCGAGGCATGGCGCCCTCAAGGATTTAGGCCTGTGGGTCAAAGGTGTCGCTGTGGGCCCCGCCCATTGAAATTGAAGTAGCCCAAAATCTGGGCTACTTCATTGTGTAAGCTGGGCATGCTAAAGCTGGACGATTTGGGACCATTTTCTGGGCCCAGGCCGGAAAAGGGCCCCAGAAAGCTAAAAATGGACGACTTTGGACAATTTTTGGGCCCAAGCCGGAAAATAGGAGGGCAGAAGCCTCTGACCTGCGGAGCCTGGTTTTCAAACTGCGGAGCCTGGTTTTCGAACTTCGAAGCCTAAACCCCCGACCCCCTTAGGGGGCCCCGGCCTTACCTCCCAGACCCCCTAGGGCTTCGCCTGCCAACTAAAGCAGGACTCTGGCTTAGCAGCCTGAACCGGGAAGTGCGGAGGGTGCTTCGCACCAACGGACCCGGTTCAGGATACCCTTTTGTCATTCCGTGCTGCATGGAATCGTGTGTCTGATAGCTTCGTGTTTCTGCTGGTGAGTGCTTCTGCTGTCGGCCGGCGCGCAGCGCCTAACGGATGGTCGGATGGACGGATCGGACGGGGTGCGGTTTCGGGGCGGGTTTACACGGATTGATTCCGATGGCAATGTCGCTTCGTGCGGGATGGCTTCGTGTTGTGGTAGACACATGTGTGGTAACACCCTGGTACGGATAATTGGCCGTTTAGAGTGGCAGACACGTTATCCAGGGCCCCTTTTTGCAAACGCCTGCCGGGACTTGCGGTGCGTGTTTTCTATGATGGGTGCATGATTTGCATGTCACAACACGTTCAGATTCTTCCTTGAAGCATGGCAAGCACGTTTGGCACTGCGGGCGGTGGTGCAGGCAACGCAAGCGGGGCAGATGAGCGGCGCACTAGATCTTCACGGTGTGCGGCCATCATTTGCCAGGCTGCTTCCATGAGCTCGCGGTCGTTCTCAGTGTACAGCAGCTGGGCACGATGGTTCTGCTCCACATAGATTGCATCTGCACCTTCGTCTCGCAGCTGATTCTTCTTAAGGATTTGCATCTGCATGCCGAAGAATGGCGCCAAAGTCTTGCGCACTCCACACCAGCTCGGGTCTGCAATTTCTTTTTCGTCCAGGAAACGCGCAAGGGGCAAGGGTCGCCCTGCGCCCGCAATGTCCCGAGCGATCGGTGTTTCGTACGGTGCCGCCCTCTTGGGCGCACGCACGTTGAGGTTAATCTTTTGGCAGCCTTGCCGCAAGCGCTGGTCGATGAGTACCGTGAGCTTCTCGATGATGTCCGGCACAGCATTGTTGATAGCTTGCGTGCAGACTTGGACCAAATGGTGCATGTTGCCGGGGGAGGTGCTGTCTGTCCCCGATGCCGCCACGGCATCTCCAAAGATGCGCCGCGGGCCTTCTGAATTGTCTTCAGCCAGCTCTCGCTGCAGGCCATGGAGCGCGACCACCTCGTCAATTATGCCCATGTCCCCGCCGAGGTATCTCACGAGCAGTTCTGCAGCTTGGTGCCGTACGAGTGCTGCCTGTCGACCAGGCAACAGCAGAATGAATTCGATGGCGCCGCGCAAGTCGGTCACAGATGTCATTTGCTGACCACGCCCAGGAAACTTGAAGTCATCCAAAAGCTGGCAGACTTCAGGGTGTCTTGCTTTCACGAAACCCACGTCCTGAGCTGCATGTCTGGCATCCTTGTTCGTAATAGCACTTGCGAGATCTATCACTGAGATACGCGGCGGCACTTCGTTTGTAATGCGGACACGCTTGATCGGGTACTGGAGGAGATTAGCGAGCTGCCTAGAGATGACGTCTGCTGACGGGAAAGCCATGGCACTTGCCTTACTCTACAAGCAAGGGAGGTGTCACCGCATCGATTTGGGCCTGGACGGTGCCAGCTTGCCAAGGTTCGACGAAGTGGGCCTGGGGGTCGGCATCTTCGGGCTGGCGTGGTTGGCTGGCTGGCCACCACCCTCCAAGCCCAGATCTTCGAGGCATGGCGCCCTCAAGGATTTAGGCCTGTGGGTCAAAGGTGTCGCTGTGGGCCCCGCCCATTGAAATTGAAGTAGCCCAAAATCTGGGCTACTTTCATTGTGTAAGCTGGGCA
>JACLAC010013718.1_pt1 | contig 14163 bp, 9 predicted proteins | sample 8027881 | NCBI WGS metagenome assembly JACLAC01 (sample SAMN15725517, study PRJNA655200) | protist metagenome | isolation source: fluorescence activated cell sorting (FACS) single amplified genomes of... | place: Spain: Blaines Bay Microbial Observatory, Mediterranean Sea | collected 2016-01-19 | reverse complement strand
AAGGTTTTGTGCGAGTGGTGGCCGAAGTGCGAGGTGGTGAGGAAGCTGGACCTGATGAGCAACGCGTTCTCAACGACGGGCTGGGACCTGCTGGCGGAGGTGGTGGGGCGGGAGGGCGCGATGCCAAAGCTGCAGGCGATACACGCCCGTGGCAACAAGGACGAGCCCTCCGACAAGCTCAGGGAGGCGTGCGAGAAGCGGGGGATCTATCTGAGTGGTTGATGAGTGGGCGGTTGTGGGGCGGTTGCGGCGCAGCTCCGGTTGCGCACATGTGACTGCGTGCCTGAACCTGGACGACGCACTGAAGATAGAAAGACGAAATTCGATAGAGAAAAGAAAACGATAATCGGTACAGTAAGAGATGGTGCCTTAGAAACCAGCCTTTAGAAACTCAGCGCTGGATTTCGGCTCAGTTTCTTAGCTGATGTTAGAAACTGGCTGGCTGGCTGGTGGGCCTTTGAGAAACTGGCTGCGCGCCGCAGGCGCGAAAACTTTTGCGCTTAGTGATCCGAAGCCGCTACTGTAGGCGATCCGTGGTCGAAGCCGCAGACGATCGGGTGCGAGGCACGACCGCCCGAGCGGCCGAGCCGCCGACGTGCCGCCGACGTGCGGAGGAACGCGGAAGACCCGGCGAGAGCGGCTCTTAAGAGCGGCTCCGGCTTGAATGCTTGCTCTTCGGCGCCTTACCGTGCGCTTCGTTGAGGCAGGCCAGTGGAGGTTCTAGACTTTAGAAACAGGCTGGCTGGGTCGCCAGTTTCTTAGCAAACGTAAGAAACAGGCTGGCTGGCTGGAAACTGCGGTTTCTAACACTCCATCTCTTACTGTACTCTAAACTGACAGCTTTTGACCCGCGCGCAGGCTACATGGCGTGCATGCGAGTGTGATGACACACAAAGGTCACATAGGTCTCTCCTCACACATGCTGCACGATGCGCCTCCTTCCCATCTTGAGCTCCTGAGCGGAAGCAAGCTTAGGCTCGCCAGATGGAAGCAGCATACCGCGGCGTGCGGAGGCGGCCGCTTGCTGCCGTGCCGACGGCGTCTTACTCCCCCTAAACGAGAGTATACCGCGCCGCCGCGGCGATTTGCCGCCGCCGCCTCCCTTCCTGCTCTTGCCCTTGCCAGCTCCTCGTGGCGACTTGCTCCTCCGGGTTGTGGAGAAGAAGCCACGCCGTGCCGACCGGCCGGGAGAGCGGCCACCGGGCGACGGCGATCGTAACGCCTGCTGCTTCTTCGTCTCGCCATTCCACAGCCTCTCGAGGCCCGCAAACTGCTCTGCATCCTCCGGCGGCACCCTCCTACCCGTATTCCGGAAGCGCTTGCCCACCCATCGCGACACCCGATCGAGCGCGTGGAGCCACTCGTTGCGCTCCTCGCGTGTGGGCGCCGCCAGCTCGACCCTGCCGATAATCTCGGTGCCCGCCTCCTGATAATATCGATTGATCCGCACCTCCAATACCCACGGATGCTGCTGTGCCGACGCCTGCACGCGTGAGAAGGTCGCGCCTAAGATCGGCCAGACGCTCACGATCTTCGATGTAAGCATATTGTCCTCAAACTCGTACAGAAGCCCATTGTCCAGCACGAAAAAGTTGCTCGTCCACTTCCACGTCGCCATGTGATTGCGCCGTAGCAGAGTGCCCGAGAAGTCCCAATACTCCTTTGCGGGCAGACGGCCCAAGCGGAACTTGGAGCCGTCGGCCTGCTTCTCCATAGCGAGGATGCACATACGCTCCAATTGCCTCATTTGGTTGACGTCCGCCTGGTACTTGTCCTCGCGCGCGTTGCGCAACGAGGTGTTGAGCGCGCGCGTACGGAACTCCTGGCCCATCATATAGCGCATGCGGTTCGGATCGTGCTTCTCCGTCTCGTGCGGATACTTACGGAACGCGTCGCGGCCGCCGTGGTACAGCTTCGCCGTCGCTTGGAAGGTGATCGACCGGGCGACCTCGGCGCCGCTCCCGATGATCTGCGCCTTTTTGCGAGGGCCGCCGTAAAAGCTGCCGTACTTGAAAAATCGCCAGCCGTGCGCCTGATCGTCGGCGCCGCTGCGATCCGTCGCGTCCGCCGAAGACTCGCCCGTCGCGCTGTCCTCGGCGATGCCGGCCTTTCGACGACGGTAGAGCGCCTCCTCCGCCTCGCGCTCCGCCGCCTCGTCCTCGGCGGCCTCGCGTTTCGCCTTGTCGATGACACGGTCGAGCTGCGGCGGCAACGTCCGCAAGACCTCGCGGAAGCGCGCCTCGGTCAGTGAAAAGACGTCCATAGTATTATGTGAATTGGAGAGTGGCGCCGTCCGGCTGGGCGTGTGCTCGCTAAAACTGCGAGCTGCTGCCACAGTCAGAACAGCGTCGAATCACCAGCGGACAGCGACGCGTCAGGAGAGGCGAGAGCGAACCGGAGCTCTATAAGGTTTTCATACCGACCGGGCTGGGACGGTGCGGCGTCTAATGTCGGCAGTGATGGGTGTGCCAGCCGATCTTTCGGTACCGGGGTAAGACCTGGCTAATGACACATCAGGTCCGCCCGCAGGTGATGTCGCCCTGACCGGAAGAGCTAGAGCCAAGACTCGCCAAGACTCGTCGTCCGCTCCCCGTCCCCTGACTACTTACTGCGAAGCGCCCCCCGCATCACTTTTTCGCGGGTCGCACCATGGCGAAGAACTCCTTCATCTCGAAGCCGGGCTCGTCGCCTTCAATGCTGAGGGTGCTGCACTGTTGCTCCTCGTAGCCGTGATGCGCGTAGATGTCACGCACGCGCTTCCCCGCGCACTCGAGGTAGCACGGCACGCCCTTGGCATCGGCCATCTGCGAGACGGCGCGAATCAGCTTGCTGCCGAGCCCAGCTTGCTGCCCAGCCGGGTCCACACCGAGCAGGGAAACGTAGTAGTGAGGACCGGGCGCGTGCTTCGCGTGGCATATCTTGGCCGCCTTGTCGAACGCAGTCAAACGCTTGTCGATGAGCTTCCGGTTCTTTATGTAAGCCGGAACTTCCTTGTTCTTGAGAGCGTACGACATACCTCCGCACACGTAGTTCTTGAAGCCAGGACCTTTCTCGCCACCCTTCGACAGCCAGCATAGGGCAGCGGCCTGCAGCTCGCCGGTTGGGCTGCGCACACCAAGAAGGTGTGCTCCGACAGCGGAGTGCAATAAGTAGCCGAACATCCATTCAAGAGTGGCACTGCGGCCGGGCTCGTTACGATCGGCAAGGGTTGGGCCGAGACACCAATCAAACGACAGATCTGGCTCCGCCGTCGAAGTGCCAGCAAACGACTTCCCGAGGACACGTGCCACTTCAACACGGTCGGTAAGCGATACGACCTCGCCGAACTCGGCCGGCGCGGGCGCGACAGCGCTGGCGCCGCAGCCCATGTCTTCTTGACGACGATCGGACGGAAGTGGAACGTCCGCGCGAGCTCAACGCGCGCTGTCGCGGGCACTTACGGTAAAACGGCCGACAAAACACCTAATAACGCAACTCGAACGTACTCTCTACACACATCGATCTCGCCTCGCTAGACCTCATCCTTTTCTGCTACCGCCTTCTTCTTCTTCTTCTTCTTCTTTGGCGCCGCACCTCCATCTCCACCCGTCGTCTTCGGTGAGCTGCTGGGCGGGCTGCCGTCGGCCGGCGGCGTCGGCGTCGGCGGCAATGGCGGCGGCGCCTTCTTCTCGGCGCTATTATTCTCGCTCGCCTTCTTCGCATCCTCCGCCTCCTTTGCCGCCTTCGCCTCCGCCTTCACCTCCGCGTCCAGCACGGTCTGCCTCTCGTACCACGCGTACATATTCTTGGGCTTCGCCTTGCCCGTCAATAACCGCGGCCACGTCTCCCTCTCCTTTTTCGCGATCGTGAACGACATACGGCCGACCGACGCGAACGACCACGACGAGCTCTCCGGAACGATCTCGCCGTAAAATGTCAAATTCAGCTTGAACGTCTTCGGCTTCTGACGCCCGACCGCCTCGAATATCAAGCTGTCGTTCGTGAGCGAGACCTTCTCGTTGTCAACGTTCAGCACCGTCACCGGACCGTCGATACGCGACGAGAACTTGACGTTCAGGTAGATCGCCTCCGGCTTCTGCGCCCACTGAAAGGCGCAGTTGACGTCGGTCGCCTCCGCGTTCGCGCCGACGCGCATGAGGTTGATCACCTCGGTCGCCTCGTCGCGAATGGTCGTCGCACGCGCACGCACGCTCGCGAGCGTCGCGACCGCCTCGCCGCGCGTCCGCAGCAGCCGCAGCAGCACCTTTGCCGCGTCAAACCATCCTCGGTCGAGCGTCAGCAGCACGTCGTCCTCACCGAGCGGCTCGCCGACCTCGGCGATGGCTTCGAGCGCGGCGAGTGCCGCCGGCTGGTCGGCCGCGCTCTCGAGCAGCGGCGACGGCGCGTACGCCGAGAGAAAGAGCGTCGCGACGCAAAGGAATAAATAGGCCTTAAAACCTTGCATCGATTCAGAATATCCACGTCACCGCCACGTGTTTGTTGTCATTTGATAAGAAATGGCCGGTTAAAAAAGCTTGGGAAAACCGTGTTGCTCGCGCCGCACCGCGCGACTCTCAGCACAACTCATGAAACCGACGCAATTCCACAAGCCCGTAACCGTCACGAATCGTCAGCAGCATGCCTCGCGGCCGCGACGAGCCCTCCTTCAATCTCTCCAACAAGGTCGACGTCGACGGCACGCTCATCGCGCTCTTCCTGCCGTCGATCCTCATCACGCTCGCCTGCTGGCCCGCCGGCCTCTGGTTCTATTATGACGGCGGCCTCGTCGAGCGTGTGCCTGGCGGCGCCAGCGCCAATTTCTATTACACGATGCTCATTTACACGCCCATCATGTGCACGCTCGGCGTCGCAACCACGATGGTCGGCGCGGGGCGCATCGTCGCCAAGATTTGGAATCCACTCGCCGACCTGAGCACGATCCAGGTCGGCGACGAGCAGGCGGAGGACGGACCCTCCGAAGCCGCACCCCTCCAGCCCATCCGGCGGACGTTCACTCGGAGCCCAAGTCGTTTGCTCTCTCGGAGCCCAAGCAGCCGGCGGAGCATCGGAGCCGGCGGCGGCGAGGACTCGCCCCCGCCCTCGGCACTTGGCCGCTGGAAGGTTGCTTTCGGCATGGTGACCGAGCAGAACGCCACCGCCAAGGCCCTCGCGGCCAGCAAGCAGAACCGCGCGATCCGGGCGGTGCGCAGGATCTCGCGCACCGAGGTGCTGCAGTGGCTGCTCGTCTTCGTCTTCATCACTTCAACCTTGATGGTCGGCAACTATTCGTTGCCCTCGCGGCCACTCTGGGATGAGACGATGCGCCCCTACCTGATGGGCTACGCCGCGATGGGCACCCTCGGCGTCGTGCTGCTCATCTTTACAGTGCGCAACCTCAAGGTCTCGATGGTCAAGCGTGAGGGCGAGAAGACGACCGAGTACTGCGCCGCTCTCCTCGGCCGGATTGGCTTCACCCTCCTCTTCCAGCACCTCTGCTTCTTCTGGGTGGGCATCTGCGGGACCAACATGATGCCCGCGTTACAGCCGCTCGCCTGGTCCATCTACATCTCGACGCAACAAGAGATGGAGCCCTGCTCGCTCCTCACGCCGAGCTACTACGCGCTCAATTGTACGAGCGCCCTCGACCTCCGAAACCTTGGGCCGCTCGGGACGCAGGTCGAGTGCACTGGCGAGTCGTGGGAGGCGTACCAGACGGCATTCACCGCGTGCGGCGCCGCCACCTCGGCCATTCAGATGCGCAATGTCGGCTACTCGGCCTTCATGATCAACCTCAACCTGCTGCTCTACCTGATCCTGCAGGAGTGCACGCGCGACATGAGCGCGTTCGCGCTGAGCAAGATGGCGCGCGGCATCACCGACGCGCGCACGAGCACGATCTTCACGATGACGAGCATCGCCCTCGTATGCGTGCCCATCTTCATCATCTACCTGCTCGCGAGCCCGATGATGGTCTTAAAGCCAAATGTCGTCTTCATGCTCACGTGCGTGACCGGCTTCAACATCCTGTGCTGGTTTATCATCAGCCTCCTCCTCAACCTCGAGTTCCTCGTGGACATGGTGCGCTACCAAGACCAGTATGACGTCTTCATCAGCTACCGCGTGAGGACGGAGGCCGCGCTTGCCAAGGAGCTCTCCGAGGCGCTCAAGACGGAGGCGCGCGTGTATCTTGACCAGGACTGCCTAAAGACCGGCGAGAATTGGGAGCAAGGCTTTGTCAAGGGTCTCGGCTCGTCGAGCGTCTACACGGTGCTCATCACCGACGGTGGGATGAAAGGCTTAAAAGCCGCCACTTCCGCCTCGGATTGCGACCATCTGCTCCTCGAGATGCGGCTTGCACGCGAGCTCGAGATGCGGCGTCAGGAGTCGAGTGGCGAGCAGATGTTCAAGATCCTCCCCGTCCTGCTCGGGCCGTATGGTGCTGGGCGCGACGGCTGCCATCCGTTCGATTTTGAGGCGACCGGCGAGGCGGCCTTCCCCGAGACGCAGATCGACGCCGTCGAGAAGAAGCTCCTTGAGATGATCAATATGCTCTCGCTCTCGCCGAGCCACCGCCTGTCTCCACCCGGCGTGCGCAATAATGTGGCCTGGCTGATGAAGCGGCAGGGCTTTGTCGACGACGAGAAGTTTGGCGCGAATATAAGTGGCGAGAAGAAGGACGCGATCATCAGGGCGGTGACGCGCAAGATCATGCCCGTCGTCAAGGAGGTGAGAGCGCTGCGAGAGAAGTCGGGCGGCGGCTCATGCGCCGAGTTGTGCGCGCATCTCAGGAATGCGATGAGCGGCGGCAAGGGAAAGATGCCGCCGAGAGGGGGGGGGAGCGGTCGTCGCGCCAGACAACCCGACGGAGCATCTGGGGCAGCCAAGACCGCTGCCGACACCTGGATCCGCATCGGGAGGCGACGAGCAGGGCGCCGCGCAGCAGCCAGGGCGGCCGCCAAAGCCGCAGGTTCAGGAGGACAAGGTGGACGCATTCTGGCCGGGCGATGTGGAGGCGTGAGAAAAGGAGTGTGTGGTTGTAGCGTGTGTTGCGATGTGATTTTGCGTAGTGAGAGGCGAGAGGTGGTAGCGAGAGCGTGGCGAGGCGTGGGGTTTTATGGTTTGGAACGAACGTCAAACAACCTGCCTGCCGCACACAGCATCTCCGCCCACTCACAGACACCCACCTCACAGACCCCCACAACAAAAAGCTTGTTATTATTATGCAGAGACAACCTCTCACTCCTCTCCTCTCTTCTCTCTCCACTCTCCGCGCGCGCGTGTCGTGTGTGTCTGTCACACATCCACACATCAGAGGAAGAGGTCGAGATGCGTGCGCTCATACCTATTGAGCACATCGTCATTAATCCTCGGATAGGCCGGCACCAGCGCCGCCTGGCCGCCAATATACAGATTGTTGTAGATCTTCCAGTACACATCCCTCACCTTCCTCGCCGGATGGAAGAGCCCTTGTAATGTGTACTGAAGGACCCGCGTCGGCCCTATGCAGCATCGCATACCTTCTATCGCCTCCATCACCGCGTTGATCACATGGGGTGACTGCTCGAAGATATTCGGCCATAACAGGTTCATTAAATGCGCCATCGCGTCCTCGGCGCCGAGGCCTATACAGCCTAACGCAATGTGCTTGACCGTTGTGCATGCGGTCTGACGGTGGACTAGGTCCCTATCGATGAGAGCGTCCTCTAACAGCGGCACAATAGAGTAGACGTAATCGCGGCCCATCTCGCCGATGTATTCGAAGAGGAAGGAGAGGGATTTGAGCACGCCGTTCTGAGAGGGGAGGTGGTGGGTGGTGGTGCGGCTTGGCTGCTGCCTTGCTGCTTACCTGCACATTAAGCTCCGGTATACGGTACTCATTCATCAAGCCGGGTAACACCGTAAATGGGCTACACGTCTCAGCGACAATCGCGATCGCAACGGTCGTGCAGACGCGGTTCTGGCGCTCCTGTACCTTGAGATTGTTGAGCAGTGTTGCGAGCACGTCCTGGGGGCCGATCGCCTTTGCGATGTAGCCGAAGGTGTTCACCGTCGCCCTGCGAATCGACTTCTTATGCGCCTTGAGCATATCCAACAGCTCGAAACAGATCCGCATCCACTCTCTAGCAGAGACGAACTCGGCGCCCCTATCGGCGATGCGGCCGACGAGGTCGATGCAATTCTCCTGTACCGTCTCGTGCCTGTTCTTCAAGATTGGGCTTAACCGCGGTAGTAGGTCCTTGATTGGCGGCGTCATCTTGGGCATCCCAATAACATTCACGATCGCCTTCAGCGCACCGAGGATCGAGCCGAGCACCTCAGGGTACTCCTCCCCAAGGTATTCGTACAACACGACACCCAAATGGCCCATTAACTGCTCCTCGTTACACGTGCGCATGACAGTCGCAATCCTCGAGATCAGATCCGCCGCCTGCTGCCTCACTGCGGCCGACTTGTTGTTCAACCGCCACTTGATCGTGCCGCAGATCTGAGGGAGGTACGGCTTTGTGCGCCCTCCTAACGCATTCACGATCGTACCAAATCCGTTGAGCATCACCGCCGAGTCGTCGCCCGTCTGCTCTTGGAAGCTGTAGAGTATCCCATCGACTAACTGCTCCTCTAGCCTCTGATCGATATCCGCGGCCGAGAGGTTCGAGATCACCTTCTCTACGGTCTCCATCACCTGGCAGGGCAGGGCAGGGCAGGCAGCACACACACGAAGGGAGGAGGAGGAGGGGGAGTGGGTGAGTGGGTGAGTGTGAGAGAGAATGGAATATGGGTGGGTGCTTGTGCTTGGCTGCTTGGCTGTGCTGTGCGTGCGTGGCTGCACACTGCTCACCATTTTGCGATACGGCTCCGACTCGTCTTTCAGGTCCTCGACGATGCGCGTCACAATCTCGGACGAGCCGACCTTCTTAGCGAGCTCCTCCGTCGTCTCGACGAGCTGCTTGTAGTTCCTCCGGTCCAACGCCATCCGCCTCACCCAAAAGTTGGCGAAGAACTCTGGCAGGATCTCCTCGCGCACATATTTGGGCGCGACGCCCTCCGTGGCGACGCACTGCTTGACGACCTTCAAGACAATCTTCTTCATCTCCTCGTCGGCCGTCTTGAACTCGCGCCGAAGGATGAGCATGACCTCCACCGTATAATAATTCGCGTACTCGGCGTCCATCAGCGGAATGATAAAACCAATCGCCTTGAGGAACGCGGCCAGACCCTTGCCGTGATGCTGCCGTATTCCCCTCCATAGAGGCTTCAAGACGCTATCGAACGCCTCGATGCCGTAAGGGGTCGCCGCCTCCGCCAGCGCAGCGAGGGACAACGCCGCAATCGTGCGCACCTTCTGCTGCTCGTCCTGTAGGCCGCCCTCGATGATCTCGACGAGCGAGCGCAAGTGTGGGAGCACCGAGCAGCCGAGCAATATCGCAATCTGCTGGACGATCTTGATCCCTGTGTGCCTCGCTTGCCACGACTTCTTACTCTGGCATACGGCCTTGAGAAAGGGAAGTAGAGCGGGGACGCCGAGAGCGGACGCCACGACGGAGAAGGCGCGTGCCGTCGTGTTGCGGACGTACTCGTCGACATTGTCGATGTCGGGCCGCATCGTCGCGATCATTGTCGCCAATCCGGCGGCCTTGGCGAGGTTCGAGATGATCTCTCTCCCCTCCACCCTCGCATAGTAGTCCTCATCGATGAGCAACGGCTCGATGACGACGAGGATCTTGTGCACGAATGGGCGGACTAGATCGTCGAGCTTGTAGAGCACGCGGTCGATCACCTTTACCAGCAAGTGGCGCTCCTGGTCCTCGAGCGTCGGCGACATTAACAGAGGTAGTATCTGATTGAAGAGAGGGACCGCGCCAAACTCCCGCGCTTTGTCGGCGATCTGGCGTAACGCCTGCTTACGCATAGGCGGCGTCCCGTTCTTCACCTTGAGTAGGAGCTTCATGATTTTACGCTCCCTCGCCTCCTCCACACTCATATCCTCCACCTCCTCGTCCTCCTTAAGTAGCGGCGCGAAATATTGGTAGTCCTCCGGCTTGACAAACGGCAGGCCGGCGGGCGTCTGCGGCACATCTGATGACAATGCATTGTTGGGCTGCTCGCTTGGTAAAGAGTATAACGGGGTGGCGCCGACGCTTGGGGTCGGTGTCGCCATGAGCTTGCGTGCGGGTGTTCGGATAGGGACGTAGGATTCTGTGGGGGAGGTGAGGGGAGGGGGAAGAGAGCGGTGAGGGGGTAGTGAGGTGGAGAGGTGGTGAGTGGTGAGTGAGTGGTGTGTGCACACAGGTCTGCATGCATTGTGGCTGCTCTGCCTTACCCGGCGGTTTGAGGATCTTGTAACCCTCGGGCGGGAACATCATATCGAGCTCCTCATCGGTCATCGGCCGGTTGCGCTCCTCGATCTCCCCAGCCCATCGCGCTTGCTGTATAGCCTCGGGCGTCATCCCCGCCGTCCCGCCAACCGCGCCACCACCTCCACCTCCACCTCCCGAGTACGCGGGCGTCTGCGCATCGATGGGTCCGATCGGCGTCTGCCCAGGTGTCATACCGTACTGTTGTAAAGGCGTCGCGCCAAGGACGCCGCCGCTTGGTGTCGCCTGCAGGTTTAGAGGTGTATCGTCCCAACGCGATTTGGGTTGGGAGGAGGAGGAGGAGGAGGCGGCGCCGATGATGCCGCCGACTACCGGTGTTGTGTCCCACGACGAGGTACCTCCAACCGCCGCCCGCCCAGGCGTTGGGGTCTCATCCCACCTATTCCGCCCAGGGGTCGCATTCACCCCATCAGCGCGCCCAGGCGTAGGTGTGGTATCCCATCGTGAGCCACCCGCGGCATCACGGCCGGGCGTCGGAGTCGCATCCCATCGGTTGCCGCCCTCACCCGCGCGTCCAGGCGTAGGCGTCGCGTCCCATTTACTCCCTCCGGCGCCCTCACGGCCAGGGGTCGGTGTGGCATCCCAACGCGACCCGCCCGCTGCGCTCCCACCGGCCGCGTCCACACGACCAGGCGTCGGTGTCGCGTCCCATCTCGAGCCTCCTGCGGCACCACCGCCACCACCGCCCTCACGCCCAGGGGTCGGTGCGGCATCCCATCGTGACGGCGTCGCGGTCCCGGTCGCTCGTCCAGGTGTCGGTGTCGCGTCCCACTTACTGCCGTCGGCGACACGGCCGGGCGTCGGCGTCGCATCCCACTTGCTCGCGTCCGGCAGCCGGCCCGGTGTCGGCGTCGCGTCCCATTTTGACGTCTCGACCGCCCCTCGGCCGGGTGTGGGTGTCGCGTCCCATTTGCTCGCATCCACTACTCGGCCGGGTGTCGGTGTCGCGTCCCATCGCGAGCCGGCGAGGGAGGAGGAGGCGGCGCCGCCAGCCTCACGGCCGGGTGTCGGAGTGGCTGTTGGCATACAGAGAGAGAGAGGCAAAGGAGAGTGTGAGGAGAGAATAAAAAAGGGAGACAAGTGGATGGTGTGCTGCTGCTGCTGCTGTGCTTTTTATTTTATTCGTGCGCGCGCGTACCATCCCAGCGGCTGCTCGTTGGCGCGGGCGTCGCGACGTCGTCCCAACGGGTCTTCTTGGCGGCCGCGGCCGCGCCGCCCGCCGCCGGCACCGGCTGGTCCCACCGCCGCCGCTTCTTGGCCTCCCCGCCGCCATTGCTCGCGCCGCCGCCATTCGCGGCCTCCTCCTTCTCCTTCTCCTCCTTCTCCTTGAGCTTGCGCTTGAGCTCCTCGCGCTCGCGCGCAATCTGCTGCTCGGCCATCACGTCCTTGTACGCGCGCGTCGACACGTCGGGCGTCTTGTCGCCCAGCGCAAATGCATCAGCACGAGTCGGCGAGAGCACGCGCTGCCGCCGCGCGTGGTACTCGTCCTCACGGTCGGCGATGCGGTTGGAGCTGCGCTTGCCGGCGAGCGGATCGGCCTCGCCCTCCTGCGACGGCACGTCGAGCAGGTGCTTCGGCGCCGTGAAGCTCTGCCGCCGCGGCCGCGTCTCCTCCTCGCCGTCGTCCTCCTCGACTTCGCCCGTTCCGATGGAGCTCTCGAAGCCGGCAAACTTGTTGGACGTCGAGTGCTCGTCGTCGGCCGCCTCGCCGAAGCCGTGGCCCCGCGACTCCTGCGCCTTGCGGATCTCCTCGTCGACATCACCCATGGCGCGCGCGCGAGAGTGGCAGTGCGATCGCCCACGAGTCCAGCGTCAGGGCGCCGTCGTGAACGGTAAAAACATGTTAATCCCGGCCCGCGCCAAGAAACAAACCTTCTGGACATCTCACATCTGGAGGTATCCGGTCTCCGACGCGAGATTCGGCGTTTTTGCCTCGTGGACGGTTGCGATGAAGCTCATCTTCCTCCTCGCGACGGCGAGCGCGCACCGCCTCTCCCCATCCATCCGTTCGCCCTCAAAACTACCTCTCTCCAGCATTGATTCCATCGGCACCGTCAGTCCACACGACAAATGTTGCTCAGGAAGGCGATTGCACGCGCGGAATCCTGTAAGTCGCTGCAGGGCGGGCGCACCACTCCTCTCCGCCGTCGATCAAAAGAAGAAGGAGCTCGATGCCGACTTTCTAAAAATCGCATGCCCGGCCTTTGTGCAGTTTGCCGCCGAGCCGCTGGCACGATTGATAGACACCGCATACTTGGGTCGCCTCGGTGCGAACGCGCTCGGTGGTGCTGGTGCGGCCATCGCCGCGCAATATTCTGTGTCGAAGCTTTACAATGATCCGCTACTTCGTACGACCATCTCAATCGTGGCGGCACAGGAGGGCGCGGAGCCAGAGGAGCGTGCCAATGCCGTGTCAACAGCTCTGCTACTCGCGCTCGTTGTCGGCGTCATTCAAGGCACCGCCTTCTTTCTGCTCGCCGGCCCTGTCCTCCGCGCCATGTCCGTTGGTCCAATGTCACCAATGCGTTCCTCCGCTCTCGGCTACTTGCGCGTCTGCAGCTTGGGTGCTCCTTCGGTCACACTATGGCTCGCGGCAAATGGCGTCTTCCGTGGTCTTGGCGACACGGCAACACCATTATTATGGGCATTGGCCTTCACCTGCATGAACGCACTGCTCGATCCGCTATTCATATTCAGATTTCACATGGGCGCTGCAGGCGCCGCAGCGGGCACCGCCGTCGCGCAGACCCTTGCTCTCATCCCATTGCTATTGGCCCTGCAGCGGAAACAGCGTGCCGCGTGGCCAGAGGGTGGTTCTATTGGGCTGCGTTCGATCCCTCTTGTTGGTCTATTTGCTCCTACGGGCGGCATCAAGGCGCTCATGTCGTCCGTGCTTGGCTACGTACAGGCCGGAAGCTTCGTCTTGCTTCGATCGATGGCGAAGATTTCCGCGTACTCGGTATGTGCACGCGAGGCCGCACGTCTTGGTGCGGTGGCCTCCGCCGCCCACAATCTCTGCTTTCAGCTCGGTGTCGCGACGACACAGCTCTGTGAATCCATCGCGATCGCGACACAGACTCTTCTCGCGAGGGAGCTGTCCATAAGGCCGGCGGAACAGGAGGAGGAGTCACGCGTTCGTGGCGCGGCACGTCATGTCGTGAGCCGTGGGTTGTTATTGGGAGCAATTGTGTCGACGAGCGTGTCTACAGTGACCCTTGTGAACAGGCGGCAGGTCGTCGCCGGCCTCACGATTATCCCGGAGGTACGTGCAGCGGCGTACGCGGTCATGCCGTTGGTGCTCACATGCCAAGTGCTAAAGGGCCTCGCGTATCCTGTGAGCGGCGCATTAATGGGCGCGCTGGATTGGAGGGCGAGCGCGGGGGCGATGGTCCTGGCGCAGGCGAGCACTTTGTTGCTCGTGGCCGTGTGGAGCGGTGGCGGCAAGCGCGTGCTCGCGTTGAACGAGCTGTGGGCGGCGCTGGCGATATTATTTGCGGTGCAGATTATGGGGGGCCTTGCGAGGATTGCTTCAGGGACGGGGCCGTGGAAGCGGCTAAAACGATTAGTGAGTTGTGATGAGGATGTGTGCGTGGAGGAGTGATTGTGTTCATGTGTTGCCGCAACGCGCTGGAGCGGCTTGAACCGCTCCAAGTCTTGAAACCGACACGCCCGACAGACGTTGCTCCACGTTTAGATTCGTTTGTCCAGCATCCATGCCTCTTTCTCCGCCGAAGGTCGCGCCGAAGGCGGCCACCAGGACGAACGCGACCGCGCAGAAAAAGTCTCAGATCTCAAAAGCCGTGCCGACCACC
>JACLAC010006148.1_pt1 | contig 14167 bp, 9 predicted proteins | sample 8027881 | NCBI WGS metagenome assembly JACLAC01 (sample SAMN15725517, study PRJNA655200) | protist metagenome | isolation source: fluorescence activated cell sorting (FACS) single amplified genomes of... | place: Spain: Blaines Bay Microbial Observatory, Mediterranean Sea | collected 2016-01-19 | reverse complement strand
TAAGTTAAGATCATTGTGAGTAATATTTTAGCTTCGTTATTATGATTTGAAAAAGATAAATGTCGACCACCAAAAGTTCGAAAATTGTCTTAGATCAAATCGTAAATTTTGCATAGCATCATAATTACGATAGCTGTGAGCTAAGTTAGTCGATTTAAATGTTCTTTATCAATGAATGATTCAAACCCCGGCCCGAAAAATACAATTCTAAAATCGTAAATACATTTTTTCGCTGTTTTCTATGAAGAAACCTATTTCGTAATTATGACGAAACAGGATGAGTAATCGACCCGACTATTGACTGATAACATGCGATTTCACATTGCTATTCATTTGATACCATTTGATGGGGCTATGATGTCAGAAATAATAGTTTACGGTCAAATTACGAAATTCCAGATCAAACTCGTGACCGTAAAATGACCATAACTTTTGTTCCGGAAACTTCCGGAACTTAATTTTTTATCAAAATGAAGTAAATTTTTCAGTTGAGCCGGGTTGCGCCGATGGTTAAAATGTCTTTTTTCTAGAAATTTTCTCGTAAATTATGATTTTTGTCACGTGACATTGCTCCAAAAAATTTTTCGTTATGATTTTCTGAAAGAGCATACAAAATTACATCGGACAGCATCCTTTTTGTCCCAGAAGTTTCACTTTGAAAAATCAAGGATTTTGTACATGTCCATCCCTATGTATGACCTTATTTTGAGTGTTGAACAAAAAGTCGAGTAATTCACAACTTGAGAAAATTCCTTTGCATTCAGATCACATGGATTTGTACCATTCCGGTTGCACTCGTCGATATCAATACAGGACTGCTCTTTCATTGTTAAACCTAACGTTGGATAAAAAGTGAATTTTCTAGAGATTTCCGACTCAATTCAACTTTTTTAATATTCCAAATATCCAATCCTGTATCGCATTCGCACTTATATTCACCGAGAGTATTAATGCATTTTGAATTTTCGGGGCAAGAAGCGCCGCTATCACATTCATCAATGTCCTAAATTAACAGGTGATGAAATTGTGATAAAAAATTTGCTGACAAAATTTTAATAAACCTGACACGATCCATTATAAGCAGCGAAACCATCATAACATGCACATTGATATGAGGCAAATACATTTATGCATTCAGAATATTGTGGGCATATATTGGTCTGTCCCGTATCAAACTCGTCGCATTCGTTTATATCAAAACACGAATAACCACTTGACATATTCAATCCTTTCAAAATATTGGTTACATCGATGTTGAAGACGAAATGTGTTGATGAAAACTATAAGATGTTGGTGACGGTTTTGTCCGTTTTTATTGGCCACTTTTTTTTACATTATCGTCGGGCGCCATCATTTAAAAGCTGCTACCAACATTGAAATTCAGTCAACGACATCCGAACAATGTCACCAACTTTAAGTCACCAACATCAATATCACTGTTACCAAAATATTCACTCAAGAACCCTCTATAATCGCTTTTTAACATCTCAAAACTCACCAGGAGCGCAGTTGCACTGATAACCATAGTCCAACTGCTGGCACCATTGTCTTTTTATAATTTGATCAAACATTCTAGATATGAAGGATAATTTTTCACAATCAAAAAATTTACTTTCAGATATAAACTTAACCTATCAAAAATTGAGATTGGGATTATGATCAAACTAGGCCGAATTTTGAACACGAATCTTCCTTGCAAGTAAGGCTTATCTAGGGTATTATTTAGGCAAAAATAAAATGAAACTACCAACTGGTGTACATAACTTTGTAAAATAGTCCTAATTCATGCCCCTTCCTATCATGATGACTGGCTAATTTATAAGCTACTATTCCAAATACAACGAAGGCTCCTAGGAAGGCGATTACCACCTTTGTAAAGTTTTCGACGTAGACCAAGTTGGTCTGACCATTAGGTCACCCATAAAATATACAGTACCGGTGGCTGAAAATACACGGTCGCATTGCGGAAAATATATCCTTAGGAATAAATTATTATCGTGACCGTTTATTTTCGACTCAAGACCGTATATGTTCCGCCAGAACCGTATGATTCTCCAAGACCCCATAACGTACTTTTTAGGACCTAATATTTTACTAGTTTAATCTGACCAACTACTCGGTCTCTAGATCACTGGCAACGCCGGATGTGTTTCAACCAGTTGTTTGAACTGAAAAAACTTTCCTTGTTAACTCGATCTTGGATTTCGAGTTGACCTTTTCTAGCTGCTTGATTTGTCTCAAATAAATCTGGACCTAACTTTCTTTTTCTCACTTGCATACTCATTTTTAAAGACTTTCTCTCGATGCTCTTCTCTCGGTATGCGTAGAACTTCAATTCTTCAAAATTTGACAAATCGGCAAAAACAAAAAAGAAAAAAATATCGGCACATTACTAGAACATGGATATTTTAGTTTCAAACATTCTGAGCGAAACAAAAGCGTAAAATGAAATTGCTGTTCAGCGTGAAGCAGGAATTGTTTTTAAATCGTATGGACAATTTCCTGACTATCTGATAGTCCGTGAAACTTCTTGTCACAATAACGCCCTGCATTTTTGTCCAACTCTGCTGGATCATCAAGTTTTTTTCGCTGAAAATATTACAGTGGTCGGCGAAACATTGACCGTTTTTAGTATGCCCCAAATTTGAAAAACCGGTCAATGTTTGGCCGGTCAATGTTTGTCAAGTACTAGAAGTAAAAGTCATCTTATCGAAAAACCCGACTAAAAAGCAATATCAACGTAATGTAAAATCCCGACTAAAAAGCAAAATACTCATGCGATGCGAAGAAAATTTACAAATTTTCTTAGTTCGAAACCCCGACTAAAAAGCGGTTCTGGGAACATGATTGACCTCCTACACAGCTTTTGCCCGACTAAGTAGCAACCCCCCGTATCACCATCGTGGGCGAAATCTGTGTTAGGTATGCGTAGTGGACACCAAATTTTGGAATGCTCAGACTGAGCTTTAAGTAGGGATAACAGTGCCGCCATATGACGACCTTGCGGTCGCTTGCGCTCAAAAGATATTACGTAATTACGAAATTTTATGACAAAATCGTATATTTCGGAGCAAAAAATAATTTTTTCTAGATTTCGGAAATATGTTTTGAGATTACTTTTTGAAGTTTTTCAACCTCCACTGAAGGTTTCCTGCTTATTAAAACGTTTTCGAAAAACAATGCCTTCGGCATTGTTATCCCTATCTTTAAGTCTAAACTGGAACAGTTGAAATCTTAACCTATACCGAATATGATTGAAAGCTGAATACCATTCATGTATATATGGGGGGGTCACACATTAGACTGATACACTTGATTACAGACTTGCACACATTAGAGTGAAACACTTTCCCATGTTTAACTCAGTACTAGTACTGAAAAATACATGTAAAAGTGTTTCACTCTAATGTGTGCAAGTCTGTGACCAAGTGTTTCAGTCTGAAGGTGTCAACTTGAGAGCAATCGTTTCACTCTAATGTGTGTTAAGTTGTAACCAAATGTATCACTCTGATGTGTGACCCCCCTATAAACAATATTGAAGAATCAAAGTTTTGAAACCAGCTGACCGAAACTCTTACGAATCGTAAGTTACGATCCTTGCTTAAGTTAGTGCCTGACCTCCTCTATCAATCTTGGAAATATTGGCCCGGAGGCGATGTAAAAAAGAGACTCAACATTTTAGTCTTACGGTTATATTGCTAAATATAAGTTATATCTAGCACCCTTACCCAGGATTTTCTAGAAAAATAGCTCCACCCCCCTCCAGTCAAGCATATACCTATTTAGATACTTCGAGTGGTAGGCTCACCAACCATCATAGTCGAACCCTGCACATGGTGTACCCCAAAATTTCTAGAGCGATTTTAGTGGAGACCCTGTAATGTAAAACGACTACAGCGGTAAGGGTCCTAGTTATATCATATATATTTACCCTGTAAATAAAGGCATGTATACCGGAAAAAGGGATCCCAGGAATAAGTTTTACTGTGGAAATTGATTGAAACAAGAACTTGAACTTATTATTTACATTTATTAGATAAGAGTTAGGCAGTACAGTAAGTCTAACTCAGACTTGGCTTTGTCTGGAATGAGTTTTTATTACAGGAACATGGTCCCGCTTAGGAGGTGATGTTGATCCATTCGAGGTCGTTTTCGGGCTAAAATAGTATCTCAATAGAACTGAAGACCAGATTGAGTAAAATTTACCTTCTAGGTACTGAGCACGGTCTTCGGGGTCGAGAAGGTGTAACTTGCTCACGAAGGATTACTTCACGAGTCTCCTTCTGAGAATTTAGTTTCGACGATGATCCAATTAGCGATTGAAACCATTCTTTTGGCTTGCTTCTCCTTGAAATAAATGTAATTGAGATTTTTCCCAGCAGTTGGTTGCAAGTTCCGAGCTGATTGAATGAAAACTTACCTTCTTCGACCGCGATCAGCGAGAGAGCATTCGGAACCACCATAATTTGAAACGGAAGCAAGGGTGTTCGACGAGTCCATCCATGAAATCGGTCTTGTTCGCTTTGAAAGTGGAATATTTTCTCGTATTGAACTTGATGATTCCATGCTGCCAGCTTCAGGGTCATCTGACAGCTTTCTCAGACACCTAAAACAAGAAAACATTCACATTGAGCTCATTTTCAGTGTATTTTTGGTCGAAAACTTACCTTATTTGAGTTGTTTCATTGAAAAACGAATCCTTTCTATTATATTTTTGATGAAAATGTTTTTTCATTGTTTGAAATGACTTTTCAAGCGATTTATGAAAAGGCATAAGCTCTGAAGAAATTTGGTGTTCATGAATCAGTAACAGTCGCTCCAACAACGGCACTTGATTGGCTAATGCATCGACAAGCTTTTCTTTTTCAGCTATTTCCGGTTCATTTTGGTCCAAAATTTATCGAAAATTTTCCATAATTTTTTTTTTAATTGTTTCAAGAAAAGTTTGAAACTAGTTGTTGTCAAAAACGAACCGTTCCTTGTGGATAGTCATCAGTGATGAAAGTGTTTTCGTAAATTCGATATCCGCCATTCACGTGAGGTTCAATGATTCCCTGAAGGATCATTCCAAGTTGTGAAATATCTTTATCATTTTTCATATGGGATTGGATCATTTCTCGTAAGGTTTTATTCTTCTCCAAAATACTATCGCACGCGACTTCAATCTAAATTTTACATTGGGAGTCAGAGTTCGAAATAACCATTATTTTGGAGACATAATGGTTGGTTATGGTTATGGTTATCGAACCTTTATGGTTGGTTATGGTTATATAACCATTATAACCATTTTTGCATAACCATTATAACCATTTTCCTATAACCATTTTGGAATGGTTATACTAGTTCAGACGAAAGCGACCTGAAGATGCTCTCAAACCATGTTTACGGAACCAAAAAATTGCTTGTTATATTATATACGACCAAAATGTATCCTTGAAACCCTCTTAACACCCCTAAATCTCGACTTGGTTTCCAGGTTATGGTTATCTGATAATGGTTAAATTATGGTTATATAACCATAATAACCATAACCATTATAACCATAACCATAATAACCATTCTGTAGCAATAATGGTTATTTCGAACTCTGATTGGGACCAAAATTTGGCTTGGGCCAGGTTTCGAAATCACGATTTGAATTATCAAACGATTTTCGTGAACTATTTTCGTGCACGATCGCGAATTAAAGTGAAAAATTCTATTTTCTTATTGAGTTTCTACAATTTGCCCCTCTGAAAGATGTAAAATGACCTTGAATTACCCCGGATGACCTCATATGACCTTTGAAAACTATAAATAAGATAACACCACAATTATGATCGCGAATCTATATTGGTTGTAGTAACAAAACTTACCATAATCATTAAACTAATTATCCCGCCGAGAGGTTAAGATAAGTTCCATGGGAATTTTCAAAAATGACCAACCCATGGAATTCACTCTGGTTGGGTAATATTTGGGATCAGTTGAAAATTCAAGTGGGACTTACCGGGCGTAATATGATGGATTTTACGTTTACGATTCTATTCGAAGTTGATATCGAAGGGAATGAATCTGTCGTTGTAAAAATTCGACGTTCGACCCATCTCTGTTCGATTGAATTCTTTGATTCGGTTTCACTTTCATCCTTTTTAAATGATCTAGAATGTTCAAAGTGACGAACGTCATCTTCATTATTGCAATCAACAATTGGTTTGACTGGATATATTTGAATCTTTTGATGGGAAGCTTCTTTCATCTCTTCCGAGACAGTTTTGGCAAAATTTAAAATTTCGGCTTTTGGAAATCGTTTCTGAAAACGGGGTTTTATAGGTAGTATGACATTAGAGTCTAATGATTAGACTGACTCACCTTCAAAAAAGAAGAAAAGTCTTCGAATCGTTCGAGTTCACCACCACGATAAATAAATGAAGTGTTGCGAACATTTGAAGGGAACGACGTTCCCCAAAAACCAACGAAGAAATATGAAAACGGGGTTGGGGTTGGAAAAGAACTTATTCGCATAGTTATTGAAGATCTTTATGGTGTTTTCAAAATAAGAAAACGTCCGTTTCACCTTGAAACAGCCAATTTTTACCGAAATTGAAATAAAACTGTTGAAAACAAGCCTAATTCGAAGCAAATCTGATATCTGTTCGTAATTTTGGAGGGATTCGTAATATGTTTCCAATAATTTGCACTGTTGGATAGCTTGCTTGAACAATTTTGCATCTTCGAGGGCATCGATAGCTTCAGCCAATAGCAGTTCTTTGACCTCCGCCTCCGTTATTGCTTGAGGGTAAACGGCACGACTCCATTCTTCTGAGAAGGGCCGAGATTCGAATTCTAGAGTGTCTCCAATTCTCTTCAGGGTAAGTGCAGATTCAATTTTTGCATTCCGTCCAACGTGAACTTCGTATAATTTGAATAAATAGTTTCTTTTCAATTTTCAAAAAATATCCAAAAATTCCATATTCAAAATAAAATTCTAAAAAACAAATCTCATTCTAAATGCTAAAAATGATGTTCATGATCTAACGTGATTGAAATCATTTTAACAAATTGGATTGTTCATGGAATGAGTGTTTTATCTCGCTTTGATTCCGTTTCGTTTTTCTATAACTATAAGCGAAATTTCAAGCGAAGTTTCGATCAAAATTTCGTATTTGTTCAAGGTTTTTGATTTTTTAGAAAATTTTCCTGTACAAATCAAATCGATTACATCGGGAAAAGAATTGAGCCAAATTGATCAAGCACGAGATTTGGGCTGCTTCATCATTTTTGTCGCAATCACGGTATTCAATAAGAATTTTCATACCACTTAAATTTTCGTTATAAAAATGCGATGATTTGGCTACATCGATATTTGTTGATGGATGTTGGTGACAACTTCGAGATATTGGTGACAGATTTGAGATCTTGGCGACCGATTTTCACAAGAAAAAGTCACCAACACGACGTTATCACCAACATCACTGTGGCCACTTGATTTCGGTTCGGTTTGGGAAAGTTTTGGCAAATAAGGCAGGGTTTATTTTAGATACTTTGAAAAATTACCTTGAAAGTCTTTTTATTAGATTATCAAAGACTATTTTCTTTGCTTGATTTTTCGAATTTTTTGCGATCCATTCATGTAGCCTTAAAATTTTTTCATTCACAAATCGTAGTTTTTCTTACAAATATCACCAGATTATAATTTACACCCTACTTACAATTTTTGAAATAAGGTGACGTATCGGACATCACATTTACCACCGGAAACGATCAGTACAGAAGCAACGTTCAGGAACTCTTTTTCAAACTGAAAAAATAAAATTATTTCGGTGTCCCTATATTTTCTCTATCTTCAAACAGATCTTTTTTTTTTTGAATGAAACAAAAATGGAATCTCCCTAAGCAAATATAAATTTACATCTCTGATCTGACTCAAGAAAAAAAACCATAAACTTTTACTCATTTAGTCATTGAAAAAGATTAAACCACCGTTTGAAAAAAGAAAATGAAAAAGTTTTTATATCTCCCGGTCTGTGATGTTTTCACAGCGTGATATCTTTTTTATCTCATTTCATTAGGCGAACAGATTCACGTCATTACATCCTATTCATTGCCACAAATTCTAGTGACCGTTCTCACGATGTATAACTAGGGATTCCACTGCCAAACTACGATATCTAGAAATCACGATTTTCGGCGTTAGAATCCCTAGTTATATTCACACATTTCCAGTGAATAAGACTGTAACATATATTTTTTGAATATTTTTTGTCATTTTCTCTCGATTATAAGGTGTTCTGGTCTTGTTTGTTGTCTCATTACATCGGAGTAAGGTTTGGCTACGAGGCAATATCTGTCTATAATCTAATTTCTTTCAATTTTCAGTTTTGGAATTAAAAAAGGCCTATTTTAGAAACCACTAATTCACGATCATTCATGAATGATATGCTAGGTCTATGCACCAGATATATCTAGAACAAAAGATCAAAGGTCAACCCGAAAATTTCTGAAATTAAACTTTTATGGTCGGAATAATTGGCGGGTTATTATTTTCTTGTGTTATAAAAAAACCACATCCAAGTTCAAAAATAGTCATTTTTGAGAAAATTCGAGCTTTCAATTCTGAGTTTATATTTTCTCTGATGATAGCTATTAAAATAGTATTCATAGTCAAGAAAAGAATAGGACCGATTCTTTTGACAGGTAATCAATACAGTTCGAACACTCGTTAAACATTCCCACTCATTCCAAAGCTTTTTTAATAAAAACCTCAAGTTTTTCACATTTTCCCAACGTGTGCTAAATTGAGAAATTGTTATAATAAGTGACATATTGTCATCATAAAAGGCATATTGAACGAAAAAAAAGTGCTGATTCGAGTGAGAAAAACCAAACTATGGAATACCACAATAAAACACTGGTTTTATTCATGGTGAATTCGAATGCTCATGGTATGGCGCATACCGTATGAAGAATTTTTCAACAAAAATGAGTTTTTCAAGGTCAAAGCATATCTTCCAACAAAAAGTTCCGTTTAAAATTCAAGCGATTTTTCGAGAAGGCTTCAATCTGAATTTGAAACGAAATCCCTCATCGTCATATGATATGTATTATTATACTACCAGTACAGGTTCTATGACTAAGCTAGTATGAGTCTGATCAAGTATCATAAGTAACATTGACTAGGGGTTACATTTGAAATTCAATCGAAAGAAGCAATACATTAGAACCAACGCGAAAAAATGACGTTTCGGATGAATTTTAAACAGAACTCTTTCGTTGAAGACCTGTATGACCAGCTTATGCCCATTGCTTGCATGACCGAAATCAAGAAATGGGAACACATAAACTGAGCCCAAACTCGATGGTTTAGTGAACTGGGTTGACGTTTATAATAGGCTTTTCTCTTTTTTTCCTAAATTGATCCATAACGAATTTTTATTTTTGGCTTATCCATCGCGTGTTTTTGGATCTGCTATTAATAATTTAAACTTTTCAAGGCCACTGATTGTTCTCTATAGGTATACCCTCTCAAATGTATATTTTTATACACTCTGCATTGGATCACACTCCATACGATAATGATATTTCATATCCTATGCAATAATAATCCTAATCTGAGTCTTAGTTCTGAGAGGAATTCTATATTATCTCTTTGAATATAATTTCTTAGTTGAATGGGTTTTGTTCGGGGTTCATTCTAGTTTGTCTATTCGTGAGTTTATAAACATCACCCAGCCTGTAAACTCCCTAGGTTGACACCTAAAATTAACCGACGGAAACCCTTGCCAAGGGAGAAAATTGGCCAATGCTTTAGGCCCTCAGGGCATAACTCGCGCATTTCATTTATTCTCTTTCATACCGCGGTATACCGAGGTTGAATCCGGGTATTTTTAAATGTTTTTGAAAATTCTGTTAGACCCGACTTTACTTGATTATATTCAGTCTGTAACCTCATTTTTATCTGTTAAAATGTTTTGTTGAAGAAAAGTACATTTCAAGATAAAATATCAGATAACCACTTATATATTATTATAAGAAAATCTACAAAATACAGACTGTACTTAAATATAATGACTGTATTACAGTTCTTTCGATGAATGTTTACTTACAGTCAGCCCTCTTTTTTGTTGGATCAGTGTCTACCAATGTTTTTTCTCGTTATGAAAAATAAAGTTGCCACAAGTGTACTATCAATAGATTGTAACAAAGAAAAAGTCTCTAGAGGTAAACAATTGATATACAAAGCCAAACAGGATATTTTTAACAGTAATCCAATACAGAACATGCTTGTAATTCTGCGGGTCACTCGGCTTAAAGCGCGGTTCACCATTTTTATCGTGCGGTCATGAGAGATGGGAGCAATCTGACTCTCCACCAAATGACGCTACCCAAAATTATATCCCAGCTGAAGATAGCGTCGTATCAGAGGCGTCTTTTGGTCCGAAAGGACCACCTTCAGATACACAGGAATCTTAGCCGATGCTTAGTAAGTTTAATCCTAGTTTCACCCTAAAATTGTGGAGTTTTCGTCTAAGCCTATAAATTCTGAAACCCCGAAAATCAATGGCCACTCTATCTAAAACAGCTTGATATAAATCGCTCAACACTCAAAATCGTGAAGTAGATTCGAACCACCCCTCGAATTTCCCACATAAGTAAGCATTCACAAAAATTCATTTATTTAGGGTTCGATATTGGATACTCCGACATTTGGGTTTGTTTAGAAAGGATACATTAAAGAAGGTTAAAAAATAGCGTTATCGAAATAGGGAGTGCGGTATAAACTTCTTTAGACTAAATTCTACAATTCTAGAATAGGCCCATTTCTCGGAATTCACCCTATTCTTTAGTGTTTTACCGAAAGTCTTTTAGCGGCGCAAGATTTATATGAACGCTGAAAAACATGGTATACAGTAATAATTGTTTGTTGACCCCATCACCTGACCACATGACCATAGACCACATGACCTTTGTAAACTAAAAAATACCTACTGTATCTCAAGTAAGATCGTGAAGGGAATCTACAGTGATAAGATTTTGAATTCAGAATGGGGCAAGATTAATTGAAATCTCGTTGATTCAAATGAAATGAAAAAATTATTGATCCAGGATAATCATAATTCAAGGCCACTTAAAATCTTCATGCCAAAAACTATAAAATCTATTCGAAAATTGAAATTTTTAGATATTTTGTGGTCGAATCTTGGCATCCTTATCACGAGCAATCAATTTGTGGCCTATAAAGGCCTATATATGGCTTTATATGAATTTTGCGGTCAATAAAGACCAATATGATATTAAAATGAAACGAAACGGAATATGGATTTGGTGTTTGTCAATATCGATAAAGTCTCGTCTATTTTTGTCGTTTGTTTGACCTTGGTGATATATCTCTGATCTATTTTATATCATGTAAATATACCGGAAAAAATACGGTATATAATATACAGTTACCGTAATAACGGCAGGGTTCATATACAGTATATGAATTATAATGAGCGATCATACTGTTATTAAAATCATCAAAAGATTCTGAAGCCCCTCAGAAGCGGAACCATTGCCAGAAAACAGCTGGATAAGGGCCATATTTGAACATCCATCTGGTTTTTGATGGACAGTTTATGACATTTTATGGCGAGAGCGTTCCTAATTTCCCCGTTTAACGGGATTTTACATCCGTTGGCATTATTTTCTAACTTTTGATTAAATTCCAGAATATTTTTATTTAACACTCGACCGATTTGACCTTTCCGGTTATGAGATTTCGAGTAGTTTTTCGGGGAGACACTGATATCTGGCTGAAATTGAATGGAGTTAGACATATTGAATAACGTATTCGTTCTATTGAATCAAATCGAATTCGAAAATGTCACTGTTTGTGTCACCAGTTGTGACATTTGTGACATCTTTATTCCACGATGATCCTGTTAAGACTATTCACAATTATACTTTCGATATTGTGACTGTTATTATCATGAAAAATCACAAAAATACCCGAAATACAGTAAAATAATAGGTGTCTCCAAGTGTGTTAAGTGATTCACTCGAGATATGATAATCAGTCTGTTCTAATCAATGATTTGATCTGAGCATCAACCACGTGACAAGCACCAACCACGTGGCCAGTACCGACCATGTGACACCAGTTGAAACCTGGTAAAAAGGTTTTGTCCGTTATTTTTTCAACCCGGGGGAAACTGAATTGAGCTTTCACTCAATCTGTCTTAATTGGGATGATCTAATTGGCTCTCGGCCGAATATATTTAATTCTGAGTTGTCTAATCCGATTACGAATCTTCCTGAAAGCCGATTTAGTTCTTTTCTCTGGAGTTCAATTATCCAGAAATCAATCAAAACTTGTGATAGGTCGAGTACAGAGGACCTATCAGAGATCAAGCCCGCGTATGACCCATACGGTATGAATAAACGACGAAAAATGATCTTATTTGAAAAATGATCCTTATCCTATTTGCTAAATTTTTAGGAAGTCCAATTATCAAATCGGAAACTCAGCGATATGCACGATCCTACTTATTCCATGAACTCTCATGTGTTGCGTTCAATATCAATTCTGTGAACTTGGACTTCTACCGTCCTTGGACTATAGTAAATTACTACATTATGGGCCGTCCAAAAAAATCAACAAAAGTACGAACCTGTTCGATGTTTGTAGTCTGTTCAATTTCGTGGTTGATCATCTGATAAAAGAGTTCGATTGATTTTCGCCGGATTTCATCATCGTTCACGAAGGATACTGACACGTATGGATTCAAATAATTTTCATCATTCGGGACTTTTTATGATTTCAAAATATACCCTTTTTTCAAAAAAAATTACTCATGATCGAAATTAACCGAAGTAGTAATGGTGTGCACTTGACGTTGCGTGGTAAAATTTCGGAAATTTTTGGATTTGAAAATTTGGACTGAATAAGATTGGTATTTCCAGCTTGAAATTCATTCTACTCAACTCGAGCTCGGTGAAAACCAAAAAACTTAGCCACCAAAATGTAAAGTCATATCCAGGCATGATATCCTCTCCCAGCTTTAGTTCACGTTCAACCAACCGAGTCCGCCGACCCCTGACATGATGGTTTACCACAGACCCCACGGTACGCTCCTTGGAGCCCAGATTGAGCTGATTTCGTCTAATTTTGTGTTTTATAATAATAAAAATGACATAATTAAACGAAATGGCTTTTAAAAATTACTTTTGTCACCAATTTATTTTTGATCTGACGATCAGTTTGTTTAACCGTAATTCAGTCTACTTTGAAGCTTATTTAAATCTGAGCAGTAATCCCCAGACCGTCGGCCCAAAACCTCAAATTGGGTCCTCAATTAATTGAAAATACTTCCGGTCTATTATCCGTTTCGGTCCCATAAAGTGATGAAATCAGGATCTGACGTACTGGTGAGACGCCGTATGCAGTCTGTATGCATCCGTTTGTTCCCAAACGTCATTATATGACGTCATAAGGCGTCTGTAGATCCCAAGCTCTTGTCCGAGTAAGGGAGACGTTCAATAGGGATATAATTGAGGGGATCTAAATGCCACCAAAGTCTAAATGGTTTACATCGTGGTCAACCCCACGGGCAATTCAGCGACCATTGACTCAGAATGTTCGAAATTGAGTCACTATATAGTCATTCTGATAGCTCAATTTCCTGTATTTCTAGTTTTGATGCACCATTTTTCAACCCACACGGTAGTACTTCATGAGTAAAACCCTCTTATCTCGCACCTTGATACGAATCTAAATCTGCCCCGCCCCTAAGTGGAAAGTACATTCATAGCCCATTCATCGTGATAAACTTTACGATGAACTTGAGCTTCAAATGAACTCTAGAAAATGAATTTGAAATCATTCCTCGACTCAATTCTTCTTTCGATTGTGATAACTTCAAAACTCTTGATTTTTCGTGACCTAAAAAGTTCAAATTCATTTTATGGTTTTTGTTTTAAATATTGTAGTTTATATTTTCTACGATTTGCTATTTTCACTTCCATTGAATCAATTCATAAAATCAGTTCCCATAAAAATATATTTTCAATAAGTCGTATAGGGGGGGATGCATTAGAGTTCTTAGGATACAATTTTTTTATGTTCGATATTTGACGAGAAAATATCATTTGGTTGGTAGAAATCGCGTCAAAGACTGAAAAAATGGTACCTTTAGAAAATAAATTC
>JACLAC010004149.1_pt1 | contig 14167 bp, 10 predicted proteins | sample 8027881 | NCBI WGS metagenome assembly JACLAC01 (sample SAMN15725517, study PRJNA655200) | protist metagenome | isolation source: fluorescence activated cell sorting (FACS) single amplified genomes of... | place: Spain: Blaines Bay Microbial Observatory, Mediterranean Sea | collected 2016-01-19 | reverse complement strand
GCAATTTATAATCACACTTACTTTGGGGGATATACTCATTTCGCTATTTCAACTAGTAGGTTAATTTTTTACAAACACGGTCGAGATTTGAAAACAATGAGAATTCTGGTCACCAAAGCAAGAGGAAAATATAATTCGATTATATAACGTAGTTGCCTGATGAAATGTTCTCATATCAATAGTTTATCTCTAGCAACAATCTAATTAATGTAACCTTTGATAATAATCAATTGTCTCACGTAAGCCTTCATCTAATGTTTTGCTTGGTGTCCAATATAGCAATTTTCTCGCCTTACTTATCTGAGCATAAAGCTCCATGTTTTCCCCAGACCTATAAGAGTATGTTCCGAACTTCGGATCCCCACTCCCAATCATACTGACGATCGTCTCAATCATTTTCCTAATGGTAATGGCTTTGCCCGAAGCCAAGTTGATGATTTCTCCGTAACATCCCTCATTATTCAAAACGGCTAAAACTCCGTTGATGATATCAGCTACATGACAAAAATCTCTGAGTTGTTGTCCTTTTGATGTAGGAAATGATTCACCTTTTAGACAACCAGTAATTATTTGAGGAATAAATCTCTTTTGATCTTGCCCTGGGCCGTAGACCAAAAAGAGCCTCAAAGTAACAGCTGGAAATCCTTCAGTTCGATGTAGCATCTGCAACATCTGACTGGATGCAACCTTAGCAAGTGAATAAGGAGAAATGGGCATTTCCCGTACACCTTCGTGTTGTGGAGCCTTTTGACCACCATATTCATCACTACTTCCAATCTGGACGAATGTTTTCAGTTGATCCCAATTCAGCACTTTAAGAAGATTCTGCACTCCCTCAAAGTGGACGCCAATCATACCTTGCCCACCTTGTAAATATTTTGCATGATTGATGTAGCCACTTAGATTGACCACATATTCGAACTTACGATTGGAAAGAACCTCTTCCAATTTCGGCAATGATGTAATATCGCTTGCTACGTATTCAACATTTGCAACTTGCTTTTCAAGATTTACTGGTTGTAGTGAAAGAGAGGTTACCTCGTACCCTCTCTGAGTCGCACTCTTCGTTAAATGATGACCTATGAACCCAGTACCACCTACTACAAGCAGCCGCTTTTTTTCTGCCACATCGATCCCCTAACTAGTTTAACAACTTGCTATGTGAGGTATTGATGATAAATGCTAATATGAACACACCGTTCTGAAGTGCTAACAAAGGTCGTTGCAATAGCTCATTCAGAACGATTCCGAATCCGAAGCTAGCTCGCCTCACCACTTATATGTTCAGTTAAAATCAATATTCTGCGATATCTGTTCGAACAATGGATCTATTTGATTTCGACAGAAGATATTCTTTTTTTGATCGGTTTATTGTTGGAAGTCGGCTCCCACTCTCATATCAATATATGCATATATGTGTTACCAAACTTTCCATGGCGCGACATTCGTTTCCCACAAGTTTTGTAGAACATTTCGATCGCGAACAGTGTCCATACATTGCCAAAAACCATTGTGGTAGTATGCCATCAATTCACCTTCTTGCGCGGCACGTTCTAGCGGGGACTTTTCGAGAATTGTAGAATCTTCATCAATTAGATCTAAAAATTGCGGTTCCAAGACAAAAAAACCACCGTTGATCCAACCTCGTTGTGTCTGCGGTTTCTCTTTGAATGCGAAAACTTGTTGATCCTCATTAATCTGAAGCTCGCCGAAACGGGCGGGCGGGTGAACTGCCGTTATGGTAGCCATTTTGCCATGACTTTTGTGAAATTCGACCAATTTACTTACATCGACACTCGCAACACCATCACCATAAGTCAGCATAAAAGTTTGGTCATCAACGTAATCTTCTAGACGTTTGACACGCCCCCCAGTCATTGAATTTAGTCCCGTGTCGACTAGAGTAACCTTCCAATCGAGTGGCTCTTGGCGTTGGTGCGCAATATGTCCATTAGCCAAATCAACGGTAAAATCTGACTTAAGAGTATGGTAGTTTAAAAAATACTCCTTTATTAATTCTGATTTATAACCGAGAGCGATTACAAAATCGCTATAATCATAATGAACGTAAATGTTCATTATGTGCCAAAGGATCGGTTGTCCACCGATCTCCACCATCGGTTTAGGGATGGTCTCTGTATATTCGGCGATTCGAGTTCCCATCCCACCTGCGAGAATGATTGTTTTCACACTTTACTTCCAATTATACGGAATATGACTTTTTTTAATATTGAGCGAATCTGATTCTTTCGGATCATGTAGAACATTCGCTACGTTCATGAGCATGTTTAACCCGTCCTCGATTCCTTGAAATGCCATCCAGATCATTGGTGGTACGGTCAGTCGTTGATAATTCTTAATGGAAAGGTTAACTGAAAAAATCTCTCCACGAGTCGCCGAATTTTCACGATCGTCAAAAAGAACAAACATAATTTCACCACAAGGAACCATTATATTAAGTGTCATTTCACGATGCCGTTTCCAACCTTTGATAGTGCCGCGATTGACAGTGGAAAAATATACTTCTCCGAAACTGAGAAACGAATTCTCATTGCTTTTCATGCCATGAAGAACACTGCCCAATTCGTCTTGAAAAATCTGGAGGGGTGTTAGGATTAAACCTTCGATCATATTATTTTAACCCGAATAGCTCTTTCGATTTCGCAAGCTGCACATACTGATCAATCTGCTGACAAGTTTTGTCAAATACTGCCATCTCTTCAGTATAAAAGTTTCTATACCAATCAATGGTAAATTCGGCAGTCTCTTCAAAATTTAGATTTGCTTGCCAGCCTAAGAGTGCTGAAGCTTTGTCACAGGACAATTTCAGTAAAGTAGCCTCTTTTTTTCGATTAATAGATTTTTGTGCAACTTCAAGTTTTGAATTTTTCCAAATTCCCTGCATCTTCGTGGTAAGTTCTCCAACCGTGAAATCCTGATCCGCTGGCGGGCCAAAATTGAATGGTTCACCGTTTAGAGTGGGATCATTATGTAACGCTTGGCCAAGCACGAGGTAACCACTCAACGGTTCAAGAACATGTTGCCACGGACGAGTCGAAGCAGGGTTTCGGATCTTTACTGTCTCGTCATTGGACCAAGCTCGTATGCAATCCGGCACAATCCGATCTTCAGCCCAATCACCTCCACCTATTACATTTCCTGCACGAGCGGAAGCAACTTTCACCTGACTCTCTAACCCACTAAAAAACGATTTAGCATATGCTTTTACCACAAGCTCAGCAGCACCTTTTGATGCACTGTATGGATCATCTCCACCAAGAGCATCCGTTTCGCGGTATCCCCACACCCATTCGATGTTATCGTAACATTTGTCGCTAGTAACTACTACACAGTGACAAAGTGGATTGATCTGTCTTAGTGCATCCAAGACATTCATCGTTCCAATCACGTTTGTCTCAATCGTAGTAGTAGGAGCATCGTAAGAAAAGCGAACAAGGGATTGTGCAGCAAGATGAAAAACAAAGTCAGGTTGGATCTTTTCTATAACATGTTTAACATCCTCTAAAGATCGAATATCTGATTCAAAATGTGTTATTTTCTCACTGAGTTTAGCTACTGAAAAGTGAGATGGTTCTGTCGGAATTCCAATTGAGATACCACTAACATCCGCCCCAAGCGTGAGTAGCCATGTACTCAACCAAGAACCTTTGAAGCCAGTGTTCCCAGTAACAAGGACTTTCTTGTTACGATAAACATTTAAAGCAGAAAAATCGATCTGTCCCATGTCTTAATAACCATCCCCTACCTAAACCTTATATGGCTAAACCAAGTTCAGTAAGTAGTTCCAGGACTATTGAACTTTGTAATTAGGCAAACCCTAGGAACCCTTTTATTAAAGATTCATAAATAATGAAACGCATGTTGCTATTTGTATTTCTGATCTAGGATTGAGTCCTCCCAGACAATAGAGTAGGGTAACATGAGCTTGTTGACCGTTAGCAAAATTTCCAGCGATATCGACGCGTAATAGAAACAGGTTGATTCACTGAATTTGTTCCACCTTACCTAGCAAATCTCCCCAGAAGTTAAAGAAACTACCGAATGGTAGTAGTTTTAGGCACTAGGCTCACACTAAATTCCAGAAACTACAACCTAAAAACGCCAAATCAAAGACTAGCAGACAAAAACATAATCTCAAAGAAGGAACTTGACTGCGCAATTATGTCATATTTATGATGATAAATTCAAGAATAAAAAAACCAATAATAGTCTGTTGTCAATACTAGGTTGTCCCTATACTTCTCCTCCTAATACCCGTTGAAGCCATGGTTTCTCTTGAAGTGAATTTTCAACCGATTGGTTATCAATCGCATACTAAATTAAGTTTTCTTGCTAGTCCGGCTCCCAACTCAGTTAAAATCAAATACAATGGGATATAACCCGATAGATCAGTTATGAGAATTACCATTTTTTGCCTGTTAAATCGGTGTTATCTTTCGAATCGATTCTAAGAAACTAAATTGATTTATCCTTGAGTACTGTTTCCCTTTCGTGATCTTTATGGCTCAAACGTCGATCTTTGAGCCAACTTCAGGAAGGATAACCTACTACCCACCATTTGAGCAAAGTTTGTAAGTGGATCCTTTTAAATTGGTTACGACTACTATTTGATTTAGCTAAAAAGGGGAGTTGGAGAGACTGGACGAGGAGGACTAAGGACATCGTTATTCGTAACTATCTCAATTCTAATTTCAATTGAGTGAAATGAAGTTAATTGGAACCTGCTTCTAAACTTTTGTGCAAGGGAAATTTAGTTAGAGCTATTGCTGATCGATATGAAAATAAACCTTTTCAGTTGTAGAATGGTCCTATATGATATCGGATGAGTATCCTAATAATAGTTCGAAAAAAGGAGGAAAGATACTAGGATTTTCGGATTTTGCGTAACCACAAAGCCACTAACAATTTTTTACTCATTTAGTAACAGGGGCAAATTTACTATTTGCCAAGTTATTTTTTTTACCTCCATTTCCTTCCAAATTAACGTGAGCCCGATGCGGCAACCTAAAAATTAATAGTCATCAAATTCCCTGATTCGTGCATTGGAGATACCTGTGACAAGATCTATTTCTTGATTGTTGACGCGGAAAACCAGGCAAATGCCACGTTAACTCGAAAATTGAACCTACTCACAACAATGAACATGTTTGTAATCTAGAAGATAGTCTTGAATTGATCGGATATGTATTCTATAATTGACTATAGTTACCTTAGTTTTCAGTGTGATTTTTCGTTAGCTGGATCGCCAGATCTCTCCATGGCTTGTGACCGCCAGATACTGCTTCAAATCATAGAATCCAACAGCAAAACTTCGTCTATGTTAGGTAGTTCTAGCAAACACATAATAGACAAGGATTCATCGGTTTTTTAGTAGGCAAAAATGGTTAGGCTATATTCGGCATTTTGCTGAGGCGCGAACTGCTTTTTTGTAGTCGATTCCTCTCAATTATATAATGATACTAACAGACTTTTTATGAGGATTAGGCTTGATGGAGTCTATGTTGAATTCTGTCATGACCAACTTTTATGTTCCTAGCCACAACTGCTGACCAACGGTTCTGGAAGACCGACAAACCGATTCTTTTCCTAGGGGAGTGGTGTAAGCTATATTCGCAGAAGTCGACTTGGCTAGAACTTTCTCATCAAGTTATGCCATACCCTTGGGACAATCGCCAAGATATGTATAATGCCGTGAAGTATGAACGTAAGTTTTATGAAGAGGCTCTTGACATATTAACTATATTTCTTAATAAAGTTCATGGTGAAAATCATAACACCAAATACTGGCGTATTATCATCGGTCCTTGGCTTCTTTATTACATTCAAGTTATTCATGAGCGATATACATGTTTAAAATATGCTTGTGATTTATATTCTCCTGTGGAGTCGATAGGTCTAGCCGAATCCTCGTTCAGAATCCCAATAAATATGTTGGACTTTAATGACAGTTGTAGTGGCGATGTATACAATCTTCAGCTCTACACTATATTGCTCGATCAAATAGGGTGCGATATCGAAAAAAGAGCAATAATAAACGAATACAACTTTGATAAAAACACACAAGCAGGACTGGTCAAAAGATTTGAGGAGGTATTCAAAAAAGGACTTTTGAGATGGTCACAAAATTCGAAAACATTAATGACGGATATTTATTTGCCTTTGCATTTGATTGCGAAACTCGTAATTGCAACTGGATTTAGTGCTAGATGGTGCAAATTTCCGGAAACAGCGGTGTGGTTGAGCAAAATAACTGTAGATGACTTACACCCCAGTCGTCATGATCTGATTAAATTAGAAATGGCAAATATGGATTCGTTCAAGAGAATTTTCATGCAAACTTTACCTTATAATCTACCTCTCTTGTATTTAGAAGGCTATCAAATTTCCAGAAAATGGGGATTGAATTTTGGTCGTGCCAATAAAATTAAAAAAATTGTAACAGCGAACGCGTCCATTTTTAATGAAGCTTTTAAGTTTGTGGTCGCAGATTCAACCGAAAAAGGAGCACAACTCGTTCTCATTCAGCACGGTGGTGGATACGGTAGTACTAAGTATTATCCAAATGAAATTCTTGAGAGAAGCATTGCTGATGAGTATTGGACTTGGGGATGGGGGGAAGAAGATGTAAAAATTAAAGCAATGCCTCATCCAATCCTATCAAATATTTCTTCAATGCGAAATCTCACAGGAAAAGATAGCAAAGTAATTCTTTATGTAGGCAATAGTAACCTTAGGTATCGTTTAACCAATATTAGTTCTCCGATGGGGAACCAAATTTTGGATTATATTAACTGGCAGATTCGGTTTCTCAAAGCAATTAATGGCAATGTTAATCGGAAATTGTTATTCCGTCCTTACCCTTTTGATAGGGACTGGTACGCACAAAAAAGGATCGATAACGCTATAGAGAACCTTAATTTTGATACTTATTCAGGGAAAAAGCTGTTTAGGAAATATAGAGATATCTATTATAAATTACTGAACGCATCTCTTGTTATTTGTGATATGAATCAAACCACATTTCTTGAGACCTTAGCGCTTAATATTCCGTTGATCGTTTTTCTGAATCCCAAGTACGAGGAATTTCGAAGTTCTGCGGAACCGTATTTCGAAGATCTTCGCAGGGTTCAGATCTTGCATGATTCCCCAGAAAGTGCAGCAAACAGGGTGAACCAGATAGCTGATGATCCAATGCGTTGGTGGATGACGTCCGAAGTTCAATCGGTAAGAGGAAGATTCTGTCAAAGATTTGTAAGAACGAGCGAAAATTGGTTAAAAGAATGGATTTCTAGATTATAAAAATGAATATAGTATGATTGAAACTGACTTCCAAATAAAGCAAGCAGTCATTCTGGCTGGGGGACGTGGTGAACGTCTGCGCCCGCTGACGGATGAAATGCCCAAGCCAATGGCACCGGTACGTGGAGTGCCGTTTTTGGATTATTTACTTCATTCTCTAGTGCAGGTGGGGATAAGGAAATTCCTCCTACTTTTGGGTTACAAAGCAGAGATGATTGCTAGCAGGTACAGCAATTTGGAGGGTCTACATATTGAGTTTTCTTTTGGAGTAGCCGAAGATCAAACAGGAAGACGAGTACTAAATGCCTATGATCAATTAGATGACGTTTTTCTTCTCATGTATGGTGATAATTATTGGCCTATTGAGTTAGAAGCGATGAAGTCAACTTATGCTAAGACCAATGCTAGTGTCTCAACCACAGTTTTCGGAAATAAAGATGGTACCGGGGAGTATGGCTTTGGAAACAACGTTGTTGTCAATAATAACGTGGTTATCAAATATGACAAAAAGAGGGAAACTCAAAGTGCTAATGGGGTAGATATAGGTTACTTTTTGGTAAAGAAACATGCCCTAAGCTTGGATATGCTTGGTAATGTTTCCTTTGAGGAGGATATTTTGCCAGAATTCATCGCCAAACAGGCGCTAGTTGCCTACGTTACAGACACACAATACTACTTTATTACCAGTATAAAGACACTTCAAGATTTTGAGATTGCAGTTGAACAAAATAATTTTTCTCCCCTAACAAAAGCATACTTTAAAGCATAAATCAGAGGGGAATTTTCTATGGCCGTTGATTTAGATTGCGAGATATTGATGTTAATTTTGTTGAGAAAGAACAGGTAGTGCCCGTTTATAGTTGGATAAAAATGTTGAGTCATTTAGGTAATTGGCGATTAACTCCCTAATTTTAGCTTACAGAGTATGCTATTATTTAATCTCACAATGATTTAAATTCACAATGAAGAAAAAATGAGAATACTGGTTACTGGTCACCAAGGATACATTGGCTCAATCCTCACAAGGGTTCTAATCGAAGTAGGTTATGATGTCGTTGGTTTTGATATTGGATATTATGAAGACTGCATCTTAACCAATAGCCCTGCTTCCTTTACAGAAATCAGAAAGGATATTCGCGAAATTGGGCTTGAGGACTTGAAAAAAATTGATGCTATTATACACTTGGCTGGTTTATCCAACGACCCTGTTGGTGAATTAGCTCCTAGCTTAACACAGGATATCAATTATGAAAGTACAATTCAACTCGCCAAATTAGCTAAAGAGTCTTCTGTCAGACGATTTGTTTATGCTTCTTCACAAAGCATGTATGGTATTTCTACTACCGATGGTGAGCTAGATGAAGAAGAAAGTGAGAAGAATCCCATAACGGCTTATGCACGCACCAAATGGGATGCTGAATTAGTGTTAAGAGGGATGCATTCAGTAGATTTTGTCGTTTCGTGTTTCAGACCCTCAACTGTCTTTGGTGTGAGTCCTAGACTGCGTTGTGATGTTGTATTCAATAACCTAGTTGCTTGTGCTTTTACCACGGGAAAAATCGAGATTTATACTGATGGAACTCCTTGGCGACCAGTTGTGCATGTACGTGATGTTTGTCAGGCTTTCATTGCAGGATTAGAGGCTCCAGCTAAATTAATTGGCGGCCAAGCATACAATGTTGGCATCCCCAACGGGAATTTTACTGTTCGTGATCTAGCGGAAGCTGCTCAGCGAGCAGTCCCCGGCAGTCAACTAGTATTTCTGAATGAGCATACCGATCCCAGAACATATAGGGTTGGGTTCGAAAAAATCCTGACTGAATTGCAAGATTTTTACCAGCCTGAGTGGGATTTAAACCGCGGAGGGGAGGAATTAGTCAGCTTTTTCAAAGCGGTTAACTTTACTGAAGGAGATTTTCGGGGTAAGAATTATAATCGCCTAAGACAACTTGAGTATCTACAAGCGACAGAAAAGTTAAACGGTGATTTAGCTTGGATGTAATAAACAAATTTCAGACAAGCAACAACTGTAGAATTTCCAATTCTAGCACCTTAATACAAATACTGGATCTTGGTCTTCACCCATTAGCCAATTCACTCAGAAATAATATCGATGACACAGAAGAGAAATTCCCCCTAACCATTTCTTTCTGCCCTGATTCTTCCCTACTACAACTAAATGAGACGATAGATAAAAAGATATTGTTCCATCATTATGTGTGGGTTACGGGTACTTCAACTTCTGCCAGAAACTACGCTCAGCTATTTCACGACAGGCTCGTCGAAATTATAGATCCGAACCAAAAAGACTTCATTGTCGAAATTGCTTCTAACGATGGAACCTTTTTGAAGCCATTTGCTAAGGCTGGATACACAAATATACTTGGTGTTGATCCAGCCGAAAATGTGGCACTCATGGCCAATCAGCGTGGGATTCCGACACTATCAGAGTTTTGGAGCTCAGTAGTTGCTGATCAACTTGCTAGGGACCATGGAAAAGCTAAGGTTGTTATCGCCAGAAATGTTATTCCGCACGTTAGTGAACTTTTAGATGTTGTCTTAGGAATACAAATGTTACTTCAGGAGAATGGCGTCGGCATAATCGAATTCCATGATGCTGGAAAAATTCAAACCGAACTCCACTACGACTCAATCTATCACGAGCATCTCTGCTATTTTTCCATTGCATCTATAACCCATCTTTTAAAAAGGTTTGACCTGACTCCTTTCCATATAGAGAAGAGTCCGATCAGTGGAGGATCTTGGGTAATTTATTTCTCACAAGTAGAGCGCAATATGAGCGTTGAACTGGAGCGGGCAATTTACTTAGAAGAAAATAGCAAGGTTAATAACCTGTTAAGTTGGCAAGACTTTGCTCAGTCTACAGCTAAACATAAGCAAAGCACTTTGGATATCCTAGCTTCACTTGAAGGTCAAACAATTGTTGGCTTTGGTTCATCAGCCCGGAGCCAAACCTATTTAAATTACTGTGGTATAGACACCAACCAAATCAAAGTCATTATTGATAACAATCCTTTGAAACAAGGATTGTATGCACCAGGATCGTCAATTCCTATTGTCGATATGGAATCTGGTTTTAAGTTAAAACCAGATCTCATTCTAGTACTGGCTTGGAATTTCAGGGATGAAATAGCAAATGCGTGCATCGCAGCTGGATATGAAGGTCAGTTTTTAGTACCTTTTCCAATTAAGCCTTATCTTTTTGATGGTGAAAATGAAATTCATTGAACAGAAACTGAAAGGAGTCTTCATTATTAAACCTGAACCACACCAAGATCAACGAGGTCTTCTGCGCCGCCATTTTTGCCAGAAAGAGTTCGGCAAAGACAATCTAATGACCGATATTAAACAATGCAACATTTCCGAAAACAGAAAGAAGTATACGCTAAGAGGCTTTCATTTTCAACACCCTCCCTTTGGGGAGCATAAAGTTATCTCCTGCGTAAAAGGTCGAATTCACAACATTGTACTCGATGTACGAAAGAGTTCAGACACCTATCTGGAATGGCAATCCTTTAAATTAAGCGAAACAAACCGATTGAGTCTTCATGTGCCCATTGGTTGTTCTAATGCTTATTTGACGTTAGAAGACAACACATGGATATTATATTATCATTCAGAGTTTTTCACCCCTAAAGCTGAAAGTGGAATTCGATATAATGATCCAAGTTTTCAGTTCGATTGGCCAAATGATCCAGCGGTCATCTCTGAAAAGGATAATAATTTTCCTGATTTTCGCTCGAATGAGGAGGTTTGAATGAGACATTCGAATAGCAAAACCTTGGATTAGTGACTTGTAGATAAATTATGTTAATGATGCTATAAGAAATGGTCAGGGAGATAAATGTTAATATTAATAGATATTAATATTAAAAAATCGCTGATTACTTGGGAATAAAGCACGCGGTAGCTACATCAAGTTGCACAGGCGCAATTGGGTGTAGTTGACCAATTGGGCCTGTGCATATATCTGATAAAGACTTGAGTTGGCCTAATAATGTGATAGCATATAGTGATAATAAGCGTCGTCTGCCCAGTTTCGAGAGTCTCGCTTCTACTTTATCAATAGGAGTGCTTCTGAATTCGATTGTGGAGGAAAAAAGCTGGAGTATTCCCACACCAGCTGGGTAATCAAACCCTAGATAAAGTAGAAAATCTCTCCGATTTCCAATATAATCATATATGCTAAGGAAACCAAAAGGGAAGTTAAGAATCTTGAATGCCTTTCCTCTACAGGACAAAGTTTTTACTTACATGAGTCTTCATGTCCCTACGCAATGTGCAGGTGAAAGATGAGAGCTTTAATCTCAGGTACTTCTGGCTTAATCGGCGGGAATTTACATCATTTGCTAACCGAACATTTCAGGATAACTTCAATAGGAAGAAGTCCTGAGTGTGAAATAGAAGCTGACTTTGGAAGTTTAGAGTCGATAGAAGCGCTTAATGTTAAGGGACATGACTCACTCATATATTGTTCTGGAGTAACGGATGAAGAATTTGAAAATGATTCCTTGAAGGCGTATCAAAGAAGCACATATTATTTTTCAAAACTTCTTGAAACGTTAATCAAACAGGGTGTAAAACAATTCATATATTTTTCAGCCGGCAAAGTATATGGGAGATTTGAAGGTTATATAGATGAGGACAGCATTGCAACTCCTATCGATGATTATAGTATTGCCCATTATACTGCTGAGCAAATCCTACGAAAGTTTTCTCACAAATCTGACATTCGTGTGTTAGTTATCCGGCCAGGAGCCGTATTTGGCTTGCCCACAAATTGGGAATCATTCAAACGTTGGCATTTAATACAGTACTCTTTTCCATTAAGTTGCGTATATCAACAGAAAATTTCCCTGCATTCACCAGGAAATCAAAAAAGAAATTTTGTGAGTACAGCTGATATTACAAATTATATTTTAGCATATTTTGAGCATTTGGAATCTTTTGAGCGTTATCTAATTCTCAATCCTGTTGGAGCCCATACTTTGTCTGTTTATAAGTTTGCGTTGAAATGTTGCGAGATTTACACTAAAATAATAGGCTTAGATTGCGAAGTACTCAGACCCTCGGTTTCAATAGACAAGAATGAGAACTTTATGTACCAAACTAAACACCATTTTTATGAACCAAGTCCAAAATATTGTTTGGATGAGTATTTAGAAAGATTTACCAGACAAGTCCTCCTCGATCATCAAACTGGAATCGTCTATGGTGAAAAGCTACTTGGTTGAGAACGCATTGAGGAAGTAACTATGAAAAAATTAGAAGTATTTCTGACAGATTTGTTTTATGTTAATAGACTTACAAAAAATAGGCTCTGTGTACCTCTCAACATAGGTTATGTTGGAGCATATGCGAATAAACTATTCAATAAAGATATTAATATCCATCTTTTCAAAGATATTAATTTGCTTCTTGAAAAATCACGGTCAATAAAACCTGATGTGATTGGATTATCATTTTACTATTGGAATACCAATCTAAATTATTATTTAGTCAAGAAAATGAGAGAGAGAAATAAAAACATTATAATAACTTTTGGTGGACCTTCTATTGATAGTATACAAGAAGAGCAAGAAAAGTTATTAAATCGTTTCCCTGAGGTTGACCTTTTTATTGAAGGTGAAGGTGAATTAGGGTTTTCTAAACTCATAGAAAGAGTTCTTGGCCAGCCAAATAAAATCTTTGATTCCCCAATAGAGTGCTCCTTTTTTAATCATGATAGTAAATTTATCAAAGGGATGAATACTAGTTTTAGTCTCCCTTTAGATGAAATACCATCACCGTACCTGAATGGGTCTCTAGATGAATTTCTAATGTTAGATTATAAACCCTTATTACAGGCGACAAGAACATGTCCTTATATGTGTAACTTTTGTGTGGCAGGAAAGGATAGGGGGAAGTTGCGCTCTTTTCCAATGGAGCAAATAAAAGCAGAAATCGATTATATTGCAAAATGGAATAAAGACAAACCTCATGTACTTTTAAACCTCGCGGAGTTAAATTTCGGTATTAACAAACAGGACCCAGAAATTGCAGCCTACTTAAAAGAAACATCCGAGAAAACGGGCTATCCTAAAAGCGTTTATTTTTATAGTGACAAGCGTTTTACTGGAACTGCTAAAGATGTAATCACTGCTCTAGGAACCATTAATAGAGATGGATTAGTATTCTCTCTACAATCAGATAATCCGGAAACTCTAAAAAACATTAAAAGAAAAAATCTGCCAGACGAAATTATTGAAGATGGTATTGAATGGGCCAAAGAATCAGATATTCCTGTATCAACCGAGATGATTTTTGGATTGCCCTATGAAACTTATGATTCTATGATTAAATTATTAAATAAATCTGTTAATCAAGGGTTCGATTCTATTCTTTTACATAATTTGTTTATAATGGAGGGAGTAGAATTAAATAGAAAAGAGTTTCGAGATATGTATGAAATGAAAACGATGCATAGATTGCTTGGGTCCAATTATACAAAAATTGATGGTGATTTTATTGCTGAATATGAAGACATAGTTATTGAAAATAAATGGTTTAATTTTAAAGATTTCCTATCAATACGAGCAGTTAACTTGTTGTTTTTCTCTGTATTTCAAGGAGGTTATTATAAATTTTTCTTCCAATATGTAAAGGAACACGGGATTCCACTCGCCAGTTTTTTTCATGAATTTATGCATCCTAATACTGAAGAAAAGTGGCCAAAAAATTATTTAAAATTTGTGGACGAGTTTAAAAAAGCGGCATGTGAAGAACTACATCCAAATTTGGATAGTTTATATTCACATGCGAAGTATATTTATGAAAAAAATAATGA
>JACLAC010006147.1_pt1 | contig 14169 bp, 11 predicted proteins | sample 8027881 | NCBI WGS metagenome assembly JACLAC01 (sample SAMN15725517, study PRJNA655200) | protist metagenome | isolation source: fluorescence activated cell sorting (FACS) single amplified genomes of... | place: Spain: Blaines Bay Microbial Observatory, Mediterranean Sea | collected 2016-01-19 | reverse complement strand
GTAGATAAAAACTAAACGAAAATGAATGCCAGAGCCACCAAAATTTTAAAGAAATACAAAAAAATCCAGCGCAGAACCAGAATCCGATGCCGAAAACAATCCAAAGTAGAAATTATTCAGAATCAACATGAGTCCGAGCAATTGATGGCTCGAAATCTCATCCAAATGATTGCAATGCTAGAAAAACGCTGCCGTTCAGCTGGTTTGGAGCAAGAAATGAATAGAGCAAGGGAAGATTTAAAACATCGAATTTCAACACGATGATGAATTTCTGTTAATTCAAGTGTTATGTAAATAAAATTGAACATAATTAATTTCAGTTTGTTTCATTCAGTCTAACAAGGGTGAGCAAGCATTATTGCAAAATGGCCGATCTATTTGAAATGGTCTTAAAATCCTTTCTGGGTCATTTTTTCGGCTTCGTCAAGGTTCTTACGTGAGGAGATGTCGTTTCGAACGATAAATATATTTTATAAACACACATAATAAACGCTTATTTATTTACTGACTGTTTGTACCGGGCTCTTAGCGAACCGTTAGGGATCTGCCTACTCGTAGCAGCTCACCGAATCTGTCAATTACTTTGTATTGGTATAAAACGACAATGACTATGTCGTTGACTGATAAAACGACTCTGGTATTGAAAACAATTTAAGGTTTTATGAATATCTTTATTTTTTATCTTTTTTGGAAAACGGATATATTTGTTATGTTTTTGTTCAGCTTATCTTCTGTCAACTTGTTTTGCAACTTTGAATGGACCCACAGATGCAACGCCATGACCATTTTGACCAGCTGATCTTCGTCTTCTTCTCTTTTGGAAGTTTCCTGATCCGTCACAAAGTGGTTCACACTGTTCGGTATCAGAATCACAAAGTGAAATATCACAATGAATGTAAATTTCAGCATCAGCATTATCGTTAAACATAAACGATTCGAGGGAGAAACGGGACATACCATCTTGTCCATTTTTATGAACGACCAATGATTCATAAGTATTTATTTCATCATCATCACCACAGAAACCATCAATGAATGGATATTGAAGTGCATCTGCCGGATCGACTCTAAAAATTTTTTGAAATCAGTTTTCATAATTTTTTTTCAAAGTTCCGTGGTAAAATATCAATACTTACGTTGGTGTAGCCCAACATTTCTCCAATTGAACTGTAAGATCATCATTACTGATTTGGACATGGATTGGATCTGGGACGTTGAGTTCAAGTGGACCGGTGATGACATCTGTGAATTGATCGTCGGTGTAGACTGCCATGGTGACTTCAAATTCACCTTCTTCTGTGCCCATATCAACTTCAATATTTGTAATGGTTGGACTGAAACCTTCTTCAAGAGTGAGAATATGATCCAATTTAAAATCGCATCCGAAATCAATCATCAAAGTTCGTTTACGGGTGATGACGTCATTACTGGTGCCTTGTTGTGCTTGAACAGCGTTGACATAAGACATGTGTGTTCCATTGTTATTTACGGCATTACCGCATGTTCCAAGAACCGATGTGAAAACATAATCATCGCCAGTAAGAACACCTTTGCAGGGATCACCACCGTCGTTGGTATCAGCACCAGCGCTGGATGGACCATTCATAAAGGCTTCTGCAACATCCAAATTGCCCATGTTATCAAAAGCACATTTGTTGATTGCAACAGTCATACCACCAGCGTCGCATGTAACTGTACTGCTTCCCTCGACTGTCTCATCGCCAGCACAGGTTGCACTTACTTGATCGACTACTCGCTTAATGCAAAGTTGAGAATTGAATTTTCAGATCGACTTTCGTTTATGATTTTTCTAACTATTCCTGTAAGTAACGTAGTAAGTCCACTCTTGAAACATTGTTCCATCGCTGGTCCCGATTCATTCTGTTATGGTCTGAAATTCAGACTCTGTATATCAAGTCACTCACATCATGTGAGAATAAAATAGCATTGAGAGTTCGAATCCCGGACGAGTGAAACTTTTATCGTCGTTAAATCTATCGGAACAATTACGGTGATAGATTGGTGATTGGGAATGTCAACGAGTACATTAAATAAAAGGCCATTACCAGGTACTAAAATCATCACCTATTAGTAACGATAAATTTAACGACATCGAAGAATGTATTCGAGACAGGTAATCGAAGGTACAGCTGATAAAAATTAATACTGACATGTACTTGTTCCGTTTCTCTTTCTATATTTGGTTATTTGACGACTTTTTTAACGATGAGATTATAAAACTGATGACGAAGCGGTGAAATAGTCACATGGTCCACCTTAGGTTTGTCCCCTTACCATGTGAAGAGATAAATCTGGAATCAAAACTTTACCAAAAGAGATCCATTTAATACAATCGATCAAAAATTTCCAAACTTAAATTAACTGTTGAACTGGTTTTATTAAAAATGAAGACTTTATTCAACAGACAATTTTCATAAATCAAGATCAAAATCATTTTCAGCCCATTTTTTCAATTGAAATTTTTGAATTTTCCCGGTCACAGTTAGGGGGTATTCATTGACGATTTTGACGAATTTCGGAATTTTATAATAGGCTAGATGCTGCTTGCAATGATTTTTCAAGTCTTTGAAGTCAATATTTTCATCACTCACTCGAATATAGGCTGCGACTTCTTCTCCAAGACGTTTCGAAGGAACGCCGATCACATGTGCATCAATAACGGGACCGTATGTGATGAGGATTTCTTCAATTTCAGCAGGATAGATATTTTCTCCACCTCGGATTATCATATCTTTATTCCTCCCGACTAATTGAATGTGACCATCATTCCTCATTACGGCCAGATCCCCAGTATGATACCATCCCTTTTCATCAACGGCCTCGCTTTTCAATTATTTTCAATGATTTCAATGCTGCAATACAACTGTAAAAATAACATTCCTTGTTTTTTCTTTGTCATCCCAGTAACCTATGAAGATATTTGTACCTCGAACAAGCAGTTCTCCAGTTTGCCCTCTTGCAACCATTTTGCCACCACGATCCATCACTTTCCCTTCCGTATGTGGCATCAAAGCTCCAACAGTTCTTGTTCTCTGTTCAACGGAGTCTGTCTGAAGAGCTTTGATAGGGTGATACCCTGGAACTGTTATACAATTTTTCTTTATGGAGTATGGGCAACCCATAGCTTGTGTTATCAGTGGGGAACATTCCGTTGAACCATAACCAACGAAAACATTGCAATTCATTAATTTTTTACAATCGATCAATAACTGTTCCGGACACATTGCGCCAGACATCATTGCAGTTATACTTAATTTCATTTCATTTTTCAAATGGAGTCATTTAAATGCTTTTCATAAGCGGCTCACCTCAATTCATCAAAATCGATATTATTTCGCTCCGGGTGCGCAAGCATGTCTACATACATTGTCGGCGTTCCATACCATATGTTTGCTTTTTCCGATTTCACAGCTTTACGTAGGGATTGAATCCGACAATCTATAGTATATAGAATCTGTAGATTCTATACTAGTATCTAGGCTGGTGTAGTTCAATCCCACACTTCAAGCGAACTTCCAGCATTGAAAGTTGGAGATGGAAAGACTAATCTTGCACCGCGTTGAATCATAGCTAGCGATCCTTTTGAATTATTACTCAAGAAGCATCTTTTAAACATAAAGTTTGACCCATAATTTATGGGTCATGATATATGTGACATATATAATATGTCTCATAACGAATCCTAGAACACATCCAAAACAATGATAAAGTGGAACATTCATTAAAATTGCATCTTTTTGCGTTATCGGGAATCTTTCTTCTGTGGTGAATTGAAATGCATTATTTAGAATGCCATGATGTGATAGTGTTGCCCCTAATCAGGGCTCCCTGGGCAATATTTTTCGAGATTCAGATTTTCGAACCAGCGAGCCTCCGGTCCTTTTGGCTGACCTGTTGTACCAGATGTGAATTGAATATTAACTGGATCATCTGAATCTATTCTATTGATTATTTCTTCAAGTTCATTTTTAAAATTCGAGTCTGGGGAGTCTCTGAGTTCACTGAAAAGGGTTGACCCTCGTGCCAGCTGCTTGCGAAATTCCGATGGATTAAAATTGCTCGATGGTTGATTTCGCCAAATTACATGTTCAACTGGGGAATCACTTCCCATTTGGATCAAGCAACTGGATAGCGTTGATTCATAGTCTTGAAGTCTTCAACGAAAATTTCAACAGCTTGAAAAGGATTCATAATTTATGATTCATTATGTTATAAAGAAATTTAAATTTTTTCCTGTATTTATTGTCGCAAATAATGGTTTTGATTTTACATTTATCCAAGACAAAAGCAAGTTCATTGGCAGTATAAGACGGATTCACATTGACAAGAATCAAGCCAGCTTTTGCAGCAGCAAACTTAAATGTTTTCAAAATGATGCTGACATAGGGCGTCCGCGAAGCGGGCGTCGTAAACGAATACGAATCTAAGCATATCATTGCATAGCATTTTTTGAGGGCTTTCAGAATTGGTATTTGAAAGTTCTTTATGACGTCACATGACCGAGCAAAACGTCTTTAAGTGGTCGATTAAAGGTCGGTTTTATCTTTATTTGGTCGAAACACATTCTAGATTGTTTTTAGAATTTGCTTGAAACTGGACTATAAGAATCTCTTTAGACTAAACCGGCTACGGAGAATTCAGTGGTGATGTCGGTTTTTACGAAAAACATCACGTGACGTCATAATTACGTAATTCATCTTCGAAAAAAAGGGTTTTGACGTTCTAAATTCCACGCAGACTCATGCAGACACTTCTAGTACGTAAAAAACAATCAAACTTGAACCGGGCTTTCATAAAAAAATGGTCTTCACCGTGTCACACCGTGTTAGAGTCAAAAACTGCTCGGGAAGAATCAAAAACTGCTCAAAATCCTATATTTTACAGAATTTTCATCGTTTTTCATGAATTCTAGATTTTTTCAAATTGAAATGGAGTTTTCATCCTTGATTATGACTATTAGAAACATTCAAAATACTCAGAAATCAAGTTTGTCGAAAACGTAGTGTCCGCTTCGCGGACACCCTATGCTGACAGCCAAGAAGAGCGCAGTTTCAAAGTATTACTTGAAAACCCACCTGAGTTTCGATCCATTCGAGGTGATTTGGTGACCAAATGCCTTTTTTAGGTTTCAAAATAAAACGATTATCGTTTGAATGATTAAAATCGAGTCGATTTAATCGACCCTGTTCGTCCCTAAATTTGACCTTGACTGTGAACTAAAATCGTATGGCCGATTCCTTTATGGAAACTGGCCTAATCTATCACCAGGCTTAGCACCATTCGCCAATAAATTCGCTGCAATATTATTTGTCTTTATCTCAAACTGTTCAAATGTTTCTGAATGACCTGTTTCCATGAAAGTTAAGCATTTTTGATCTGGAAAGAGCTTATAAATGGTTTTCAAATCAATATTCATATTCGGCTGCATCGATGTTGGTAACAGATTTTTGGGAAGCAATTTGAAAACCAAACTCAGTTATATTTCTTTGCGCTAATGGCAAAGTTGTTCCCACCAGTGGTGCCACCGTTTTTCCTTTACCAGAATAATTTTGAATGAGGTTTATAATTAAACTTGTATGAAAACTAAAAATTTTCCGATCCTGAAACATAAGAAGTATTGAATAACCGATAACCATTTCTTTTTGTGAATTTTAAAATCATTTTGACTTTTATTGACCTTTACTCTATTTAAATATTACTCATTTTACAACCAATGCGTTGGTAGAAATTATAAACTCGAGTTCAAAAGAAATGGATCAATATTTACAAGTACAGTTGTAAGTTTATTTCAAGACGCTCCTGGCTAAAGTTTACCCGCTTGACCTTTCAGAGGGTTGAAGTACTTTCTGACTCGGTGGCATTTAACGAGATGTTGGTGACAAAAATATTCTTATGTGTTTATTTTTTTCTATTACCGCCAGAGATGGACAGATTCCGTGGTAAGGATTCAATTCGTTTGATCGGTTAAATGAGTTCAGTCTGACCTGGATATATTTTATCTTACTATAGTTTAATGTCTAAATGAATCGTATCAACCTCATTGATAACCGCAGTTTAATTATTAAATTAATTTATCTATTAAAATTAGTATGGTTAATACCATGCTGTCGCTCAATCGAGTTATCATCGAACAAGAAAATTAATCCAGATTTATCAAATCGTAAAAATGGAAACAAAAGTCCTTCCAAGGAAACAGGGCCACTCATAGCAATTGTGAAATCCTAAAGCTTCATTTTTTTAAATTTTTTATCTTTTTCTTCAGTTCCCACGATTTATCTTATCTCATTATTGGGGATAATCCTCGAGGGGATTGAAAATTTTGGAGTTCAAAATTTAAATCTTCAATATTTTGTCTAATTTAATATTTTAATTTATTGAACACTACTATTAAGATAATTAATAAATTTTCATATTGCTACATCGTCCAAGGTCTGCTTGTAAATCTCAACGAATTTATCACTGCTTGATGCCGCACTCATTCTTTCAACAGTTTGTTTATCTGCCCTGGTGTTTGCAACTCAATGAACTCATATGCGATAATCCTAGTCGATGTTTAAACTGTTGCCGGAAGTGCCGATCACCAGATCGCCGACAAATAAGAAGCTGTTGTACTAAACAAATCAGCGACGAAATAAAGACACCTGAAAAGATAACTCAATTCGAAAATTCAATTAAATTATGGTCATGACTGATTTGATGACTGATTTTGATGACTGGTTATCACTGATTTCATGATATAAAACAACCTCCAATAGCAGCAATTTCAAGGAGAGATGAAATAAATATAACTCGGATTCTTATAAAATGATCATATGATGAGTAGGCTTCTGCACAAAGGCCTCCAAATGAAGTCACTTAAATGGTATTTTACAGAAAAGCCATATTACGTGCAGTTCGGTGTAAGTATAAGTCCTATGATGATTCTTACTGGTTGATAGGGTAGCAAGTATAAAGAAAATATAAATTTGTTGGCAATAGTTCACTGGGTCTTCTTGAAATGAAAGTGATATTCCGACACAACCAGCTGGAAATGAAAACATGCAACCCTTTATGAGTTGTAATTGGGTTCTCCGTCGGATTTAGACGTTTTAAATTAATTTCAACTCTTTCGTTCCCAAACACCACCAAAAAATGAGCTCATACCAGCGAAAAAGCTTCTCGGGATAACAATCAGTTCCAATAAATAAACGAAACATGAAAAAACTTGAGAGTTCAACGGCGGTACATTACTCGATGAGGTAGCGATGTAGTAGGTAGTGTAGTACCGGATAAAAATAACGTGGTGTGGTATCCTGCGAGCTTATCAGTGTAGAACTCGTCAAGAACCGTTCGTTGGACGGAACCTAATATTGAACTTGAAAATCGTCTTAGACGAATATTCTCTTTTGTTTGACGCGATACAAACATCTCTTTTCAATGAACTGAATTCAAATTAATATGAAAATAATGATTTATTTCAATCGTTAAAACCAAAAAGGATTTCTACAAAATATATGGTCATTAACGAAACAGGTTTCCAGTTCAAATAGAACAAAATGTAATTAATTTTTCATCGTCGAGAAAATCCACAAAAATAATTAGATTGCATACATTGTATAGGTCTTTACGGAAGCACCTTCGTTTTTTCAACGAAAGTGAATAGATACTTATTCAACTATTTAGTCTACGGCTTCACCTATACTTTTTTCAAGTTTATATTAATGTGAACCTGCATTCGGAATTTAGATAACTTGAAAGTAACATTGGATTCCCGTCAACACCTATATATTACAGACTTTAACATGGGATCATAACAGGAAGTAGTGAATTATTGAACAGAAAGCTGTCCACACCGTCCTGATAGACCTGGTGAATTTCTCTGTCCGACAGACCTCGACTCGATGAGTACCTTTGACCGTTTCATTGAAAACTTCGAAGATGTTAGATATTAATCAAGATCAAAACTGCAAGCAGTTGAGTAGCAACCCGATGATGACCTCCAAAGCACTAGGGCAATTTAAAGTTACCCTCCCATAACCTATGCAGATATATATTTAAAGCTTATCACATTGTGGGTTAAATGAATGTCAAGATTATGCTGATTTATACTGAACTATGATGTATATGAAGTACTTACAGTGCTTGCTTTAATCCAACTCCTACGGAAAAGGTATTAATATGATCATTAAACTAAATCTTTATTCTAAAACGTCTCTTTGACTGCTAACCTGGCGGCCAAAAAGATCTGACTAACACATCAGAAAACCCATCAGGTTCTCACCGCAATAAATCCCACATTGTATATCATTTTTCTGACCGGCTACATACTTGTTGGCGAGGGATTCTAGCGAAAGAATAAAATTTGGGGACAGTTTGGTGATGATTCGATCATTTTATCACCAGCATGATTAATTCTTACACATGCAGGACCGAATTTTAACATGGTTTAATAGATTGATCAGAATCCGGCCCATAGTCCAGGACCTATAGTTTTTGGCAACGTTTTACCACATTTTTCCATTTCCGAAGCCACAAACGGAGGATATAAAAATTAATTGGGACATGTACTTCGCCTGATTCTTAAAACGAGGTTTAATTAGATTAATATTATATTCCTTGATGACAATACATGCACGATATTTATCATTTGTAAGTCTGTTAATGGTTTCTATAAGACTAATGACAGCTATAAATCCGTTTTTCTTTTAAGTTTTGACTTATTAACGATTTAATTGATAATTTTATATGAATAATTTATCATATAGAAAAAATAGTTTTGTGGTTTTTTGAGATTTTAGCTTATTTCGCAATAATTTATTGGATGCAGTCCGAGTTATTCAAATCAAATCTTCACTTTGTCGCAATTGATTCGAGACAACTAACACCTATAGGGGGTACACATTAGACAAAACTTAAAAGCATTTACCAACATTAACATACCATTTCAAATTGGAATTTTGAATTTACCAAAAAGAACCAAAAAAGTATTTGTTCAAAAAAAGATACATCAAAATGAGTGACGAAACAGAAACAACTCAAGCAAGGTAATTTTAAAATGATACCGATTTAGTGATACACTTATGTAGGTTTCTAACCTGCTGCTTCGAGCTCGAGCTCCCATAGACTAAGGCCCTTAGTCTAAGGGCCTTAGATCCCCATCATGGGGACCCAATGAGTCGTGTGATTCGTTGAAAGGGATTTCAAATGAATGCTGAAAAGATGGCCCTCTCTGCGAATAGAGTAACTAAAAAGCTGCTTGGTCACAATGTTCGGAATCATCTATTTATTTTTGACACATATCGCATTTCTAAGATATACAATTTTAAAATTAAGAAATTCAATCAGTCAGTCTATGCTAATTTTGTGTCATTTTAGTCAAATATAATCCTAGATATTTTTTATCCAAATAAACAGACCTGCTTTATAATCAGATCACGATACATTGCAAATTGCGCAACGTTCAAAAACACGTATCGGCGGACTCCTCGGACCCCTTCATCACGATCTATTTTAATATTATGCAAAAATGTTACTACAAATAAGCTACTCAAAAAATAGCTCCATTTCGTAATTCCAAATAGCTCCATTTCGTAATTCCAAATAGCTCCATTTCGTAATTCCATATAGCTCCATTTCGTAAGTCTGGTTAAAATGAAATTCTTAAATGTTCCATTACTCCTATCCTTCTTAGCCACGTTGAGTTCATAAGTGAAAAAGGGACTAGACTCCGTCAGACGGGTTTTAAACTCAAGTTAAAAATTATAAAAAATACCACATTAAATTGCCATAACGAAGGGGCCATCCATGACAAATGGATTTTAAAATAGAAAACACACCTAAGACGTCACTCCAGTGGGTTCCAAATTTAATATTTATTGTTGCGAAATTAAGAACGCTGTAGGTATGCTAAAGTATTGCATAACATAGATTATTCAGAACTGAAGAGCAAAATCAAGGTGTTGAAGCCGGAGAAAGCAAACCGGAAATTGAGCAAGAACCGGAAGTAGAGCAGAAATCCACAGCAGAAGAACAAGCTGAAGAAAAGTCAAAAACTGTTACAATTCAACCACCAGCTGAAGAAGATGACACTTTACCAGAGGACTTCGTTCCACCAACTCGTGAAGAACTTCAACGAAAGAAGTCTGTTGCTGGATTAGGAAAATATCTTCAGGGCTTTCTTGGAAATGAAACATTCGATGATTTTTTAAGAACATATGCCCCAGTTATTCCAGAATCAAAAGTTATTTATGGCGCTGAACCAATCCAAAATAAATGGAAGCGAAATCCAAATACAGGATACTGGCAACGTTAACTTAAACGTTATTTTGACCTTTTGTTAAATAAAAAATCTGCCAAATAATGATGCTTATTATTTATCATTTCTTCTGAGGATACAGTGATGTTGACATCTTCATGTCGGTGACCATTCCCAGATTTTGGTGACAGACGCAGATGTAGAATATAGAAAATGTGGGTGACACAATGGTTTAATCTGTTACTCACATTGAAATTGGCGATTTTGTGCAAGGTAAGTAATTCATGAAATATCAAACATGCATATATAATAATAATACAGACGTATTGCTTTCAAAAACAATGGCTCATTCAGTCAGTTTTGCCATCAAACAGTATTCAAATGCAATAAGCCTCCAATAATCCAGGATCACCGCACATGGGATAACACTAACCTGCTCGCCAACTGGTTTAGCCGGTTTAAACAGATTCAACGAAAACTCAGTATAGTTTTTCCTAACGAAACCAACACTGCCAATTTCAATGTCATAGGCTCCGAATCTCTGCCTAGAATGACTATCAAAAATTGGCGTAAATAATTTAAGTTTTCCAGTTCCGCGAATTCATATTTTTAAGTTTTAAAATATATCAATAAGCTCTTACGAAATTTCGGGTGAAAAAGTGTTAAAAGAAAACTGATATCTTGTGGATTTAATTTTAAGACTAAACGCAACCTGGGGTCTGCTTACCAGACTATGTTATTCTCTTTGCTATAGCTTTACAGTGTTAAGTGAATATTTCAAAGGTTGTTCAGGACCAGACAGTCCGGGACTTTCAGCCCCTTTCATTCTTCGACGGAGTTTGAGATCTACTGACGGAGATTTGAAGACTCCCGAAGGTTGAAGACCGGCGCTTATCATAACTCGTTGAGTCAAAAAGTTATCAATGTTGACCATTCTAATCTCAGGTGTATGTACGAGTGTCCAAAAGTGACGCAATAAATCATGACGTCACCAATAATGGTGGTGGTTACGTCTTCGATCTTTCCACCAAAGCTGAGTTCACAAACTATAATTGCTAACAAAACAGTGTTAAAACACAGTAAATCTTCACTATGATCCTATCAACCTGAAAACGACCAAACTGTCCTCAAACATAAGCAACCCGAGATGTACACCGCATAAAATTTGAATCTCCGTTCAAACTTGTTATTAAAAAAGCAGACTCATCAAGGTCATTAGGGTTTGGATTTTGTTTTTCGAAGTAAACTAACTAAATATCGTGGTCAATAAAACCGTGGTTATAATAAATCCTAATGTGATGAGTTTTTCATACTGGTGGTGGGCAAACTGGTAAAAATAACGGTATTTACTTTGTCATACAAGTAAAGATTTATAACCCAACGTGAAATTAGTGTAAAACCGAGCTCATTCTAAACCACGGGTAAAAAACCTTCAAAATTCGAAGTTCAAATTGAAAGTCATTTAAACATGTGTTTTGGATGATAGACTAAAGACTTTAGGCAGCTTTTGTTTCCGATGCTTTCAGATTGATCTCTGATTGGCTGATGGTAATAGTGTACTTTCCCTAGTTTTTACTAGGTACGATGTTAATAATATTATTACAATGAGGGTCTCAGTTCCAAATTCAGTTAATTATTATCAATTTGATACTTTTACAAGCATCAGATGGGTTTTGTTTAAGATTACACCAAAAGGTGGACTGCCGAGTTTTCGAACTTGAAATAGAACTTAAGACTTGGTCCCAAGACTTGAATTAATTCGGAACTAATATTCCGGAAGAACCATCCTTAGTTACAGCCTGTCTGAGAAAAACGTCCTTTGTGTATCGTATTGAAGAGAATTTTAATCATTTTTCCAGCTGAGTTTAAAATTAGAACTACTCAAAATCCGCGAAATTCTGCAAAATTGGATAAAGTGAAGACTAAACATAAATTTTGTCAATTAGAATTTTCTGCTGCATTTGCATTTGGTTCCAAATGTATTTTCTGAAACCCAGGTTTAGATTACCTTGAAAAGATCTTTTTGAATTTCTCTCTAGCGTCGCAACATCATTTTCAACCTCATTTGTCGCGCACTATATAAACTGTAAAAAAAGTCTTTATCTTATAGAAAAAAACGGATTCGAAAAAAATGAAATTTTTAGGAGCTTTATCATTGCTCGCAGTCGATCAAGTAAGTGCAACCTGTGCTGGCGATGAGACAGTCGAGGGAAGCAGTACAGTTACATGCGACGCTGGTGGTATGACTGTTGCAATCAACAAATGTGCTTTTGATAACATGGGCAATTTGGATGTTGCAGAAGCCTTTATGAATGGTCCATCCAGCGCTGGTGCTGATACCAACGACGGTGGTGATCCCTGCAAAGGTGTTCTTACTGGCGATGATTATGTTTTCACATCGGTTCTTGGAACATGCGGTAATGCCGTAAATAACAATGGAACACACATGTCTTATGTCAACGCTGTTCAAGCACAACAAGGCACCAGTAATGACGTCATCACCCGTAAACGAACTTTGATGATTGATTTCGGATGCGATTTTAAATTGGATCATATTCTCACTCTTGAAGAAGGTTTCAGTCCAACCATTACAAATATTGAAGTTGATATGGGCACAGAAGAAGGTGAATTTGAAGTCACCATGGCAGTCTACACCGACGATCAATTCACAGATGTCATCACCGGTCCACTTGAACTCAACGTCCCAGATCCAATCCATGTCCAAATCAGTAATGATGATCTTACAGTTCAATTGGAGAAATGTTGGGCTACACCAACGTAAGTATTGATATTTTACCACGGAACTTTGAAAAAAAATTATGAAAACTGATTTCAAAAAATTTTTAGAGTCGATCCGGCAGATGCACTTCAATATCCATTCATTGATGGTTTCTGTGGTGATGATGATGAAATAAATACTTATGAATCATTGGTCGTTCATAAAAATGGACAAGATGGTATGTCCCGTTTCTCCCTCGAATCGTTTATGTTTAACGATAATGCTGATGCTGAAATTTACATTCATTGTGATATTTCACTTTGTGATTCTGATACCGAACAGTGTGAACCACTTTGTGACGGATCAGGAAACTTCCAAAAGAGAAGAAGACGAAGATCAGCTGGTCAAAATGGTCATGGCGTTGCATCTGTGGGTCCATTCAAAGTTGCAAAACAAGTTGACAGAAGATAAGCTGAACAAAAACATAACAAATATATCCGTTTTCCAAAAAAGATAAAAAATAAAGATATTCATAAAACCTTAAATTGTTTTCAATACCAGAGTCGTTTTATCAGTCAACGACATAGTCATTGTCGTTTTATACCAATACAAAGTAATTGACAGATTCGGTGAGCTGCTACGAGTAGGCAGATCCCTAACGGTTCGCTAAGAGCCCGGTACAAACAGTCAGTAAATAAATAAGCGTTTATTATGTGTGTTTATAAAATATATTTATCGTTCGAAACGACATCTCCTCACGTAAGAACCTTGACGAAGCCGAAAAAATGACCCAGAAAGGATTTTAAGACCATTTCAAATAGATCGGCCATTTTGCAATAATGCTTGCTCACCCTTGTTAGACTGAATGAAACAAACTGAAATTAATTATGTTCAATTTTATTTACATAACACTTGAATTAACAGAAATTCATCATCGTGTTGAAATTCGATGTTTTAAATCTTCCCTTGCTCTATTCATTTCTTGCTCCAAACCAGCTGAACGGCAGCGTTTTTCTAGCATTGCAATCATTTGGATGAGATTTCGAGCCATCAATTGCTCGGACTCATGTTGATTCTGAATAATTTCTACTTTGGATTGTTTTCGGCATCGGATTCTGGTTCTGCGCTGGATTTTTTTGTATTTCTTTAAAATTTTGGTGGCTCTGGCATTCATTTTCGTTTAGTTTTTATCTAC
>JACLAC010017404.1_pt1 | contig 14171 bp, 16 predicted proteins | sample 8027881 | NCBI WGS metagenome assembly JACLAC01 (sample SAMN15725517, study PRJNA655200) | protist metagenome | isolation source: fluorescence activated cell sorting (FACS) single amplified genomes of... | place: Spain: Blaines Bay Microbial Observatory, Mediterranean Sea | collected 2016-01-19 | reverse complement strand
GCATATATTTAGTATTACATCATTCCATATCCTGAAAAGTCATTCATATTATTTTATATACAGCTTATATTTTAATTTTCATACATCTTATTGTTTTAATTATCCATCTCATAATGTCCAAAGATAGTGTTCATTCGAGAGAATCGAGATCCTCCAGATCTGGTCGCAGAAGCGCTGCTGTTGGTCACCATCGCGGTCGCGGCAGTACCGCAAGCAATCAACAGCGCTACAGCGAAGGTCCTCAACAACCTTCCCGCAATGGTAATAATAACGTTAATCTCTATGTTACGCAAAGGGGTGGACCACGTGGTGGGCAGCCGCCACGGATTCCAGACACAAATTTGTTTTTGGGAGGTGATTCTGAGTCCGACTTGGAACGCCTGCTCGGAGGAGGTGCAACTGCTGCGTACAACAACTATGGACGTAACTCGCAACGTCCATCTGGTCCCTTCAACAACTTTGGTCACAGCAACATCAATGGTCGTCGCAGCAGCGCGCCAACGACAATTAATACCGTCGATGGCCATCAGAGTAGGATATCTGCGCGGGACGCCGTTCAGAACATGTTCTCGAACAACAGCTTCCGTCCATCGCTCGTCCTCCAGCAACCAGTCGTCAATAGACCAGTAGCTTTTCCCATTCCCAGTCCTGTGATGGTTCCAGCTCCAGCACCAGGTGCATTCAGAGTCTCAGGTGGTGCGTTTCGAGGACTACCAGTTGTTCAGACTAATGGTGGAGGTCCTCCAACAAATAACGTTGAATCGTGGGGACAGTCACATCGCCAGTCCGTGCATAATCGTGGCAATCGCGCTTCCGCGCCTGAAGCTTTCCTGGGTGCGACTGGTCCAAGGAACGACCTCTCGGGGCAACGTCTAGGATGCGGCAACGGATCCTCCCAAACGCGTCGTCCTACAACGACGGGGGGTTCTCGTTCGGGACCTTCTCGTTCGAGGTCGAACAATCGCAGCAACGACAGCTCCACCGGGGCCGTGGCTGGGTCTGACTCTCGTTCTTCGACTCGTCCGGTCCGGCCTGGTGGAGCCTTCCGTAGGGACAACGATGGTGACAGGGTTCGGGTCCATATACGGTCTGCCATGCGGCATCGTCGCCAACAACGGCATCCTATTCTCAGAAGCTGCCTTGAAGTCCACACACTTCATACAGCTGTGTGGGCAGGTGAGGGGAGATGTGATGTCATTCATCTCGAGGAGGAACTGTAGCTATTGTCTGTCGTGCATACCATGGATATGAGTCTGGATCGGAATCTTCGGATACGAGAAAAGTTTAATACTAATCGACCTGACAATCATCCATCCACTTCATCGATATCACTTCCCCCATTCATTATCAATTCCCCATCCAATTTATAAATCCCAGCGCAAGATCCCCCTCCTGTTCCTGCAGAACATTACCGGTTTCATGGTGGGCAAACAGTACGAAAACGAGGGTATCGCCAAGAATGGTGCGAAGATGGTGACCGCGGTGTCGTGTGCGCCGGTTCCTAAAATCACCTTGCTATTCGGCGGAAGCCACGGAGCCGGGAACTATGGGATGTGCGGTCGGGCGTATGATCCGAGGTTTGTGTTTATGTGGCCAAACAGCCGCATCGGGGTGATGGGTGGGCCGCAGGCTGCGGGCGTCTTATCCACGGTGAAGAACGACCAGCAGGTGGCCAGGGAGGGGAGTGAGGGAGATTATGATGGTAGTTTAAGTATTGCGGTTTGAGGGAAGGGGGGAGGATGTAGTATAGTAGACTTAGTAGTTTCTTCTTCTAAAATTATTTCTTAGAACACTTCCACTACAGTTCCTGGTACTGAACACGATGCTATCAGTACGATAACATCAGTCCACACTAGCTCTACTATCTACGATAACATCAATAAATAACTTCCCCAAGGCGAAATGACCCCCGACGAACGAGCCGCGTTCGAGGCTCCGATCCTGGAAAAGTACGAGAAGGAGGGGAGTCCTTATTACGCTTCTGCGAGGCTCTGGGACGATGGTGTTATCCAGATCGAACAGACCCGCAAGGTCCTCGGAAAAACTCTCAGAGTTGTGAGCAGGAACATGGACACTGAGAAGGGCGGAGCCAGCTATGGCGTGTTCAGGACTTGAGCAGGACAGCATTATTATGAGGAGGACAGTATGTGATGATTGTCTTGGAGAGGAGGGGATGCTTTCTTTGTTGCAGCTGGAAACAACCGAAATTCCGATGATCATTTAATTTTGTGCAGCAGTCGCGAGGACATCATCGTGTATCTATTATAGACTTTTAAATTTCGTGTGTCGGAGTTTCTAAAAATTTCGGCATTTTTTTCTTCTTCTGGTTTTATCCACATCATGTGGCGTGTAAGCAGCACACAGGGCGCCGTCTCTCCCTCAAAATGTTATATAATAGTCTTGGACATAGATGAGTCGACTACCTAAACTTTCGGATGATTTCGTAGACTCGCACGGCACAAAGGAAGAATGGAAGAACCAGCTAACGTCTGAGTTGAAGTCTGGTGGGGACTCGGCAAAATCCTGTGCAAAATTCTCTGTGATGAAATTTTAACGATGAGATTGCCATGTATTATAAAATTGATGAATAATTTTAGTGTATTAATTTCTATTAGTGAGTCGGTATTAGCCTTGAAAAGTAAAATCCAAGTCTTAAAAAAGCTGCTAAAGTCGGACCGTAGTATTCGTTGGATCGTAGTTGGAAAATGTTCATATTTAAATCTATTAATATTATCCTAATGGCAATGCTGACATGTTTGTGGTGGGCCGACTTCTGATAAGTGATCCCCGACAGTCACACTAGAAGTGACTGTGATTACCATTAGCACGCTATCCTGCACATCGTCCTGCATGGGCTAGCTGCCCGATTGATGGTCTGCACTAAGCCTATTCCGAACTCAGCTGTTGGAACATCTGATTCACTTTCCTTCTGAAAGCGTGGCAACACGGAGGTCCAGCATCACATTGGCTATGGCTGAAGCGAAGGAGAGAACGCATCTCGATGCCGAGTAGCTTCAGCCATCAGAATGATATCAGCAGAGGTCTGTCTCATGTTGCGACTGTCCATGATCCGGAGAGGCGGTCCATGAGATGACCGGCGACATTTTTTCAAAGCGGCGTAGAGGAGTTAACTTGCTGCAGCAATTCATCGGATCCGAACTTATTCTCTGCTCCGGAAGTCTGCTAGAGAGTGCGAGGCGTCAGACCGTGTAGATATCATGATATCGTGTCCAGATATGACGACGACGACTGCGGGCATTCGTCGGAATGATTTGAGACCTTCCAGGATTCAATTTGGCAGAACTGAGACTCCTTCGGCGTCTGTCACGTCTGCTGTCACATCATCTGGTGATCGTCTTACTTTTCTTCGATCGAGTCATTACTAAGAGTATTAGTCGGCGAAACTATTTCGATCGGCCTGAGGTATTTAAAGTTAAGATCATTACTATCTAGTATTATCTAGTGGTTTTCAATTCTTCAGTGTCAATGTCATGATTCAAAGAAGCAACTGTTCTTCGTTCAACTTTTTCAGACGACAAACCATTCCGTGTGCACTCAATGGTCCTTCGCCACTTCGCGACTTCCTTCGAAGTGCTGTTCAGGCGTGGCCGTTTTGTTGTCAATGTTCTCGCCGGAGCGTCTTTGATTGTCCTGTCCAGAGCACTGATTGTCCTGTCCAGCGTGTGTGTGTTGTCAAATTATTAAGATTCAATAGAGAGAAGTGTCGGTCCACAATTTCAAATAGTCGATGTCACAGAGTCGGATTCAAAAAGTACCCTTAGTATATCATTCAAATATTCGTTGGTAGAAGAAGTTGTGATTAGAAATGGTTCGTAGGCATTTTCATAATTTAGAAACTCCTTAATTGAGAGATCCGAAATTCTAAGCGATCGTGCTCCAATGGCAAAACTTCTATTATTGCTAGGACTCGTACAGTTGACCGTACTAATTTGCCATGATTCTGGCAGCCACGAGCGCATTCTCCGCAGTCGATCTTGTTGTCAGTCCATGTTTCTTAACACAGATATTATTGTCGTTGTCCTTTCAATATTATTTGTCCTTCGAACCTCGTCGTGCAAGACAGTTAAGTTTTACCTACATAAAAGGACTTCATGTTTCAGTCAAGTTCTATGTCATGTTACTAAAGATAATTCGGACCTCGTTACAAGTCGCATCGTTTGTCACTTGTTCCAGCAACGGATGAAATCCTCCCCATCTCGCAGGCTTATTCAATCACATCCTTTATAGGATCATTATACTACTTGCTCAGCAGCTTTAGGAACTTAGTTCTTCAAAACGCTAAATCACAATTCTCTATACATCCAACTTTTCCAAGCATATTATTATTACAATTGTCGAATTTTAGTATTATTATACAGTATTGATTAAAAGTACATCTCCATATCTTGATATAGTATTTAAGTTATCAGCAGTTTTTAGAAGAGAGTAGTCAAACAGTCGAACACTTGCAACAAATCATCTGCTTATTCAAAGGTTATTATTTTATATTATTTCTTGGTCTAACACCCCTCGACGTCTTTGAGATTGATTGAATTGTTATATTGATTGAATTGTTATATTGATTTACATTGGTAGTCCATTTTGGCGAGGACAACAAGTGAATAACATTATAAGTGAGTAGCAGTAGCGGACAGTCACACCAACATAATCTCAATCAGACAACAATATTCAGAGAAATACAGAATGATTTTTTTCAACATAGAGTAATACGGATGGAAGAATAACAATACAGACAGTAAAGCTTAAACCACAGATAACCTAATTATGGGGAAGTGATACTACGAGAGTTCTCTCCATTGACATTCTCCTCCCGATTGCCAAAGGAGTCCACTCCGAGGACCACCGGTTCGCCACGAAAAACCGCCTACCTTAAATGTCCCTCCGCGAACAAAGACGAGAATTACATAATGCGGCTGGGTTCCTGCAAGGGCGGGTTTAGCCCAGGCAGGTAATAGTAGATGCCTATTGCCGATTCCCTGTTAGTACACTGCAATACCAATACCAACATCCACTTCTTTCCCGATATCTATCTGTATATATATAATATATGTTTGGGGAACCGTGAGCGCCCCACAACTCCAGGGAAGCCTCGGAGCGTCCCAAAACTAGCGGAAAGTATTGCGTAAAGCAAACTACAGAGATGAAATAACATCTCCCCAATAATATATGATGACAAGTGGTAAGTGATCGAAAAGGAAAACGCAATTGATATCTTTGACAAATAGTACCATGCAGACAATATGTAACAACTCCTAATGTATATATAGTATAATTTTGGGAAGTATCAGATACTACGAGAATTTCCTCCACTACGAAAAAGTGAATCCCGAGACTACCGATTCGCCACGAAAAAGTTAAACCGCCTACTTTAAGTCTAAGTGTCCCTCCGCGAACAAAGACGATAAATTTCACTCAGTCTCCTGGAGCTACATACATATTAATATTATTGCCATTGGTTGTCGTAGGGGCCCGAACAATAGAGAATGAGGAACGCGACAAAATGCCAACCCAGATCATATATCCTTGTGTAACAGTATAGGAAACCGCACGCCCCCAACAACCAGACTGCTCTTCCTATGATGATAAGTGATGGTTGCACCCGATAACCCCCGAGCCACACACAGGATCTGTTCCCACATGTCACAGCTCAGCCTGGATGCGTTCTCAAAGTCCCTGAACGTATACTGTATGCATTCGCAAGAGGAAGGAGAGGGACCCGAAAGGAGAAAGATAGAAGAGCTGAACACAGAGATAACGCTGATTATTACTCGTACATCAGTTTCCTACCAACTAGCCGATTTCGCTCCCTTTTTGCCTGTTTTACTTCGATAAAATACTAATATATACGATATGTACCACTTGCCTGTTTTGGTTGTGTGGAATATTAATAGATACTTCAAACCGTGCTTTCCCCTTTGTGTAGAGAGAGACCGGCGCCTGACCCTACAACTCCATATTCAACATCTTCATCACTATCAAGGAAGTCTGTATACACATTATATAGTGGATTTTTTCTGTTGTAATTCTATTAAACTTGCTAAAATAATAGTTGCGATGTGACAATAACTACCAAAAGAGACTCTCGAGTCTAACACTTCAAACCCTAAAATCATATGCACTGTTGTCAGCCTAGTACTTAAAACATGTTTTCCCAAATATGTTAATGTTGTACCCGTGATTACACTTTTTTACCCGCAATATTCTTACTACTATATAATTCGTACTCACTTAAAAATCTATCCGATCTTGCAAAGAAGCATATTACGCAGTCCTTTTCGCCACCAGACATCCCACTCCCAACGAAAACATTCGCGACAAACCCATGCATCCTAGCTGCAAATAATAATAATATTAACTGGATAACTGAACATGTGCAACCATTCGATTCGCAATGCCATAGGAAGTGATTGGCCGCGGATGAGTCGCCTGAGGCAGGAGCGCCCCGCCGTCCTCGGCATGCGCGATCTGACATCAGGCCCGTCGTCTGCATGAGACGAGTCACGAGATGATGCTGCCGAGACACTCAGACTCGGTCACTTCCGGGATCATGTGTCCATAGAACACGATCGGTGGTTTCTCCTGCGCTTGAATGGATTTAGCCCACGATATCCCCTGAGAAGTACATTTCCCGGGCTACCTTTTTAACTCCATACTTATTAAACGCCAGCTCAATGTTAGAAAGCCGATCCTGCGCCACCGCCCGTGAGTTGAAGGAGAAGAACAAGGTCATTGGTGTAACGTAGACGTTTCAGTTCTAGCTAACCTTCAACCGGGGGGGTTAAGGGATCGGTGAAGACGTTGTCTTCGGTGGTGGGAGGAACGACCTGCTCTCGGTCTCCAGAGAGTGTTCCATCCTTTTCTTGCCATTGAACTTTATGCCCTCCGATATGAAACACCTGGTCGGTTGTTTCTTCTGCGGTTGAAAGACTTTAGCCCAAGAAATCTCAGTCTCCTGCAAAGTACATTTCCCACGATACCTTTTTAGCTCCATACTTATTAAACGCCAGCTCAATGTTAGAAAGCCCATCCTGCGCCACCGCCCGTGAGTTGAAGGAGAAGAACAAGGTCATTGGTGTAACGTAGACGTTTCAGTTCTAGCTAACCTTCAACCGGGGGGGTTAAGGGATCGGTGAAGACGTTGTCTTCGGTGGTGGGAGGAACGACCTGCTCTCGGTCTCCAGAGAGTGTTCCGTCCTTTTTTTGCCATTGAAGTTTATGCCCTCCGATATGAAACACCTGGTCGGTTGTTTCTTCTGCGCTTGAAAGGTTTTAGCCCACGAAATCCCCTGAGAAGTACAATTCCCGCGATACCTCTTTAACTCCATAATTTGCGTAAGTCAGATTCACTAATAGTCATCAACTTCTGAATCTTCGTCCGAATAACCCCCAAACGCACTGTCTGCAAAATCCTCGTGTCCATAAACATGCGCATCCTCGTTCTTCTTCGGCATCTGCATAATTACAACAAATGAATCATCCTGCAAAAGAATCTGTGTGCATGTCAGATCGAAACGAAAGCACAAGCAGAGGACAACATCAACAGAAACAATTCTTCGGACCGACACTTATTTTCGTTCGCCTATCCACATGCTTTCAGCTCAATCGGTCACGAGGGACAGATCGTCGCGCACACCGGTTCAGAACACGATGTACTGACTGCAACATACCCAATTAGTTGCACAGTTGACCTTTGCGGGGTGTTCTTCGGAATTGAAGATGTAAAGTGTTTTCACCGTTTCGGAGTTTTCTTCCGTGAACCGGTTGCGATTCTCTTCGAACCGTTCCAATGGCTTCTTGAGCTTTGATTCAAACGGAATAAAATTGCGCATCAACATCGCAAATGATTTCGACCGGAAGCTTTGAAAGGCCTCGGTTCAAACGATGCAACCAATTCGAGTGCAGAATGAACTTTAACACAAACTTGAAAAAATGACTAATTCCACCAGACGTGCTTGGCAACATCCCGCCAATCGTCTGCCGATCCACATTGATCCATCTAGAGATTCGTCGTGACATTCGCAGATGATTTCTCGTGGCTAACTTGTGTTCGATGACGGAGACATCGTGAGCTCTTTGGACTGCTGCGGAGGTGGGGACCGAATCGGTACTGCGAGAAAATTCTAAAGATGATCCTTACAGTCTGAGTTCCTACCTCCTCTTGCACCGAAGTGAAAACGGGGACCTGGACCGCCTCCTTGTTCTTTTGCTGATCGGTCCCGTTTGAGATTTTCCCATCCGCCACCGACGCCTGCACACTTACAACAGATGAATCATCCTGCAAAAGAATCTGTGTGCATGTCAGATGGAAACGAGAACACAAATGGAGGACAACATCCACAGAAACAATTCTTCTGAACGATACTTGATTTTGTTCCCTTATGCGCATGCTTTCAGCCGAATCGGTCACAAGGGACAAATGATCGCGCACACCGGTTCAGAACACGTCGTACTGACTGCAACATACCCAATTAGTTGCACAGCTGAAGATGTAAAGTGTTCTTACCGTGTCGTTTTGAAGTGTGTTATTTTGTTCCTTGAGGACATCCTGCTCGGACAACGGCTTGTCGTTCAATAGATTCTTGATCTTTGATTCAAATGGAGTAAAATTGCGCATCAACATCGCAAATGATTTCGACCGGAAGCTTTAAAAGGCCTCAGTTCAAGCGATGCAACCAATTCGAGTGCAGAATGAACTTTGCCACAAACTCGGAAAGATGACTCGCAAGAGCAAAAACGGAATTCGATTCCACCCAGCGTATTTGACAACATCCCGCCAATCGCCTCCCGATCCACATTGATCCATCTAAAGATTCATCGTGACATTCGCAGATGATTTCTCGCGGCCAACTTTTGTTCGACGACGGAGAGATCGTGAGCTCTTTGGACCGCTGCGTACCCTCGTGGGGACCGAGTCGGCACTGCGAGAAAATGCTAAAGATGATCCTTACCGTTACTACCTTCTTTTCCACCACAACGGGAGACTGTCCCGCCTGACCGGTCTTCAGCTTCGCTTGCTGATCGGCCTTGTTTGAGATTTTCTCCGCCTCCGCCGACGCCTGCATAATTACAACAAATGAATCATCCTGCAGTAGCATCTGTGTACATGTCAGATCGAAACGAGAACACGAATAGAGGACAACATCAACAGAAACAATTCTTCGGAACGATACTCATTTGCGTTCCCCTCCTGGGCCTATGCGCATGCTTTGATCCCAATCATATGGCAATGTCAATCGGTCACGAGAGATAAATGATCGCGCACAGCGGTTCAGAACACGGCGTACTTCCTAAAACATACCCAATTAGTTCCACAGTTTACTTTTTCGGGGTTTTCTTCGGAATTGAAGATCTAAAGTGTGTTGGTCTGACGACACACTCAGCTTGCCTTTCGCAGATGATTTCTCACGGCCACAATTTTTGTTCGATGAGGGAGACATCGTGAGCTCTTTGAGTCGCTGCGCACCCTCCTGGGGACCGAGTCGGTCCTTCGGGAAAATTATAAAGATGATCCTTACAGGTACTGCCTTCTCTTTCAGCACCGTCTTGCTCGATGACACTGGCAAATTGAAACTGGGAGCAGTATCAAAATTCTTGCCTTTCGGTCGTGTCGCAGAAGCCTCAGGGTCCTGTTGCGCAATATGAAGGGTAAGGTAATCGTTCTGTATGATTGCTTGCCGGCCACCGCGACAATTACAACAAATGAATCATCCTGCAAAAGCATTTGTGCGCATGTCAGATCGAAACGAAAACACGGGCAGAGGACAACATCAACAGAAACCATTCTTCGCAACCGTGCTTGTTTTCGTTCGGCTATCTCGGCTATCCGCATGCTTTCAGCCCAATCGGTCACGGAGGATAAGTGACCGCGCACACCGTTTCAGAACACGGCGTACTGACTGCAACATGCCCAATTAGTTGCACAGTTGACTTTTTCGGGATGTTTTTCGGAATTGAAGATCTAAAGTGTGTTGGTCTGACGACACACTCAGCTTGCCTTTCGCAGATGATTTCTCACGGCCACAATTTTTGTTCGATGAGGGAGACATCGTGAGCTCTTTGAGTCGCTGCGCACCCTCCTGGGGACCGAGTCGGTCCTTCGGGAAAATTATAAAGATGATCCTTACAGGTACTGCCTTCTCTTTCAGCACCGTCTTGCTCGATGACACTGGCAAATTGAAACTGGGAGCAGTATCAAAATTCTTGCCTTTCGGTCGTGTCGCAGAAGCCTCAGGGTCCTGTTGCGCAATATGAAGGCTAAGGTAATCGTTCTGTATGATTGCTTGCCGGCCACCGCGACAATTACAACAAATGAATCATCCTGCAAAAGCATTTGTGCGCATGTCAGATCGAAACGAAAACACAGGCAGAGGACAACATCAACAGAAACCATTCTTCGCAACGGTACTTATTTTCGTTCGGCTATCCGCATGCTTTCAGCCCAATCGGTCACGAAGGATAAATGATCGCGCACACCGATTTAGAACACGACGTAATGACTACAACATACCCAATTACTTGCACAGTTTACTTTTTCGGGGTGTTCTTCGGAATTGACAATGTAAAGTGTTCTTACCGTTTCGGTTTTTAGTGTTTTATTTTCTTCGTTGAGGACACCCTGGTCTGACGACAGACTCAGCTCGCCTTTCAATGGCTTCTTGATCGTTCATTCAAACGGAGTAAAATTGCGCATCAACATCGCAAATGATTTCGACCGGAAGGCTTAAAAGGCCTCGGTTCAAGCGATGCAACCAATTCGAGTGCAGCAAGAACTTTGCCACAAACTTGGAAAAATGACTAAACAAGAGGAAAATCGAAATTCGATTCCACCAGACGTGCTTGGCAACATCCCGCCAATCGCCTCCCGATCCACATTGATCCACTAGAGATTTATCCTAAGCTTTGAAATTTTGGGTCGCTGCGCACCCTTTGAATTCAGGGACCGAGAAAAGCCTGCGAGAAAATTCTAAAGATGATCCTTACAGATTCTGCCTTCTCTTCCGCCTTCGGCTCATTAGACTTCACCTCCTTTTTCGAGACCTCGCTTGCAGAGAGAAGCGCCTTCTCCCCCTGACGATTCGGATCCACGATAGATAGGATTAGTGGGATTACTGGACATTTGGGGGCTCGGATGAGTCTGACCAGAAATTTCCGGGCATCGTGACTCTCGCGAAAACAATGGCTTAGAACGTCCGGTAGTCCCGGAAAATCGTGTCGATCCCCTTTAAATTTAACCATTGCGATCCACATTGATCCATCTAGAGATTCTTCGTGACATTCGCAGATGATTTCTCGTGGCTAACTTTTGTTCGATGACGGAGGCATCGTGAGCTCTTTGGGCCGCTGCGCAACCTCCTCGGGACCGAGTCGGTCCTTCGGGAAAATTCTAAAAATGGTCCTTACCATGGACTTCTCCTTTTTCGTCACAGGGGACGACTGAACCGCCGACTCAGCGTCATTCAGAATCAGAGTAGCTTGCGGATCCTCCACATTTGAGCTTTGCTTCGCCGCCTCCTTCGGTCCCGGTAACTCTGACAAAATGAAACCGGGGATCCCAGTGGTCTTAGTACTACCATTCTTCTTGCCATCAATATTATTGGTCTTAGTACTACCATTATTCTTGCCTTTCGCTTGTGTCGCATAAGCCCCAAAACCCTGTCTCGCTTGGTCTTTATGCACGAATGCTGCGCGGTGACCCTCTATGTTGCCATCCACGTTAAGGCCTTCCAAATCGTCATCCTCACCATGCTTCGAGTCCTCTCCATTCCATGCCTGCATAATTACAACAAATGAATCACCCTGCAAAAGCATCTGTGTGCATGTCAGATCGAAACGAAAACACAACTAGAGGACAACATCAACAGAAACAATTCTTCGGAACGATACTTATTTTCGTTCCCCTCTGCGCATGCTTCCAGCCCAATCGGTCACGAAGGATAAGTGACCGCGCACACCCGAGCTTTTGGAAGGCCCGCCCAGCCCAGGAAGACAGCCGGAAGAGATTAACACGAACAGATGATTTGGAAGATTCCCCGTGCTCACTGTCATGTAGCACGGGCCCGCTTGAGATTCCTGATCGGTCCCGCTTGAGATTTTCTCCGCCGCCTTTGGAATATTTCGAGGGGCGCCAATCGCTCCGATGTTAGCGCCTTTGTGATGCGCCACACATGTCATACATGCACATGTATGACCCGGCGCAGAAGTCCCAGCCCTTTTAGCAGCCACTTTTTCAGCGTTGACCACCATTGAAATTCCAGGGGCATGAGAGAAATCATCGCAAGGAGCTGGCCACGAATGAAGTTTGTCCCTCGCTGGGAAAGGGCTTTAATACTAGCATTCGTCGTCGGCTTCTCCACCAGCAGATTTGTCACAACGACAACTGACTCCTCAAGTTCAGTCGTAAAACATCAAGCCATACCGAAGCTGCACGCTCCCATGTGATAATCAGAAACGCAGAACTTGATCCAGCCCTATCAATCGAATTTGAAAGAAAAGACCTATGACGTGACTCTCAAAATTTGTGCAGAAGCCGACGAGAAAGACAGACTTCATCCCGTTTTCCTGAACCGATGCTGAATGACGAAGACCGTCGATTTTCTCAACCACTCACATCCGCGCAATACGAATTGTTAGTACTGTTACGATTACCATTGCTATTACTATTAGCATTACCACAACAAACCCCTGGGAACGACACAACACCACTGTGGCACTCAGAAAGGCAGTCCCTTGATTCGAATTTGAAAGAATTCAATCGTTATGCGATTCTGAAAAAATGTGCAGAAGCCAGCGAGAAATACTTCTTTAAGTTTTCCTACAATAGCGGCAGCCTGAGACTCTAACTCCTGCAATGCAATAGTCAACGCGTGGAAGTAGGATTCCCCTTCTTTCTTTTTGAGATTTGCAAGCTGCTCCTGACCCTTCACGCCCGCCTTTTCCAAATATAGCTCCTCCATCGCCAGAGTTTCCTGAATGACCAAGATATCCGATTTTCTGGATCATTCACCTCTTCATAATACCACCGTCACCACAAAGTCGTGGGGACGACACAAGATCATGTCTTTCTGCCGAAATTCGACGTGCGAAAAATAGGCGCGGCCATCAAAATAGGACCGACTAGCTGAATCAGAATGTTATTGCTCCTCAATGCCAACAGTCGAACATACACGACAAGATGCGGAACATCCACCACCCCGAGCACTGTTCATTTTCCGCCTGACACCCTGTACTGCTCCTGTTTTATGCAGTCCTTCTTTTGCAACGGCTGTGAGCAGGGACTCAAGACGACCCCGGCCTCGGTCGCATTTTTTCTTTCTCCTCTTGACACTGTCAATATGTTCTCCCCGACTTGACGACTTCTACTTTTGGGATGACTTTGAAGCCATATGATTATGCCGCAACGAGTAAAAAGGTGTTCAGACTCATGCGGAAGCTGAAACCAGTTCCGCGAATCGGAAGGGACGTAAAGCAAGTTCCACGAAGCGGGAAGAGTTTTTCGAGCACTACGACTTTGACGATCAAGTTTGTTCCTCGCTGGGGGAGCCTTTAATACGACTATTAGCATTCGTGGTCGGTTTCGGCACGAACAGATTTGTCACAACGACAACTTACTCAGCAAGTTCAGTCGTAAAACATCAAGCCGCACCGAAGCTGCACTCTCCCGTTTGATTACCACAAGCGCAGAAATTTGAATCAACCCCATGAATCGAATTTGAAAGAAAGGAACAATGCAATAACTCCCAAAATTTGTGAAAAAGCCGACGGGAAAGACAGACTTCTTCCCGTGTTCCTACCGCAGCAGCTGCAATAGTCTCCTTCGCATTGAAACCCTCGGCCATTGCTTGAGTCTTGTTCGGAGGCGCCGCCTGAATGACAAAGACCTCATCGGACAATTGTGATACAGCGCCCCGCGCCTCCTCTTCCACCTTTTGCTCCATCAGCTTCCTGTTGACCTCCTCCGCTGCAAGTCCGTTCAATTCTGTCGCCTTGACCATCGCATTCTCGGTGCTCCCCTGCGCCTGCTTCTTCTTCTCGTCAGCCTTCCTACGCTCTGCCTCCCTGCGCTCTTCAGCTGCCGCGACGTTCTCCTGGATCTTCTTCGTCTCCTTTTGAGCCCCAATCGTCTTCTTCTTCTTCTTCTTCTTATTCTCCTT
>JACLAC010001783.1_pt1 | contig 14175 bp, 9 predicted proteins | sample 8027881 | NCBI WGS metagenome assembly JACLAC01 (sample SAMN15725517, study PRJNA655200) | protist metagenome | isolation source: fluorescence activated cell sorting (FACS) single amplified genomes of... | place: Spain: Blaines Bay Microbial Observatory, Mediterranean Sea | collected 2016-01-19 | reverse complement strand
ATGCATCATGAAATAAATGCCCACATGGTAAAGTTTTCACTCGTGCACCAGCTTGGAAATCATCTAAACAGATTACACAAGTACTATTTTTACCTTTAGTATCCCAATCACCAGCTTGCATGGCTTGTTCATCTAATACTTTTGTACGAAAAGATGCTAAACGTTCAGCTGGTACACCTTGCTGTGGTCGTTGCTGATTCGTTCCTAATTGTCCTATATTCGTCACGTAAACTATGCTACCATCTGCCAATACGTGTTCCCGTTGTCCTACAAAATTATTGCCATTTTGTCTCCTATGACTAACATATATCATATAATCACTATGTGCTAATTGTCGGCCCCATATGCAGGCAACGCTTTGGAAGATAGCAGCGACACCACCAGTTATTAATGAAATCATAAGACCTTGGGTATCAACACTCGATTGCTGTCGTTGCCTCTCATCAGTTTGAATAAAATAGTTCACAGCAAAAAGTAATTGTAACATGTATAAGGTTAATATGAAGGCACTGCAACCCCAAAAACAATTTACAAGTGCTCTGTTTCTTCTACGTGCACCTTCATAACCGCAATATGGGATCATAAGTGGAACTAACATTTCTATTAAACTAATATAATGTTGATAATACAACAAGACAACGTTTCGCGTAATTGCAACTATTGCCATTATTAACGTCAATTTAACAATACGTTTGATAAGAATCTGTACATGTGGGTCGTTAACGTTATTTATAAATTGTTGTTGGTGTAATAAAATACCTATGTCTCTATTCGTAATTGTACCTTGTGTACCATGAACAACGACTCTTTGTTGTCCATTTACGTTGGCAGGGCGTACCGTCAATTGCCGCGTTTGTACCGCCGGCCGTGGCGCTTGTTGTTGTTGTTGTTGTTGTTGTATAGTTGCCATTTGTTTTACGATTGTATTATTATTAGTTGTTTGATTCTCTGTATATCTCTCCCTCTCTCCACTAAAGGACTATTCATAATATGTAAATATATATATTTTATGTCTAATTCTTCAAGATTATTCTTTGCTTCTTTTTGGTTTTTAGCCTTTTCACGCACGGGGCTTTGATGTTGTAAAGTGTTTTAACAACGACATTCATCGATCATTTGAATCCACCAGAGAGAATCCACTCGGTATCTTTTTTAATATATTTATATTTGCACATTTCAATAGATTTCTTTGTAGAAATAGAAATGTCATAGAAACACTTACCTACATCTATATATAATTAAATAAATCTAAACTGTTATTTCTTTTCTTTTATTCAAAATTTCAATATGTATTACCAAAACATCAATATCGTAATAATATTACTATATATATTATCTACGTCTTTATTATTAAATCAGGTATCCTCCGTAACAACAATAATAACAAGAAGTGAAGAAATCAAACCTTTGGAGAATTTAAGAATTGAATATGTACCTACCCCAGTTATAGGACTTACTGTGCGTAGACCACGCTTTTCTTGGTCACTTCCATCTAGCAGCACTAGTCAAAGTGACAGAGGTTTATTTCAAACTGCTTATCATATAATTTTAGAGAATAATCTTACTGGAGCAACAATTTGGGATTCTGGTATTGTACAGTCAAAAGATACAATTGGTATTACCTTTCCAAATAATAATAAATTATATTTAGAAAGTGATCAAAGTTATAGGTTCAATGTAAAATGGGTTGACCAACAGAAACGTATATCACCAATAGCTACTGGGTATTTTACGACTGCATTGATGGAACAATCAGATTGGGGTGATGCAGAATGGATCACAATACCGGATACTAACGATTCAAGAAATCAATTTAGAACCACTTTAAATATTCCTAATAATTATATTGGTATGCAGCGTGCAACTTGTTACAAAGCTGGCTTAGGATATCATCGGTCATTTGTGAATGGTATTAGACTTGGTAATCCTAACAATACGCTTGGTCAATCGTTGCAATTTCAAAGGAAAATACCGTACGAGACGTACGATGTATTAAATTTGTTAAAACCAGGGGAAAATGTTTTATCCATATTACTTGGAAGAGGATGGTATACTTTACCAGAAGATAATTTTACTCGAGTATTGGGATATCGCACTTTAGGTCCAAGATCTTTAAAGGTTTCTTGTCGAGCAATTTTAAACAATGGCAAACAGCTCCTATTATTTACAACTGGGAAAAGTTCAACATGGCGTTTTTCAGCAGGGGAACTTGTATTCGATCATTTGTTTCTTGGTCCAACTATTGATAAACGGAAAGCAACCATTGGTTGGAAAACTGTAGACTATGATGATTCTAAATGTGATGTAGTAGTTCTTCAAAGAAATGATGATCCAACTGGAATCCTGACTTCTTTCATCATGCCAAAAGTTCAAAAACATCAACCACGCTTTCCAATAGCAATTAAAAAAATTCAAGAACAAAATACGACTAATTTTGTGCTTGATTTTGAATTTAATCAAGCAATGCAATGTACTTTGCGATATCATTCTGACGGAACCGATGAAGGTGTTACCCTTCGTTTACATCATGCTGAACAAGTGGATGTGAATGGTGATATTATAATAAGCAACGATTTAGGTGGAGTGGAAGATCAAACCACATTCATATTAAGCAATGCCACCGGTTTTCAAAATTTTGAAACTAAATTTTCATATTTTGGTGCACGATTTGTAAAAATATCTGGTTGGCCTGAAAATAAAAAAGAACCTGGATTAGATATTATGACATGTTACTTTATACATACAAGCTTAAGTGGTAAAAGTTCCATAAAATTTTATTCCCCTGAAACATCTAGTACAGCTAATATTTTAAATGGTATACATGAGATTACAATGCGAAGTGCATTATCAAATTATATGTCCACACCTACAGATTGTCCAAGCAGAGAAAAACGGGGATGGACAGGTGATGGTCAAACTGCAGCAGAAACGCTAATTTATTCATTTGATATGTCTTCCGCGTACCCAAAGTGGTTAGGAGATATTGTAGATGCGCAGCAATGCAACTTCCTTGCGCCACCCCGTAAATGTCCAGATGAAAATCCATTTTGTAGAATTCAAGGGGATCATTCAAACATACCAGAAATGACACCGTTTTTATTTGGCGGTGTTTTAGATGGTTGCCAATCAGGCAGTGATCCTGCATGGGGAAGTGGGTTTATTGCAATTGTTGATTGGGTATATCGTTATTATGGAGATGCACAAACGTTAAAATGGCATTACTCCGCTGGTGCTGCGTATTTAGATTATTTGTTACAATATGTCAATACAACATCTTCTAGCTTGCTGGATTTAAATTATCCTACAACAAGATATGGTGATTGGTGTGCTCCATTACCATTGGGAAATACACAAGCACGGCATACAAGTAATATAATTAATGGTTTTTTCTGGATTAAACAATTACGAATCATGACTGATGCGGCAAAAACATTGGGTTTCACCAAAGATGAAGAAAAATGGTCCACGCTTGAGACCCATGCATCTAAATCGTTTAATGAATTATATTTTTCAAAAAAGAAAGGTCTTTATGAAGATATTGAATGCATGAACCCGACGGAGAAGAACATTCGACCATGTCACAATAGCACTATTGGTGCAGATGGAGAAATGTCCAAACAAACTGCACAAGCATTACCATTATTTCTTGATTTACCAAGCTCAATAAATGATAAAGTTAGAGTCGGCAATGCATTAGCAGAAGATGCGTTGAATGGGATATACCCATTACGTACAACGGCTGGTTTAGTAGGAACAAAATATATATTATCCGAGCTTGTAAAGTCTGGCCATTCGGATGTTGCACTGAAAATTGCCACTAGTGTTGAATATCCAAGCTGGGGTTATATGCTTCCTAGTTCAATACACCCAGCAGGTCAAGGAGAAGGAACGCGTTGGGAACGGTGGAAAGGAGATAAACATACAGGTTTTGGTTCTAGAAATCATATCATGTTGGGTGGCTTTGACGGTCCATTTTTTTATGGAAATTTAGCGGGAATCCAAAATGATGGAATAGCATGGTCTAACATTTTAATTGCACCAACAGTTGCTGGCGATCTTTCAGGTGTAACAGCTTCTGTAGCTACTATACGTGGATTGATTAATGTAAAATGGAATGTACTGGAAGACGACGATGGTAAATTTCTTATTAATGTAACTATACCACATGGAACAACTGGTGTAATACACCTGCCTATTTTACAAGAAAAGAATAATAATGTTACAGCAAATGACGTAAATGTATTGGAAGGCGGAATTTGTTTTTGGAAAGCAAAAGTTGGATATATAAGTGAAAGTGTTCCAGGTATTGATATGGCTAAATCTGGTTCAAATCTTGCAGGAAAATTTATTGAAGTGATTATTCAATCTGGTACATATGAATTTGATCTTACTGTGGTGGCGAAAGATTATTTAAAAATTTAAATACACAGACATATATATATATTATATATGTGTGTGTGTGTGTGTGTGTATGAAGAAAAAAAATTAAGAAAATGAAAATAAATAAATTAAATACAAAAAAATATTTCTGAGATTATTTGTTGATTGTGTGTTGTAAAACATTTAACTATATATAATTCTGTAAACGAGGTAAATATGTATAGATTATTTAATTAAAAATCCACCCCCTGTCGTCTTTTCTTATAGTATATTTATTTCTTATGGTATTCCTATGCTACCACCAGTGGTAGGCCAGGGCCACCTTTTTATTGTTGTTTTTCTATACTACCACAAATTTAATTACATACGGTATATAAAATATTAATATTATATTTATTTTTCTACAAATCCATTTTCATTGCATCCATGGAGAACGATGCATTATTCATGTGTGTATGTTATTTTAGAGAGATGGGCATAGTAATGTAACGTAATGTAAATAAAATCATGAGTACAAAAAAAAGTATGGAAATATTTATTCTGTAATTCGATTTTGTGCACATTGGCTCGCCAATTGCACTATTTTCATTTTAACTTGGAACAATTGCTCAATGCATACGTGTCCCCGTAGTCTACGTCCTTTATCCGTCATAGCGGAAGTAAAGCCAAACAATTACATATTTGCTTTTGGCATGGGCACTTCGGCGCTGTTAACAATAATCCTAGTCATAACATTACATATTTCGGTTAGAAATTTTTTCCAAAACAACAATGACAATACTACTACGGCCACGTGCATTACAATTAAAGAATTTTTCGAAATATATATGTATCATTGGAAGTGCATCATATTTCTTTTTATTCATTGTCACAATTACTCATGCGCATAAACAAGGATTTATACATTCATTTTTTGGTGTGTTACATTTTTTCACAAGTTGGACATATTCAGTCTGCGTACAAATATTGCGTCTTTGTTTATTGGATACGTATGGTGGAGAAAATGATGTAGATGAAGAAAATAAATCAGGGGCATTGTTTCGCTTTCAAATTTCTCGTTATTTATTAATATTATTAATAATTTTTGATCTAGCATTTGGTACTTTATGGATATACGTGAATATATATTCAAGTCAACGATATAAATATATTGGATTAGAAAGTGTATTAGAAGTTTTAGCTGTTTTAATACAAATTAATTATTGTTGCACGATTGTATTTGATTCGCCAGGACATTGTAACAAGGTAATAAAAAAAAATGCTTATGATGGTGGTGGTGGTGGTGGTAGTGGTAGAAGGAGGAAAAAACAAAGAAAGACAGATAACAATTTAGAATTATCTTGTCAAGAACACAAAAGTAATGACTATACTAATATTACAAAACATAATCAATATAAAAATTCAATTCAAATGAATGATGATATCGATGAAGAAGTGTCAAATAATAGTAGTAATAATTATAGTAGCGATGATGATAGTAGTAGCGATGATGACGAATATGATGATGAGGAGGAAGATATTTTTGTTCCAATCCATCCTAATTTAGATATAGATACTAAATATAAATGTAAGGAAATGTGTAAATTATTTATAACATCAATTTCACCATGTATAAGAGTCACAAGGAAAAAGTATTAAAAAAAAGGGGAAATTATTAGAGATAGAGAGGAGAGAGAGAGTATATGTGAGATATTTGTGATTAGAACACCATGAACACACGAAAAAAAAATCAAAATAAAGAAGTAGAACAAAAAAGAGATGATTAGCGCTCGTAAAAGTACGAAATGTACGAGAGGGGGAAAAGATTTTTATAAAGAAACGCACGTAATACATTTGAGTCTTGTTTTCATCTCAACTTTAATAAAAAATATAGGAATATATTTACATCATATATTAATGTATTCGTAATTTTTAAACTTTTGGGAATTTACCACTGCTACCACTTATAGACAATCCACCACCACCTTCATTACCCCATGCTTTGTTTCGACGATTTGCACTATTTCTTGCTGCAACTTTGCTCCTGCTATTTTTTCCACCGCCACGTCGTTTTGATGTTGAACGTTTGCTAGATGGTTTATACGAATCGCTTTTTAATTCTTTTCTAAACCTATCTTTTCTATCCTCATATTGACGTCTTATATCACTAAATTTTTGCATTGGTGGTGCTTCTTCTTTTTGACCACGTCTACGACCACCAGCTTTACTTAAAGTTGGATCACCTCTTGCACGTTCACCATGTCTTCTTGTTCTAGTATCTGAACTTTGTTTCTCCAACCAATTTCCAACGACTGGATCTCGATCATTATTACCATTACGTGAACGTCGATTCGACGTTGAACCACCACTTTGTGTTAAAAATGTTGATGAATTTCTATTTCTACTATTATTATTGCTGCTCCGACCTCTACCTGTACTACCTTTTCGTTTCGTTGGTCGTTTTTTACTGCCAATTGGCACTTCTTTTACACTAAATATATTTCTTGCAGGGACTTTTCCTTCTGATTCAGCACGTCGTTTCGTAAATTTAATACGTGTACGTCTTGTACCATGATCACCACTAGCACCAGCAACTGGTGAATGTGGACCAACATCGGACTCCAACTGTGTAATACGTTTTTCTAAATCTACCAACTTGTCTAAACTGTTGATTACCTTCGATAACGTACCATGCATACCACCCATCATACTTTCTTCCGATTCTGGGTTTATATTACCAGGTGCTAACATGCCACGTGGTGGTCCTTGTGGATCAATATTTGCTTGATCATATTGTCCAAGTGAATTTTGCAACGCTTTTCGTTTTTCACGATAAATGATAGTTCGTCTACGTACTTTTTCTTTTTGTTTTAAATTTGATTTAATACGTTGCAAACTTTTAATATGACGTTGTACTTCCTCTTCCAACCGTTCTTCCTCCTCGCGCTCTTGTTTTTCATATTTTAAAATAAAATCTTCATTTACCTCTAACGGCTTATTTTGTTCTTCTTCTATAATTTGTTGCATCCATTGTGCACGTTCACGTCTTGATTCAACAGCAGCTAATGGATTGTTGCTAGATTCTTTCAATTTTTTAGTACGTATCAAAGCAGCTTTTAACGCAGCTTCATTTGCTAATTTATGCCAATGTAATAATTTCATCTCTTGTTCTAACTCTTCTATTTGTGAAGCATTTCTACGTTTCGGCCCACCACCTGTTCCTGCACCTTTTGATGCGTTGGTTGGGTTTTCAAACGCATCAAATTCTTCCATCCAATCGACATTGTCCATGGTATTATTATAATTGTATAATTGTATGTACGTATATGTTACTATATATATATTTCTTCGTTGTATGTATAAATCTCTCTTTCTTTGTATATTTATTTTATGTTATCTATACTCCTCTATCCAATAATATATATAATATTTATTATTTCGGTGTGTCTGTAAGTTTCTAACGTTAACCGATATTACAAAACTTATCCAACTACTTTCCCCTTCTAATATAGTTAGTGTTAGGGTTATATGTTTGGTATAGTGGTATGTATATAGTAGCTACATTCACAATGCTATTCCCATATATTTAATTTAGAAGCATCACAATATTGAAATAGAACAAAACGACAGGAGTGATTGTTTTGGCAAAGGTAATGCTGATACAGTAACCAGAAGAATAGCAATGAATTAGCATTGTACACGTTTTGCTTTTTGCGAATTATTGTTGTGGAATTCGAAGCTTGGCCCTGTAAAAATAGCAGGTACATATCATAGAAACCACCATCACGTTTTCAATGGTTGGTGCTGGGTGGGCAAGATATAGCCATAATATATATATATTCGTACATCAACATAGAAAACAAAATTACATATAGTAGTAGAAAGATAGAAAACATATATATATATATATAAACAATATTATTTGAAATACAAAGAATATAACAAACAATATATCAATACAACAACATGCGTGTAGCAACTATCGTATTATTAATTGCAGCATTATGCTCAGCAAATGCTATGGTTAGAATTCCATTAAAAAAATCTAAATCATTACGTCAAATTTCATATGAACATGGTGATTACCACGTACCACAAGGTTTGAAAGGAGTTAGAGGTGACTTCCCAGTACCTTTACATAATTTCCAAGATGCGCAATACTACGGCCCAGTAAGTGTTGGAGGACAACAATTCCAAGTTATCTTCGACACTGGTTCCAGTAACTTATGGGTACCAGCAGAAAACTGCAGTTCATGCGGTAGCCACCCAAAATATGACCCAACTAAATCAAAAACATACAAAGCAGATGGACGTATTTTCGACATTATGTACGGAAGTGGTCCAGTATCTGGTATTGTTGCACAAGACGATGTAACCGTTGGAGGTTTCACCGTTAACGCACAAGATTTCGCTATGATCGATAATGCTAAAGGTCTTGGCCTTGCATATTCCATCGGTAAATTCGATGGTATCTTAGGTCTTGCATACCAAAGTATCAGTGTTGATAACTTGACAACCGTATTCCACAATGCTGTTGACCAAAAAGCAGTTTCTGCACCAGTATTCGGCTTTGCACTTTCCACTACAAGTGGTACTGATGGTGAATTGACATTCGGTGGTACCGACCCAAATCATTACACTGGAGATTTGACATATGTTGATTTGACTAGTGATACTTACTGGGAAACTAAACTTGATGGTCTTAAATTAGGAGGTACAAGTATGACCACCACAACTAAAGTTATCTTGGATTCCGGTACATCTATCTTGGCAGGTCCAACTGCTGATGTTAAAAAAATTGCTGCTGCAGCAGGTGCAAAACCATTCTTTTTAAACCCAAAAGAATACACCATTGATTGCAAAAAAGTAGCAAGTCTTCCAGAATTAACTGTCACCCTTGGCGGAAAAGACTTTACTCTTTCAGGTAAAGATTACACTATCAGTACCGGTCCATTATGCTTATTTGCATTTGCTGGAATTGATGTTCCAGCACCACACGGTCCATTATGGATCATGGGTGATGTTTTCATGAGAAAATACTATGTTGCATTTGATTACGGTCAAAGAAGATTAGGATTTGCTCCATTGAAATAAATATATTTATGTTGTTTGATGATTTAGATTAAGATATCAAAGTACGACAATTTGTTATTGGATATTCTGAGAGAAAGAGAGGGAGGGAAAAAAAATATTTAAAATCAAAATCATGGAAAAACCAAACAACACACAAATTAAAAAATTACATGTGTGAAAGAGAACGGGTGAAAAGAAGAGTGTGTGTGTATGTGGTGCTGTGATGTGAAGAGTATACTATTCGTTTTTATTTCAACCAAAAAATATATAGCATACACATAGCATACAAAAAGCTATTCTACAAATCATCTATAACAAACTTATGCCTTACCTGTGCTTGTTTCGGTGAGCTTGCAGCATTAGGCTTAAAACCTACATGTTCAACTTCGATGGTTGCTGCGACGTATTGTGAACTTTTCTCTTTATCCCGTGCTGCCATTTATGAAGCGTTTAACAATAATTTTTCCATTATCGATAAAATGATTGAAAAAGCTATAGATGCTACAATGGATAGCGATCTTAAAGATTCAAAATATAGGCGAGATTCCCATAAGGTTATGGCAGAATGGAGTAATTCGATTGGTAGATCTATTAGTGATTCATCCAATAGATCTTATGGTAAACGTCGTGGTAATTCAAAAGAGGATATGAAAAAAAGAGTAAACAGTACACCATACATGCGACAACGAAGGCAATCTTTGCAATATGACCCTGATCTTGACCAGGATGATAGTTTAAATGGAGATGAAACAACTGTTGACAATGAGCAAAAAAACGTTTTAGAGAACAATACTAGTGATGCAATTTCATTGACAAAAGCAGAATTTTTAGATTTAAAAACAGAAATATCTACTGGAATGAAAGAAATGTTTAAAATGATTGAAGAATTAAAGATCGAAGTGAAAGAATTAAAAAACATAAAAAAATAGAGAAGTGTGTGGGGTGTATCATATTTTTATTAAACGACGTACGAGTTCGTATGATTTTACGATTTATTGTACTCTTTAATCACGATGACAACCTCTCTCCTCTCTCTTTCTTTTTCCCCCTTTTACAATTTAGCATTACGATGTTCTTGTTTTTTTTTAAATACTAAAATAACTCGCGCTTCACAACTTCTTCGTGGTTTAGCAAATTTAATAGTACTATCATCCTCAAACGCACAGTGGCATGGTGCTAAATTTTCCTCGGAACTATCATAGGTTCGCAAAATTATATTTTCATTCATTTTCATGTCTGGGAAATAATACCATCGATGTTGTGGATTTTCTTTAGCCATGTAATATTCATTCACTGCTTTAATCTCATTAGAAAATTCACTATCTTTCATACTACTACCAACATTGTTTTCACCAAAGTTGCTTGGAAATAAATCTGAAGTTCCAATCGTACTTTTGTCACATAATGCTAATATCTTCCCTTGCAATGGATATCGATCTGTTCCTCTCCAAATATTTACAACCATGATCCTACTATCTTCTAGCTCTGGTTTTGATAGTCCATGTGGATGTAATTCCTTTGGATCTTTAAAGGCTTGTATGCCATTTTGTACAGCTAAGTCACCACCAGTCAAATAATTGATTAATAAGCTTTTATAGCCAGGGGTAAAATCATTATGTGCAACTGTTATTGATCCACCGGAAAACCCACCAGTGCCAAGTTTATCAATGTATCCACGACTGGCTTCAACAATTTCATCGGACGATACATCACGTGCAAAATGACCTGCAACAATAGCTTTATCACAACCCGTTAAATCTTCTAAAACATGTTCCAAATCATTATAATACTCTTTTACAACTTTACCATCATTATACCAATCTTTAACTTTTGGTAAATATTTAAATAAAAACCAGCCTGTAGTTGATAATGATTGATTATTTAAACGGCGTGTGTTATGAATCTGAACCCGGGTTGGTTTCATAGACGCTACTGCGCCATTTTCATTGACATCGAAATAGTTGATGATACCAGTTGTCATTTTGTATTCCTTTTCTTCTTTTTTTTTGGTATTTACTTTTTCTTCTTTTTCAATTACTCGTATACTTAAATTTATTATATAGTAATTATTGGGTTGTACACAGAATAATAAGAATTTGTCGTTCTTCAACACCATTTTTATAATAATATATATTCATCGAACAACAAAAACAACAAAAATTAACACAGATAGATAGATATAAATAAACGATATATAAACAAACTCTACAATATCACAATGATTAAATATGCAATTGTTACGGGATGTTCCAAATCATCTATTGGATTCTTGAGTTCTAAAATTCTTGCATCGAAACCATATGATTTCACTGTTATTTTAGGATGTAGAAATGAACAAAAAGGTAAAGAAGCAGAAGAGGAAATTAAAAAACAAGTACCTGGGTCTAATGTCATTTATAAAAATTTAGATTTAGCAAGTTTTGAATCTATACATAAATTTGTTGATGAGGTCAATGATTTGGAAAACTTTAAAACCGCTGGTTTATCATTATTAGTAAATAATGCTGGTGTTGGATGGGGTAGTAATACACCATATTTAAAAACAAAAAATGATCTTGAAGAAATTGTTGGAGTAAATCATTTTGGCCATTTTTTATTGACAAATTTATTATTACCAAATTTAAAGCAACCAGAATCAGCACGTGTGGTGATTGTAAGCTCCAGCCTACATGATTTAGAAGCTAGGAAAAAACAAAAGGATGATGATAATAACGGGCCAAAGATGTTGTTGCCGAATTTTCCTCAAAATATATTAGTAAAAGATGCTGCAAATTATGATGGAGCATTAGCATATCGAATATCCAAATTATGTAATGTTTGGTTTGGATATGAATTACAACGCCGATTAAATAATGAAAATAATAACAACAAGATTAAAGTTATATCATTAACACCTGGGTTTATTCCGACTACTGGTCTTACACGAAGATCTGGATTTTTTGGAATATTCTTTTTACATTATATAATTCCGTGGTTTGGTATTACTAGGACACCAGATGATGGTGCATTGAGCATTGTATTGGCTAGTGTGGACAATGATTTAAAAGGTGGTGAATATATACATTTAGCAAAAGGTAGTAGTAAAATTGAAGTAATTAAAAGCAGTGTTGAAAGTTATGATGAGAATAAAGCAAAAGAGTTATGGGACATGAGTGATCGAATTGTGAATGGTGATAAAAACATTAAATTGTAAAAATTGTATAAATATGCATCATATATTTGATATATAAAATATATATGCATGATGCTTTTAATAGACACACATAACATCAATATTGATAACAAAAAACTGCTGGGTGGTATTTAATATCTCTCTCACAACTACTTTGACATTTGACATTTCTTTCAAATCATCAGCATATATTTTGAAACTAAAAAACATGCTTCCAATGCAGCAAAACGAATACGAGATCGCCATTCCTCCTATTTTTAAGGTTTTAAACATTTACCATTTTAAATACAAACTGAACAAGTAATGAATATAGTATAGTATGAGTAATTAAAGAAGAATGCGGCTTCATTCTACCTACCTTAAAATGGCACGTTTACGTTACAATGATCGATATATGACAAATGACAAAACTATTATTACATTCGCATTCCATAGGCCAAAAAAAAAATCAAAAAGACAATTAAAACAAGAAGCAAAAAACAAAGAACATTTATCTTAAAGGCCAATGACTGAAAAACAAGAAGCATTGGTTGAACAGACATATGCTGATTATTTAGATTCAGATGTATTAGGTTATCGTGCAAAAAGAGATGCAGAGGAGGAACAGAAACGATTATTAGAAGAAAAACGACGGGAACAAAGAGAAAAATTAAAACGAATGTTAACAGGCCCAAGACGATATATAAAAAATAGTTATGCTGAATTTCAAGAATGGTGGAGACTATATAGAAAAGGTAAACGGAAAGTTACGAAAAAAAGATTAAATAGATTTACCGTTGAAGGAAAATTCGGAAGAACTGCATTTTGGATGTCATGTGCGCGTTCCGATAATTTTTCTGCTAATATGTTAATTGATAATGAAGCTGAGGTAGACCATGTTGATCCAAAAACTGGTATGACACCGATCATGTTATGTGCAGCTGCAAATAATTTAAATATGGTAGACCAGTTGATTGGTCGCTAAGGCAACGTTTGAAGGAAGATTGTAAAAACGATAAAGAATACACACTCACACTTTTTCCTTCTTTAATCAATTTTAATCTCTCACATCACACAATATCGTGAAATTTATTCACTTTAATAAATCTGCAATTTTACTACCATGCTCACCATTAATAATTAATACATTTACTGGATCATTTTGAAAATCACGAAGCCTATTTTTTGCATATGTATGATTAGCCAATAATAATTGCAATGTCTTATATGCATATGAACGGGTTGTTGATCTTGAAGATGCTACTAATTTTGCTAATTTTTCTACAATGTACAACGTACTCATGACACTATTATTTCCATTATCCCCTTCCATAGTTGCTAAATTATACAATGAAAGAGCTGATCTTTCTTGAACATCTTCGGATTCATCATCTAATAATTTATTCAACGATTCAGCTGCTAATTTACCAAAAACATCTACAACCAATTGACAAGAATTTTCCGGTGCACCTGGCCAGGTTTGAACTAATTCCATAACCATTCCATATCGTGTATCACGATTTTCACTTGCTTGATAAATAGCAGTCCTTGCATTTGCACGTACGGATGCATTTTCATCTTGTAATAATCTA
>JACLAC010020483.1_pt1 | contig 14179 bp, 16 predicted proteins | sample 8027881 | NCBI WGS metagenome assembly JACLAC01 (sample SAMN15725517, study PRJNA655200) | protist metagenome | isolation source: fluorescence activated cell sorting (FACS) single amplified genomes of... | place: Spain: Blaines Bay Microbial Observatory, Mediterranean Sea | collected 2016-01-19 | reverse complement strand
GATAATATTGATAAATCATTTTGCCCTAAACAAAGATTTGACGAACTAATTGATATTCCAAGAAAATATCATAATATACCTATTTTAGGTATATGTTATGGATGTCATATATTAGAATTATTTTACAATGGTGGTTTACCGACAAAACTTGAAAATAAAAATACTGGAAGACAAATTACAAAAATAAATAAATCACCAATTTTTGAAAATTTATACAATAAAATACTATATTTTGACTATAATAATTATTATTACAATAAATCTCCTGCATTAGGTTCAAAAATAATTGCTATGCAAAATGAAATGCCTGCTGCTTTTCAATATTCCCCTATACATTTTGGCATACAATTCCACATTATAAGGTCTGGTAAAGATGGTGAACAAATCTTAAAAAATTTTTTAAATATATGTAAAAAAAAATCAAATACTCAAGAAATAATAAAATTATTTACTATATTTTTAATATTCACCGGAAGTTATTATTACATAAGCAAACCTTTGTCTAGAAAACATTAATCCAATAAACAAACCCCTTGTAATAAATGATTTACATCATTACTAGTATTTACTACTTTATTTTTTTTAAGGCGTTTACCCCCAGTACTTAGTGTCGCCCATTGATTTTTTTTATATTCTTCTATATTTGCCGACATAATGGTAAATTTTTGTTTTCTATACCAAGTACATCTTTTTTGCCATTGTCTTTGAAATAAACCATGCACATCTACTATATCATAAACTAATGCATTAGATTGTTTTTTTCTTAAAATTCTTCCAACAGCTTGCCTTACGTCTGACTTTGGAGTGGCCATGATTAATGATGTTAAACTTTTAATATCTAATGCTTCCTCAGCCATTGCATATGTTGCAATAATGACCTTTTTTTCTTCGCTTATTTTCAAATCCTTTTGCTTCATACCACCCACATAATAACCAACACTTGCAAATTTACGATGTTTAATCGCATCATGTAAATATTTCAATAGATTCTTATTATGCGCTAAAATAATAAATTGTTGTTCAGGTTTTTCTTTCAATGAATCCTCCAATACTTTTAATATAAATTCACTTCTTCTGTTAAATTCGCATAATTTTTTAATCATTAGCGCATAATGAACTTGTCCTTTAAAATTATACTCTACTTTTGAAAAATCCGCATCATTTGTTTCATAAAATAATCCTTTAACTGTAACAATATCATTTGATTCACGCTCTTTTTTATAAACGACATCGCCTATAAACATTTTAAATACTTTGCTTAAATTATCTTTTCTTTTCATAGTTGCCGATAATCCTAACATGTATTTAGTTACAATTTGAAATAAAGCATTACTAAATACTTCAGCTGACAAATGATGACATTCATCGCAAATTGTTAAACCAAATCGTTGAAATATACTAGTTGGGTATTTTTTCATAGAAAGCGATTGTAACATTCCAATTACAATATCTTTTCCTTCAATATCAATAATTTCACCTTGGATTCTTCCCACTTTAGCTGTTGGTAGAAATTGCAATATACGTTCTTTCCATTGTTCCAATAAGAATTCTTTATGTACAATAACAAGTGTTTTCTTTTTTAATTCTGATATAATTTTTAATCCCATTACAGTTTTTCCGGCACCACAATGTATTTCAAGTAAACCGCAACCCTTTGTTTTAGCAACTTTTAAATATTTTTTAACAATAGGTTTCTGAAAATCTCGCAATTCTCCAGCAAATGGAACTTCTATATTTTCACCTTCGGAAATTCTTATTTCATCAGGTTCACCATATGTTTTATATCCGTAAAATCTTGGTACATAAAATTTTTTAGGAGATTCACGATATACCGGAAATGGCGTAGGTTGAGAAATGGAACTTTTAGGCGCAAATGCCTTAACTGTTAATTCTTTCCTTATTAATTCTTGTTCGGGAATACTTATATTATCTTTTTTAATACTATATCCTTTAGCTCCTAAATATGTGGCTATTTCTTCTTCCATTTATTAAATATATGTTTAATTATTTATATTCATTCAATAATTTCAATTTCTTAGAATAAAAAATATAACCTTATGATATATGACAGATTTGTTTAAAGTTATGAAAAAGGACTCTCATCATTATGTATTAGCTACTTTACTCATTATTTTTATTGTATCTGATGTGCGTATCCCAAGTGTTATTGGAGAGTTAGTAGATAATGTATTAGGTAAAATTGTAGTTGTTATGATTGCTTTATCATTATTCGGTGCACACCCTGTTGTTGGTGCAATTGCATTGGTTGCTGCCTATCAACTTATAACACGTTCCGAGGGTCACACAGCATTAGCATTATATGTTCCAAGTGAAAGAAAGAAAACTCGTGTTTTAGATGCAATGAATCAATTTCCAGTTACTATCGAAGAAGAAGTTATTGCAAAACAAATACCTTATGTATTCAAAAAACATGCTGCGGGAAATTCACCTTATAAAGGCGTGCAAGATAAATTACATGGTGCTGCAAAATTAAATTATTAATTAATAATATCATAATAAAATATTATTAATTTATTCAAGCACCGTCAGGTATTTCTATATTTGTATTACTAGCAGAAGGTGTGTCCCCTTCAAACTTTTTAAAAACCTTGGGAATTACAACTTTAATAACAAACCAACCTATAAAACAGAGTATAATAAATATTACAAAAATAAAAGCAGGGCTTTCATAAAATTTAGACCATATAGATTTACTATCACCTGAAGATGATTCTTTAGAATTACTTGATTCCATATTCCCTGTATCATAAAATTCTACACATTCTAATGCTTCTTCTCCTCCCCCTTCTCTGCTATCTTTATTATCTGAATTAGCACCTGATTTATTATATGTAACCATATTTTCTACTACTGTACTACCTATAAATCCCTCTTTTTTACTTTTTTTATTTTTACTAGCGGATGAAATACTTTTTTTAATTAATGATAAATCAGATGGTCTAATGGCAGAAGCATAATCAACATCAAAAATTATAATTGTTGCTTTCATATTACAAGGAGGATATGGCGAAGACCCAACATAATGATAAAAGGGTGCTCCGCTATTTTTAGAACCACCTCCAGGCATAGCATTATCTAAAGACCAATTATTTACATGAACATTTTGCGTTTCTCCTTTCGTTAAAGGAATAAATTTAGCCAATTGTGAAAAAAAATCAATTGACTGCCCTGTTGCTTTTTTTGCAATAATAGGCACTGATACTAATATATTTTTTCCATTAGCACCACTATGTTTTAAAATTAATTCGGCATCGGTGTGTTTATTATTAAATGTATGGAGGGAAGGTGAATATAATCTAGTAGATTGCAAAGTTATTTCTTGATTATTAAATGTGACTTTATTTTGTCCATCCGTTTTAATGTCTAAATATTCTCCCTTATTTGTTAAAATACAAGAACTATTGGGATTATATGAAAAATTAAAACTACAATTTTCTTTACAAGATTCTTCTTTTTTCGTATTTAATTTAGTAGCTTCATTATTTGGACAACTCATTTAATATAATATTATAATAAAAAAAATATAATTTTATGTATATAGATGACGTTTACTAAAAAACGATTATTAAGAGCAATAAATAATAAAAGTTCAACATTAAAAATAGGAGGAAAACGAATTTCTAAAAGAAGAACTAGTTTTAGAAAAAATATGAAAAAGTCACATTTTTCAAAACAAAGTTTAAAAAAAAGGAGAAAAAGAGTAGGAGGTAAAGGGAAAAAAAATAGAAAAAAAAGAAAAAACGATAAAACAAAACATAAAACAAAAAAGAAAACTAAAAGAAAACAAAACCAAACAAAAAAAAATAAAGGAAATGCAAAACCAACTGAAAAAAAAACACCCGCAGCACCAAAAGCAGCACCAAAAGCAGCACCAAAAGCAGCACCAAAAGCAGCACCCAAAGCAGCTAAAAAACAAGAAAAGAAAGAAGGTGAAACTAAAGTAAAAAAAACAGAAAAGAAAGCGGCAAAAAAAGAAAAAAAGAAAGAAGGTGAAACTAAAGTAAAAAAACAAGAAAAGAAAGAAGGTGAAACTAAAGTAAAAAAACAAGAAAAGAAAGAAGATGAAACTATATTAAAGGAAGATGTTGGAGGAGGCGAAATTAAATTAAATACTACTAAGCCAACAGTAGAAACTCCAGAACCAACAGAGTTGCCACCTCCTTTGCCATCAGCAGTAGAAACTCAGGAACCAACAGAGTTGCCACCTCCTTTGCCGCCTAGAAATATTGACACGTCAAATGTAGCAGCAACTTCGGAACAACCTGTTATAGAAGGCAGTGAAGAAGAAAAAGCGCCTGTTGTAGAAGGCAGTGAAGAAGAAAAAGTACCTGTTGTAGAAGGTAGTGAAGAAATAAAAACACCAGAAGAAGCTGTTACTGAAGACACTAAACAAGAAACTCTACCACTTAAAGAAGCAAAAACATTATCGGAAGAACCTGCGCCAGTAGCACCTGCGTTAGTAGAACCTGCGCCAGCACAATCTGCTGCCGAAGATGCAAAACAAGAAAAGCAACAAAAAGAAGCAGAACAAAAAGTTTCTAAAGCATTAGATGCTGGTCATTCAGAAACAGATAAATCTTTAGTAGAAGTAATGGATAATTTACAAAAAAATATTCAAGGCAGTATGGATAGTGCTTTCAAGAGTGCGAAGAAAAATTTAAAAAAAAAAATGGAAAAAATTAAAAAAAAGACAAGAAAAAATATAAACGCTAGCGGTGTTAGCAATAAAAATACTACGAGAAAAACTAATAGACACAAAGGAGATTTATTAATTAAAGTTCATTCTGGACCAGATGGTTTAAATATTGTAGAAACTGATTCTGGTGGATTACCAGCAGATGGCGCACAAAGTGTAATGTCTCAAACAATTCAAGGAAATTAATATAATTAAATATATAAATTATATTAATCGCTAAACGCACGAGGACGCAATACAGTATTATTTTTTTTATTGTAATCACCTTTGAAATCTATCATTGATAAAATAATACTATCAATCTTACATGTTAATTCTTTTTCATTCGGATATGTTTTTTTTAAATTATATAATCCTGTCATCAAACTATCTACAAAATTTTTAACATTTTTTGCTAAATCTTTATACCTAACATCTAAAATAAAAACTAATGAATTTAAAATTTTGTCTAAATACTTCATAAATTCTGTAAAATCTCCATCTAGGTGATTAAATGTTTGTTTTCTACCTTGATTTCCCCACCATCTTCTAGGTTGAACAAACCATTCATTTTTTTTATGTATGAAATACACGCCGTTATCACCTCTTGCCAATTTATCCCCATCTTCTAATTCACTTATAATAAGCATTTTTTTTTCGTAATTTAAAAATTCTTCTTCCAATTTTTTAAAATTTTCATCATTCAAACTAATCGATATTAACTGAGGACTATTTGATTTTGCAATAATAGAACTAAGAGCCATTTATATATACAAATATTTTAAAGATATGGAATGTATCGCGGCGAGGCGTTTTCATATATAGTTATTTTAAAAGCATCTTTATATCCCTCTACATAAACCGTGTCACCATTGTATAAATCATCACAACCATATTCACCTGTGCAACTGCGCCCATTACGACTTATGGGTAATTTAATTCCATGATTTTGGTCACTAATTGTATAATATTGCCATTTATTTCTATTAGTATGTAATGGTCTTCCCATTAAAGGTAACATTGTTTCTCTTCCATTTACTCTAGTTAAAAGACCCACTTGTCTGTAAGCATCATCAAAACCTCTAGTTTTAACATTAATTGGAACGCCACGTGGGTCAATCGTAGAAATTTGAGGTGACATAAATCTATCTAATTTTAATGGGGGAGAAAAAGGATTCATAAATACATTACGGTTAGCATCAGTTCCTGTCGCATTCCATCTTGGAAATCCTTGGTTAATAGGCGATACAAAGTCACGATTTATAACTATTGTAGAAGAATTTGGAGAGAAACGATAATAATAAAAGTAAAATCCAATTAACATAACTACACTTATTAAAAATGTAATTGTCACATTTTCAATACAAATTACTCCAGGTGGACATTTTTTTGGCATTATATAATAATTACTTATTTTTTTTGCTTCCAGTTAGTCCATTAAGTCCTCCTAATTTACCCATTAATCCTTGTAAATTGTCCATACCACCTAATTTATCTAACATATCGCCCGCTTGTTCCATTAAAGGAGCAAATCCTTTCAGTTGTTCCATTAATTCTTTTTGTTGATTCATCAATCCTTTTGTATCATTTGTTAAATTTTTCATTCCACCTTTACCCAACATTTTATTTAAATTATCGTATGCTTGTTCCATTGTAGCCGCATGGTCAATTCTACTTACACCATCATCTTCATCCTCATCTGCACCAGCTTTCGCGGGTTTTGATGAAGGTACATTTCTCTGCCCAAATCCTTCTTCCTCATCTTCCTCCTCTTCGTCATCTGCCCCCTTTTTCTTTTTTTCCTTTTTATTTTTTTTATCATCTTTCTTCCCTTTCATACCTTCAAGAATTTTATTATTAGCAAAAACAATATTTGTACCAATTAATGCAACACTTAAAATTACTATCATGTTTTTACTAAAGTAACTTGTTAAAGCGCCAATAGCGACAAAACAAGCTACAGATTCAAAATCTTCAATGGCTAAATATCCTAAAACGTTTGTAACAGCAATGAATAAAACTACATATAATACATATTTGTTTTGCAGTAAACTTTTCATTTTCATTATTATATATAAATTATATAAAATAATATAAAATATTTAAAAGATAACTAATTATTTTGCTACCTTTATTTATTTCTTAGCTTTATCGGCTCTCTTTTTTTTGCAATCTTCATCGCACTCGTCTGCTTCATTATGAATAGCTGCAGAACTATCTGCTAATTTTTTATCGCCTTTATTCATGGCTTCTTTCATCATCTGTACAGCACCATCGCGAACCTTTTCAGTACCGCCTTTCATACCTTCTCTAACACGACCACATCCAAAAAGGACATTAGAAACAAAAAGACCTACGAAAATATCAAGAGCACGGTTTTTAGTGAAATGGTTAGCAGCGTATGCGGCTAAACCAAAAGCAAGAACACACTCAATTGAACCTACAGAAACATATCCAAGAACATTAACAACCATTAAAAATAAAGAAAAATAATAAAAGTATTTGTGATTTAAAAGTGTATTTAATTTCATCATCTTATATATAATTCAAATATAAAAAATTGATTTTATGATTTATGGTTAAATAATCCTAAATATTTATGAATAATTCTCTCCATGAAAATTTTTCAAAATACAAATTAGCGGTTGGGGAATTATATCATCCGTATTTTCATGGAAATGATGATAGCTGGGATGATAATTTTAAAAATTTATTGTTTACTTCTTTTCTTTATTGTTTTCCAATAGAAGACGATGAAATGTTTAATAGTTCTATTTATCCTGATAACGAAACTGGTCCATGGGGTCTAACTAGAGAGCGACAATGGCCTGATATAGAGCACCCTTACATTCGAAATTATATTGAAATTGCTAGACCATTTAAAGTTGATATTGTTGAAGTTATAGAGTTGCATACAGGTCATACACTGTGTATTCCTAAAACATTTTGGCTGAAGATTTTTCAGCGAAAATTTAAAAAATATTATTTAAAACTGCAAGAACGAATTCGTCGTGCTAAAAATCCCAGAATGCTTATGAAAAGAAGTATTACTGGATGTATTCTTTAACGTCTACGTTTTGTACGTTTATGATGTTTACCTTTACGATGCTTGGTTGACTTGCGTTTTGATTTCTTGTGTGTTAAACTCTTAAGTTTACGAGTTTTCATTCTTAAAGAACGTCTGCTAATTGCCGCGCGAGTAAATTTATATCCACCCTTCTTACGTTTTTTATGTTTTTTACGTCTTCCTCCAGCCATCGGCCATGCAGCAGCATCATTGGCATGGAGTGGCCCGCCGGGAGCAGCTCCTGGAGCGGCTGGACCTGGAAGACCCAATGCTTGAGCTAATTGATTAACTGCTCCCAAAATACCACTTGTTTCCTCGTCCAAACGTAAACCTGCTAATTCTCCTTGCAATTGATCCATTGCTGCTGCTTGGTCTGCTGTTGGCCCTCCAGCAGCGTTAATTTGTTGAACTAAAGCAACAAGTGAAAGCGCTGCTCGGTGTTGTACTCCTGCAGCATTATTAAGAGTTCGTAATCTCCAATATACTTGTCTTAATCTATTTAATAATATTGTTCTAAATTCTCTAGCTTTTGTAGCAACATCTTCTGAATGTTGCATATAATCTTGCAATCTACTAACTTTATTTAAAGCAGTTTGGAAATCTCCTACACCAAGAGGAGCTAATCCTGCCGCGGCCATTGTTGCTGCAGGAATATCTGCTCCTCTATAATCTGCCGCAACGCCATCAGCTACAGGAACTGGCGCGTCTACAACTGCTGCTGGTGCTAGTGCTGGTGCTGCCATTGCCGCGTCTGGACCCAATGCTCCTAATCCTGCATTTACTGGAATTACATTTGCTGCCATTTATATATATATATTAAAAAGAAATTATTTCATTTCCTCTAATTTCCCTTTTACTGTTTTAATACCTAAATTATAACTTTCAATTAATCTTTTAAAATTTTTTTGATTTCTTGTTTTTCTAGGTAATTCATTGATTATATTTTGCGCACCAAGAATTAAATTATCTAACCACGTAATTAAAAATTCAATATCACCTTTTCTTTCACTTTTTTGTTTTTCAACTTCTATTATTAAAGATTGGATTTGCACATTAATAGTTGCTAATTGCACTTTTAATAATATTAATCCATTATCCGCCGTTTCTGGTATTCTACGTCTTCTTATTTCTTTTACTTCTCCTCCATCTTTAACTTCCATTATATATTAGTTACATTGTTTATATTTTCATCAGAAGTCGTTAATCTATCTAATTCTCCTTTTACTTTTTCCATTTCTCCTAAAATCTTATTTTGCTGGAAACGCGCCCGATTTGCCATTTCAGCAGATAAATTGGCTTCTTCCAGTATTTTATCTAAATAATTAATTAACATTTCCATTCGCTCACGCTCTCGTTCTTTTTCATTTAAAATATATTTATGATAACGTTTATAATCATTTTTGATACTGTCTAAAAATTCATTTTCATTTTGTACATTTTTTGCCTCTTTTAAATACGTAACAACTGAATCTTGTGTTTTATTTATTTCAGACTCTAAGAGTTCTATGATTTTATCTCTTTTTGCTAAATCCATTTAATATATTAATATATTAATAAAATATATTAAATTATTTAATTCTCCACGCACATGTAGTAATATTATGTACATTTTTAATTTTGTATTCTTACCATACGTAGTATATAATTATTTTTTTTGAAATATATTTAAATCTTTAGTGATATTATTCAGGATGTCGAAAATGCCAAAAGAACTTTTACTCTCCGAAAACCCCGATCGTTTCGTTATGTTTCCATTACAAGAGCAAGATATTTGGAAACTTTATAAAAAAATGATGGATAGCTTCTGGCGCGCAGAAGAAATCGATTTTTCCCGTGATTTAACTCATTGGAAAAGCTTAACTGATAAGGAACAATATTTTATAAAAATGATTCTCGCGTTTTTTGCAGCGAGCGATGGAATTGTCATAGAAAATCTTGGAATGCGATTTTTAAGTGATGTCCAACTTCCTGAAGCTCGGGCAGCATATGGCTTCCAATTAATGATGGAGAACATCCACTCGGAAACATATAGTTTACTTATTGATACATATATTAAAAATGATGCCGAAAAAAAGAAATTATTTCAAGCATTAGATAATTTTCCATGCATTAAAAAAAAAGCAGATTGGTCTATCAAATGGATTAATGATAATCGTTCCTCTTTTGCTACTAGATTAATAGCTTTTGCTTGCGTAGAGGGGATATTCTTTTCCGGTGCTTTCTGCTCTATATATTGGCTTAAAAAAAGAGGACTTATGCCTGGATTAACATTTTCCAATGAATTAATTGCAAAAGATGAAGGTATGCATACAGACCTAGCCGTTATGCTTTTTAAAAAATTAGAAAAAAAAACCCCAAGAAAAAAAGTTTATGCTATAATTAAAGAAGCCGTAGAATTAGAAAAAGAATTTATTATTTCAGCTTTACCTTGTAAACTTATTGGTATGAATAGTAAACTTATGAGTCAATATATTGAATTTGTTGCAGATAGATTAGTTCAACAATTAGGATTTAATAAAATTTTTAATGTAGAAAATCCTTTTGATTTTATGGAAATGATAAGTATGGAAGGAAAAACGAATTTCTTTGAAAAAAGAGTTTCCGATTATAGCTTAAGTAATGGACAAAAAGATAGTACAACATTTGATATGGATGATGTAGATTTTTAATTTGAATATTTAATCTGAATATTTTTTAATAATCACGCTAGGAATTAATGATGTTTTTTCTATCTTATTTAATGACTCCATTTTTCCATAACATTTATTAATTGTTACTTCGCTAATATTACTAACCTTTTCAACATTTCCTTTACTAATATTTAAATTGCAAGATTGACCTATAAAATAAATAATTCCAGCAGCCACAGATTGAGGAGTATTTTCTGGAATTAAATTCATTTTTTGAATTCTAAGTGCAACAAATTCACAAACTCTTGTCAATTCTTTATTCATATTTAATTTACTACAATATCTTTCAATAAAAGCAATTGGTTTTGTCGTGCAGAAATGTGTTTTATCATTCGTTGTCATATCCTTTTCAATACTATTCAATAAATGAACAGCATTTTTACAACCTCTCGTTGCATCTGTATTATCTAAATGAAATATAGTTGCTATTTCTCGAGCTGTTCTTGGATAGCCACTAATTCTACTGGCTATATAAATCGAAGCAGCTATAACACCACCTCTGTTACATCCCCTAAATGTTTTCATTTCTGATATTTTTTTATGATATCTAAGTGCATCATCTACCAATAATTTAGGAATTCCTGCATTACTTGATAGCGCTTTAATTTTTTGAAATTCTTCATAGGCAGTTTTTTCTTTATATGGCATAGATTGCCATTCCGTATATCTCCTTATTTTTCTCATCTCATAAGAAGACCTTGCCCCACATATAACTTTGCAACCATATGAAGATTTTTTTAATAATGGATTTATAGGCATACCACATCTTGTGGGGTCTGATGATTGTGAGTCATCTGCTCCATAATATCGCCATTCAGGAGTAACATCTAAAGTATCTTTATAAATAACACCACAAGAAGAATTTGTGCAAACTAAAAATCTATCTTCACCAAATGAAACACTACTATTACACAAATCACATTTTTCTCTAACTTTCAATACTTGTTCTGAATATAGACATTCAACTTTTTTAGAATCAATTTCATTATCAAAAGAATCCCACAAATCTTTCATTTCTTTTTTAGATTTTTTCACATGTTTTTTCTGAGTTTGCTTAGTATTCATTTTATATTAATTTAAATAATTAAAATTTACTTTTAATTCAATTTTATTATATATATTTAACATATATGGGAGCCAATCAAAGTAAACCGGCAGGAAAAGAATTAAAAGCAGCAAATATTTTAGACATATTAGCTACTAAATATATATTAACTCAAAATTTTCAAGATATGGAAAAATTAGGTCATCCTGAATACTGTAATAAATTAGTTATTTTAACGGCAGATATTATTAAGAAATTTCTCAAAGAAAGAGAAATTGAATACGCAGCTCAGAGAATAGAAGACGGTATTCCTGTTAATACAAAAAAGAAAAAATCTGTTATTTATTTATCTCAAAAAAAACTAAGAAAACAACAAAAAAAAGATAACCCTCAACATAAAAAACGTATATATAATTCAGATGGTTCTTATAGAGAAGTTACTCAAAGTGGCGTATACCCAGCACTGGATAGTAAAAAATCAGAAAAAACACTTTTAAGTGAATTAGATGTTAAAAATTCACAAGAAAAAGATAGTATGTGTAAAGGTATTGCAAAATTTTATATTAAAATTGGTCATATTTTTGCTGCTATATTAAAAGCTGTTAATCCTATATATAAATACGGAGAACATGAAATGAGTATTATGAATAAATCAAAAATACCAAAAGGTACAAAGGTAGTGTTAAGTGAAAAAAATCTTTGCAATAGAAGAATTAAAACTTTAAAAGTAAAAAGTACTGAAAGTGGCATATTAAATGTGTCAGTTAATAATTGTAAACTTAATAAAAGCACAACAACAAAAAAATTAAACGATAATATTCTTGATAACTTGGATTTAGATTATGGGGCTGAAATTACAAAAAATAAAACATTAGGATTAGAAATAGGTATTCCAGAGTTAGAAAAATTATATTTCGATGTTTATGATTTTGGGCGCGGGAAATTTACATCTAAGACAAAATCATCGGAAAAAGAATACCGAAAAGACCTTAAAACATTTTATGAAACATTCACCGGCAAAAAAGATTATAAAACATGGAATTCTTCAGGTAATAAAAAATTTAGCGATATTCCTTTGGCCGCATATCATGAAAAAAAAATATGCACAGATAGCGATTCAGCATGGAAACAAACATATGAAGGGAAAGAAGATAATCCTTTATTTAAAAAATTTGCAGATAATGTTAAAACTATGCTTCAAAATACAAATGAAAATCAAAAAAAATTACTTGGAATTTTAGATAAATTATTTGTTTGGGTAGATTCACCAGCTAAATTTAAAGCAGTTGATGATAAGCTTGAAAATAAGGTTGTTACTATTAATCCAAAATTAACAAATGAATCTTTACAAAAAATAGTTGTAGAAACAAGAAAATTAATTATTGCCATATATCTTGGATGTGAAAAAGATTATCAAATAGGTCTTAATTTATTTGAAGCTATTGTTGGAGAAAGAATATTAAAAAATTCTATTGCTAAAAAAGCACAGTTAGAAAAACAATTAGACAGTGTTGTTGTAGGTGAAGATAAAGATGGTTTAGGAAATATTGTTAAACAAAATATTGATACCGCGTTATCTAATCCTATGGAGAATGTCAAAATACCACAAGCAGCAGCGGCGGCAGGAGGAGGTAGAAGAAAAAGAAGGAGTAGAAAAAAACATAGATAATTTTATTTTCTTTTTTATAATATAATGCCATCTCGTACGCGTAAAATTGGAGGTCGTCGTCGTCATCGTGGAGGAAAAACCCACACTCGTTCTAGAGTTTTGTCGCTTAAACGCGCACGCAAAAGTTATCGCCGCAGAGTCAAAGCTTCACATTGCCGTGGAAAACGCGCCCGTACATGCGCAAAAAGCCATGGTTGCAAACATGCAAAGGGTAAGAAACGCTCTTTTTGTCGCAAGAAGAAAAACACTCGCCGCAGACGCCGTTAATTAATTTATATAAATAATATTAACTATATATATATAAATGTCAAAATCTCTGATGTCAACATCTGGAACAAATCCAGACGCACATGAATTTCAACCTTCGCAACAATTTCAGGCAGCACCGCAAGCAGTGATACCTACGCCTGATTTATCAACTGCTACAACTATGGGAAATGCTGCACTTTTGGGAGCATCAGCATCTTCAGGGAGTGGGGGAAATATATGGGGAGCATCAGCATCTTCAGCGGGGTGGAAAGATTTTTGCTCCAAATGTAATACCGATGCAACAGGTCATAATTTTTGTGGTATGTGTGGAAAACAACAGAGAAATATTCCGACTTCTGAGCCAGAGAGAGTTAGACATGCTGCTGCCCAAACCATCCAACGCCGTCGTCAGAGCGAAGGACTGCTCCGAAGCCAATACCTCAATCCCCATGGGCTGAAAGCGGAAGATATTATCCACCTCGCGCCACAGCAATCATTATCTGCCCCGATGAAAGAAAGTAAGGGAGCATCGGCGGCAGCATCATCGGCTGCACCCGCTGAAGAGTCAATATCAAAAGAAGAATTACAACAAATGTTGCAAAAATGTCCAAGTTGTGCTGCAACGCATCATGGCAGTGCCCGAGCCAGAAGCAGAAAAGAAATATTCAGGAGAAAATGTTTAGAATGTAAAAAAAAATTTAACATAACAAAAGACAAGTTTGAAAAACATAAATATGCTGTGACAAAATTAGGATTAAAGAAA
>JACLAC010005755.1_pt1 | contig 14180 bp, 12 predicted proteins | sample 8027881 | NCBI WGS metagenome assembly JACLAC01 (sample SAMN15725517, study PRJNA655200) | protist metagenome | isolation source: fluorescence activated cell sorting (FACS) single amplified genomes of... | place: Spain: Blaines Bay Microbial Observatory, Mediterranean Sea | collected 2016-01-19 | reverse complement strand
TAAGAGCGGCGTCCCAACGTTTTCGTTTCACCATTTTTACCAGGTCGGATTTCGGTCAGTGCAAGTTCCCCAACTCCATAATAATATGAGCCCTTATTACTAGCTATGGAGTATGGAAAAAGACTACCGATTTCTCAGTAGCCTTAAGCCATTTCAGCCTGATATATTTAGGAAGGGATAAGGTCTTAGCTGTCCTTTTCAAGAGTCGCTTTGTGACTTAAGCGAATTTTACCAGAATTATCGATTTCCAATACTTTTACCGCTATCTTCTGTCCATCTGAAACAACATCTTCGACCTTTTCAACCCTTCGATGTGCTAATTCAGATATATGCAGTAAACCTTCTTTGCCTGGAATAATTTCAACAAAGGCACCAAAAGGCATAATGCGTTTTACCGTTCCTTCGTAAAGTTCACCAACCTCAGGATCGCCGGTTAATGTTTCGATAATTTTCTTAGCTATCTCAACTGACTCAGCATGTGGTGCTGTTATAACAACGGTTCCATCATCACTTTCAACGGTGACATTAGCACCACTTTGCTTTTCGATTTCACGAATCATTTTACCGCCAGGACCAATTAGTGTACCAATCTTATCCGGTTCTATTTTTGTAAATTCAATGCGTGGCGCATAAGGCGATAATTCTTCACGCGAGGCACTAAGGCTTTTATTCATAATTTGTAAAATATGAAGGCGTCCTTCAAAGGCCCGTTCCAATGCATCTTCCATAATATCAAAACGAATTCCCTGGATCTTGATATCCATCTGAATAGCCGTAATACCATCTTCAGTGCCAGCTACCTTCAGATCCATATCTCCAAGAAAATCTTCTGCGCCTTGTATATCAGTCAATAATTCCCACTCCTCACCTTCCATTACCAAACCGACACCAGCGCCGCAAACAGCAGTACGAATAGGAATTCCGGCATCCATTAAAGCGAGTGAAGATCCACACACAGAAGCCATAGAAGAAGAAGAGTTAGATTCCGTGATCTCTGATACTAAACGAATCGTATAAGGGAAGGTCTCATCAGAAGGAATAACCGGTTCCAAAGCTCGTTCTGCTAAATGACCGTGACCAATTTCACGTCTACCCGGACCTGAAATGCGCCGTACTTCACCAACACTATAGGAGGGGAAATTATAATCTAAATAAAAGGACTTATAGGATTTTCCGCTTAAATCGTCCTTCATCCTTTCATCGTATTTATTTCCCAGACTAGCCACACACAGGGCTTGAGTTTGACCACGAGTAAATATTGACGATCCATGCACTCGGGGCAAAACAGCAGTCTCACAAGTAACCTGTCTGACTTCGGTCAAACTTCGCCCATCAATACGCTTTTTTTCTTCTAGGATCATGCGACGCATATCTTTCTTTACCAACCCTTCCAAGATATCGCCAATTTCTCCATTTCGCTCTGGAAACTTCTCTGCCAGGTCTTCCTTAACTGAAGTTGCTAAGGCATCTAACGCTTGGCCGCGTGCCTCCATATCACCTAACTGATTTGCTGCTGTTACCTTTTCAACAGCTATTGTTGCCACAGCAGCTTCAATTTCTAAGTCCTTTTCAACTTCATCCAATACTATTTTTTCTTGGCCAGCAAGCTTAACCAACTGATCCTGTAGGTCAATTAAAATTTTAATTTTTTCTTGGCCAAATTTTAACGCTTCCAATAAATCACTTTCGGATATTTCATGAGCCCCCCCTTCAACACTAACAATAGAATCTCCAGTGCCTGAAACGACGATGTCCATATCGCTTTCATCAAGTTGAGCAAAGGTTGGATTAACCACCATTTGCCCATCAATTCGTCCTACTCGCACAGCTCCCATTGCTCCAGCAAAGGGAATATCAGATATACACAAAGCAGCAGAAGCACCTAGTAACGCAATAGCATCAGCACTATTTTCCCCATCAAAGGAAAGTACACTAATAAATACTTGCACTTCGTAAGGGAAATTTTTAGGGAACATTGGTCGAATTGGATGATCGATCTGGCGGCAATTCAAAATTTCCGATTCACTTGGACGTCCTTCCCGCTTGAAAAAATTACCCGGTATTTTACCTCCAGCATAAGCTTTTTCACGGTAATCCACCGTTAAAGGCAGGAACCCCCTATCCTCTGGCGTATTTGATCGAACAGCAGTCGCTAGTATTACGGTTTCGCCATATTGAATCCACACCGCTCCATGTGCTTGCTTAGCAACCCTGCCGGTTTCTAAGGTCAGCGGCTTCCCACCCAATTCTCCTTCGATTCTATGAATCATTCTACACTCTCGTTTCTTGTAAACTATTCACTAAAGACATGGAGTCTTCAACGCCGTAGGTTAAGTTCGCTAATCAATTGGCCATAGGCTTCAGGATGGTGTTGCTGATAATATACTTGGAGACGCTTACGTTTCCCAATAAGTTTCAGCAATCCACGGCGAGTAGAAAAATCTTTACGATGATCTTTTAAATGTTCCGTTAAATTACGGATACGCTCGCTAAGAACAGCTATCTGAACAGCAGTATGGCCGCTATTATTTTCACTATTACCGTATTTTCCGACTATTTCTGTCGTTCGTTCGGTTGTGATAGACACGTTATTCCTCCTCAATAAATTGTACGTAATAATTAATTTTTTATTTTTTATCTAAAATATTTTTAGCCATAGAAATATCTATATTAATTTGTTCCTTTAACGCTTCAACAGTATTAAATTTTATTTCTTGCCGTAAATATGCCACCAATTCCAATTCAATTACCGTGCCATACAAATCACCTTCAAAATCAAAAATATGGGTTTCGCAAAGCATCGTTTTACCGCCGAAGGTTGGACGAATGCCAATATTAACCACTCCTTTATAGTACTTTTTAGGCCCTAAATTTATTAAACAGGCATAAACCCCTTGTTCGGGTGCATCAATCAGGGATGCTAAGGAAATATTCGCGGTGGGAAATCCTAATTCTCTACCACGTTTTGCTCCTTGTTGTACCTTACCAGATACCCGATAACCGAGGGACATAATAGGCTCTAAAACTCAATTTAACTAGCTAATTTTAGAACTTTTACGGGCTTTAAAAGACTCCCCTCAATCTCCCAGCGACCTATACCATATAGGCATTCGTCTTTATCAAACACCGCAGCAAAATCTTGCGGTGTTTGCCCCTTCTGAAACGAAGCGATTTTTATCTTTTGCCCATTACCAAAACGTTTAAGTTCAAATTCGTCTAAAACCAAATGGGGCAAATCGCTCAAACACTGCGCCGGGGGCACAAACAAATCCTGCAATTTCCCAACTGATACTTGAGTTGCAATTTCACCTAGAGTCCATGCTCTGTTTTCACCAAGTGGACCAACTTTAGTCCGGTGTAAAGCCTCAACATATGCGCCGCAACCCAATTTTTCTCCTAAATCCATGGCCAAAGAACGAATGTACGTTCCTTTAGAGCAAGCAATTCTCAAACGTACCATAGGCCAATGGTATTCAAGAACCTCTATAGTATTAATGGATATTTTTCGTGCTTTTAAGGGAACTGCTATATCCTGTCTAGCTAAGCGGTAACTAGGTACGCCATTTACTTTTATCGCTGAAAAAGCCGGTGGAACCTGATCATAGGTCCCGGTTAAGGTCTTTAAGGCAGATTTTAAACTTATTATATCGACTCTTTCTCTAAATTCGATAGCTTGAACCGTTCCATCTCGATCTCCAGTATTACTTTGGGCACCCAAACAAAAAGTGGCCAAATATTCTTTATCTGCGTCAGAAATCCATTCATTTAAACGCGTTAACCGTCCTAAACAAACCACTAAAACTCCCGTTGCCAGCGGGTCTAATGTACCACAATGCCCAATCCGACGCATTTTAAAAACCCGTCGCAATCTTGCCACGACATCATGAGAGGTTAAGCCCCCCTCTTTGTTTACAACAAGAATGCCTTCGAGCTCAGTTTGCATCCCGCCCGTGGACCTCACTTAAGAGAGTTTCAATGCGCGCAGCACGTTCGGCAGTATCGTCATATTCAAGCCGAATCTCAGGCATATAACGTAATGAGACACGTCGTGCTAATTGCCGCCGTATAAATCCTTCACTACTTTTCAAAACCCCAAATACTTCTTTTTGTTCTTCTGCTTCGCCCATAACATTAACAAATATTTTGGCAAAACTCAGATCTTTACTTAATTCAATATCTATAACCGTCACAAAACGGATACGCGGATCCTTTAATTGTCGGATAATATCTGTCGATTCACGCATTAGTAATTCACGCACACGATTAACACGATACGAACTAGCCATATTTTTCTAATACCGCTCCATTAAAGCGTGCGCACAGATTCAACAGTTTCCAAGACTTCGATCACATCATGTTCTTGAATCTGGTCATAGCTTGTTAAGCTAATACCGCATTCAAATCCTTCTAGGACTTCCCTTACATCATCTTTAAAACGACGTAACGAAGAGATTGACCCCTTATATACTTCTTCACCATTACGCATCAAACGTACGGAATTATTACGTGAAATTTTTCCTTCTTGCACAATACAACCCGCAATTAAGCCCATGCGTGAAGAAGAGAATATTTGCCGTACTTCAACTTTACCAATAACCTGTTCTTTTACATCTGGAGTCAATAAGCCAGAAAGTGCTGCTCGCATTTCGTCGACAACTTCGTAGATAACCGAGTACTGGTGAATATCAATGCCTTCCTTGCTCGCCATTTCACGCGCACTTCCATCAATCGGCACTCTAAATGCAACGATAACTGCCCTTGATGCAATTGCCAATAAAACATCAGATTCAGATATCGTCCCCACGCTGCTATGAATTATCGCAATCCGTACTTCTTCATGGGTGATACTACCCAATTCCTGATTTATTGCCTCAACGGATCCATCAACATCACCTTTTATAATAACATTTAATTCTTTTATTTGTCCTTGTTGAATCTGATATTGCAGATCCGTCAACGTCACCCCCCGTACTCGCCGATGATCCTGTTCCCGTTTGTAAAGCTGACGTTTTTGGCTGATCTCTTTAGCTTCTTTTTCAGACATACAACCAGAGAAACTATCGCCAGCTTGGGGAACGCCTCCCAAACCCAACACTTGTATTGGAGTAGATGGACCAACAGAATTGAGTCGTTGCATATTTTCATCTAGCAAAGCTCTGACCCTGCCATTATAAACACCTGTAACAAATGTATCACCTTGTCGCAACGTCCCCTCTTGTACTAGTACTGTTGCTACAGCCCCTCTACCCTTATCAAGTTTGGCCTCAATGATAGTACCTCGGGCCCGCTTCTCTTCTACTGCTGTTAATTCAAGCAGTTCTGCTTCTAAAAGAACTAATTCAAGCAGTTTGTCAATTCCTTGACCTGTTAATGCTGAGATCTCGCAAGAGGCAACGTTACCACCCCAATCCTCTAACAGAACACCTCTTTCCGCTAACTCTCTTTTTATTCGATCTACATCTGCGGTGGGCAAATCAATCTTATTTATGGCCACTACAATTGGTACTTGGGCAGCTTTAGCATGGTCGATTGCTTCTATTGTCTGAGGCATAACGCTATCATCTGCAGCAACTACAAGAATCACCAAATCTGTAACACGTGCTCCTCGAGCTCGCATAGCAGTAAAAGCAGCATGACCAGGTGTATCCAAAAAAGCAATTTTACGCTTATCAGGTAGACGGACAGTATAAGCACCTATATGCTGAGTAATTCCTCCGGATTCACCTGCAGCAACATTTGTTTTGCGCAAATGATCCAATAACGAAGTTTTACCGTGGTCAACATGGCCCATAACAGTAACTACAGGGGACCGGGGCAAGGCTTCTCCAGCCTCTTCATCATCAACCGGTTCTTCCATGATTCCGTCTTCCTCTTGTTCTTCAAGAGGTTTTACTTCAAAGCCGAACTCATCTGCCACCGTAATGATGGTATCCATTTCCAATCGCTGATTTATACTAACCACTACCCCTAATTCTATACATGCTGTAATAACCTCGGCTGGCCTTGCCTCCATTTGCTTTGCTAGGTCACCAACGGTTATAAATTCATGTACGCGTAGAATCTGCAGTTCTTCTACTTGTTCACCTTCTTCTTCAGGACGTTCTCGATCGTAACGGCGGCGCGTCCGCCCTTCATTTAGTTGGCTTAGGGTTTTTCTGACATTTTCCTGTACTGCTTGGGTATCAACCTGCCGCTTTTTCTTGTTACGCCCACCTCGCCACCGCCCTCCAGTTTCGGCTCCCTTATTTGCTTGAGACTCCTTGCGGGCTGAAGTGGGGGCACTGCGGTCTTCGGTTTTCGGTTCGCCACCTCCGGATCCTTCTTCCCGTTTCCCTCTACGCCTAGAACGTCCTTCTTCTTTTTCAGGCAATGGGGCAGTTCCGGTATTCGCACGAGCTTCCGGCCGTGCACCAACCGTTGGATTGCTGCCTCTTTTTGCGTTAGGACGTTCTCGACGTGTATTATTTTCCGCTGTTCCGCTAGGCGCAGCCGGCCTCTTAGAAGCTTCGGATCGGCTTGACGTGACAGGCTTGTCAGGTGCCGCTGAACGAGCAGCTCCACTAGTCTCGGCCGTTCCCGTTTTCCCTCTTCGATCTCTTTTTTCGCGTCCGCCCCTATTACGATCACGACTTTCAGATTTTGGTTTATCCTCTTCGTTTTCCTTAGCTGTATTCGCTTGGGGTTCTGAGCGTTGTCGAATTTCTTCTTTTTCTTTTTGCCGCTGAACCTCTATTCGAGAATTTTTCTTTTCATCTTCTATTTTTTTTGATATCGCATCAAGCATTGAGACATCGACTAAGCTCATATGGCTTTTTACATCAAATCCCATGCTCTTCAACATAGATATCAAAGCATCACTAGATAGCTTTTTTTCTTTTGCGACCTGATAAACACGACGTTTTTCTTTTTCCAAATTTTTCCTCCCTCTAATTGTTTCCTAAGGGATCTTTATTGTTAAGCAAATACGCATATTTTAAATATGCGTATTTGCTTAACAATAATAAATGTAGATGAATAAATTGGGGTCCCTAAGCACTATTATCGTTTGATTGAACTTCTTCAGAGTCTTCGCTGACTTTACTATCTTGAACTTCTTCAGAGTCTTCGCTGGCTTTACTATCTTGAACTTCTTCAGAGGAAGGAGTAGATTCATTATCTGCTGAATCCTCATCCGCTGTCGTCAATTTTATTGCGTCTTGAGCCTCAGTAGAATCTTCTTCTTTAGCAAGATCAGAAGCATTGTCCTGTAACAAATACTTAGCTGCCACATCTTTGAGTTCAATCGCGGCATCTCCCTCAAGACCTGGTACAGTGTGTAAAAGAGCGATACTAGCTTCTGCGATCGATTCTATATCATTAAATCCAGAAGTTGAAAGGCTGAGGGCAATAAGTTCACTAACACCTTGTAACTTTCGCAAAACCTGCTGATCAGCCTCAGTTTTTTCTCGACGCTCCTGATATTCATTTTCCGTAATAATATCTAATCCATAACCCGTCAACTGAAAAGCCAAGCGTGAATTTTGCCCAGATTTTCCAATAGCTAAAGACAATTGACTTTCATCAACAATTGCTGTTGCATGTTTACGGCGATGATCAACTATAACTCGTACTACTTCCGCTGGACTTAAGGCTCGTCCAATAAATGTTTCTGGGTGATCGATCCAGGGAACAATATCTATGCGCTCACCGCTCAATTCACGTACAATAGCTTGCACTCTAGCCCCTTTAACCCCGACACAGGCTCCAACCGGATCTACGCGGTCATCATTAGAAGAAACAGCTATCTTAGCACGTTCACCCGGATCACGGGCGACAGCATGGACTTTTACAATGCCGTCAGCAATTTCGGGCACCTCAATATGAAACAATCTCTTTAGTAATTCAGGATGTGTTCGCGAAAGCAAAATTTGTGGGCCGCGGCTTGATTTTAACACTTCAAAAATATAACCACGTACTGTATCTCCTTGACGATAGCGCTCGCGACGAATTTGTTCTTTTAAAGGAATAGCAGCTTCGGCTCGCCCAAAAGCAAGAATAATATCGCCATGAGAAATCTGTTGGACAGTACCTGATTCAATCTGGCCTATGCGCCCACTAAATTCTTCGTAGGTGCGCTCTCTTTCAGCCTCTCTTACGCGTTGGACCAGAATCTGCTTAGCTGTTTGAATGGCATTGCGACCAAAGTCCGCAAAATTAAGTTTGTCTAAGACGACAGCACCTAATTGCACTTTACTATCAATTAATTTTGCATCTTCAAGATCTATTTCAGTCGCTTCTTCTTCAACATCTTCAACTACAACTTTCCTCGCCCAAACAGCCATCTGCCCGGTATCAGCATTTAACTCAACTTCAAAATTATCCGAATTACCATAGCGCTTTTTTGCTGCTGATATTAACGCATCAGTCAAGGTTTCTACGACCAAATCTCGCGACACTTTCTTTTCACGAGCAATCTGAGTCAAAGCTTCAATTATATTTATATTATTATTCATATAAGCAAAAGGGTTAAAATTCTACTTCAATGGTCGCTTTGGCTATCTCGGTACGATTTATACACAGAAGCCCTGATTTATTCTGAATAACAATGCGCTCCGGGGTCACTTCTATTAAATGGCCGCATTGTGTTTGTCCTATTGAATTTACAATCCGCAACAGGCGGGAAGTGGCCCGATTAAAATCTACATCCGTTTTTAGGGGACGATCTAATCCCGGCGAAGTTACTTCTAATCGATATCTGCCCGGCAACGGATCAAAAACATCAAGAATATCACTTGCCTCTCGGCTAATAGCTTCGCATAAATCAAGCGATATTCCTGGATCTTTATGAACTAAAAGCCGAACAATGGGATTCTTATGAGAGCCTGAAAGCTCAATATCTACTAGAATAGCCATATGCTGATTAACCATTGGCTCTAGTATTTCAACTAACTTTTCACTTAAAGCATCGCGATCAGTCTGAGGAATCCCGTTTTCTCCTATTCCCAACTAAAAACCCCCAAAAAATATACTAATAAGAAAATAGCCCAATATAATAATTAGTGCAAGACAAAAGCGTGCAATTTCTTGACTACAAATGACTTGAGTTTAGTTTTATGGAGATAACAAATCCAATATATCTCGAATTTCATGCTTTGCTGAGTTTAACCATTCGATAGGTTTTTGGGTCTTATGATCAGCAATTGGCATTTTTTTGACATTGATGACTGCAGCTAATGGTTTCGTTGCATCTTCTATTAACATTTGTGCTTCAGCTTCTTTTTCCCCCTTAATAAAGCTGGTGAATTCTGCTTCTGCTTGCTTTAATAGAGCAGGTTTTTCCTTTAACTTTTTTACAACGCCTTGGGTGGTAAAACGTTCGCCATAAATTAACCGCTTAAGCAATAAGACAATGCCGATATCTTTATTTCGGTATGCACGATTTTTTCCTCCCAAACGCTTAGGCCGCAAGCACGCAAATTCTTTTTCCCAAGCCCTCAATGTATAGGGCTTTAAATGCGTAAGTTCGGCTACTTCGCTAATTGTATAGTAAATTTTTTTGCCTAATGTCTTCTCCAACACCAAACCTCCTAAATGAAGAAAAAAGGCACGATTCAATGGTGCAAACGTGCGTCAGTCGCTTTTTCTTATTGACAGCAGAACGGGTGTCCCAAAAAAATCAAACTCTTCTCTTAATCTTTTTTCCAAGAATCGTTTGTAGGCTTGAGGAATCAGTCGTGGATGGTTTACAAAGAAGGCAAAAAAAGGCGGATTCTTGCCCAGTTGAGTCGCATAATATATACGTATCTCTCTTCCTGCCTGTGGCGCTGGATTTTTTCTCTGTATATCCTCCACAAATTTATTTAATCGAGAGGTGCTAATCCGTTGACATCTATTTTCCTGTACTCCAATAGCAATATCCAAACACCGTAAGACTCTTTTTCCACTCAAGCCGGCAGTAAATATCATTGGATAATTTTCCCAAAATGGAAACCGATCATATAAATCATTACGGTAATCTTCAGTGCTCTTTCCTATTTGTTCCTGTAAATCCCATTTATTCACAGCGATTACCATACCGCATCCAGCCTTTATGATTTGATCAGCAATGCGAGCGTCCTGAACTGCTAATCCTTCCATTGCATCTAAAACCAATATGACCACATCGGCTTTAGCAATGCTAGAGCTAGCTCGTAGTCCACTATAAAACTCAACCTGGTTATCAACTCGCCGCCGCCGTCTTAAGCCTGCAGTATCCATTAATTCAACGTAATGACCAGTTTTCCAATGTAGTTTAATATTTGTGGTATCCCGCGTTGTCCCAGGCAAGTGATCTACAATTGAAACATGGTGTCCCGCCAACCTGTTTATCATCGTAGATTTCCCAACATTTGGGCGTCCCACCAAAGCTACTTTGATAGCATCCTCTTGGCTGCCGGAACTAATTTCTTTTTCATCTCCCAATAACAATAAGATTTCACTAAGCAGGTCTCCCGTTCTTTTTCCGGTAACAGCAGAAACTTGAAAAGGATCTCCAAACCCAAGTGCATAAAATTCTTCCAACCCATGAACTAAATGAGGTTGATCCATTTTATTAACAGCTAATAAACAAGGACACTTAGCGCGATGAACAGATAAGGCCACCTCTCGATCTAAGTCGGTAATGCCATTTTGCCCATCTACCAATAAAATCACTGCATCCGCTTCAGCAATAGCAACTTCCGCTTGCAATCGTATTGCTGCATCTATCCCCGCTTTTGCAAATGCTAAATATCCACCCGTATCAACCAACGATAGACGGCGTCCATCCCATTCCACCTGACCATAGATACGATCCCTTGTTACCCCTGGTTCATCATCTGTAATGGCAACTCGACCGCCTGTCAAACGATTGAATAATGTAGATTTACCAACATTAGGACGGCCAATAATGGCAACAATCGGCCGTTCGGCACCATAGGTTTTTATACCACTTAAGCCTCGTTTTTGTTGAGTTTCAATCGCGTCCGACATGATATCCCAATTCAGAAAGTTGGCGCCCTTGTCCCTGTATTGAAAAATCTTGTTCACCCAGTACTCGCTGCAAGCTGCTTATTATATCGTAATCTCCTACAGATATGGGCATCTTAATACGTTGGGCTAAATCTTCGATACTAAAGTCATCCAATGTAATTCCTTCTCCATTTATACAATTCGGAGGCAAAATAACATGATCCCAATTCCCCCCCTCAAGGCGCCGACAGATATCCTCTCCTGTCAATAAACCAGAAACCGTAATACCTGATCCAAAAAAATCATTCGTCACCTCCAAAACTTCAATACATAACCCAGATATATGATTTAATTGAGCTGCAATTTTTGCTATAATGGGTTGGGCTAAAGTACCTGTAAGCAAGGCTATCTTCATAGCGTGCTCAAGGTCAATAGACCAAACAGATTGGTACGCTTCAAAAGTATCAAGAAAATGTCGAACCATACCAATGCCATTCTCTATTTGTGGAAAGGCATCATAATAATCTCTTGAAGGCGGTAAACGCCCAACTCGTAGAAAAAACTCATCCGCTAAATAGACTATGCGTTCACCAAAGCGGCGTTTAAATACATCTCCCCAGGCTTCTGCATCCTGCACATAGGCATGTGCCAGCTCAGTAGTAACCGGATTCAGTTGAGGCAAACGTTCACGGAACTTAGTTAGGCCAACGGGTACTAATGCAATAGATCTCAACGCTGGGTAAAAGGCACTTAACTCCTGTACGGTACGATTTAAATGTTCACCGTCGTTCCATCCAGGGCATATAACTACCTGCGCATGCATTTCAATTTTATTTTCAGCCAAAAGCTTCATACGCTCAAGAATATTGGCTGTCGGTTTATGTCTACCAAGCATAGTTTCGCGCAAATCAGGATCGGTAGCATGAACTGATATATATTGCGGCGATAAACCATGTTCAATAATCCGCTCAAGATCTTTTGTTTTCACATTGGTCAGTGTAACATAAGAACCATGTAAGAACGATAGGCGAAAATCATCGTCTTCAAAATATAAACTACGCCGCATCCCTTTTGGCATCTGGTGAATAAAGCAAAATACACATTTGTTATTGCAACGCCTAAGCTTCATATCTTCAAATTCAATACCCAGCGTTTCATCAACCTGCCGTTCAACCTCGACTTCGTAGACTTCTTGTTCTCGTTCCACTTCAAAGGCCAAAGAAAGTTCGGATGTACTGACTTGATAATCAATTAGATCAGCAATAGGTTCCCCATTAATAGCAAGGATTTTATCCCCTTTTAAAAAGCCAACCCGCTGCCCAAGGCTTCCTTCTTCTATAGCATGAACAACTAGCATTTACTCAAACTCTTCCAAGCTTTTACTTAACGAAAGCTTTAGTGTATTAGATGTTACTCGGTCAATCTTTATATCTAATGATGCCATACCTTTGGCGCTTAATTGGCGCGCAATTTGAAAAGCGGCGCAATTTGCATGAACATCATAGGCTGCAAATTCACTTTCATACCGTCGTACTTGTAATCCTTGAATACCTCTTATTTGTTTAGGGAAATCTTTCTCAAAACGTTGTATTAGCGCTGGAACTGCCTGAATTTCTAATTGTAAAATACGACTAACGTATACTTTTTTTCGCCAATTATCTGTAATACTTCTAACCAATGGCTCTGCCAAAGCGTCCATACTTTTATAAAAGGCTTGATGGACCCCATCTTTTTGGCTTAAAGCCGTAGTTTTTTCTTTATCTGACAATTGGGCTATATGTTCTCCACTATCAATCCACCAAGCTTCAATGCGTGTTTCTAAATTAATTTGCTGAATACCAATATCTTCTAAAGTAGCATCTCCAAAAGGGATTAAAATAGGATCGGCTGCATTAATTTGAATATGAGCCACAACAGCTATATCTGCTTTCTCTGCAACATCGGGTGTCTGTTTAAAAGGACTTGATAGACTCCGGCTGATTTGTAGTTGATCATTAGCACCGTGCAATATGCTCACTAAGCGATCAACGACAAACTCTTCCGTCATATAGTCGGTTTGTCCTTCACTAGTTGCAAACGTTCCTAGGCAAATTAAACGTGGACTACCTAATTCAATATTTATTACTTCTAAGGCATCTAAATGCTTATGTAAATTGCCTAAGTCAACAATGGCTTCAAGTTCGACTCGATAGCCCATCGTACTATCAATCCCATGGCTTGCAATATGATAAGAGCGCACATAGCCCTTAGTATGGGTCAAGACCTGATCCTCAATTAAGCTGAAATTCTGCGCTAATGAACGTGCCGACACCAACGTTCCGGTCGCCTCCTCTACAGCCTCACGCAACGCAGCACGCTTAGCCTGCTCAAAAGCCAAAGCAATATCTCCATCAAAAACTGCTGCATATCCACTAGTTTGAACCTGAGTCGTCACATCGGCTTGAGAGGGAGCATTTAATACTATACAAAATACGTACCCAATGAAAAGCCCCTTCCCCAAATCACTTTTTAAAACCACGATTTAAAAATCCATCCGCACAGCATTCTGCAGTTGGCGAATAATCAACAAGGCTTCGATACCACTAACCGTTGCCTCTGGATAGAACAATCCCGTTAAAGCATCCGCTTTCATAATGCCTCGTTCAACATTAAGCGCAATAGCATTATATGCAAAGTAATCACCCCGTAGATCCGGAAAGCGCGCCTCTTCTCCAATATATTTTGTGGTAAGGGTCTTATCTCCTGTTATCAATTCCAAAATGCTTTGATTGACTAAGGCATAATTTGCACGGCTAATAGGTTTTTGCGGCTGAAATGTTTGGTCTGGGAACATTTCTAATCCAGCAATGCCTAATTCAAGAATCTCTTCAATCCACCCTTTAGCCCAATTAAACTGAATATCGAGTACATGATTCTGTACATGAGAAGAATCATGCGTGGGCGCCTGAAATTTCGTTTTATTGGGGGTTAGTCGCCGTTGTTTGACTAATTCTGCAAGATTCAATTCTTCCAATAACAGAACGGCTAGTTCAGCTCGAGTAATTCTTGGTTGAAGTGCAATCTTCTTACCCAGGATGGAACCTGGAGTAGCTCTTTCAATTTCTTGGATTCGTTTAATTTGCTCTTGGGCCCTTCCGATCCAGGGGCCTATTTTTAACTCAAGTATTTGAGTATAGGCATTTCTGGCTTGCGCCAATTCGCCCGCTTGTAGA
>JACLAC010014761.1_pt1 | contig 14181 bp, 20 predicted proteins | sample 8027881 | NCBI WGS metagenome assembly JACLAC01 (sample SAMN15725517, study PRJNA655200) | protist metagenome | isolation source: fluorescence activated cell sorting (FACS) single amplified genomes of... | place: Spain: Blaines Bay Microbial Observatory, Mediterranean Sea | collected 2016-01-19 | reverse complement strand
AATATTAAATTTTGATGGTAATGGTTTAACTATTGCTTCTGGTAAGGGACTGACAGTCGATACAAATACACTTCACGTTGACGCTACAAATAATCGGGTTGGTATTGGAAAGACAAACCCTGCAGTAGCTCTTGACGTAGCTGGTGAAATATCTTTACCTTTCAATAACACATTTCGATGGACGCAAGCCGATGGAACAGTTTCAGTTGATATGTATGCCAATTCTGGTGATTCATTAATTATTAGAAATGATTCTGGAACTACATCAGCCCTCCTAACAAAGACAGGTGATTTAACTCTTACTGGTGGTTTAACAGTCGATACAAATACACTTCACGTTGACGCTACGAATAATCGGGTTGGTATTGGGACTGCTTCACCTACCAAGCAAGTTGAAATTAGAGCTACAGGCCCACAAATTAGTTTAGTATCAGATGCTAATGGTATATCTGAACTTCAATTTGGAGATGCAGCAGACACAGTAAGAGGAAATATTTTATATAGGTCTGGTAGCGCTGGTGAGGCTCTTTGCTTTAACACATATAACAATACTGAGGCAATGCGGCTCGACCAATATGAACGCTTGTTGGTAGGTTTAACTAGTTCTTATGACGTTTATTCAAGTAGTAAAGTTCATATAGCTTCAACTACTGGTGAGGCAGCATTATCAATTAGTAGATGGTCAAATAATAGTTCTTCACCTTATCTAAATATTGGAAAAAGTCGTGGTGCAATTGGAACTCCAACCATAGTTCAAGACGATGATCGTCTAGGTCAAATTAATTTTGTTGGTGCTGATGGAACAGATTTAGCAACTCCAGCCGCTTCAATTGCTGGTTTTGTAGACGGAACTCCAGGTTCTAACGATATGCCTGGACGTTTGGTATTCAGTACAACAGCAGATAATGCAGCGACAGAAACCGAACGGATGCGGATTGATAGTTCGGGAAAGGTTGGTATTGGTGATACGGCTCCAGATGCTTTGTTATCGATAAAAGGTGATTCAAATGAAGCTAGTAATCCTTCTATTCGGTTAAAGGACGGAACAGACGCTAGAGAGGCTTGGATAACTAATAATTCAGGTGACTTAATGCTAGCAAATGGTGGTAACGACAATGTTTATCACTCTCGAATCAGGTTGATGGATGGTAAGCAAATCAATTTTGATATTGATGGTTCTAACGCTTTGAACATAGATAGTTCACGAAACGCCACGTTTGCTGGACAAGTGAAAGTCTCTGCTTCTAACGCTACAACCGTTGCTTTATCTTGTGGTGATTCAGGCACTGGATTTTATAATTCAGGTACAAATGCTATTGGATATTCTGTAAATGGCACTCAGAAATGGAATATTGATAGTTCGGGTAATTTAGTTGTTAGTGGTGGAACGGTATCAGACAGCAAAGGCGACCTGCGTTCTATACCTAGAAATAATCTAACAAGTACCTATACATTAGTTGCTGCTGATGCTGGTAAATTTTTAAGAACAACAGCAGGTGTAACTGTTCCAGCAGGAGTTCTAAACTTTGGTGATGCTGTTACTATTTGGAACAATAGCGGTTCAGATATAACCATTACTCAAGCTAGTTCAGTAACAATTTACAATGCAGCAGATGGGAGCACTGGAAATAGAACACTTGCTGCAAGAGGTCTTGCCACGTTGCTTGTAACTGGTACAGGCAATGAAATGGTTATCTCAGGTGCAGGGTTGTCATAATGCGCCATTACATCTACTTTATACACAGAGAGGTTAATTAAATGCCTATACAACAAATGCTACTTGGTTCAGGCGGCAAAGTAGAAGAAGTGTTTTGGCTGAAAGGTCTTGCACAAAGAAGACCTAGAACTCAAAACACATACAGGTTGAGTGACGGTAGCGGCTTTACCTCCATTTTTGCTGATGGTAATTCAAATGTTTATCTTGCAGAGCAAAGATCTCATTATCAAGGTGGACACAAAAACAAGTCACATGTGTGGAAATTAGATAGAGAAGGTGTTACTGAATGGGCTAGATATCAAGATGCTTATGGACTAAGTCCACAGAATTTAGTAGTTACTAAGGATTATGTAGTAAGTGGATTAGAAGGTTACAGTAGTCAGTTTTTTTGGAGAGTAAAAAAATCCGACGGTGCAAACCCCGCAAATAACACAACCAGCGGTAATTATGATTTAGGTTTTTTCTATTACACAAATAGTACGGCAGGTAGTAATAGTGATAATCCAGTTCACGGTTTTAGTAGTCCTCTTAGAAATGATGGTATTGATCAAGCAAAGCCAACATCTAATAAACTATTTTACGGTCTACGAGGTAATCAGAATTCTAGTTCTCAACCTAGAGATCATGGATTTATGATGCTAGGAGCCGACAATAGTAGCAACCCCCAAACAGCTCTAAAATTTAAAGGTAAAGTTGTTCAACCCAATGATATTTGTTTCGACTCTAGTGGTAATCGTTATGTCCTTTTTGGTGGAAGCAGAAGAACATCTGGGAATTTTCAGAATTACTCATGTATGTTGGCGAAATTTAATAGTTCTGGTGTTAAACAATGGCATGTAGTAATAGGAACTAATACTAATGCCTATACTCAGACAGAAGTTAACAATAAAGGCAGAAATATGGTTTTTGCTAATGGTTCTCTTTATCTTCTTCTAAGAATAAGACAAGCTAATCAAAATAGTTCGGATTACAAAAGACCTGGTATATATAAAGTAAATCCTTCAAACGGAGCATTACAAGCGGAGAAATTTTTATATCAAAATAGTTTATCTGATGGCACTTTCGGTACTTTTCCTAGTTCGACTTATGGCGAAAATAAATCTTGGACTACACTCAACATTGGAGCAGATAAAGATGGAGCTATTTATGTAAGCACTATTTGTAGTGGCGGTGAATTGGATATAGAAGTTCTAGGTGCATCGGACGATCCTGATTATATGCGTGGTCCTTGTATTACAAAATTAAGTAGTGATTTATCTACAATTGTATGGTCAAGACTTTTTGTTTGGCAGTTTTGGTATAACTCTGGTAATGGTGTCAGATTGTTTCAGTACTATGCCGACGCTGACATGTATGTTAATGATGAATGTATTTATTTTTTAACTTGGGAGAATGACAGTCAACTAGAAAACGCTTCTCAAAGTTCTGGATCTTATCTTTATTATACTCAATCAGCCATAATGAAATTACCTTTAAACGGTAACTTTAAAAATTATGGTAGTTGGTCTTCAAATAATAATTATAAAGGTCATATCCTTACAATGGGTTATAACGGAAGTAGTACAAAAGGAACTGCATTAGCAATAATTAATAATGCAAATAGCAGTGTTGATAGTGATGCACAACTAGGAATAAATTTAAGTAAAAATGGAATAAAAATTGCTACTATTCCACATGGTTCAGGTGATAATGGACCAACTTGGCAAGTTAATTTGGGTACAAGTAGTGCTGGAGCGTTTGTCTATACAGAGTCAGAAAGTTCTTGGAACTCCTCATATTCGTTAAATACTGCAAGGTCAAGCGGTTCTGCTAACAGTCAAAATTATAATCCTGCAAATTATGATTTAAAATCAAGTAGTTGGTATAGTGAGGGGTATGCTCAAACCTCTGTTACAACTATAACGCCTTAAAAATTTAGACCTCATACAATTAGACAGAATCTATTGGTCTCAAAATGCAAAAGATAATCAATGTACTTTCTATTGCGTCTTTCGTTATATCTGGTTCCATTGCTGGTGCTGGTATTTACGTATATGCAAATAAGGATGCACTCATAGAAAGTGCTAAGGAAAAGATTATGAAGCAAGTAGGAGAAGCAGCAACTGGTGCTGTTTTAAAAAATTTACCGACCCCATCTTTGCCTAGCTCTACAGGTTTAGCGATACCTCCTCTCTAATGGAGCAAATTCCTGATATAAATATCGGGAGTAATCTAAATATTAGAGATTTACAAGTTTCTCGTATACCTGAGTTTTACTTTCCTCTAACCTACTCAACTCCTCAAGCCCCTCCAGTAAGTCTTAATTTAGGTACTCCAATTATCGAGTTACCTGGTTGTGTTGAATTTAATCGTGCAAATAAAGAATCTCAAAGTTTAGTAGACGATGACCCAAAAGGAAATGTAGTCTTGTGCGACGGCTCTATGCCAAGCTTCAATCCGATTGATTTTGAACCTGAACAAATAATATTGACTAAACCAGCAGGAGTACCTGTTATACCTAACACTGAGAATGGCACTGATACAGATACTGAAGCACCTATAGCTCCTACTGGAGATATACCTACTAATACATCAAATATTATTTGCCCTCCACGAGAAGCCCCTGTTGTAGGAACAAAAGTTGAAGGAGGTAAGAAAAGAATCAGTGGTTATGAGATTCAGAACAATAGATGTGTAACTCTTTACGAAGAAGTTCCTATTATTAACCAAGTTGTAGCAGGGTTACCAAGCACAGGTGCTGTAACAACTACTGCATCTATTGCTGTTGTTGCGACTTCATCCGCCCTACTTGCCAAGCCCCTAGCGGACCTTCTTCTGAAGGTGATAAAGCCGACGATAAAGACTTTAATGAAGAAGCTTCAGAAGTTGAGAGGGAAGCCTCCGAAGGCTGAATCTCGGATGGAGAGGATTTTTGCTCAGAGAGATCGGAATCGGGCGATACGGACTTTACGGACTGCTCTGAAGAAATAGTATGTTTATGTTGCTGAATAACATTTACATTCTGCACAATAATATCTGCACAAATAGAAGCGTAAGGAGACTTGGGATGGAAGGTTACACCTAATTTTGTTTGCTCACCACAGTGCTTGAGCCTTGCCATTTCAAAATCTAAACGCTTATTAGCTAAGATCTGTTGATTTAAATCTGTTTGTGTTGTAGCTGCTTTTATACATCCTCTCTGTAAACGTCTATCAAGAGGTATAGATAAAGTAGCAGATAAACCTAAACTGACATTACTATTTTGTTTTTGACCTGTTCTTGTAGGCATGTAGTAAAGAACATCTCCAGGGTTTGCTAAGTTACCATCTTCGTTTGTAGACGTGTCATACACGGGATCATCATAATATTCCTCATAGGGTGTCTTAAAAGAATGCAAGCCAGTTAAGAAAGGCGTAAAGTTAAGAGTAGGTCCTTGACATGATACGCCTCCACCATAAGTATTAGTTATGTATGGACCCTGAAGAACTTGAATTGCCTGATTGGTTACACTACCAGATGAGTTAGCAACTGGATTAGCAGTGGCTGATACACCACCTACTGTCTCTGCTTTTGAGGTATATAAAAAATTATTAGCACCTAATAAGAGTATTAATAGGTATTTTATTGACTGAAAGTTGAAACTGTGTCTGTCACACTTGTCATTTCTGTTGTGCGATTTATTATTGTTTGATTTACCAAGCCTGGTTGAGATAGTGTTGTAGTGAATTGCCATGATTGGTCTGCATTGTTCACAGAGAAGTTAGGAACGTTATTTGCATCTAACCCACTCCAAGTTGAAGTCACTCCATCAAGTGTGTTACTCACTGATGTTGACGGCGGTAATAGCGTAGCACCATCAGCCTTTATATTTGTCCCTGTAACTGTATATTCCCAACCAGTTTTATAGTCTATAGAATTTATTACCTCCGTAACCTTTGTAGATGTCTCCGTATGACTGGTCATAGACCCGGACTGAAAATTTGGGACCACGGGGACTGCATTTACAGCAGTTGGAAATAATAAAAACAGCCAAACAAGCCGCTTCATAATCAATCAACTACTATTTCTGAAACGAATTGACCTGTAGCCGTCGTACCTGCGCCTCCAGCGGTCAGCGTCATTACACCTTGTGAGGTTATAGTTCCTGCAAGCGATCCTGCTGTTCCAGCTGCGTGAGACGTTACGTCTGAAAAGTTACCTACGGCTCCAACAGATGGTGCTGATGTAGGTACGGCATCCGCTTGAGTGTAATTTTGACTGAAAGAAAATGATGCACCAGGGACATCTTGTGTAGCTGCAATTACACCTGGGGCATAAACTCCAGAAGTTATAGTTCCCGCTGAGACTGTATTAGCAGTCGTACCATCAGTTGTGTCTATCCCAGTACCACTAATAGAAAACGAACTTCCTATACGCTCTGTCTGAGTTATCCCAGCGTTAACTGTGAGCTGAGTTGACGTACTCAGTTTATGCGTCAAATCGGCACGAACTGCTGGAGCACCAAACAAAAATATTATTGGCAATAATTTCCACATTGGACTAGGTAATTAGTGTGTTATTTTCTAAGTTTACTAAGGGGTAAACTTAGTAGGTATTGCTACTATACGATGACTGAAGATGTAACAAAGTCTCCTACGACACCTTCCAAAAAAGAGGAGAAAAAGAAAAACGTTTTTACAAAAATAAAAGAAGGTATTGATGACAAGGAAGAGCAATTAGTAATTTTGTCCACTTTTGTGCGGCTTGGCGTTGTCGTTTGGAGCGGATTTATCATTTCATTAAATTACATCACTTTGCCTGCATTTGGACAACAAGCACCTAAAGATATAACTTTTGTAGCCTCTGTATTTACAGGAGCTTTGGCGAGTTTTGGACTTCAGACAGCATCTAAAAAAGGTGACGGAACAATGAAGATGGATAACAAAAAAGGAGGTGGTTTAGGTGATATTAGTAGAGCAGATTTTGAACGTTTAATTGAAAAGATGTCACAGGTAGGTCCGACTCAGACATTGCGTATTGAGCAAGCGCCTATTAAAATTACTACAGTAGATAACAAGACCTCTATCAAGTCTTAATTTTGAATGTATAGGAAGAGCAACATGAATTGGACAGCTCTCGGTTTAGGCGCCTTTCTCGGAGTCTCAAATATGGGATTAATGGGCGCATTAATAAACAAAGGTAGCTTACCTGTTGTTGATTTTCCAGTAGGTAGCTATACGTCATATGAAATGGAAGCTACTAAAGATGGTTATAAGATTAGATATAACGCTAATGATCCAAAAGTAATGGTGAAAACAGAAGATGTAGTTAAGCCAGGTGGTCTATTTAATAAGGAACCTACAGTAGTGAACTTGTATGAAGAATATACAATGAATGGAAAAGTGCATTTAGATGGTGGAGACGACGCTTCTAAGCTTACTGCTAAAGAGATTGCTTGTATTAAGGCAGAAGGTGCTGGAAATTCTACAGGAGGTGTTATAGGCGCTTCTGTAGGTGCTCAGGCTGCACCAGCTCTTTCAGGAATACCCATAATAGGTTGGGTTGCTGGTGGATGGGCAACAATGTTTGGACAAAAAACAGGATCTAACCTTGGAGGAGATATAGCTAAGGCTATAGAAGGCTGTTAATGCCTGTAAATCATCTTTCTGAAGCGGGTGTAGAGTTTATCCGTCTTTTTGAGGGTGCATATTTATCATCCGAAGTTGTAAGTAGTTTAGAAAAAAAAGTTTCAGAATTAGTAACGGCTCCGATTAATCAAAATCAATTTGATGCTTTATTTTCGTTTGCGTCAAATATGGGGGTTGAACTTCTTTCTAATTCAAAATTACTAAAACGTATAAATGAGCTAGAAGACCCCTCTGAGGTCGCTGCAGAAGAATTGCATAAATGGAATAAAGAAGGTAGTAAGGTGTTTCATGGGCTTTCTAGGAGGCGTTCAGCAGAGTTAGAGCTGTTTTGCCATAAGCCACCTGAATTTAAATGGGGTTGGGCATCTATAACATCAAAATGTCATACCTATTTAAAAAAACGTCCTGTACCTATTGGTGAACTTTCCCCTAATGAAACAGCAAAAATTTATTCAAAACGTTTAATTCGACGTTGTCGTGTTATTGAACGAACTGAAGGACATACTTATTTAGAACTTGGATTTGGTTTAGGAAAATGGTGGGTTTTAGATAGACATTGGGAAGGTTTAAAAACAGAAGTACGTATTTATCCATATACAAAAACTAATGATCTTTTACATTTAAGAGATTTTCCATATATGCACCGACCAGAGGAAGAAAGTGAAGGATGGGGTATTAGTCAATGTTGTGCGGTTGCTATGTGTCTAAAATACTTCGATGCCCCTGCTATTAACTGTATTAATGACTATATCAACGTCGTTAATAAGTACGGAAGATTAAATTCTCGACGAAATCATATAAAAGCAATGAATGATTTTGGGTTTTCAGCCACGTTTAATCATGTCACTGCTCCTGAAGATATAAAAGATAACCTCAAACAAGGTTTACCAGTTATAGGTGTTATTGCAGGACGTAGTATTCGCCAAGTAGGAGGCATGGCACATAGTGTTGTCATTACTGGATATGATGATAATAATTGGTTAGTTCAAGACCCTTTTGGTGAATTAGATTTAACACTAGGTAGGTATAAAGATAGAGGTGCTGACGCTGGTAGAAACGTTCTTTACAATGTTGAGATGTTTAATAAACGCCTTTCTGTAGGAGGTGGTGTAGATGGTTGGTGTTGGTTAAACTTTCGTGAATATTCAATTAAAGATTAAGTAGAGTTATTCTCCTAAGTGGAGTTATTTAAAACACATTTATCATGGTTGAAGAAGCTAAGTCTCTAGAAGATCAATTACAAGATCAAAAGCAACAACTAGAGGAAAATATCAGGCAAACTGAGACTCAGATGGGTAGACTTAAGGAACAGTATTTAAAGGTTCTTGGTGCTCTTGAATTTGCAGCAATTCAGAAACAAGAAGCCGAAGGTACTGAAGCTGATGCCACTACTACTGAGGATGTAGCCTCCTAAAGCAATGTTAGGTGAATTAAACAGAAATCGATATAAAGCCTTAGAACTACTAGCAGAACATGTACGAGCCCCGTCTCGTGAGTTGTCTCTTGATGCCATTATTTGTGACATCAGTGATGAAGATTTAAAGTGGGTTACAAATAAAGTTCATTATTATTTGCTTAAGCTTTTAGAAGACGCTGACTACGATCCTGCCGAAGAAGAAGAAGTAATTGAGTATATAAATTAGAAAATATACAAGTTTATGCAGATTAAAGTTTTGACAAGGATGCAGAGTAAATGTGTATCATTGCGAGCAAGATCTTCTAGCTAATTTAATTGTTTTATCGCCAAAGAATGCTCGAAAAGAATTTAGAAATCATATTTTTGAAGCTTGGGAATGGAAATGTGCTTACTGTGATAAGGAATTAGATGATTCAAGTGCAACAATTGACCATATAGTCCCTAAATTTAAAGGTGGACACAACGTTAAATCTAATATGTGCTGTTGTTGTTCTTCTTGTAATAGACAAAAAGGTTCTACTTTCTTAGAAGAATGGTATACACCAGAGGTTGAATCTTATTGCAAAAAAAGATTTGTTAAGATAAAGAATTGGATGGAGCAAAAACCAAGCTCTATTAAACTATTATCAGCAGTTAAGGCACAACCTTACATAGCAAATGACTTCTACATCGGATGGGTCACAAGTTGACTCACAATCAAAAGCATTTTTAGACGAATATGTTAAAAATCCAGAAAGGTGGATAGGTAAGCGTATTGCTGAAGATTTACCAGATCCTGGAGATGGTGCTCTTAAAGGTTCTGTAAGAAATGATATTAAAGGAAAAGTTGATGCTGGTGTTATCAGGATTTAAATAGGACTCCAGCTTCTCCACCATTTAGTAATTATATATTTTTTACCTGAAGTAGGTGGTAAAGCTTCGTGTATTGTTTTTACATTATTAGTACCATCAATATTTCTATTATTCCAAGCTAAAAGAGTACCTTCTTTTGGTTTCATTTTTATATTTACATTAGGAAAATGAGTCTCTCCTCCTTCTTCTACATCGTTAAGATAAAGCATAGTAGTCCAACTTCTTTGTCCTCCCATTTCAGTATATATTTTTAAATCTTCATCTAAAAAATAATCTGAATGTGCTTTATAAAATTGGCCAATTTCATATTTTTGACCCATCATACCTTCTCCAATGAAAGGGTGTAGCTGCATTACATCAACTATTTTTTGATCTATTTCTTTAAAAAAAGGATGATATGTCCAGTTAAGAAATACGGTACTACTGGTTCTTTCATCTTTTTTATGAACTCTTACATCGTCTTGAGAACCAACCTCATGCAGTACTGCTGGTACTGAATTTTGTTCAATATATCCTCTTAATAGTTGACAATCGATTTCAGATAAAAAATTATCAATATAATAAAGTTGTAGATCTGGATTATCTACTTTTTTAGCTTTTTTTGTTATTGCACAATTATAAAATGCTTCAAAATTTATTTTTTTTGGAGGAGCTTTAAAATTACAGGCTTCTACTAACCATTCAATTTCGTTATCATCTAAATTATAAACTTCTTTACAGTGCCTCATGGCAGCTACTTTTGGTGTACCACTTATTACATATTCAATTAAAGTATTGATAGCTGCTCTTTTAAAGGAAGCCATATTAAAATCAGTATATAGAAACTAGTTTACAGAAAAATGGGCTTAATGGCACTGTCTTTTGTTGTTTTTTTTAGTAGCACCTATTGCTGCAGTACTTTGTTTCTACGCCATAATGCCCATCTTCACAAAGAAAAACTTGTAAAAAAGCATTATCATACCTAAGTGTTATTGCTCTTTAATTCAGTCTTGGTAAGATAACTATAAGGTTTTAGCTATTTATGGACGCAATCGAGCTTCCAATCGACGTTGAATTTCAGATTCACGCCACTGCATTAGCGATTCAACAGTTAGATCGTGATGATTTAGAAGAAGCTTTTATCGAAATGCTCCATCAAAGAGCGTTAGATCGCCAAATGTTTTTTGGTGTTCTAAAAGATCACGGCATTGATGCCGACATTAAATTCAACATCTCCACTGTGGGACAGGTTTCTTAACTACTATGGCTACTCGCACTATTGAAGGCACTATAGACACATTTAGTGTCGATACAGGCTCTGAAGTTACTTATCTTGGTGCTACGTCATCAGGAAATCCAGGAGAGGCTATTAGAGCTTTTCGCGTTAACCCAGGTGGAACTGGAAACATTATTGTAAAACTTGATAAGACCATGGGTGTAAACACTATGGAAGTATTTCAAGAAGATGCCTATGGAGGAAGCAGTGCCGCTACTGGATATAAAGTTTTTACAAATATAGCTAAAGACGGTAAAGGTAAAGGCGCTGTTGGTACAGCTGTTACTAATGCTGCAAAAAACTACGTTGTGTTGCTTACTTTAGACGGTTATTCTGAAGTCAGTTACAACGGAAGCGTTGACGTCCCATAAGAAGGAAAAAGTAAAACAAACTTGGAAACAGCATCCTTTTCTTACTTGGAAAGGAATAGAATTAATAAAAAGTTATTATCCTGCCCGTACTCATATTGGGATGGGTAGGTATGCCTCGTATAAGGATTATGGAGAAGATATTTGGCGTATTGGATATGGAAGTAAGAAACTAGGCAAAAGGTGGCTAGGAGCCAATGATGTAGCTACTGAAGAAGAGATTGATCAGCAATTAATAGAAGATTTAAAAGAATTTTCTAATCTTGTTTCTAATTACGTTTTTGTTCCATTAAATACAAATAGAAAAGCTGCCTTACTAAGTTTTGCTTTTAGTATTGGTATTAGTTCTTTAAAAACTTGCCGTCTTTTAGATTTAATTAATAGTTCTGCTAGTAAAACTGAATTAATTAAAGAATGGAGCCCTTATATCAATCGATTGTGGTGTTCAGGTGGAGATCTGATGGTATCTCAACGTCGTATGGAACTGGATACGTATCTGGCCCCTGACAAGAAAATTCCAACGTTTGTTCCTCATCGTTGTCATTTAAAGAAATGCTTATTGAATCTCCCTGAGACTTATACTGGGGCTCCCAATCAAGTGAAAGCCATTGAATATCTTGAGAAAAAGTTACTTCAGTGGGACTCGTCTGGAGAGGTGTTACGACGGTTTTTTCGTTATTGGTCTGAGAAGCCACGTAGTCTAGGATCTCCCCAGCGGCTAAAGGGTCTCGACTAAGCATATCAATTGCATCTATAAGTTTTAAATCATCAGTGTAGCCTTCTACAATGTCTTTGTAGTTCATGATTTTTTTCCTTCTTTGTTTAAACCTATCTTAAGCAATACTAAATATCCAATCAAATCTTGTATTACATCTTCATCTGTTGCTATTAAACCAGCTCCTTTTTTTATTCGATTTAGCTTGTCATCAATCCTTACGAGTAACTGTTCTACAGCGCTGGATTTACTAAAAATCCTTGACGGATTCATTGCAGAGTCACCATATTGTTGATTTTTATAAAGTAATAGCTCTTTTATGTCATCACATACACAAGCTATTTGTAGTTGTGTTTCAGTCATTGCAGAATTGGTATTGTCTGTATCCATGAACTTTTAGTTTAACCTCTAGTTAATTACTTTACCTATATGTGAAAAGATTTCCACAAATTTATCAGCTTGTTGGAAGCCAAACTCTAATCTTGGTAAATATATAAAATAACCCCAAAACATAGGAGCTTTTAATGTAAATAAATCTTTCCCATGTATGGTGTTTGCCCTGTCATAAGGGATACAAACTGGATAATCCCACATTTCTGGTAATATCCTCATCATTTCAGGATATGTAGTGAAAAATAACGCTTCAGGAATATTTCGTAGCTTCCATTCTCTTAAAAGACGTTGAAACCAGATAATAGAAGGTGCTTTTGCTGCTCCACCAGCTCTTTTGCTCCATCTCCACGTACCTCTTTGTTTGCTAAAAGAACATCTTCCATATGTAGGAGGGAATAAATATGTTGTACCTGTCCACGGAGCTTCCATATTTAACCCATCTTCTTTCAATGTATATATTTTTTTTGCTCTTAAAAATTGTACATTTGCATTGTGTGTTGAGCATGGATCTAGGTCAATATCCCCTAGTAATGCACTTATGTAAGGTATGTAATCTGCTGGAGTAAGCCAATCATCCTCAATATGAAGGATTCTTCCAAGAATAAACTTATATTGTTTCCACGATAAAGGTTTTTTTGTCACATTTGAAGAAGTCCTGTTTGTTTTTCATCAGTTTTAAAGTGAAAAAGCTGTATATCATCTTTGTCTTGAAGTATAAATAGAGCTTCTTTTTCAGGGTCAAGAGATTCTGCTAATGAGATTGCTTTTCTTAAATGTTCTACCCCATGTAGTTCTTTATTATTTGCATCATTAACTGCTTTAATTAACAAATCTACTGTCAAATAAAACATACTATCTTTATCTTTTTTCTGAGGCATAAAAATTATTGCCCCAGGACCTTCGTTTTTATAAAATTTTTTATAATATTCTGCTTGATCCGCAACAATGCGCTCAATTGAGAGTTTTAATAGTTTTTCTTCTGTTTCTCCTGTTGTTGTTCCCAACATTTTAAGGAGTAGTTTGTTACGTCTGCTTGTCATTAGATTCTCCAGCTACTTTAGTGTAACTCTCATTTGTTGGTTTAACAGGTTTAACTTTAGGTACTGATTTTATTAAATGCCCTAATCCAGATTTTTTTAAAGTTTCTAAGAGTTTTGGCAATGGCTTGTATAAAACCACAGCTTTTTGCATATTTCCTATTTTTTTTATAAGTTTTCCATTTTCATCTCTTAATTTTGTTAACTCTTCTTGTCTTATCAAATATTCTGCTACACAGCGATAGCGCCGTTTTTCAGATAAGTTAATTTCAGGGTAACGATCACAAATGGTACTAGTCCTCATATCACTAAACGTTAGTCGTATTTGATCTGCAAGAGATAAACCAAGCATTAGATCTGTTGTACTAGTCTCATAGCCTCGTATTAAGTCTAAATATCTTCGTAAATCAGGAGTTTTAAAGCTACCAGAAGGTGGTATAAACATTTCTACCTGTTCTATTAAAGATGGCATTAAGTGCTCTTTAAAATTATCAACAGTTACATCTTCAGTTTTTAATTCTGAAAAACGATAACTTTGATAAACAGTTGTTGTATTTTCTGCTGGTTCATAATCGGTATTTTCTAGGACATGCAACCAATCCTCAGTATTAATTATTGTCATTCAAGGATGTTGTCTTCTCTGATGTTAGCTGATTTTTTGTATTCGTCCCATTGTCTCTTGTGATCGGTTATTAAAGTCTGGATAAAAAACTCTCGAAGCTTATTTATTTTAGGTTTAAAATCTGGATATAATTCTTTTTTAGTCTTATTCGACATCCATAAAGACTCAGCTAACATTTTTTGACTATTAGTAAGTAAAT
>JACLAC010011369.1_pt1 | contig 14185 bp, 14 predicted proteins | sample 8027881 | NCBI WGS metagenome assembly JACLAC01 (sample SAMN15725517, study PRJNA655200) | protist metagenome | isolation source: fluorescence activated cell sorting (FACS) single amplified genomes of... | place: Spain: Blaines Bay Microbial Observatory, Mediterranean Sea | collected 2016-01-19 | reverse complement strand
TGGTCGTAAATATCAAGTTCCAATTCCTGTAGAAAATAATCGATCTCAAGCTTTAGCTATTAAATGGATTGTTCTTAATTCTATATCTCGAAATGAAAAATATATATCTTCTCGACTAGCTAACGAATTAATTGAATCTTATCAAGGTTTAAGTAAATCTATTTTAAATCGAGAACAAATTCATAAATTAGCTGAGTTAAATCGTATTTTTGCCCATTTTCGGTGGTAATTCTTTTTTTTAGAAGTATTTTATTTATAAAAAATTAAATAAGTGGTTTGAACTTTTAAATTTAAAACTATTCACTTATTTTAAAATTATTAAAGTTTAAAAAACGATGGATAAATTTAAACTTTTATTTATTAAGAATTGTTTAATCTTTTAGTATCTTTAAGTTCAGACTAGGATATTATAAAAAAACACCATTTTATTTATTTCTAATTTTAATGTTAAATAAAAATTTTCAAAAACACCCATATCATTTAGTTGATCCTAGCCCATGGCCTTTAATTGCAGCTATAGGAGCTTTTACAATATTATCAGGTGGTGCTATATGGTTTCATAATTATTCTGGTGGAGGGTTTACTTTAATCTTTGGTCAATTAATTGTTGTTTTTTGTATATATGTTTGGTGGCGAGATATTGTTCGTGAGGGTACTTTTGAAGGAAAGCATACTCTAATGGTTCAAATTGGTCTTCGTTGGGGTATAGCTTTATTTATTGCTTCTGAAGTTATATTTTTTTTTGCTTTTTTCTGGGCTTTTTTTCATGCGAGTTTATCTCCTACTCCTGAAATTGGTTCAGTTTGGCCTCCTAAAGGTATTGATGTATTAAGCGCTTGGGAAGTTCCTTTATTAAATACTGTTATTTTATTAACATCAGGTGTTTCAGTGACTTGGGCTCATCATTCTATAGCAGCTGGAGATCGTAAAGGATCTATTAATGGGTTAATTTTAACTATCTTTTTAGCTATTATTTTTACAGGACTTCAAGGATTCGAATATTTGAATGCAGGTTTTAATATTTCAGATTCTGTTTATGGTTCAAGTTTTTATATAGCTACTGGCTTTCATGGTTTCCATGTTTTTATTGGGACTTGTTTTTTAACTGTTTGTTTATTACGATTAAAAAATTATCATTTTACTCAAGAGCATCATTTTGGATTTGAAGCTGCAGCATGGTATTGGCATTTTGTTGATGTGGTTTGGTTATTTCTTTTTTGTGTTATTTATTGGTGGGGTGGCCAGTAATTCTATTTTCTTTTAAAATTTATTTTATTTAATTTTTTTATATTCTTTTTTTGATTTTTTTGTTGAATGCTTTTTTTATTTATTTAGTAATGTTTTTTATTGCAAATAACCCATTAGAACAATTTCAATTACTTCCTTTAATTGAAATTCGTTTTGGGAGTATAGATTTGTCTTTTACCAATTCATCTTTATTAATATTAGTAGGGACTGGATTATTTATTTTTTTAGTCGTTTTAATTTCACATAATGGTGGTGGTATGCTAGTGCCTAATCGTTATCAAACCTTTTTTGAGCAAAGGTATAGTTTTGTATTAGCTAGAATTACTGAAAATGTAGGAGAAAAAGGAGTTAAATATTTTCCTTTTGTTTTTGTTTTATTTAGTTATTTATTATTTTGTAATCTTTTAGGAATAATTCCTTATAGTTTTACTGTTACTAGTCATATTATTGTAACTTTAGCTCTTTCGCTTGGTGTCTGGTTAGGAGTAACTGTTATTTTATTTCGAACTCATGGATTACATGCATTCTCTTTATTTCTTCCTGGTGGAGCACCGATAGTATTAGCTCCCTTATTGGTTTTAATTGAAGTATTATCATATTTTATACGAGTTGTTTCTTTATCAGTACGATTATTTGCTAATATAATATCTGGTCATATTTTATTAAAAGTTCTTTTAGGGTTTGCTTGGACTATAATATCTAGTGGTGGTTTAATAATTATTGCGCATTTATTTCCAATAATTGTCGTATTTTTATTACTGTTTTTAGAAACTGGTATTGCAATTATTCAAGCTTATGTTTTTGCAACTCTAAGTTGTATTTATCTAAATGATGCTATTAACTTGCATTAGTTGTTTAATTTAATTTTATATTGTGGAATAGAGTAATCTGGTTAACTCATAAGATTCATGCTCTTAAGATTAAAGGTTCAAATCCTTTTTCCGCAAAAAAAAGCTCTCTTGGCGAAATTGGTAGACGCGTTTGACTTAAAATCAAATTTTTTTATAAAGTACTGGTTCAATTCCAGTAGTGAGCATTAAATAATTTTTGGGGTATTTAGCTCAATTTGGTAGAGCATGAGTTTTACACATTTAAGGTTATAGGTTCAAATCCTTTAATACCCATTATTAAATTATTTTTAAATTTAATTTTATATTTATGAAAATAAATAAACATTTTTGTAATTCATTAGTTAAAATATTGCCTTCGTATGTTTTGGCTTCTTATTTTGTAAAAGATGAAAGAATTATTTTAGTTCCTTCAAATTCAATTGAGCAAACTTTATATTTTCTTAAAAATCATCATTCTTGTCAATTTAAAAGTTTAATAGATATAACAGTTGTTGATTATCCAAAAAATAAACATCGTTTTGAAATTGTATATCAATTATTAAGTGTATCTTATAATTGCCGTGTTCGTGTTAAAACTCGTGTAAATGAATTAACTCCAATTAATTCTATTTCTAATATTTATGCAAGTGCAGATTGGTTAGAGCGTGAAATTTGGGATTGTTTTGGTATTTTTTTTTCGAATCATTTAGACCTACGTCGTATTTTAACTGATTATGGTTTTCAAGGGCATCCTTTACGTAAAGATTTTCCTTTAACTGGTTATATAGAAACTCGTTATTGTGATCTTCAAAAACGTGTTGTTTCAGAACCAGTTGAATTAGCTCAAGAATTCCGAAGTTTTGATTTTCAATCATCTTGGAATCAAAATAATGCTTCTTATTTTTTATCGTAATATGCTTAATTTATTTTAAGTATTTTATTTTTTATAATATTATTATATTAGAAAATGAAAACTTTAATTTTTATTTATTTATTTATTTAAATGCCTCAACTTGATTCCGTTACATTTATAACACAACTAACTTGGTTAATTATTATTTTCCTAGGTTTCTATGGGATTGTATTATCTAATTCTTTACCGGTATTAGCTCGTATAATTAAAACTCGAAAGTTAAAATTATCTTTTGGTCAATCAAATTTGACTAATCTTGATTTAGAAACTAAAAATTCAATTAATAACTATGAAAATAGTTTGTTGAATTCTTTATCTCAATCTCGAATTCTTTTAAGTGAAAATATTGAAACTTCAAATTATTTTATTTGTAATTCAGTTTCTAACTTGAATAAAGATTCATTAGATAAAGCGAATTCTTCTTATATTTTAGTGTTAGGAAATACCGTTGGAAAACAGCTTGCTTTAAAAAATCTTTATTAATCTTAGTTTTTTTAAATACTATTCTTTAGTAGCTTAGTGGTAGAGCATTTGGCTGTTAACCAAATTGTCGTTGGTTCAAATCCAACCTAAAGAGTTTTTTATTTATTTATTTTTTTGGGTTAGTTTCTGAGTGGCTAAAAGAGTTAGGCTGTAAACCTATTGAGATTTTCTCTTCGTTGGTTCGAATCCAACTTAACCCATTTTAAAATTCTTATAAATTTTTGATATGATATTTATTAAAATAATTTTTACAGTGGCCGAAATAGACTCGGCACAGCCTTGGCAGATAGGGTTTCAAGATCCAGCAACTCCTGTAATAGAAGGTATTATTGATTTCCATCATGATATTATATTAGTTGTTGTTTCAATAACTATTTTAGTTGGATGGTTATTATATCGAGCATTAGTCTTGTTTAATGAAACTGCTAATCCTATTTCAACACCAATTGTGCATGGAACTTTAATTGAAATTGTTTGGACAATTACTCCTGCATTAATTTTAATACTAGTTGCCGTTCCATCTTTTGCTTTATTATATTCTATTGATGAAGTTATTGATCCTGCAATTACTATTAAAGCTGTTGGTCATCAATGGTATTGGAGTTATGAATATTCAGATTATACTAGTGAAAATGGAGAATCAATTAATTTTGATTCATATATAATTCCAGAAGACGATCTTGAATCAGGTCAACTTCGATTATTAGAAGTTGATAATCGTGTAGTTGTACCAATTCGTACTCATATTCGTTTAATTGTTACTGCAGCAGATGTTCTTCATTGCTTTGGGCTACCAGCATTTGGTTTAAAATTAGATGCTTGTCCAGGACGTTTAAATCAAACTTCAATATTTGTTAAACGTACTGGAGTATTTTATGGTCAATGTAGTGAGATTTGTGGTGTTAATCATGGATTTATACCTATTGTTGTAGAAGCAGTTTCAATTGAAGATTATGTTTCATGGATTTCAACTAAATTAGAAGAAGCTGATGAAGAATAAATTATTCTTTATTTATTTATTATTTATTTATGAAAATCGGTTTTTTACAAATTATATTAGTTGCTTTTTTTGTGTTTTTATTATTTGGTAATTTTTCTTACTTACAAACTAATTTAAAAAAGAATGTTAATAAGATTTCTGAATCTTATAAAAACATATTAAAAAATAAACAATAATAAAAAAATTAAAGCAAAGATTGTTTTAATTTTAGAGAGTTTATCTTTACTAACTTTTATAAAATTTAAAGGTTTTTTTGATTTTAAAATGACTATGTAGACTTTTATAAGTTGTTTTTTAATATGCAACTTTCAATTTATAATTGGAGTTCTCGTTGGCTATTTTCAACAAATCATAAAGATATTGGAACTCTATATTTTATATACGGTGCTTTATCAGCTGTTATAGGAACAACCTTATCAGTTTTATTACGTATAGAATTAGCACAGCCCGGAAGCCAAATTTTAGCTGGTAATAATCAATTATATAATGTTATTGTAACTGCGCATGCGTTTGTTATAATTTTTTTTTTTGTAATACCAACTTTGATTGGTGGGTTTGGTAATTGGTTAGTACCTTTAATATTAGGTGCTCCAGATATAGCTTTTCCACGTTTAAATAATATTAGCTTTTGGTTATTACCTCCTGCATTATTATTATTATTATCTTCGTCATTAGTTGAAGCAGGTGCTGGGACTGGTTGGACAGTTTATCCTCCTCTTTCTAGTATTCAGGCTCATTCAGGACCTTCAGTTGATTTAGCTATTTTTAGTTTACATATTGCTGGTGCTTCATCAATTTTAGGTGCGGCAAATTTTATTACTACTATTCTAAATATACGTGCTCCAGGTATAGGAATACATCAAATTCCTTTATTTGTATGGTCTGTTTTAATTACCGCTGTTCTATTATTATTATCATTACCGGTATTAGCAGGTGCTATTACTATATTATTAACAGATCGTAATTTTAATACAACTTTTTTTGATCCAGCTGGTGGAGGTGATCCTGTTTTATATCAACACTTATTTTGGTTTTTTGGGCATCCTGAAGTTTATATTCTAATTTTACCAGGTTTTGGAATTATTAGCCATGTAGTAAGTGTAATATCAGATAAGCCTACATTTGGTTATTTAGGTATGGTTTATGCAATACTTTCAATTGGAGTTTTAGGGTTTATTGTTTGGGCTCATCATATGTATACTACTGGTATAGATGTTGATACTCGAGCTTATTTTACTGCTGCTACAATGATTATTGCAGTTCCAACTGGTATTAAAATTTTTAGTTGGATTGCTACAATATGGAATGGTTCAATAAATTTAAAAACTCCAATATTATTTGCTGTAGGTTTTATTTTTTTATTTACTGTAGGAGGTGTTACTGGTGTAGTTTTAGCAAATTGTGGTATTGATATTGCTTTACATGATACTTATTATGTTGTTGGACATTTCCATTATGTAAGATCAATAGGAGCATTATTTGCTATTTTTTCTGGTTTTTATTTTTGGGTCGGTAAGATTACTGGTTTACAATACCCTGAAGTTTTAGGACAAATGCATTTTTGGATGACTTTTGTAGGAGTTAATTTAACTTTTTTCCCTATACACTTTTTAGGGCTAGCTGGTATACCTCGTCGTATTCCTGATTATCCTGATGCCTATTCAGGATGGAATATTATTTGTTCTTATGGATCGTATATATCTGCTTTTAGTGGATTGTTTTTTTTCTATGTAGTTTATGTTACTTTAACTAGTGGTAAAAAATCTGTTTCTGATCCATGGACTAAAAATTCTTATTTAAATAAATAACTTTCTTATTAATTTATATTTTATTTTGATATAAGTTTTTAGTTTAGGCCTTTTCGTCTAATGGTTAGGACTTTGCTTTTTCAAGGCAAAAATACGGGTTCAATTCCCGTAAAGGCTAAAATAAATTTATTTTTTTAAATGTTATTAAAAAAAAATCAAATATCACAAAAAATTAAAAATTTTACTTTAAATTTTGGTCCTCAGCATCCGGCTGCTCATGGTGTTTTACGTTTAGTTTTAGAATTAGATGGTGAAATTATTGAACGAGCTGATCCTCACATTGGATTGCTTCATCGTGGGACTGAAAAATTAATTGAGAATAAAAATTATTTACAAGCATTACCTTATTTTGATCGGTTAGATTATGTATCTATAATAGCTCAAGAACATGCTTATTCTTTAGCTGTTGAAAAATTAATAAATATAAAAATTCCTTTACGAAGTCAATTTATTCGTGTTTTATTTCTTGAGCTAACTCGTATTTTGAATCATTTATTAGCTGTAACTTGTCATGCAATGGATGTGGGTGCTACAACTCCTCTTTTATGGGGATTTGAAGAACGAGAAAAATTAATAGAATTTTATGAACGTGTATCAGGTGCTCGTATGCATGCTGCATATATTCGTCCTGGTGGAGTTAGTTTAGATATTCCAATAGGACTTCTTGAAGATATCCATCAATTTATTTCTCAGTTTGGTACTCGTTTAGATGAGATAGAAGAATTATTAACTGATAATCGAATTTGGAAACAGCGTCTTGTTGATGTTGGGGTTGTATCTTATCAAGATGCGTTAAACTGGGGTTTTTCTGGTGTTATAGTTCGTGGTTCCGGTATTCTTTGGGATAGGCGTAAAACTCAGCCTTATGAAATTTATAATGAATTAGATTTTCAAATCCCTGTTGGAACAAATGGTGATTGCTATGATCGTTATCTTATCCGCCTTGAAGAAATACGCCAAAGCTTAAATATTATTAATCAATGTTTATCTTTAATACCTCAAGGAGAAATTAAAATTGATGATAAAAAAGTTACTCCACCTTCTCGTTTAAATTTGAAAAATTCAATAGAATCATTAATCCATCATTTTAAATATTACTCTGAAGGGATAGTTGTTCCTGAAGGTGAAACTTTTACAATTACAGAAGCCCCAAAGGGTGAATTTGGTGTTTTTTTAGTTTCAAATGGTACGAATAAACCTTACCGCTGTAAAATTCGAGCTCCTGGTTTCTTTCATTTACAAGGTTTAGATTTTATATCAAAAGGTCATATAGTAGCTGATGTTGTTACAATTATTGGAACTCAAGATATTGTATTTGGTGAAGTTGATCGTTAATTTTTTTTTTTTAAATATTTATATATTAATTACTAAAATGTTCTTATATTATGAAAACATTTTATTTAGTTTAATTTTATTATGTGGTATTTTTTTGTTACCTGTTTAAAAGTTTTAGCAATAATTGTACCTTTATTAATTGCAGTTGCATATTTTACTTTAGTTGAACGTAAAATTATAGCTTCTATTCAACGTCGTAAAGGTCCTAATGTTATTGGAGCTTATGGTTTATTACAGCCGTTAGCAGATGGTTTAAAATTATTAACTAAAGAAACTATTTTACCTAGTTCAGCTAATATTATTATATTTGTTCTAGCTCCAATATTAACCTTTATATTAAGTTTATTATCATGGGCTGTAATTCCTTTTGGTAAAGGTTTAGTTTTAGCTGATTTAAATGTTGGTATTCTATATTTATTTGCAGTTTCATCGTTAGGGGTTTATGGTATTGTTATAGCTGGTTGGTCTAGTAATTCTAAATATGCTTTTTTAGGAGCTTTACGATCAGCTGCTCAAATAATCTCTTATGAAGTTTCTATTGGTTTTATTCTTATTACTGTTAGATTATGTGTAGGTTCTTTAAACGTTTCTAATATTGTTATATATCAATCTAATGTTTGGTTTATGGTTCCTTTATTACCAATATTTTTAATATTTTTTATTTCAGCTTTAGCTGAAACTAATCGTCATCCTTTTGATTTACCTGAAGCAGAGGCAGAATTAGTAGCAGGTTATAATGTTGAATATTCAGCTATAGGTTTTGCACTTTTTTTTTTAGGTGAATATGCTAATATACTTTTAATAAGTTGTTTAACTGTTATTCTATTTATAGGAGGTTGGTTACCTGTATTTGATTTTATACCATTTACTTTAGTTTTTGATTCTATTTGGTTTAGTATAAAAATATGTTTGTTCGTTGCTTCTTTTATTTGGGCTCGAGCTGCTTACCCACGGTATCGATACGATCAATTAATACGTTTAGGTTGGAAAATTTTTCTGCCTTTTTCTTTAGGTTGGTTACTTTTAACTTCAGGAGTTTTAATTGGATTTAATTGGTTACCGTAATTTCTTATTTTTATTAATTTTATGATTGATTTAGTTAATTGTTTAAGTGTTGGAATAATCCTATTTCTTTTAGGTTTATGGGGAATTGTCTTAAACCGTAAGAATATTATTATTATATTAATAGCTATTGAATTAATACTTTTAGCTGTTAATTTGAATTTTATTATTTATTCCATTTATTTTGATGACTTAAAAGGTCAAGTTTTTGCTTTATTTATTCTTACAGTTGCAGCAGCAGAATCTGCTATTGGGTTAGCTGTTTTAGTTGCTTATTATCGTGTTCGAGGAACAATTTCATTAGAACGATTATTTGTAATGTCAGGATAAAAATTTTAAAGAATTTTATTCTTTTTTTTTTAAATATTTATATAATTTTATTTTAATTTAACTCAATGATTAAACCATTAACTCAAATAATAGTTTCTGATAATTCTGGTGTAGTTCGAGTTCGCTGTATTAATATTTTAGGTTTATCCTCTAAAAAAAGTTTTGGTAAAATTGGTGATCGTGTAGTTGTTTCAGTTTTAAAAACTCGTGCTAAAACTAAAATTAAAAAAGGATCTGTTTGTTATGGTATTATTATTCGAACTGTAAATAAATTTAATCGATTTGATGGTAGTCAAATCTCTTTTGGAAATAATTCTATTGTTTTAGTAAATTCAAAGAATCAACCTATTGGAAGTCGTATTTTAGGCCCTATTAGTTTTGAGCTTCGTAATAAAAAGTTTATAAAAATTATCTCTATATCATCATTTGTTCTATAATAAAAAATCTTTTTAGTTGGTTTTTTTTTATTATTTTTACTTTTTTTTATTTCCAACAATATACTTTTTTCTTTTATGCAAAATAAATATTTCGATTTAGTTTATAAGAATTATGAAGAGACTGTTCTCTTAGAAGAAATGGTTTTGACAAATCCTACTAATAATTCTTCCTATAATTTACCAAAAATTAAAAAAACAACTGTATATATTTCAAATATTAGTTCTAATTTTGATGATAAAATATTTAGAATGATTTTTGGTTTAATGTCTATTATTTTTAATCAATACCCTAAAGTATGCTTTTCAAAAAATTCGAATTCAAATTTAAAAATTCGTGAAAAAGATCTTGTTGGTATTAAGATTAATTTAAATAAAAAAAATACCTATATTCTTTGTGAAAATCTTTTTATAAGCTTTCCTCGTAGGTTATATAGTAAGCCTAAAATAACTTCTGTAAAAAATAATATTATAATTGAAGTTTCTGATATTATAAAAATCTATAATTCAGAATTTCAGTATGATTTATTTTCACGTTTATCTAGTATTAATCTTTTTTTTAAAGTTTCTAAGTTTTCTCAACATTTTATTAGTATATTTTCAATTCCTAGTATAATTAGTAAAGAAAAAGAAGAAGATTTATTTTGATATTACTTAAAAGTGAATATACGTTAATTGGTAAACTGACTGTCTTCCAAACAGTTATTATCGGTTCAAGTCCGATTATTCACAACAATTTTTGTCTTTTTATATAAATAATTTATCTGAAATCATTAGAACTCAAGCAATCCCTTATTTATAAATTTAAATACTTTTTTTCAAAACGGGAATTAAAATTAAGACAAAAAATTGAATATATAGCTCAGTTGGTAGAGCATTTGGCTTTTAACTAATTTGTCGCTGGTTCAAATCCAGCTATATTCAGGTTATAATTTTGTTGGAGTGGTGGAATTAGGTAGACACGTTAGATTTAGGTTCTAATCTATTTTATTAGTTGTGGGTTCGATTCCCACCTTCAACAAAAAACTATTTTATTTAATCTTTTATAATAATATAAAAGATTTTTATTATTATTTCTTAATGTTTCCATTATTAACAACTATTATTCTTCTTCCTTTAATAGGGGCATTTTTATTACTATTTATTCCTAAAAAATATTCTAATTTAATTAAGAATGTAGGACTTTTTTTTTCTTTTTTTTCTTTTATTATTTCTCTTAATTTATGGATTAACTTTGATCATTCAACAAGTTCATTTCAATTTGTAGAAAAATATTATTGGCTAGTAGATTCAAATATATATATCTGTTTAGGTATTGATGGTATTTCGCTTTTTTTTATTTTATTAACTACTTTTTTAATTCCTTTATGCTTACTTGGGAGTTGGGATTCTATTAAATATAATATTAAAGAATATTTTATTTGTTTTTTAATTATAGATTCTATATTAATTGCAGTTTTTTCAGTATTAGATTTATTTCTTTTTTATATTTGTTTTGAAAGTATTTTAATTCCTATATTCCTAATTGTTGGGTTTTGGGGTTCTCGTGAGCGAAAAATTCGTGCTTCTTATCTTTTTTTTTTATATACTTTAGTAGGTTCTGTTTTATTACTTTTAGCTATTTTATATATCTATTTTTATGTTGGAAGTACTGATTTTCAAGTTTTATTAACAACATCTTTTTCTAAAGATATTCAAAAAATTTTATGGTTAGCTTGTTTTGCTTCCTTTTCTGTTAAAATTCCAATAGTGCCTTTTCATATTTGGCTTCCAGAAGCTCATGTTGAAGCACCAACTGCAGGATCTGTTATTTTAGCAGGAGTTTTATTAAAGTTAGGTACATATGGATTTATTCGTTTTGCATTTTCTTTGTTTCCGTTTGCTACAATTTATTTTACACCATTAATAAGAACTTTTGGTTCGATTGCTGTAATTTATACTTCTTTAACTGCAATTCGACAAACTGATATAAAACGAATTATTGCGTATGCTTCAGTGGCTCATATAAATTTAGTTTTAATTGGAATATTCTCTATAAATATTCAAGGTTTAGAAGGTTCTATTTTACAAATATTAAGTCATGGTATTGTTTCTGGAGCTCTTTTTTTCTGCGTAGGAGTGGTTTATGATCGTCATCATACCCGATTAGTTAAATATTATAGTGGTCTAGCTCATGTTATACCTATTTTTATTAGTATCTTTCTTTTATTTACTCTTGCTAATATCGCTTTCCCTGGAACTTCTTCTTTTATTGGTGAGTTTTTAATTTTAGCAGGTGCATTTCAAATAAATACAATTGCGACTTTTTTTGGTGCAACAGGTATAATTTTAGGTGGGGGTTATTCTCTTTGGTTATTTAACCGTATTGCTTTTGGTAATTTAAAAATTCAATATTTAAAACAGTTTGAAGAAATAAATTTTCGAGAATTTTCAATTTTTGTTCCTTTGATCTTTTTATGTTTTCTAATAGGAATTTATCCTGAAGTATTTCTTGATCCAATACATGTTTCAGTAAATAATTTAATTGAACATATTAATATAAATAATTAAAAAATTTATTAAAAGGAGGGTAGCTTAATTTGGTTGAGCATTAGTTTCCAAAACTAAAGGTTATAGGTTCAAGTCCTATTCTTCCTGTTGATTCTTATGGGTGTAGCTAAATTGGTAAAGGCAGTTGATTTCTAATCAATTTTTTTGAAGGTTCGAATCCTTTCATCCATATTAATATTGAGAATATATAATTGTGTTTTATGAATTTTTTTTTTATTGAGTATTTTCCTATTTTAATTATACTTGTTATTAGTGGAGTATTATCTACTGTAATTTTTAGTCTTTCTTTTTTTATTGCAGTCCAAAATTCTGATCCAGAAAAATTATCAGCTTATGAATGTGGGTTTGATCCATTTGAAGATGCTCGAAATAATTTTGATGTTCGATTTTATTTAATTGCAATCTTATTTATTTTGTTTGATTTAGAAGCTGCTTATTTATTTCCATGGTCATTAAGCTTAAATGAATTATCCTTTTTTGGGTTTTGGACTATAACTGATTTCTTATTTGAGCTAGTTTTAGGATTTATTTATGCTTGGAAAATTGGATCTTTAGAATGGGAATAATTTTGTTTTTGAAATTATTTTGAGAATATAACTCAGTTGGTTAGAGTATCAGCTTGTCACGTTGGAAGTCGTCGGTTCAAGTCCGATTATTCTCGTTATTTATAGGATAAGTGGTCGAGTGGCTTAAGGCATTAGTCTTGAAAACTAACATACGTTAAAAGTATCGTGGGTTCAAATCCCACCTTATCCATAGTATTTTATTTTTTATGAATTTTTTACTTTTTTTTGAAAATAATTTAATTTTTATTTTTACAGAATTATTTTTATTTTTATCAATAAGTGTTTTACTAATATTTGGTGTTTTTATACAAACTTCAAAGAAATCTCATTATCCAAATATAGTAAAACCAATTTGTTGGCTATTAGTTTTTATTTTATTTATTGGGTTTTTATTTATTTATAATAATTCTTTAATTTCTATTTTAAGATTTAATAATGCTTTAATTTTTGATTCTTTTTCAAATTTTATAAAAGGTTTGATTCTACTTTCTTCTATTTCTGTTATTATTGTATCATTACAGTATCTTGAATTAGAAGAAATTTTTCAATATGAATATGCAGTAAGAATTCTTTTTTCTATTATTAGTATATTATTATTAGTTTCATCTTATGATTTAATTTCATTTTACCTAAGTATTGAAATACAAAGTCTTTGCTTTTATGTTTTAGCAACTTTTAAAAAAGATAATGCATTTTCATCAGAAGCTGGTTTAAAATATTTTATTCTTGGAGCTTTTTCATCTGGTTTATTACTTTTTGGTTCGTCTTTAATTTATGGTTATACTGGATCAACTCAGTTTGAAGATTTATCACGTTTATTTTTATTAGCTCAAATTGATCAATATATTTCATCAGGAATATTTATTGGTTTATTATTTGTGGCTATTTCTTTATTATTTAAGTTAACAGCTGCTCCTTTTCATATATGGGCTCCTGATGTTTATGAAGGTTCTCCAACTATTGTTAGTCTTTTTTTTTCAGCAGTGCCTAAAATTGCAATTATTGGTTTAATTATTCGTTTATTTATATATGTATTTTATGGTTTATTTACTGTATGGCAGCCTATTATTATTTTTTGTGCATTAATATCATTATTAGTTTCAGTTTTTGCTTCTTTATCTCAATTTAAAATTAAACGTTTTTTAGCGTATAGTTCAATTGGGCATGTCGGCTTTATACTAATAGGACTTTCATCAGGTACTGTAGAAGGAGTTCAAAGTTTATTAATTTATCTTGTTGTTTATATTGTAATAACTATTGGTTCTTGGACTATTTTATTATCGCTAAATAAATATGATATTATTACGAAAAAAGCTAAACGTTTAGTTTATATTAATGATTTAAATTACTTAGGTTATGAAAATCCTCTTCTAGCATTTACTTTAACAATTATTATATTTTCTATAGCAGGTATTCCCCCTCTTGCTGGTTTTTGTGCTAAAATATATGTCCTATTTTCAGCAATTGAAAGTTCACTATACTTTTTATCGTTAATTGCTATTTTAACAAGTTGTATTGGTGCTTTTTATTATATCCGGTTTATTAAAGTAATATATTTTGAAAAAAAGAAAAAATCAAACTTTTATTTCACGGTTGATCGTGAAAAATCCATTTTTTTAGCTATTT
>JACLAC010001616.1_pt1 | contig 14185 bp, 10 predicted proteins | sample 8027881 | NCBI WGS metagenome assembly JACLAC01 (sample SAMN15725517, study PRJNA655200) | protist metagenome | isolation source: fluorescence activated cell sorting (FACS) single amplified genomes of... | place: Spain: Blaines Bay Microbial Observatory, Mediterranean Sea | collected 2016-01-19 | reverse complement strand
GGATTATTGTTCTTCTGCCATAACGGATTTAAAAAATTTGTTATATTCCTTTTATTTGCGTTTGAATTATTATTATCACCATTCTTTATTTGATATTTTTGTTTAAGTATTTGTTCTAAATTGAAAATGTCCCTTGATCTATTACTAGCAAATTTCAATGCATTGATCTCTTCATTTTGTATTGCATTTGAGTCATTCATGTTTGTATATATATTTACTTTACTACTACTACTACTACTACTACTACTACTACTGAATATATATATGCAAGTGCTACTACTAGTAGTGAATATACATATATATATATATATATATAATTTGAAGGAATAAATATCTCTATCTATCTGTATCTACCATGTATACTATTTGCAATATCTAGACTATTACAGATATTATATATTATTAGTCTATTTATTATCTAATGTATCATATCTGTTCGCAGGGGTGGCACACCAGCATCACACCAAACACCACCACAACATTTTTTTCGCAAAATTAGTAGCTACACACCATTGGACATAATGAGTAAAAAGATATCTGCAATTCATGAAATTAAACCAGCTGCAGAAATTGTTGAAGAATTAATGAATGGTTTGATGAATTCAATTAAACAAGTTCAAAGTCATACGAATTCGTATGTAAAAACTGATTTAAAGAAGATTTAATCTGCTTTGGAAAAAAATTTTAAAGGGAGAGAGAAGGATAAAAAGGATTTTTTACTCTTACGTACGTATTTTTTTGCGAAGCCGTATTAATAAATCATTATTTAAAGAAGAAGAATATATATCATTATTTTAAAAATAAAATATTTTTTTTTTACATTTTTTCACTTTTTTCATTTTCTTATCCTCACACACATCATTGGTACAATTTTTTCTTCTACTTCTTCATTAAATTCGTTGCTAAAGCTTTTTCCATATCTTGCACACCTTGTGCAGCAGCTTTCTTATTTGCAGCACTTGAATTGCCACCCATTAAAACTTGTTGATATTCTTTAATAGCAACTTCATATTTATTTTGGTATTTCAAAACTTGTGCCAATAAAAGACGAACTTCAGAACTCGTTTCACCACCAGCTGCTAATGATCTACGTAAAACTTGTTCTGCTTGTTCAAACCTTCCATTGTCAGCATATGCTGTACCAACTTCATGTAACAAACCTGGATCCATCAAATTTAATTTTAAAGCTTGTCTAACAGATTGATCAGCCTCTGTATTTCTGATTGGGTTTGATTTTAAACAAACCAATGCTAAATGTCCCCACACCAATGGATTTTTATTGTCAACAATATTTGCCTCAGCAAGTGCTTCTTCAGATTCTTGCATATTACCAAGTTTCATACAAGCCTTACCAACACCTAACCATACCGATGCAGATGGCATACGTTTACAACATCTTAAATAAACTTCCCTTGCAGAACCATGATATTGTCGCTCGCCTAAATAAAGCTTACCTAACCGTAAATAGACTTGAACCAAACCAGTCAAATTAGACACAGGCTCCGTCGTTTGAGCTTCAAGTAAAGGAAGTGCAGTTTGGTAAGCATTTCTAGCATCTATCTTACTCCCACGCATAAATTTCAAATGACCCAACAAGGCCCATGCTTCTGGACATTTTTCTTCAAGCTCAATAGCAGCTTCTAACGCTTTTTGTGCACTATCTAAATCATCCATGCACATGTATGTTAAACCGCATAACCACATATGTCTAATTCGTTGTTCTCGTGTCATCTTCATTGCTGTCCATGCCAATGAATCATTCATTCCATTATCATCATCAGCAATACCACCTTCCGTACCTGCAGCAGCAGCTAATCGTAACGCGACAACAGATTGCGTAGTTAAACTACTTTTTAATAAATATTCAATAGCTTCATGATATAAATCGATTTCTTGCTTTCCGGAAGACGTTGCTTCCAACATAGCTTTCCCTGCTTTTCTAGTTTGCCCATTCATATTGAAACATAATGCTTGTAATGTAAATGCAAGATTTGATTCAGGTGTTGGATTTTCATTTTCCGTAGTTGCAGCTTTAAACATGACGATAGATTGTTTAACTTCCGAAGTTCCTTCTGCCAATAAACTACCTTGAAGTAACAATGCTGGAGCAGGGCGAACTGTAATACCACCTTCCTCCATTTTACCCTCAGGATCAGGAAGAGAAAGGGCAACAGCTTCACTGCAACATTCTCGTGCTTTTGCCATATCTCCACGACGACAACAATACATAGCATATGCTAACCATGGATCTGCACCACCACCAGAAACAGCACGTACATAACGGCGTTTTGCAGCATCTTCCGATGCAGCTACGTAGTCTTGGTAATTTTTTGCCGCTCTTCCAAATTCATCATTTAATTCTGCTTCAAGCGCAAGCGATGCCATGCGATCTAAAACAGCTTTTGTATTTCCACCTGCGCCAATTATTTCACGTTCACTTTCCGAAACATTATTAGACGAGTCACCTACTGGTGCACCTTCTGCATTTTGAAATGCCATATTGATAACTTTCATAACTTCTTCCATTAAATACGAATATAAATCAGTCATAAATTTATCATGTTCTAACGAACCATTTGTTAAAGCTGATTTAGATGGAAACCGTTCTTTTACAAGTCTAGATACAGCACGTTTTAATCTTTGTCTAAAATCATGATATTTTCCACCGGTATTCAATTGATATAATAATTGACGTCTTCGTTCTTCACGACTGGAATCATTGTTTGAACTAGGCCTAGATCCAAATAAACGTGTAATCTCATCTGCAATAGTTGCAACAACGGATGAAATTTCTTCTCGAAAAATTTCAGTAGCTTTCTTCCCTGGTTTTGCATCTGGAATTGCTCTAGGTGCAATGAAATCTTTTGGAAATAGTTCCGGTTCTGGTGGTGGCGGTGGCAATGTTACAATTGCTTCATCTACTTGTAAATATAAGAATAAAAGTGGCGATGGTTTTGGTCTATTATATTCCACCATAGCTTCTTCTTCACCTTCGGAATCTAAATCTTCCGTATTTGGTGGCGGTGCTTTGCCTAATTTATCTCCTAATGGGAAACGTCCTCCGAAATAGGATACTCCTGCTTCTTTTAAAAAAGCAATTTCAGCAAATGTTGTCATTTCTACTGATCGTGTATTGCTCCATTCTGCGTCTTCCACACCTTCAGGTGCTTTGCGTTTAATTGATACTTCCCATACAGGAGAGCTATCATCTTGCATTAAGCTTTCAATACCTTCTTTTGGAATAAATGTTTTCATTAATGTAATTGGTTCATCAGGTTTGCTCCATTGCAGTTCTGGTGCAACTTCAGGTTTTACGGTAGTACTAGCTGTTTCTGCTTCTTTCTTTTCTTCTTCTGCATTTTTTTCTTCCTCACCTTCTATTGCATCTTCATTAGTTGTTGTAGCACTTGGTTTATATAATTTCCCCCCACCAATAGATGATGTTTCATTGCTTCCAGCACAAGGTGCATTGCAAGCAATTGTAAACTCTTCATTTTCCCATGAATTACCTTCTGTATCATTTAAATTCCATGCTGTTGCAACACTTTCAGCACGTTCACCATTTTCATCTGTTAAATAAACACTACTTGTCAATGCAGTGAATGTTCGTCCACCACGACAAAATTGCAAAAGTGTATCATCTGCTACAACTTTTACAGTTACAGTTGGTGAAGATTTTAATGCAGGCTCTCCTTCTTCACCATCTTCACCAACAGGTTTAGATAATGTTAAAGGCATGGAACACTCTACGCCACCTGGATATTGTAAGACTCTTTGTATACTATTTTCCGTTCCATCCAATTTTACACCGTTCCATTTTTCTTCCCCAAATATCGCAGTACCAACAAGTGTATCAGCACTTGGATCACGTGCTGTACCTTTGTAAACTTCGATAATAATCTTTGTATTTACCAAAGCAGAAAGATGTTCAGCCGTACATGGAATAGATTTAGAACGTGTTGGAATGCTACCATTATCAGCTACAGGATAGTCAACGGTAGCGTTTGATAACATACTATTACCTTCAGTTTCACCAAGTTCTTTCAATACAACTTCCCATGCAGCTGCAGCAGCATTATCAGCATCATCTGGATTTTCAGCCATGGCTTGTTTAACGGCATCTGGCATTACATTTGCAACATTTGTCCATGCCCATGCTTCAGCATTACTAGATGTTCCTTCGCCTTCCCCCCCTTCTGCTTCTGCATCCTCGGTTGATGCTTTTTTATTTTCAGGTGGCCAAAACGTAAATTTTTCTGCCGTATTAGTGTTTTCTTCATCTTCACCTCCTCCTTCATTTCCTCCTGACCAACCAACTGCCTTTCCAAACGCTGAACTTTGTATCCATGAATCATCGTTTGCTTTTGTTACAATTCGACCCCACAATGGCAACGATATATTTTCATCATTATCAATACTTAATGTATTTATTGAAAAGTTAGTTATGGACATATTGATACTACCATTTGCTGGTGTTGGTGTTTCTTTAACTTCTGCATTTTCTTGTGCAACTACTTCTTCCTCCTCGGACATAATGAATGATCTATCTATATTTATATATACGTATATATGTATTCCTTGATTAATTGATACTAATCAGAGAAGTTTAAATGTATTAAATAAGAATTAAAAAAAGAAGAAGTGTTATTTCTATATACTTTTTATCTTGTCAATGTTGTTTTCTCTTTCCGGTTATTATTACTATTTTCTAATTAATTTGTTGATGATATATATTATGTTTTTTTATTGTGTTGTAATGGTATGTACCTGTAAATTATTGAGATGATGTAGTTTATTTTTTTAACCGAAAGCTGGAAAAAACGGCTCTAGTGTTGTGTCTATGTTAATTAGATATAGCAGGTGAATAGGATTACACGTCAAAACAAAAGACATGATGCCTTTCATTTTCAAAATGATACCATCCGTTTGAACAGATTTATATTGTGCAAAATAATTAATGACCGATTCAATAATATCATCATCAATCGGCATCAACGTCGGCGTCTCTGTTGTCGCTGGTCTCTCTCTCGCGCCTCGAAATTTCTAATTCCATTTTGGACTCGTTGATAGAAATAATCGGGCCCTTGCTGGACCTCCTCCCTTAGCCTTACCATCCGTGCAACATTTCGATTGTAAATGTCCTGCCTTGGTGCACGGTTGTACACACCCCATGCTACCGATACATTATGCGATGGCCAAACATGCAGGCCATAGTCATGTTCAAATCTAGCGGTACTTGTAAAGCGTATTCAGGAATAAAAAAATAATTAAAATTATTTTTTATACCAGGCACACTGGCACACACAGCCTTCCTGACTTGCCTTTCTTGTTCCTATCACCCCTGTCCAGGTGCATTGCTATGTGGAAATTTCCCGTTACCATACCATTCGATGCAAACAGCAAATATTAGCGAAAATGGCACTTAACAATCTTCATCTGGCCATCCATTATCAGGAAGCAATGGTCAATCAAATTGGATTGCAAGCGCAATATATCCAAATTCTATGTCAGGAATATTCAATGATGCACAGAGGGAATCCACCACCATTAAATTTTGAGGCACAAATAACAGAAGCTGCAATGAAAAGAGCAAAGGGCATGTATGAAAATGCAATAAAATCGCTGGATTTACCTAGACAAATACTGGGGGCCGCACATATATATATTGGGAAGAGATAGTTATGTGTAATATTTTCATAATTTATCATTAAATCAGTAGAAGAAAAACACTGGAAGAGTACTAGAACATAAAAATTAAAAAGAAAAAAGGCTGTTGCAACTATTTAACACCACATTTAATAATGAATGATATTCAAGTACAAGTGAACAAAATCAAAGTGAATAATTTCCAAAAATTAATAGATACATATAGGTTTGCAAGACGGTTGGCCAATAGGTTGTGAAAACTTGAATGTAGAAACAAACAATAGCTTTGAGGCTGTCTGTGTCTTGGACAATGCAGACTGTATATTGTCATATTGTCACATTGCGTTAAAATTACATATACAGTAATGCAATAAATAGCAAATAGCACACAACCACCACTTTTCATGTTCCTTGTAGGGTATAAAATAAATAGGGAGTAAATCTCAATAGAATACTATAATGTATACTCCAAACACAAAATTCAATCTCATCTCTACTTTGAAATCTGAAATCACAACTGCCACAACATTTAGTTTACATGGTGATCTTATAGAAGAAACGCAAATGATGAGAGAGACAGACAACAGGTAGATACACGATTGTGTTGCTACATCACTATTGTTATTCTTGTTGATATATATATATATATATATATATCTACACACAAATAGATTATTCCATATAACAAAATATCAATATGGCAACATCTTCAGATAGTTTGTTATCATCACCACATGGTGGAAAATCTTTTGTACCAAAAAATTATAATTCTACAACTATTGGAAGGCATGATGCAAGAAATTCAGTTAAAGTGAAAACAAATCATTCAGGTGACGTGCCACATTTTATATATGAAGGTTTGTTAACGAATCCAAATAGAATCGAAGAGGATTTAATAAATGATCCAATGAATGGGAAGAGTACATTATGTTGTACATCGTTTAATGTTATTAATGGAATTGTTGGGGCAGGTGTCATTGGTTTACCATATGCTTTTCATCAGCAAGGATTTTTGCCAGCAATAATTGGTATGTTAGTTATTGCTATTGTTACATATTTTACGATGATATTACAAATTGAAGTTGGTCGTACGTGTGGATGTTTTACGTATGAAAGTGTATGCGAACTTGCATTTGGAAGAAAAGGGTTTTATGGTTTAGTCGTTTTCATGGGTATTAATTCATTTGGTGTATGTGTTGCATATATATGTTTGATACAATTAGTATTACCACCAATATTACATCCAATACTTGTTGCATTTGTTCCATCAAGCGATATGAAATATATTACACCGGAAGTAATGATTTTTGGTTTATCAACAGTTTTATTATTACCATTATCGTTATATCGAAATATTGCATCATTAGAAAAAGTTTCATTTTTAAGCATTATTGTCATTATTTTAATGATTTCTGCATTGGCAATTAATTTTTTTTCCATGGGTGATAAAGCTGCAATTCGTACGGAAAATTTAAATGAATTATTAATTGATTTTGGTTCTGAATATATTCAAGGTTTAGGAACATTAGCATTTGCATTTGGTTGTCAACAATATTCTTTTTTAGCATTTGAATCTTTGGATGAACCGACTGAATCACGTTGGTCCATCGTTGCTGCAATGAGTTTAATTGTTTCTTTTATCTTTGCATTAGTTTTCGCAGCAACTGGATATGTTTCATTTGGTAGTCAGACACAAGCAAATGTCTTAGATAATTTAGAGACGGATAGTGTCATCGCGAATGTTGCACGTATGGCAGTAGTATTGAAATTATGTTGTTGTTTTCCATTGGATTTTTTCGTCATACGATATAGTATACAAAGGTTTCTACAAAAATTTTGTTGTTCCTCTATACAATGGAATTCAGACGGTGGTGATGCAAATGCTACTGAATTTGATTCGCGTGGTAGACCAATTTTCACACCTATCATTACTAGGGAAAATGTTCGTGGAAATGGACATGCAAAAGATTTAAATTGTTGTTTACATTTTGTATTGACATTTGTATTATGGGCTGCTGTTATGGGTGTAAGTTATTTAGCAATGAATGCGAATGGTAAAACAAAAGGTTTAGCGCTTGTCCTTCAACTTTGTGGTAGTGTTGGTGCAATATTTGTTGGATTTGTCTTTCCAACTGCTTGTTATTTAAAATTAGGCATTGCAAAGTTACGACCACCAAATTGTTGGGATTCATTGACGTATTATTTTGCATGGGTTGTATTAATTTTTGGTATTGTTATTGGTATTGTAAGCACATGTGTCACGTTAATGGATGCATTTTCACCAGGAAAGTGAGTGGTGATAGTGTATTTTTTTGGGAGAGAAGCAAGATGAGAAAAATGAATTTTGTACACACACTCGCAAAAAATTCTAAAAAATACATTATAGATATATATATATACATGTGTATAAATATTATAATATTTCATCTAATATAGACACATTTTTTTTACAACATTGTTCACACACACCATCAATTAATCGTCTTGTCGTTTCCACCAAAGAAAAGTTGTTTAGTCGCATTGATTATATTTGGAATTGGATCTGTCATGACTGCTTCTAAAGCTAAGCCACTGAAGGTATTATTTAATAATAAACGATCCAAGTAAGACAACATGACAATCATATAATTAGGAGGTAGGAAACTTTCACGTGCAATATTACCAGTTGCATCTATAAAAAAATTCATCAATTGATCCTCAGATGATGATCGATCTGCACCATTAAGAATGTTTTTTCTTTTTCCAGTTGTTGTTGTACTTGAAGTTAACGGTTGTTTAGTATTACTAAGGTCAGGACTATTATTATTATTATTATTATCATCATCATCACTACGAATAGACGAGGATACAATTATATTATTTTCATCTACCTTGTAATCGATTAAATTTGGAACACGAGTTGTTACAAGATATACTTGTGCTAATAATTCAAATACGACTAATAATAATATTAATAATGCTATGCATGAAACATAACCTTCTATTTTCGTATAAATTCTATTACATGTTGATGGGTTATTTATTTTCTTATTATTCTTTAAACGTTTTTCTTCAAAATATATTTTCTTTTCATTTTCAAATTGTTTTAATTTTTTTTGTTCTACATCATTCAAGACTCTAGTTAATTTACATTTTTTCACGATACTTTTAATAAATTTATTTTCACTACATTCAAATATTTCAGATGATAATATTTTTTCACGACATAAAGGGCAGTGTATGAAGTTATTATTAATTTTACTTGGGCAGCTTGGACGGCAATCATGAATACATGTAACACAAAAGGTATGACCACATTTAATGGTAATAGGATGATAAAATGAATTTAAACATATGGTACAAGACAGATCCGTCTCATCAATTTTTACATCGTATTGTTTCATATTTTTGTATGGGAAATTGATTTGTGGATGATGTTTAATAACATAGATGTTGATGTACATGGTTTGTTGTGTTTTTACTTTGCAAAGTACTATAGATTTTAGTGTATTTATTACCGAGGTAGAGGACAATGTTTTAGGTATTCATTTTAAGGAATATTACAAGTTGGGCCATATGCAATATGCAATACAGTACTATAGAGTCTTCCAAAAGTTAAAAATGGCTTTATATGTTCACCCTAAAATTAGAAAGAAAGAAAGAAAAATGTCTAAATTGTAAAAATATTAAAAATCGGTGCATGTTTTTGCCAACCGCTCGCGCGGTTGTAAATGAAAAGTGCGCCGTGGGTGTGTTTTAAAAATTTTTACACTGTGTTATATAAACATTACGAATATAATTTTATATAAACGTGGGCCTCCTTCGTACTTTCTCTCTTGTTTGTATTTTTACACACGCACCACCACCACCACCAACCCACATTAAAATGCAAAATCTCAATCAAGTTTATGCGGGACAACATCTTTTAAAAATTGTGGTAATTGAAATGAAGCTTGATGGATACCTTGATTATAATATTTTGTTTTAATATTTTTTCCTTGAAATGCATTCCAATCAATGGGTGTATTTATTGGGTGAACATTATCCGATGCAAACATGAAGGTATAATGTCCACTTACATATGTTGGTTGAAATACTTGATATAAATAATTGCGTTCATATACACTAGAAATTAAAGTGGAAACATATGCAACAGTATCCAATGCCCATGCTGGACTATCGCAATTAAATACTAAAATGCCTTTTTCATCATCTAATAACTCTTGAATTTGCATATAAAATTGTCTTGTAAATAGAGGGATAGCTGGACCATAATCCGTACTATCAATAAGTATGACATCGAATTCATTTTCCGGCTTTGCTTTTGTTATACCTATTTGATCTGCAATGCGTACTTCCAATGGATCTGCCTCAGCAATATTAATATATTTCATTCCAAGTCTTTCTGATACATATTTAGCACCATCATCAAAAATCAAAGTAACACGTGGATCATCATATGATTTTGCAAATTGTGGAAAATATTTTTTACTAACTTTCACCACATCTTCATCCAATTCTACCATTGTTACATGCTTAACGTTCGGATGTTTAAGCACTTGGAACAAAGTTCCACCATCACCTCCACCAATTATCAAAACGCGAACGTTTGCTGCATCATTGAAATATGCCAATGGTACATGAGAAATCATTTCATGGTAATTCCTTTCATCTTTCTCGGTTATCATAATTTCATCCTCAACAACTAAGACATTTCCAAAAAAACTATTACTAAACACTTCAATAGTTTGTCCAATTTTGGAATCATTCTTATACAATCGCTCATTGACTTCATAAACCATTTGTGCTCTTGCATGCATATCGTATGTACCCTCATGTTCAGAAAATGGCTTTTCGCCACTTACTCCATCATAACATATATTTCTATCAAAAAAACTTTCATAGCGATACATAGCATGTTGAATTCCAAAACTAAAGGAAAAATATAATGTAATACCCCATATTAAAAACATAATCGCAAATGCATCAAGCTGAATACGCTTAATGTTTCTACAGCGAGATCTGTAAAATCTACTACAGGTGCGAAATGGGCGACGAAATGAACTTGTTGCATTTGTTACTTCAATATTTTCATTTTTGTTCTCATTATCATCTTTTTCATTTGGTGGTGATGATGGCTTACCGTCATTTGTTGAATTATTATCCTTTTTTTCATCAGACGAAGTTGCGATACCACGAGCACGTAAAGGCATGTTGTTAAATATATATATACTTTACACTATCTGTTTTAAATGATCGGTCTCTCTCTTATATATATATATTATATATATATTGATATTAAAATAAATCTGTGAATATGATCGATAAATAATTATATATATAGTATACTTTTGAATATGTCATAGTAATTTAAATTCAAAATAATAATAGTTATATAAAATATTATATTACATCATATAGTTCTAATAAATAGTAGGTTTAAAAAAAAATCATATACCTACTATTACAGAAATACTTTTTAAAACACTCCGCACTCCTCCTCACAGGGCTCACTCATCATGCACTTTGTATCATACTCAATGATAAATTTTGCGACAAGGAATATCGTAAACTTTGTATGACTTCAATGTTTTCCATCCTTTCCTCGTTTTCTTCCTCACGTTTATTATTATATGCTTCTTGCAATTGATCTAATTGTACTAAATTATTATTTATGGTATAATTATTAGTCTCCATGTTTGGTAAATATGGCAATAAATATTGTAGCATACTATATGTCTCATATGCGATTGAATTATTATCTGTATTAATTGTAACTTGATATTTTAATAACAATTCATTTAACAACGAGCGAACATAATCCCATGTAGGTAATTCTTGAGAAAGAAATTCATCTTTATTGTAAAACATTTCCATTTTTTCCAATGTATGCATAATAGTAAATGTGTCTTCTACACTGACAACTGGTCTAGGTCGATTTAACATTGGTAACAAATGATCTCGTAATAATGAAAAAAGAACTTTCTTTGGCAAGGAAATTTCAAGTGATAATAATTTTGATATTTCATGACTAGCTTCTTTTTCTTTTAACATTTTCATTTTCATTTCATTATTATTATTATTACTGTTTGCATTCAACGTTAACATAGCAATTTCCTTTAACAATACTTGTAAATCTCTATATCGTATTAAAAATACCATGACATTTGAGAAATGTTTGCCATCATGATCCAATTGCCCAATAACAGCATCTAATGCAGTAAAATCGGAAACATCCAAACAATACGTCAATAGCATTTTTGAATATCTAACTATTAAATTTTGACTTTCGCTTTTAATTGCCCATTGCATACTTTGTCCAAATCGCTTCAAACTTGCCCAATGAGATGCACGTGATGCGCAAATAGCTAATTTTGTATCATCAAACGCATCAATATCCTTGCCCGCACCTCGTATACATGCATTTAATAATTTCATTGCATGTCGATCACTTTTTGGACATACGCGGGAAAGGGATACGTTGCTTGATGGAGCTTTCAATTGAATTTGATGTGGTAACATTCGTAGATAATCCAAACCAACATGATGTAAATCATGTGATTGCAACGTTGTTGCATATGCATGGATATAATATTCACGAAGTGTAAATCCTACAGGTAAATTCTTATTGTTCTTTAGAAATTTTTTTACTGCTAAAAAAGTAGATGAATTCGAATTGCTATTATTACCACTGTTATTATTATTTCCATTTTCTTCTTGTTGACCATGAACTAAAATATCTACAAGATGTGCTGCGATCCATGGAAATTGAAAGGATGAATTTGGCACATTCATAACACCTTCATCTAATTGTTTAATCGCATTGACTAGATGTAAATCATCTTCAATTTCCAATAATGCTTTGATGACAGGATGTATTTTTGGAGTATTCGATCCTCCTCCTTGTCGTTCCATATCAAATAATATTGTTTCACATATAGAAACAAATTTAGACATGTTTGCCATTGGATCAGTCCATCGCAATGTTGCAGCTACACGAGCCCAATATTCACCATTTGTTACTTGTTCAATGATTTGTGATTCACCTAATAAAATATCAAATATTATTGATAATTGATTGATTAACTCCGGTGGTGCATAATTTTTTTTTTCATTTAAACCTTGCTTTGCATGTCTAACTTTAATTAACCACGTTTCCCATTGGCTACCAAATTCTTTCACGTAACTCGTACCCGTCGATGCAGCATTTAAATGTGGCACGGATGTTAACAATTCATTTAATGTCTCTGCTGCCCATCTTAAATTATCATCTTGCCTCGTTTCAATTGGAATCAATTCATCATCTAAAATTCTTAACGCGCTACCAATATCACCATTTAAAATATGATTGTAAAGTATTTTCCATGGATTTTGTGCTAATCGCATTTCTTCTTCCTCGGTTGGACCTCCATGTAAATACATATTATAAAAATTTGCCCAATCTGCTAATAGTGTACCTAGTAGTTGCGCATTAGTATCTAAAAACAAAAGTTGGCAAAGCCACATTACAATTTTACCAAATTCTAATTTCCTAGCAATTCGTTCCAAATCATCTGCACCAAAAATACCAGATGAGGAGGAAGATGAACCATTGTTATTATTATTATTACCATTCATTTGTAACATATCGACAATATCATCAAGTAATTCTACACAATTTGATAATTGTTCAATATATGAACGACTAGCACGTAAAACAATTGGTTTTAAATTGTTGTTGTTGTTGTTGTTGTTACAATCACTTTGCAGTTCTAGAAAGGTTCTACGTGATGATTGTATCAAACCTATAATTTCTTTTGGAAATTGCCTATTGTAAATATTTAAGCTTTGTTGTTGTTGTTGTGCTTGAAACATAGTAGCGGATGGACCATTATTTTGATTTTTATTTGGCCGTACAGTTGGAAATGTCACTATACTTTCACCTGAACCAAAACAAAAACTTAATGCATTTGATGAAGCCATTGTATTCTTTTTTTCTGTTGGAACTATATATATAAGTATGTTTGACGATTAATAATGCTTGTATATATATATGTATATGTAGTCGAGTATCTTGAACAATGAGAATATTGTTCTTTGTGTATTTTACAATTTAAATTATCATTTGAATAAATCTAATAAATTCTATTATCATCATAATTCAATTTTTTTTTTGTTTTTTTTTTTTTTACTCCAACAACTTAAATTTCTTTTCCATGTTCTTTTCCATTTGCTCCATGTTCTTTTCCGTTTGCTTAATCCTATCATCAACGACTTTCCGGACATGGTTTCCGTGTATTCGAGCCTCCTCTTTCTCTTTTCTCCTTTCATCTGTGCGCTTGTACAAACCCCACAACTTGATATACGCATGACTTTTGTCATACAATGCTTTTGCTTTTCCCGTTTTATCACCTAGATCAAAAATTGTTTCAATTACAGACTTTAGCATCTCTTCTGATGGAATTTTTGAGAAAAATTCACGTGTTGCATCCCTTGGTAATAATTTCTTTGTATCTGAATTAATATCGTCTTTGGATATATTCACTTTTGACATACTTCTTATAATAGAAAAACTACCATC
>JACLAC010023061.1_pt1 | contig 14188 bp, 21 predicted proteins | sample 8027881 | NCBI WGS metagenome assembly JACLAC01 (sample SAMN15725517, study PRJNA655200) | protist metagenome | isolation source: fluorescence activated cell sorting (FACS) single amplified genomes of... | place: Spain: Blaines Bay Microbial Observatory, Mediterranean Sea | collected 2016-01-19 | reverse complement strand
ACGACAAAACTGCATGTCATTGCCGTCGATCGCATAGCACACTGCAATCGCGTCGGCCGAGCTAGCGCACATCGATCAAGCATGTCGAGTCAATAAAGCCACAATGCATGTGCGAGCAGCAAGCCGCGACATAGCGCCAACAACAGCGATATACGCTGTCAGGTCGTGCACCGCCGGCAAACGCCAGCAACACAATCAAACGAATGCCATAATGTAAGCAAAGCACATAACACTTGTCGAGCAGACAGTGCAGGGAAACGCAATCGTTGCATCACCGGCAAGCACAGCACGCGCAGCATTAAAACGCGTCAGCACAATCTCACCACTGCACGCACTGAACTAGACAAAAGCAGGCGCACGGTGCAAGCACATAGCGTCCGTCAAAGCAAGAAGTGCAAGCAACGCAAGCAAGTACATAAAGTACGCCACCGCGGGCAACGCAATGCAAGCAAGCACCGAAGCATAAGCAGGCAAGCGAAGCAACCGCACGAGCAGATCGGTCGCCCAAAAGCAATAAAAGCAGCACCATCACTCAAATGTGGCAAAGCAAGGCATGCAGCGACAGCAATCGCAGAGCTGTCACATCAGCCATCGCAGGGACAGCAATGCAACATAGCAAGCAAGTCAAGCGTGCCAACCAACAAACAGCAAGCCGAGCACATCATTCGCACAAATCCACTCAGCATTGCCGGTCAAGCCAGTATTCAGAAACAATACAATCCCAGCCGCGCCGCCACTGTCTTCACAAAGCAGCACAGTAATTGCATATGGCAAATCGATGAAGTCAGCCGCATCAATCAAATCCGTAACGGCGAGCGAAGCAACGCACGTCAGCCACCGCAGCCAACACACGACCGATAGAGTACGCCGCGACAGCCAAGCCAAGCAAGGCAAGCAATCAATGGATTGCAATCGCACGCAGCAAAGCAATAGAGCACAGTGAAGCACGCGACCCAACACACGCACACAACTGTAGCGAGCCCCAAAACAGCGCCAGCGCACGCAGCCAGAGCAGCGCGACCGGCACAGTAAACGTAGTAGCTGTGCGCAACCGAATCACGCAACTAGATGTAGCAGCAGCAAGCACAACAGTTACACCACGACACAATCGGATCAGTAGCGCCACGCAAGCCAGCCGCATCAAACACATTGCGCAACCCTGTCAATGCAATAGAGCAGGTCAACACAAGCATGCCATTAACGTCACGCAGCCATGCCTCGTCAATCGAAAAACGCAATAACGGCAGTGCATGCAAGCAGCGTGTCAAGCGAGGGCAGCACACGATCACGCAAGCCAACGCAAGTCAGCCGAACCAGCACCGCAGCGCAAGCATGTCAAGCAACGTGATGCCGACAGGCACATCGGATAGAAGCACCTCGATCGAAAGCTGCGCCGCCGCATCCGTTCAGGCAATACATGCGGGCAAAGCAAGACGCGCGAGCACGGTCAGCACCTTGATCGATCGAATCGAGCGAGTCCGTAGAACACTCCAAAAAGCCAGAATGCAGGCAATACATTAGAACGCATACATCAGATCAAGCAATCAGTCCGAGTCGCGCAACGCGATCGCATCAATCACGTCAAGCAGTACAGCCACACAGCAGCCGAGCCAAACGCATGAGCCGAGTCACGTAAAGCACGCACCAATCTCAACCAAACATGCCATGCCACGCACCGCAGCACGGCAATCAGACGCACACGAACCGATACAGCCACAGCAGCCAACGCAGGCAAGTCAGCATGCGCAAGCAAGCCAAGCAGTCCAATAGCGGCAGTCACCGCAAGCAGCTCAGTGCAAGCTCGCAAGCAAGCAGTCACGCAACGCCAGGCAGCGCACACAATGCAAGCACATCCAGCATAACAAGCAGCGCACACAAGCCACGCAACGCGATCAATCAGCTATATAGCGCAGCTCAGCCCACGCAGTGCACTGCCGGCACGCAACGCAGCCAGATCCCCGCGCAACGATCACGCAGCGCAGCAACACCACGCAAGCCGGCCGAACATGGCGAGGCAACAAGCGCGAACACATCAAGCAACGCCGCCAGCTGGGACGAGTCAACCATTAAACGGCAGGCAGCCAACAACAGCAACGCATGCAGGCAGCGCAAGCAAGCCAACGTACGTGCGGGCAAAGCAACCCAGACCACGCAAGCAGCCCAAACCAATTCAGTACTAGCAGCCGCAGTCAGCACAACAGTATGATCACGCACGTGTGCCACTCGAGCAATCACGCAACGCAAGGATCGTGTGTAACGCACTCAACCCAGCAAATAGAGCAGGCCAGCTCGATAAACGCAAGCAAGCATGGAACGCCGACAAATGCACGTACCGCATGCAAACACAGCAAGTCGAGCACGGCAGTCAAGCAATGCACGGCGTCACAACCATAACTGCAACACCGACTATAGAAAGAGCCACATCCTGCAACGCAGCCACGCCAGCAAAGCCGACCAAATAGGTCGAAGCAAGCAAGACACTCAACTCAGTACAGTCAGCAAGCAAAGCCACGCAACTCGGTACCAACAGTCAGTTCAAGCAAATCAGTCAACGAACGCATTGGACGCAGCCAGCGCAATCAAGGCAGTCATTACAGCACGTCGATCAGCCCGATCGAACCAACCAGCTCCGTCAGTGCAAGCAATGCTTGCAAGGCAAGCAACGGCATGCACACAACAACAGCAAGCAACGGCAAGCAACGCAAGCACGTCAAGCAACGTCAACAACTCGGACAAGGCGCGCAATCAATACAGTCGGGCAACGCGATTAACGCAAGCGAAGCAATCGAGCAATTCGCACACGAGCAAAGCAAGCATAGTGAGCACCGCACGCTGGCTGGCGCAAGAGACGGCAAGCATGTCGACCAACGAAATAACGTACAACAAGCCTGCCACGTCAGACCAACCTGCCAACGCAATGCAGTCAGCAGCAGCAGCAGCGGCAAGCGAGCCCGTCGACACCAGCACGTAAGCTCAACCACTTCTATAGCACATAGCAGCAACGCCGGCAACACGCAACAACGACGAGCGCGGCAAGCAAGTAGAGCAATACGCGCAACGCCAGAACGTCAGGCAGCGCAGCCAGCGCAGGCACATAGCACAGGCATCGCAGCACAACGCATGCATGTAATAAACGAAAGCAGGCCATCACCACCATGAACAGAATGGCAACGCCGCCACATCATTCTACGCCACAAACGAAAGTACGCAGCGCAGCGGCAAGCACCCCACCACAATCGAAATGCAGCGAAGCAATAACATACGCGCAGCACAACAACGGGACAGCAGCGCCGCCCGCCACGTCTATCACAGCACGCAAGCCGGCCAACGCAAGCAACGCAGCAACAACGAACTATTACATGTAGGCAGTATGTCACAGCAACGCACGCAAGCAACGCAACGCGGGCACAACACCAACGCCGAGCAGCACGGCCCAAGCAAGCGAGCCAACCAACAGTGGGCGCGCCGCCATCAACATAAAACAAATTGGCAATGCGGAGCAAGTCGAGCAATTCAATGCATGCAGGCAACGCAGGCAGCGCAAGCACATCGGTCAAGCCAATAAATGCCAGCGACGCAAGTCAGTAACGCAACTAATTAGCCAGATAACGCCACACAAAACAAGCACATGAAGGACGTCGAGCAAGGGGCGCCGCTCCGCAAGCGCAGCCAACTCGACCAAGCTAATCAGCGAACGCAAGTGTCGCTGCCAGGCTTCGCACATAACTGCAAGCCAGCAAAGCAAGGCACTGCATGCGAGGTAATAACGCCGAGCAATTCCGTCATTGCAAGCCATCACGCCAGCAGCACACAGCAAGTCAAACGCACAAGCAGCAGCACGCATGCGCAGGACGCACGTCTGGCACGCCACGCCAGTCAACCATGTCGAGAACAAATATGGAGAGCGCAGCAGCAGCCAGCGAAGCAAGCACCTCGCTGCATACAGTCATTCGGTGCACGCAAAGCAAGCAGCTAAGCCCGCTGAGCTGAAGCAAGCAAGCAGCACAACGAGAGGCATGCATGCACGCCATCCAGCGCAAGCAAGGCGCGCGCCGCACGCACGCGAATGCACGCAGCTGCAAGGTACGCAAGCACGTAGCCGCACGCACACAACGCGCAACATGTCGCATGCGCAACATAATGCTTATATGCATGCAGCGCAAGCAACGCGTTGCGCTGGCTTGAAGCAAGCAGCGCAAGCGCATAGCTTGAACACAGCACGCAGCACACGCAAGCACGTCACGACCAGCACAGTGATCAACACAATGACGGCAAGAAGCGCAGCCGCCACATTAAAAGCAAGCAGCGCCGTCAATCCGAGCAAACACGGCGAGGCAAGCACGTCAGTGGAACCAGCCACAGCAAGCACGCCGAACAACTGGTTCAACGAGTTAGTCGTGGCAGCGCAGTGCAGCGCGGCGCCGTCACGCAATGATGCACCGACACACGCAGCAGCAGCAGGCAGCAGCCGCAAGCAGGCACAGCAAGCCAGCCAGCGCAGTAAGGCCGGCCACGCCAGCAAGCTCGAGCAAGTCATGCGTCCAACGCAGTCAACTCAGCAATGGCGCGCAGCATAAGCATGCTCAAACACATAGAATTACTGCCAGCCGTAAAAGCAAGCATAGCCGGCAACGTGATACCGGCAGCGCCGCCAATCGCGCCAGTCTGCGCATTCAGCCCAACACGATGAAGCCAGCACATTCGATAACGACCGCCACATCGTCACTGCCACTCACCTCAATAATAGCAGGCACGCCTGCCACGCACAGCGGCGCAGGCAACACAACTGAACACATCGCGCACAGCGAAGCAGTCGCAGCAATGCAACGACTCAACGCGAGCACAGAACGGGCAGCAAGCAGCAGTGGGAACAGCATGCATGCACGGCCGCAACGCAGCGCATCACATGTAATGCAGTCGACGCAGTAACGCCGCCGAACGCAACGCGATCAACAGCATAGCTGCACGCCCATCAAGCACATCGATCTGCGCCGTCACAGCATTAGCGGCACGAGACGCAAGCATCACACTAACGTCAACCAGCGCAGGCGCAGCGATGCATGCACGCACATCGTGCACGTCAAGCAAGTCCACACCGCTAGGCAAGCAACATCAACCGCCGCACGACTTGCAAACGCGCCAAGCAGTTGTTTAAACATGTGAGCAAGCCATAGAACAGCAACGCAATCGCGCCCGACCGACCGGGCACAACGTGCATATAAATTATGTAAGTGCCACAACGCACGGCCGCATCGCCGCGCAACGCAATGCACTACACGCAGGTTAACGCATTGGCAGCGAGCAAGGCAAGGCGTCTTAGCAAGGCAACAACATTGACAGCACACACGAACAGCACGAACGTCACGCAATCAGCACAATACATCCAGCTGCATGCATGCACGCAGCTCGACCGTGCACCGCAAGCGCAGCCATCAAGCATGTCACGCAAGCCGCGCAGATGGCGCATAGCATGCAAGCACTACGAAACACTAGAGCAAGCGCAGTCAATCGGGCATGACAAGTCATGAACGGCAAGCAGCGCAACTGCACTACTAACATAACTGAACGGTGCAATCAGCGCAGGCAACGCACGCACGTCAAGCAGCGAGATAGAAAGCAAGCCAGTCAAACAACTCGCTGCGCTTACAGCTTCCACAACAAGCCACGAAGTCGGCAAACACAAGTGAACGTGCCTCGGCCCGTTAATGAAATGCGCATACACATTCGCACACTAGCGCAAGGCAACACAATACGTAGGAGCACGCACGTTGGGTGCAACACGCACCACACAGCAACCACTCGGCCAGGCCAGCAGGCACAAACAAAGCAAGCACAACATTCAACGCACAGCAAGCAACGGCGTCGCACCGATCGTGTGGATAAATCACAGCACGCACGTGCATGCAACTGCTCGCAGGCAAGACGAGCAAAGCAGGCACGCCGAGCAAGCGTATGGAAGCACGCATCTGGCTCAGCACATGCAATGCAAGCAGCGCGATACGTGCAAGCACGCCACTCATATAGCGGCAATCACATACAGCATGTCAAGTCAGCTATTGCAGGGCACAGCACGTGAGGCCATAAGAGCAGCCAACTCGCTCGGCCAGCTCAAATTGGCAAGTCATTCAAGCAGCACACGCAAGCAGAATGATGCGCGCAACACAGCACGTCAGCACGTGCACGCAAAGCCTTGAAACAAAGCCACACGCATATCATAGCAGTCAAGTCGGGCAACGCCGGCAACACATGACAAGCATAAACAGCAAGCGCCTGCACAGACGCACGCAGCGCAAGCAGACCGCGCTGGTCAAGCAATATGTTTACGGAGCCAGCTAAACACATACATACATATGTTTGCATGCAGCCAAGAAATCAGTCAGACCAGTGCGGTGCAGCAAAGCGAGAAAGCCGAGGACGGGAGGCGAAGCAGTCGGCGCAGTCGTGCAGCACAGACGAGCAACGCGAATCGGTATATAGCGCGTGAAGCAGTCAGCTCGTACTACAACAGTACGATCAGCAACGCTGAGCGAGCCGGCCCATGCAACACGTTAGCGGCAAGCACGTCACGCAGCCCGTTCGCAGCAATAGTACGCAAATAAAGGCAATCGCTGCAGCCATATCGGTCAACGCGTTAGCAAGCAAGCACGCAACGCAAGCAAGCACCGCAAGGCAGGCAACGCACGCAAGTCACGCAAAGCACGCAACGTGCGCGAGCCAAGCAACGCAAGCAATGCTCGCAACGCCGCGAGTGCGCGCAAGCCAGCCGAAGCAGCCAACGCAAGCGCAGCACGAACCGCAATCGAGTCAAGCAAAGCGGAACACAAGCACTGCACGCGCATGCCCCATACGTCGCCAACGCATGAACGGCAAGCACAGCAAGCAAACACATCGCGCCAGCCAAAGCACGCACGGCACCACTATCAATGCATGCACTAGCACAGAACAAGCACATCACGAACATCCACCAGTTCAAGCAACGCAAGCAAAGCAATGCACGGGCGCAAGCCACAGCCGTCAGACAAAGCACGGCAAGCACGCCACGCAACTCAGTCAAACCAGTCGAGCGGCGCACACAACTAGAGCAGCACCGTACATGCAAGCATCGAAGTCAGCGCAGCCAAAGCAGGCAGCGCAAGCATATCGCTCACGCAGTGCACTGGGCAAGCAGCACGAACACCAGCCAGCCAACGCAAGCAACGCACGCACCACAAAACGAGCAGCACATGCAGTGAAGCAAGTCAGCAGCAGCAGGTCAAGCACGCACCGCATGCGCACGCATGCATGCACGTACGTCCGCCACTCCGCTCGATCAAGCAACGCAATGCAGACAATAACATAACGCAGCGCATACCCGCCACGCCAGACAACGCAACCAAACTCAACGCACACGTTCGTGACGAACACATGACGACACTGAACCAGCACAGCAACGCAGAGCAGCACGCAACCGCTGCAACGCCAGCAACGAGCTATGCATGCAGCACCGTCACAGCAAGCACACCAAGCAGCGCAGTGGCACGCGACGCAAGCAACTTGGCACAACGCTGCAAGCGCAGCAATATCGGCCAAAGCTGGCAAGCCCAGCAAGTCCAGCACGTCGATGAAGCACGGCAACGCACGCACATAGATGGAGGCAAGCAAGGCGTGCACACGTTTCAAAGTAATGCAAGCAGCACATGCATGCACAACGCGCAACGCCATGACGGCAGTCAGCACAAGCACGCCAAGCAAGCCAGGCAAGACAAGCACGCCACGCAACGCACGCAGGGCGAGCACGCCCGCACAGCCAAGCAAGCAGAGCACAGCCGTTGATGCAATCAACGCATGTAAAGCAGCGCAGCCAACCAACTCGAATAGTGCAAAGCGAGCAAGGCACGCGACTCAGTCAATTCGGTAAGGTAGAGCAGTGCGATAGTAGCAGCCAGCTCTGCCAAGCTAATGCATAGATGCAAGCAAAGCAAGCAGCAAGAGCATACCACGCATTTCCGTCGAAGCATTAACGTCACGCACATACGCCAAGCCGGTCAACCCGGCCAGCGTATGCAGCGCAATCAAAGCAAGCAATGCATGACCGCCCATCGCATGTGCCACATCACGCAGCGAGAGGCAACAGCTGCACGCACTTCGGGCAAGCCAGTCAAACACAGCAAATAGTCCACACGCAAGCAGCTCCGTCAACGCACAACACACCTTTAAACATAAGCAATCACAGCCGCACGGCCAAGCAACGCAACGCAGATGGGCGAGCAGGCAACGCAACGCGCGCAGCGTTAGCAATCAGTCAGAAGCCGCACGCCAGGCAGGGCAAGTCAAGCAGTGCTGTCACGCGTATCGGCATGCACGCCACAAGCAAGTCAATACATTATTCAGCGCCAAGCAAGCATAGCAAAGCACGCGATGCAGTCAGCCGGGTAACGGGCAAGAAAAGCGAGCAACTCGACCACGCCAGCAACACCAGCGCCGAGCATGCAACAACATCCGATCATACACATATAGCAAGTCACGCAAGCCACACAGTAAACCACATGCAAGCAACGGCGTTGAGCCAACTGCGCGCAAGCAAAGCCGCCACGTCACGCAACGCACTAGCTGCATTGAACCACATACAGTGAACAGCGCAACGCCAGCACACCAACCGCACTACATGTAATCGAGCACAACACTAGTGCATGCACACACTCGATAGATGTGTCGACACAGCACACGCCGCCACGTAAAACAAGTCACCCACGCCAGCGCAAGCAATGCACGTCAATCGCGCCAGCAGAGCATGCATCGCAAGCACATAGCAACGCAACCAGTAAGCACGCTGAAGCCAGTCAACGCAAGCACATCAAGCAGTCGAGGCAGCGCTATACAACCAATATCGGCAGCGACGCAACTCCGTACAGTCAAGCACGTCGCCCCACGTCTGTGAGCTCAATGCAGCAGCCGCGACCGGCAAGCCAATAGACGGAAGCAGCGCGCTCGCACGAGTCGAAGCAAGCACGCATGTCAAACGCAATAAAGTCGAGCTCATCAAAGCAAGCCCATCACAGCAATCACGTCCAACATGTATGCAACCACATCAGTACACGGCACCGCAAACCCATTAACAGCAGCACAAGTCGTACACGGGGCGCACAGCAGTAACGCGGGCCGAAGCCGGTGGAGCAAGCAAGGCAAGCACGTCCGCGCACCCCCCGCATCGCAAGCAGCGCTGTCAACGCAATTACGTTGTGCGACGAGACTGGCTGCAAGCCGTGCACCAGCATAACGCAAAGCAAGCAACGCGATACAACGCCGCGACCAAACAAAGCAAAAACGGCAGCACAGCAACGCGGAACGATCAGCTGCATAGCGATAAACGCACGCAAGACCGGCAAGCAACGCAGCCATACACACGCACGCAGCGTAGGATGTGTATCAGAGCGGCGCTGGCGGCGGCATGCCAGTCAAGGCAAGCAAGTCAAGCACATAACGGCCGACATGTCAACTAACGCAACGGAAGCAAGCCATGTCGAACCACGAAAACCGTATACGCACGCAACACTTCACGTCGATCAGAATCGATCGATTCACGCAACGCGAAGCAACGCAGTACACATCGGTGCGGCCAACGAAAGCAAGCACCGACAGGCTGCACACATCGATAACAAACAGTTAGGAAAGCAGCAGCAGCGCAAGCAAGTCAAGCACGCCAGCCACACGCACAAAAGGGCCAGCAGCGCAAGCAATGCAATGACGTACGAGATGCAACGCATGATCGATACGCACAGTCGAGCCGAGCACACCAAACGGCAGCAACGAAAGCGGCCCAGCACAGCATAGCCGATCGAATGCCAGCAACGCATGCAAGCCAGCCAAGTAACGCAAGCCAGCGGCAGGCACAGCACGCAACTAGCACGAGCCGAAGCAGTCGCGGCAAGCGACGCAAGCATGGCAACGCATGCAATACGGTACACTATATAATATCGGGTCAACGCATCATCGCATGGCAACACACGCAAGCCACGCACAGCAAGCGTCGCACGACAGACCCATCAACGCGCGGCAACACGATCGCATCGATATCAGGCAGCCACGTCAACGCACGCAAGGCATAGCAAGCCAAGCATCACACACACATCCGTAAATGCAAAGCAAGCGAAGCGAAGCAGCTACGCCGAGCAGCCCGCATCACTGCACGCGGTCAAACGCGGCACAGCTAGCAAATAAAGCAGCGGCAGCAACGTCACGCGGCGCAGTACGTTCATGCCAACGCACGCAAAGCCGAGCGCGGCAATAGGCGTGGGACTAGGCAGCGGGATGCAAGCCGGCAGACAGCAGGCAACGCAGCGCAAACCTGCCACGTCCGTCAAGCCGATACAATCGGTCAACTCAAGTCGAAGCATACAAAGCGGTGGCAGCAGACGGGATCGATCACGGCAACAGAAGCAGCAGCATACAGTAGCACGAGCCAAAGAAAGCAGCCACATCAGATCGCGCACGACCGTCAACGCACGCAACGCAGGGCAGCCGTCGCCAGCACATGCAGCAAGCCGTTGCAGCGCAATCCGATGCAGGCAACGCAGTAAAGCCACGCACGGTCACGTCAATCAAACCATCAATCTAGGCCGTGCCAAGCAAATCAAGCACGTCAAGCAACGCAAACACGATCAATACCATCACACAGCTAATGAACTACAGTAAAACAAGCTGCATATTCGTCAACGCAATCAAGCCAGCACGCGAGCAATCAGCGCCAACGCTGGCAAGCCGAGCAAGCCGCACATACGCAGCCGAATCAGCAGCATATAACTTCACACAACGAATAACAGTCTATCGACCAACGCAAGCAGCAGTTAGCACACACGCAACGCCACCACGCCTTTTGTTGCCAGCCATCGCAACCCGTGCACGTCCACGCACGCAAACGCGGACACGAACTCACGCAACACGAATGCCGCCGAACCGCTAGCAACCACACCGATCAAGCCGAAAGCATCGTCCGCATACAGGCAAGCAACGCAAGCCACGCACGTCACGCACGTCACGAAACGGACATGCAGCGCAACACACTAAGCGCACGGACACCCGTACGCAACGCAATAAAAGCAGCGCCACACATCAGCGCGCAGCAGCGCACTGCAGTCAAGCACAGCAATACGCCGCGGCCGACGCAATACATGCACGAATGCTGAGAAATAGAGCAGACGTCGTAAACTCACGCACACACACGCCATACTATATCGAGTCGGCAAGCACAGCCATTAACCGCACACAGCTCGGCCAACGCGCATCAATACATTCGCACGCCTGGCGCAGCCACCGCAAAGCAAAGCAATACGCTAGCTCAGCCAAACAGATGCAAGCACACCAGTCACACCAAGCAAAACCAACTTCGCATCATTCAAGGCAAGCAGCGCAAGCATAACAACCACAACCGCTACACGACTCACGTCAACGCGCGCAGACAAAGCGGGCAGTAACAGCGTGCGAACCATTCAGTTCACGCATATAGATGAAGTGCACGCAATAGCATTGCATCACACCGACACATACAACACTTGACTGGATACACCGCAAGCAGGCCATGCACGCCAGAACAAACATCCCGACGCACGCCACGTAAGTCATGCATGCCAAGGACGTCAACGCAAGCACGCAACGCGATTCAACCCGTCCGGTCGAGCTCGCGACGCCAACACAATAGGCAGCCAAGCAAGCAACGCCAGCACATCAATGACATAAGTAACGCCAGTCAAGCCCGCAGACGAGATCACAGCAATGAAGTCGATTCGAGCCACGAAGCGCAATCACCGCACTCAAGCCATTCCGCCCAAACCAGCTCGGACCAGGCACGTCCGCAACGCCGGCCAATCGAGCCGGATATAGAAAAAGGCAAGCAATGCGACCGACTCCGGCACAGCAGCAACACGTTCACGTGGGTGAGCGCAGCCGTGCCAAGCAACGCAAGCAAAGCGAGCATGTCGATGCAAAGCAAGCAACTCTAGAAAACGCATCGAGTCCGTGACGTAACAGCAGCGTAGTCACGTACGCCAGCTAGACCAACTTAGAAAACGGCAGAAGCAAGCAGCGCAGCCAAGGCACGCCAGGCACAGCACGTCAGTAACGTCAGCCATCATGAAACGCGTGATAAGCGCACACAACTCAACGCAACGCTGCCACGCTAGAGGCATCAGGCACAGCACACAGCTAAAGCGATACATGCTGCATCAGTCGAGTGCGTCAACGCTGGCAAAGCAAGCACAGCAGGCAGCGCAGGCAACGCACACCGACCAGAGCAACGACACGGATCGGCGCAATCAGCGCGAAGTAATCACAGTGACTGCAACCTGCCAAAGCAGCTTGCATCGCTCACACCAAATCAACACGATCAGCAGCACGCATACCAATCAAACACACTTCGCGTACAACAAGCAGATGCAACACGGTTGTGGCAGCACACTCGCACACAAGTGTGCCACGCGCATTGAAGCAGCACAAGCAAGCCAAGCACAGCACGCAAGTCATGCGACGCCATCGTCGGAAAGCGAAGCAAGCAACGCAGCCGAATCGCGCACACATGTACGACATGGCAAAGCAAGCCAGCTTGCCATACTACCGCCGATACCTCGAATCAAAACTAGAAGGCGGCACAGCAAGCAACTCGATCGAACCGAACAGCGGATGGCAGACAAACCAATTCCACTAACGGAAAGCAATCAAATCGATACCGCAAACAGAATCAGCCGAAGCATGGCAATGCAATAAAGAAGGCAAGGCAGATAACGCAACACGGTCAACCGGATCGAACCATATTGAGTCAGCAACATCAATAGAGCCAGCCCACTCAACGCAGGCAAACCCATCAGCCGAGTAACGCCAGCACCTGCAAGACAAGCAAGCCAACACGATTAAAGCAATGCAAGTCAATCAGCTCGGCCAGCCAATCGCAGTCAAACAGAAGCAGCGCCGTCACGCAAAAGCACGCCAAGCCACGCAAGCAACGCAGGCCAACGCAGGCACATACATCAAGTCAGCACAGATCAGCAGCACCGCTCGAACGCACGCAATCAATGCAGCTACAAGCCAGCAACAGATGCACGCAACGCAATCAAAACAGCCGCATGCAAGCAATTAATGAAAGCACAGCAGTCAGGCAAATCGTGCTTGTCACGCAACGCAACGCAACGTATGCACGCCAGCAACAGCGACGCCACACCATACACATAATTCAATAAATCAGGGCCGAGTCAGCGCACGCAAGTAAACACCGAACAGTGCGATCGAGCACACATTGGCAACGCGTCGTAAGCTGTCGCGCATCAGCAACGAGATCGCATCAAATAACTGCGAGCACGTCAAGCATATACAGAGTCAACGCATGCAACTCAATAGCATAAAACGAGCACGCCACGCAACGCGCGAAACTCGGGTCGAGCACCGCACAACACATCAAGCACGCAGCGTACGTAGCGTCACTAGAGGCGCGGCAACCAGCACAGTTAATTCGGTCACAGCAAGAACGCAACTACACGCTGTCAAGTCAAGCATCACGATCAAGCCAATAAGCAAGCGCAACGCAGTCGACGCAAAACACGCAAACAAATCAAACGTGTCTAGCCGACCAACGAGTCAGTGCGGTCTAGGCAAGGCAAGCACGCCAATGAAAGCAGGCCAAGCAAAGCAAGTCAGTACATGCAAGCAAATCGATCGACAACATTCATCGTTATCACAGCGCAGCAAACGATACATGTATATGTATGTCGAATAGAGGCAAGCAAAGCAAGTCGATACCAGCAGCGCCAGCACAGCAAGGCAAGCGGCGCGGTGCAGTGGCTCAACACAGCAGCATCCGCATACTAAAAAGCATGCAATCAACTCAATACAATCACTTTAGTATGACCAAGCAAAGCGAGTCAATGCGTGCAAGCAGCGCAAGCCACGCACAGTCATCAAACGACGTAAACAGCAACGTGAAACCAATCGATGCAATGCACCACGCCGCAGCAAGCAAGTCAGTCGGACCGATACGCTCAAGTCAAGCAAGACAAACAGCTCAGGCGCTGACTCACTCAACTACCGAAGCAAGGCAAGCAGCTCAGCAGCACAAAAGCACACAAGTCACTGCATTCGTTATAATCGAGCATGTCAGCCAGTACATGCGAGCATAACAGACGAACCCAGACAGGCAAGGCGATCAGGCACACCTACGACAATACAA
>JACLAC010019067.1_pt1 | contig 14189 bp, 15 predicted proteins | sample 8027881 | NCBI WGS metagenome assembly JACLAC01 (sample SAMN15725517, study PRJNA655200) | protist metagenome | isolation source: fluorescence activated cell sorting (FACS) single amplified genomes of... | place: Spain: Blaines Bay Microbial Observatory, Mediterranean Sea | collected 2016-01-19 | reverse complement strand
CACAAGTACGTCGCAATCACACTTAAGAACTGAGTCACGACCTTGACAATCTAGCAGTGAATGCTTGCTCACGAATTCACGCACCTCGGTGTTCTCCGCTGCCGCCAAAGGCGGTGCCCACGCCACCGTAACTGGGCTGCGCTCTGGAGCCTCGGATTTTTTTGAATTGTTGCCCGCTGAACATGTCGCCAGGGTGACAATTATCAGCAACGTGGCAACGCCCGGCTTGGGGTTGGCGCGATTGTGTCTTTCTCCTAGGCTATGGCATGCTTAAGAAAAGGGCGTGGACGTGTTCTGCTAAATGTGCCGTCTATCGACTTGAGAGACGTGACTACGTGGTATTCTGCGTGAGAGCTGAGTGGCGCGTGGTCGTGACGGCTGGAAGCCTGGGTGTGAAGCCCTTCTGCGGTCGGATCGTCATGTTCAGTTTCCTACTATGTTGGTGAGCACGGGATGGGCCTCTTCCAGGGTAAACAGGATGACTTCAGCCTGTGCCTCTCCCAATATAAACAAAATGAATTCTATCTGGGCCTCTCTCAGTATAAACGAGATGACTACAGGTGGACCTCTCCCAGTATACTATAAACATGACGACCGACCAGGGCACGGATGCTAGCACCTGCGGAGTGTGACTCGGCGAAGGAGGTCGTGAGTGACGACACCTCGCAGGACGCCGGAGGCGTTAGCAAAACTGCGGTTTGGCGAGCGACGCATCCTGGATGGGCCGGAGCTGACTGTCTTCGTCAGGATTCTGAACCACCTTGCCGATTTCAAGGCGACCCAGAAGCAAGTGCGCAGCGGCGACAAGGACGCTGCGCACGAGCCCGTGGACATGAAAACGAATCTGAAGAACTCTGGCGTGCATATCATATGGTGCCGAACGCTATGCAGCCTACGCTCGACATGGCCAACAAGGCCCGGCAGCTGTGCCGCACCCACGGTGTGGTTGTTCCGTATCAGAAGATGTCGTTGCAACCGTGGCTCGATCCGAAATGGGCTGGTATGCCCAGGGAATACAAGAACATCACAGGCCACACGCTCGACAAGGGCGTGTTGCAATCCTTGGCAAGCACTGCGGGCGAGGATGGCGTGATCATCGATACGGACAAGCTGTTGGCGGCAAGCACCAACAAGGACGCCCGAACTTTTCTGAATTGTTGCCCGCTGAACATGTCGCCGTTTTTAAGTTGTCTCGTTGCAAAAATGATCTTAGTACCGCGTGTCAGCTCGAGTGAGATTGAATTAGATTTGAGAATGAGGCAGGGGGCTATCCTGAATAAAGAATGTTGCTGAAAATTCAGTGACGAAAACGAACGGATAGCGAGTTGGATTGATGTCCACGCCACCCTTAGTCGCGAATGCTATCTTCCAAATGAATGGGATAGCGAGAATACCGAATGAGAAGCAGAACTGAATGAATCGAATGAACGGGCGAATGAACAGAGATGAATCCGAATGAATTTACAGCTGAGTCAGCCAAATGTGTCATTAGAATCAAGAAAGTTGATGGCCTAGCTTTTAGGGCATTGGCGATTATTGAAGAGTGCTGACTGTCTAACCCGGACGGTATCAACGATTATTCAGAATGAATCGATGTCAATAGTCTAGGGACGAATGTCAGAAGTAGCTAGCTATTGATGACTTTATGATTGCCGCGAATATATCGTCAGTCTGCCGCTGGCGATAGAAAGTACGCAACATTGATAGCAGCATCGCTGTGGAAACTCCAGCATTCGATTCCGGTCTTTGAGTAGTATGGAAAGAGTTTGAGTGTCGTGTGAAAGCGTAGTTCGTGAGCTTATTTCAAAGCGCAAGAGTGTTCTGGTGTACGTTGCGTGAGTGAGTGGTGAGACGCGGTAGTAAATTCTTTATGGTTGGGCTGGCGCGGTTTGGCAAGCATAAATATTTTTTTTCAATCTGACTCCTGACGATTTATCAGAATCGCGCCTCTAGCCAGTGCGGCTCTCTTCCCGGCTAGCTCGACGTAGCAGGATATGTTCACAACAGTGCGCTTTCGCCACTCGCACTGCCTCAGCGAACATGACAGGAAAACGGAGCAAATGCAACCACTGACCGTTTCCAGAAGTCCCCACACCATGCTCATGCGCCATGCAGATATGCGTGCCGATTATCAAGAGTGAAGATGGTTATACTGGCTGCTCTGATGGGAGAGCGGCGATTTTCTCAGATGAACGGCCCCATGGGCCCGGCAACAATGCGGGGGCTTCGTCCTCCACCGCCTAGATTATTTCATATTTGTTTTGTTGTGCACCGGCGTTGCTGTGGCTGGACCCAGAGTGGCTGACACTCACACCAGACGCATCCGCGTTCACTCACTGACTACTCGTGCCGGTCCACGAAACATGTCTTCTTCTCTGGCAATGTCGACTAATATACAGTGGAGTGCGATGGAATGACCATACACAGATCGAGTTTACTCATATGCACTATGAAAACGGAACGACAGTTTGCAGCATAATGTGCGGCCTGCACTCCACGACCTACGACAATGAGCATTGCGACCGGGAAAAATTTGTGCCACAAGCGACATGATTGTTGAATGGCTGTCAGTTTGTGAATATCAAAATAAAAACCTCGCCATGCTTAGACTTCGCCTGGTGGTGCATAAGCTTCGCCTGGTGATGCGCGAATTTCGCCAGATCGTACCCGCCTTTTTTCCCGAACTTCGCACGTGCAGCAGCATGGTGTTTGATTTTCGCTAGTTTCGCAGCGCTGCCCGCCAGGCGCGCCTGGTGGGCAGACACAATGGTGGCAGAACACATTGTGCCAAAAAATATCATGCCCGCCACCATTTTCTTGAGCAAGCGTGCCCTCCACCAAGGTGCGCACGAGTTCGCTGCAGACGTCATGTTGTTCAGCCAGATACTTGTGATTGCTACTGGTGCCCAGGTGCTTGTGATTTAGCTATTTCTAGGTTTGCCTCCGACGTACTATAATATGCTGCTCGGTATTTCAGATGAAGACTTTAGTTTTCTCCATGCACGCTACTTCAATATGTGGACTGGGCATGCACGCTACTTCAGCATGATCGACTCAATGTCACACAACCGCGAGCAAAATAATTTTCTGACTCTATAAGTAATGCTGTGGTCACTGGATAAAAAAAATTACATTGCTACTGCTCGTAGTGTGTTTGGGGCTAATGAACGGAGGGACGAGGATACATTGCATGTGTCTCACTAGGAGATTTAATGCAAGTGCACGTGACCGCGGACTAGGCTGCTTACGGTAAAGAAACAGCACGACACCGCGACTTGACCGAATCGCTGACATGATGATGATAGCAGTATTGCGAGTCAGCACGAAGTTTTCAACACATTCAATCATTCAAACTTTACTGACGATTGAGGCACCAAACGGCGAGCTCTACCAGTGCACGGAAGCACATAATTTAACAACTTCGCTACACGTTCTACCTAAGTCCCTCGCTTTTCTTGGACACAGACCTACCTAGACGATAATCGATTGCAATGGGTTTTTTGATGCTAATTAATAAGGTAACTACCCGCGCCTCGGATTCTGGACGCTGGTGTGACGACTCACTAAACCTCACCATGAGTTCTACGCAGTCCGACACACGTCGATCGAACCAAACCCTTGAACGCACTCGGACGCGATATCGACCAGCTCCATCGACTGACTACTCATAGCTTCACGAGATGTACACTCAACAGAATGCTAACCGCAAAATCGACGCTTTCACGCAACGCCAAAGAAAGCGTGGAGAACACTGCTTCGAAGACAATGGAGCTCACCAGGATCCGCAGGCTTGAGACGAAATCTCCGCGGCTCGCGTCCAGATCATAGATACTGCAATGACACGCAGTTAGTAAGAAACCACGCCTGCGCAGTTACTTTAGTAAGAAGCCCGACACTCTCGGTCACTTCAAAAACGCACCCAACGTCTCCTCTGAAAAAAAAAAGCTCGCCATGACGTCGTCTACCTAATCATCCCGCTCCACATGCAGTCTATGTAGACACTTGACGAACAAGAAGGAATCGTGCAAAAAACCTCCAACTGACGTGATCACCTCTTAGCAGCCGCGAGAACTCGCTCAAAACTGCTCTGCCTTTGATCCATGCCTACATGGCATTTCACATCTCGTACAGATGAGCATCACGTGATGCACGCATACCGTATTCTCAGATAATGTTTTATTGCGACTCGCTTGTGGCTCGCCCTCCCCTTTTTTGGAAAAGCCACGCAGGCGGCGGAGGCCATTTCGAATGCATGCGGTGAGCACGTCGCGGGATTTAGCATGTGAGCCCTTGCGCGCAACGCTATTGACGTCAACCCTTTACTGTAGTTCACTGGCAAACTGCCTTCGACGAAGGAACCAGCCCGTGTCGGTCTAGACTACAATGGCATGCGGCATCGCGCCCCTTGCACCAGTGGCAACGGTTGATTCGCTCCGCCGCCAACAAGACCTCGTTCTACGCAGAGCTGAGTGGCGAAGCGGAAGCCGGGCCTGGATGGCGAATGACGAGCCGAAAAGCCGAAAAATCTGGTTCGGCTCGGCGAAGCCGAATGGCGGAGCCGAAAAAGTAGAGCCCGAAAAGAAAAGCGACTTCACCGCGCCAAAACACCGTGCTATGTATACCCGCGGCTGGAGCCGATATGAATTTATTCCCAGCGAGAGCGCTGTGATGCGAATCTGGCGTGGCTGCTGCCACGCCACATCGACTATTAGTGGAAAAAGTTTCTCGGAGGTGGTTGCGCAGGAAAAATTCCGCGCATGCTAAGGGCAGTCGGGAAAAAGTTTCTAGGAGGTGGGTGCGCAGGAAAGATTCCGCGCATAGAAGTCAGATTACTTTCTGCGCGCTGTTAGCGTGATCTCGCCGTGCGCGAACTGCTGCGCGAGCTGTTCGTTGCTGTGAGTTGTTAGCTGAGCTGTTGCGCGCTGTCAGCGTGAGCTCTTCGTGCGCGAGATGTTGCGTGAGCTGTTTGCTGCTGTGAGCTCTTAGCTGCTGATACGTGAGCAAAGAGCTGATACACGAGCAAAGAGCTGATACACGAGCAAAGAGCTGATACACGAGCAAAGGAGAAACAACTGACACACGAGCAAACAGCTTACAGACAAGCAAACAAGTGACACACTAGGAAACAGCTGTCGCACGACCACGCGAGTAAAGAATTGCCACACACGAATTTTTTTTTTTTCGCTGGACGTAACACACAAGGAAACAGCTGACACAACAATAACTACCTTAAGCATAAACACCCTCATGACTAAACAGCTCACATACCAGCAAAACAGCTCACACACGAGCAAAATAGCTCACCTACGAGTGAACAGCTCACACACACAGCTCACACACGAGCGAACAGCTCATACACGAGCAAATAGCTGACACATGAGCAAACAGCTAACACGCGAGCAAACAGTTCACCCAAGAGCAAACAGAAATTTCCGTCCTGGTGACGAACAGAACCACGCAACCCAAAGTGAGCATTTTCTGAAGCTTCCCCCACTGGTATGCTGCAGTTTCTGATTGAATTTGTGTCCTGGTGACGAACGGACGGACGCACACACGCAACCCAAAATCGCCATTTTCTGGAGCTTCTCCCACTGCTATGCTCCGATTTTTGACTCATTTTCCCTGCCAGAGGCTGTGCCCACTACCAACTTTCTCCAAGTCGCTCTCGGTGCGAAATCAGATTACTACTTCGGCCGTTGCTGATCTGCCAAAATCAATCATGGGGCTGTACGCCGCGCATGATCACGACTCCTGCTGGCGGGCGTCGTGTGTGCCTGCAAGTGCCAGCATACGAGGCACGCTGCAGGGAAAGGGGGAGTCGATGGAGACTCGAAGCAAAAAGTTGGTGGCGAGCCTGGCGCCAGTGTCTGTGGTCAGTTTGGTTGGATTGCTGGCTAGAAGACACGGTTGTGTGCCGCCTTGGTGACTGACGTTGACGGCGACTGACTGGCTGACGGCGGCTGCGGCAGGCATCGTGGATATCTCGGTCGCGAACGTGCGGCTAGCTCATCATTTGTACTAACTGTTTGCTCGATGGACAGTGATTGGGAACAAAGAAATCATCGGCTCGAGAATATTTCCCAGTAACACAGACAGTTGTGTCAGCATGTGATTGTCACAAGAGTGGTCATTCTGGCAATAGTGTTATACTAGTTGGGGCTCATGGTGTTTGAAGATTGCAATCCTGTAATACGCTTTTACATCTTCGCCTCATGGTCATGACACTGACAGCGTTGCATCATGAAGAAGTGACACGGAGTGTCTAATTATTGCATCTCGGGGCGTCGCGCCTGCGTGAGAGCACAGTAACTGGTCTGTGTGCCCTTAGTTTTGTAGTTTTTGCGGCTTGATAATCAACTAATATCAAGAAGATTCATTGATTGTGTTGCAGCGAGCATGGGGACTAGTCACAAGGAGCGACAAGCTAGGCGCAAGGCGGATGAATGTCGCAGCCGGAAGAATGTCGCGTTGATTCGCTCCGCCGCCAGCACGATCTCGTTCTACGCAGAGTTGACCAAGGTCCAATCCCGCACAAAACTCTCTGTGCGAATCACGTCTTCCCACACATCGGCCGCAATGTTGTCCCCTATCACCTCCTTCCGCTGCGCCGTCCGCTGACGCATCACCAATGCCTACGAAATGTTTATAACCGCACTATCTATTCACACTGTATGGATCATGGGGCACGACGAAGTACTAGCGTGACGGCCGCCCCGACAACACAGTGTTACGCGTCGTGGCACTGCGGCCTGTGCCGATACAGCAGGACCCATGATGATCAACCCATGCTATATCCGCCGATGCGACCTCTGAACACCCTCACCCTGTACTAGCATTATTTTGCGTCGCTTGAACCGCGAAACTGAGTCAGACTACTTTTATTCTACTCAGTATTAACTGTCTTTGCATGAGTTGTGCAGGTTCGAGTGACTGCACGAAAAAAAAAGCACGTGATAATGACCATGTCGGCGCGCGCGTAGTGTGTGCTGCAACACAGGCAAAGGATCCACAGGATGAGCCCCGGCACAGAAATCATGAAGGCGAAGGCATGCAGGTAGGTTGTGGGCATCTCGGCGAATTTCAACTTGAATATGAGCGAGACGCAGATGATTTGAAACACGATGAGCAGCCCGAAAACCGTAGCGCAGTACGTCTGCGCCAGCCTTCCACGCTCCGTTTTCAGCGGAAATACAAACTGTGACAACGCCAACGGGATCGACAACCAACACCCGACCCTGCCAATTTATTGCGACTTTTTGCTGGCAGCCGTCGGCGTCACGAAGCACGTAGAGAGCACCCAATCATCGAAGCCCGATACGGCTACTTGATGTCCTCCACTGAGTGTGAAGTGCAATGCCAAGTGAAATCGACGTCGCTCACTGTGAACGGATGCAGAACCGTGAATCTCGAAATTAACACATGCTATCTTTAGCATCGCTAGCAGCGAGAGGAAACCGGGCACGCACCAAACGATGCGTAGACACGAAGAAGGCAACGTGAAAATTGAAGTACCAAACGATGGCAAAGGGGTTGGAAATGAGCAGCTCACGCAAGATTGTGGGCGCCGGGTCCTCGCAGATGTAGCTGACGGGAGCAACACCAGAGACAAGAAGCCCTCTTGCTGGCACAATTTTCATTGACGTCGCAGACACTGCCGGTGCTGAAGATGACGACATGAAACCGTCGTTCGGAGGACTAGCTGAAGTCTTGGACGCTCCTCCAGCTTCCACCGCACCCTCCGCGGCGGCGGCCAGGCCTCCTCCAGTTTCTAGTGTATCGTGCACCCCAGTAGCATTTGCCACCGTCGTGCGTGGTTGCGGCCCGGCTTGGCTGGATACTGTGCCATCTACAGCATTCAGTGCGCCCGTGGCCGTACTATGATCGTGTGCAGCAGCGTGCCCAGCCTCGGCGTCTGCTACTGGCACGCCCGTCACGACAACTGTGTCTGCTACTGGCACGCCCTTTAAACGTCCTCCGCCTTGGGGCCGCCCACCTCGGCCTAGTGGAGCATCCTGCATATCGCTGGGCGTGCCACCCGTCGCGATCTCCTGCTTGCGCTGCTCTCGCTGTTCTAAGACCTGGACAATGTGGAACTATTACGGACTGCAAACTCAAACCCGCCGCAATCGTCGGTAAATTAGTGCTGCACGACATGAACACATCCACTAACTTGGGCGCAATAAGCAAGTCCCGCAACCAAATTAATAGCGATGCTCCGACATCCCTCAGATGTTTTGAAACACAAATCATTCTGAGGAAGACAAAGTACGAGAGCGAAAAAACTATCAGAAAAAAAACACCAGCTCCTCGTCCGCCTGCTGTGCTCGCATGGCTGCGAAAACGATGACCGAGGCCAACACCATGTGCGTCGCCAAAAAATACACGTATGGAGGGTATAACCTGCAACACAACATCATAACGTATTCACTTATGCGACATCATGTTTTTCAGCGAACAACGGTGACAGCTGTCGCTGCCTCGCAGAAACAAACGGCCAGACCACGCGCGACTATTTTTTGTAAGACCCGTATCTGTGAATGCCATCACAGATTCAATGCAATCGTTCTCGCCTGTCTGACAGATCCATCGCGCCATCCTTGTCTCCGGAGATACACAGATTGCAATCAACCCCAGCACAACAGTCTGTTAAAATTGAAGCGAAAATAGCACCTGTAGTTGAATACGAACTCGACTGTGTCCACCGTCCAAAAAGCGAACCAAAGTGGGATCACAAACCAGATACCGGTAAGCTTCTCTCGATACAACCTTTCAAGTTTTTTTTCCGTGTGCCTCATTGAATCACCACTGTCGAGGTTCCCTTCTAGTTTACGGAAAGTTAAGTTTTGCTGTAGTGCCACTAACGTCACACTCATTGCAGATCCACTTGCACCTCGGGAATTCTCGCAGCATAGAAGCGAACGACCATCTGTGTGTACCACCGCGCCAATAGTTTCGTAGCAGGTGGCATGAATTGCCCCCCCTCATGCATCAGCTAGTCAGAAATTTCTTCAGGGAGCAAATATGCTTTGTACTGCGAGGACACATAGTCCGAATCATTGGGAACCCTGTTGTCTCAGGTTTTTGTAATAGTCACGAACTGTGAGTACTTTTGTCTAGGACGGTTTTCGTGGGGCTCGATAAGAAGGATTGGCAGCAAGGTAACCCAGCCAAACACCATGGCGCAAATCAGCCACCGCATCAAAAGCAGCATATCCTCATCTTCCAACGGCATGACAGCGATTTGACGGTCGGTACACGCCGCAGTGTTGACTACCGTTTCGCAGGCGTCTAGTGCGATATCAACCAGGGAATCCTCATCATCCCCGCTGCCGTCGACCAGCACTATACCATCTACTCCGTCATTCCCTGGTACACCAGCTACTGCACTAGCTGCCGCTCCACTTCCTAGTGCAGCAGTAGTGGCTATGCCGCGAGGCGGGCTCCGCGCCACTTCCCGGCCGATTAGCGTCACCGGCGGCCGACCTTCGCGTCGCGCAGCGGCTGCGCCAGCACCGTGAGACGGCAATGTTGTTGCCCCTGAAGCGCATGGTCACAGTATTCAGAATTGCGTAGTGCGTCGGTTCAAACAATATCCACTTAATACAAGTCGTGTCACGTTGTGTGACTGACCCAGCATCGCTCATTCGCTTGCTTTCGCCTGTCAGGATGCACACAACTGGTCAACTGCACTCCGACATTATCAGCTTTCATGCACGAGACGCCATAGTAGCAACTCATTGATCCACACTGCCTTCGTGTGCCCAGTACCTGGATTCGGAACGGTGGTGGCGCTCGCCGAGGCAGATGAAGTCGAAGAGATTAGGCGACTCGAATCCTCCGTGGCGAAAAATACTGCGAAGACGGCGTCTGAACTCTCTGCGGGAAAGAAGAAGTTGCACGAAATGCAGGAAGCCGTGGGTCGTCTTACTACCCAATGCGAAAAGCAGAGCAGTGAGATGCAGTCGCTGATCTTCGTCATCTTCAGGAGACGGTTGCTGTTAACAGTGCTGAAGGGCGTGAGCACCAGGACAATACTGCTGCATCTCTGCGGGGTTTGCTCAATGCGGAAAAAGAGGCAAATGTCAAATTGCAGCAGCAGTTGACCAAGGTCCAGACCAGTCATGACAACCTGCAGAAGCGTTTCGACGAGGTTGAGCTAGGTGGGTTGCATCGCGTATATGAAGCGCTCAGCGATAATGTGCAGGAGCTATCAAATTCTGTTGCAGGAGCATACTGAGCTGGCCCAACACAGAGAACTGATCCGAGAAGGATTTGAGGAGACTGAACAAGCACGGATGATGAACTCACAAATGTTGAGTACGGCTCATGCCTAATGGCAATCCCGCACAGTTTGAGATTTAGAGCAAAACCTCGTGACACCACTCGGTGTCTTGGCGTGCGTCGCTGTCAGGGCGGCATTGGGAGTCTGTGGACACTAACCAGAAGTGAGAGCCTGAGCTGTGTTCTTATGGAAGAACAGACTATTTGGTAATCTTATCCTAAGACCCAGTACCTGGATTCGGAACGGTGGTGGCGCTCGCCGAGGCAGATGAAGTCGCACCCGCGACTACCGTGCCACTACTACCGTCGGAATTATTGTGGGCAGTTGTTGGCCCGCCGTCATCGAATTCCATGGGGTCCTCTGACGTTTGCCGGCAGTACAATACGATGCTCTCGGCTAAGATCAACTCACGCTGCATGCTAGCCACGTCTCCGTGCACCCCGTTTACCGCACAAATCGCGAGGTCCTCGTCCAACCGCCGTCTCGGCGCCACCGACGTGATCGACACGCCATCGTCATGCACTACCACGTTCCCAACTCCTGCAATACCAGGATCGCCATCGACGCCACGCTCGATGCTGCGCGACGGGGACGCAGCCCGTCCGCCCTCGATGTCAGAGGACGTCGCCAAGGCCCGCACCGGGTCGGCATGTCGTGTGTCCCTAGCAGGGCACAACGCGTTCCTAATATAGTTTTGCAAATGAAATTTCATGCCAATACTTTTTCCTGCTCGTTGAGCAAGCTTTTCTCTGCGCCCATTTGCCATAGCCTGGAGACCAGCACATGGAGGAGTCAGGAACTCATGATAATGACAAACTAATACTGACTTTCGCATATCGCCGTGACATTTTGTGAGCTTCAGCTTGTCTGCATGAACCCAAGGCAGTCAATCGCACCTGTCTGCATGAACATTGCGTAAAACTTTCAACTTGTGAGTAGTACAATATACCACGCTGCTACCAAGGTGCCCTTTATGCAGTCTTCGACCATGAGAATTTCCATGCCGTCTGTCGACGCTGTATACGTGAAGCCCCATAACATGTCGGGGCGTGTGCGCTGCAGTGGCCCGATCTTCACGTAACTGCATAGTAATCAAGTATATGGAAATTTTCCGTAGAAAGCAGCGCGCCCACGCTGCGTTAGGCGACTCAGTGCCACTCGAGCGACCGTGACTCAGTGAGGGGAGACAGACTTTTCACGTTTCACAGACTTTTGCACACCGTGGTGGAAACCACAACAATGATTTCAACGCTTCGATGTTGCTTCAAATCACGCGTGTCGTCGTATTAGTCCAATGCGCGCCACGAACGGAACTTTTCGTACCACGTGTTTTGTGTTCGCGTGTTTCACGTCACTGTGCAGTGGCAACAACAGAGCTGTCACTAGTGTTTCCTATGAAAAAATCCGATGTGATTGAGTGTCGGAGGAACGAGTACCCTGCCATGTCCTCTGCGGGGTGCTTTTGACAGTGCCTTCTGGTGCGGAACATGAGCGCTCCTGTCCTGCACGCCGCGCCGCATATGAGCATCTCGATGGCCGCGAGAAACACGAGAAAAGGTGCGTCTCTATCGAAATCGGTCACTGGGTACCCTCGGTTTCGGCTGCGCAGATCCGACGACGCCGAGAGCAGCTTGAACAGAGCCGCCTGTTTCGGCATTGACATGCACTCGCACTGGCCACCACCATCACGAAACATTTTTTTACTGATTCCGACTGTTATTACACCTCCGATTATGCCAGCGTTACATCTCCGATTATTGTGAGCTTCAGCCATTGCTGTCACTTTGTCGTCATGGAATCCACTCAGTTTCTCACGCAGCCAGCTTCGCCCCATGTTGTACTGACTCTTTGACATTCCCCTATTCCGAAATCGGTGCAATAAGAATTTAAAAATAATTTGATGATTGCCAGTGTGAACAGCTGCGTTACGAAGTGCGATACCGTGAATGACACCAGTGCGATATGCATGATCCAACGGCCGATATCATCGGCTGCTTTCTGCGTTTCGCGCACGGAGTTTGCTGATCCACTGCTGCTCGACCCAGGATCAGTATCCTCGTTCACCAGCGCGTGGTATTTCTTTCTCCGCCCCAGACACGGAAACAACGCTGCTACCGCATTCCAACACCGCACCAAATCCCGCTGGATGCAACGCTGCAGACAACCACGATTGCGTCTCGACCCTCCTCCTGTCGAGGCGCAATCCCGACGCGGCCCGACGACGCTCATTCTCCTGCTAGCTGTAGGATGTGAAAACGCGCCCGCCTACTCCCGTACCGCAACGCTACGCTTCATTCACTCACGCGACCTTCTACTGTACGACGCTGTCAATTTCGTCGCCTACATTGTGAGTTAAAAATCATGTAGTCGGCCTGCGCGACTCTGCTCAGTAATTAATACGGAGAAGGTCCTTTGCCAATGAATCTAATGCGCCCCAATGCGTTGGCTGCGACATCCCATCACGCAAACCTTCCTGCCGTACGACCCCCGACGAATAAGCGAAATATTCCCACGCAATGCTGCGACGACGCCAATCGATCACATGTTCCGCGGCAAACGAAGGCCTACTCAGATCAGATGCATGCTACCCCCCCCCTTCAACTTCAACGACTGAACACGCTACCACCATCTGTTAGCATTCGATCGCGTTGGTTCGGATGGACAATCGTTGGGAAGCCCGTACAGAGCAATAACTCTTTGCTACTTTTTTTGTTCCGATCCTTCCATACAAACTAACACTGACTGCGAGTACCTGACGAATCTCGTCGATGAGACATCACACGACCCGATACACAATGAACTTTTGGGCTTTGGCATGTGAATGTGCGCCAGATCAAGATTAGACTTCACTAGATCCGAAGAACCGATCTGCCCAACCACGGCGCCGATACCGTGTACCAAACGCTTGACAACCGGAACAGACTATCTGATACCGTATCAAGTGTGCCAAAGAGTTAGTAGGCTGTCCGTCTCAAACGCGAGATGCGTGTACACGGACACTAGAAGGTCGGGAACCGGGTTCACCTGACTCTTTTTACTTTCAACGGAATCATTCGATTCAATTGCTCAATGTGATGTCGCCCCGGAGCCTCCACGCCACGCCGCTACTCCAACTCATCGTACTGTAGCCTGCACTGCCACTACACTTACAATGCAACGAACCTTTGGCTCACAGAATCTTCACCGACACTGTGCAGGAACACCATGCTGCGACCAAACCTCTGACTGAGCACCCAACGCACCGCTGGAACCAACGACGCGACTGAAACTCACGCGGGGGCCCGAGGAGAGTGTTTCTGACATGATACAGCAGAATGACGCTGAGTAAGGAAACCGACGGTGGCGGCGACGATGGCGATGATTCCGCGCGTAGCATCAGATGCACCGAAGACTGCTGTCGCCGGCGGCGGCGCGGAGCTGAGTCTTACTCTAGGCACCATCGGATTCCAGGCGCCCGCGCGCACAGATTGCGCGGGATGCCGTGTTGCACAGACCCATCCAAGTTGTAAATTGTGCCAGTATCTATCATTCTTGCAACGACTCCACGGCGGCCCGCACGGCGTCGAGCCAAACAGCCGTAGCGCTCTATGCGACACTGGACACTCGCTTGAAGCGCTTTTCCCCAAGCTACTCTCCGTCTCCTTCTTTCGGTCGCTGGCGTTACGCCAACGGGCTCGCCGCTGGCGTTGCGCTCTCCACCTCCGACACCGGATCTTCCCCATGCCGTCACGTTTTGTCCACCAAGTGGGCTCGCGCGGTTTGGCTGCTCTTCTCCCAACGGCGAAGCTACACCCCCCTTGCGCACGTGCATTTTTGCCACGCCGCCCAAAACGTCACGAAGGACATCGACGACTCCTCGCCACCGTTATTCCGAATACCAAAGCCCGCCTGCAATTTCCAGCCAGAG
>JACLAC010019428.1_pt1 | contig 14190 bp, 18 predicted proteins | sample 8027881 | NCBI WGS metagenome assembly JACLAC01 (sample SAMN15725517, study PRJNA655200) | protist metagenome | isolation source: fluorescence activated cell sorting (FACS) single amplified genomes of... | place: Spain: Blaines Bay Microbial Observatory, Mediterranean Sea | collected 2016-01-19 | reverse complement strand
GGGTGCTGCATGGTCCATCATCAAAAATGGGCTGATACTTTCCACTTCCTCAGAGTGCATTGAGAAAATGGTACTGACGTGAAATCCATTTCCAACCCAATGCTTTTCCCTCGGGCTAATTATTTTTTGAATTTTTTTTTCTTCAGTCACCAATTGCTCCCTAGTGATATTCGAAGTGTTGATACCAAATGTTTAGGAATTACCTGATGGGTATGACTATTTCGGCTGCTAAATATGACGTAAATGATAAGAGTCTTTTCGGCCTTTTTATATTAGCAGATATTCGTTTTTGAGGATGAAAAATTCTGGAAAATCTTCTGAATCTACTTGTTCTGAGTCTCTTCAGAAATAGATCCTGAACTCTAAAATTCGACTGTCATGAGGTTTTTCTGCAATCATCCTAACTGGGTTCATTATCTAACTCAATTTTTAACGGTTGTGTGGAAGCGTGAAGTCGGTACGTGGCCCAACAGGGACAACTCTGGACGGATTGATTGTTTCATGGCTTGCATAGTAATGATTTTTGATGTGCTCCATGTTTACAGTAGCTGCAATGCCTGGTTGTTGATAAAGGTCTCGTACATAGCCCGATAGGTTTGTAAAATCGGCAATTCTACGGAGATTACATTTGAAATGTCCAACATATACAGGATCAAATCTCACCAGAGTCGTGAATAGACGCCAGTCAGCTTCTGTTATCTGATCTCCCACTAAGAAACGATGATTTGATAGCCTTTCATCAAGCCAATCAAGCGTCGCAAATAAGGGCCCAATAGCTTCTTCATAAGCTTGCTGAGTTGTTGCAAAGCCGGACTTGTAAACACCATTATTCAGAGTTTCGTAAACTCGTGTGTTGATTTCATCGATTTCCTGCTGAAGTTCTCGAGGGTAAAAATCTTCCAAGTTTGCACCAATGCCATTGAAGGCATTATTAAGCATTCTAATAATTTCTGATGACTCATTAGAAACAATCGTACTATTCTCTCTATCCCACAGCACAGGAACTGTAACTCTGCCTGAATAGTCTGGTTTTGCCGACGTATAAACCTGGTGAAGAAAGTCAGCATTGTTAACGGTGTCAGGTAGTACTCCATCTGTAGTTTGGAATGTCCAACCATTCTCTGCCATGTACCAATGCACGACAGAGTGTGAAATCATTTTTTCCAGCCCTTTCAGAGAACGGAAAATCAAGGTACGATGCGCCCATGGGCAGGCTAGAGAAACATAGAGATGATAACGGCCTTCCTCAGCTTTGAAACCACCTATTCCACTCGGCCCAGGTGAACCGTCAGAAGTAATCCAATTTCTAAATTGTGCTGTACTGCGAACAAATCTGCCTTGAGTGCTTTTCGTATCATACCAAGAATCTACCCACCGACCATCCTGAAGTAATCCCATTTAAAACCTTTGATAATTTAGCCAAAGTATCTGACTAGTTTTATGCCGAAATCTTTGCAGTTAGTTTAGCAAAGTGTTTTCCGTGATTCTTTGCAATGGACAACTCCATCAAGGTTGGTTGTCGGGAACCATCCGGACCAGCGTAGGCGCCACTGCCCCAAGGGGATGCTCCATAGATTTCCTCGGAAGAAAATGCCTGGGGATCAACATATCCGAGTGGGATGAACACCATACCCTGATGTGCAAAGAAGGACATGCAATTCATGGCTGCGGTTTCTTGTCCGCCCTGCATGGTTCCAGTTCTTTGAAAATCGCCTGCGGTTTTACCAACCAGTTTCCCACTTTGCCAGAGACCTCCTGTGACGTCCATGATAGTTTTCATTTGAGCTGGAATCCCTCCATACCCGGTAGAAACTCCAAACATGATTCCATCATAATCTCCGAGTTCATTAGTTTTTGCAGGTGTCAATTCCATTACATCCTCTGGCTTCTGAGGAGCATGCATGTTTTTTAGGACCTCCGGGGGAAGAGTTTCCGCACACCTCAAATGTTTTACTTCGGCACCGACAGATTCCATCCCTTTTCGGATGGAACGAGACAACTTGTTGACATGTCCATAAAGAGAGTATTCAAGAATTGCAATTTTTGTCATGGTCCATTCTGAGTTGAAGTTATGGATTTTAGTAATTTGAAAATGTGAATTTGATTGATTGTATTTTGTGATTCGCTGGTTACCTCATTGTTTCCAATTAAATTATTGATTCGTTTCTTCTTTCTATGATTCTTTATAAGTTTTTTATCTTTGGGCGTATGCGATTGAAATGTAATTTAACCTGTGCATAATTATTTCTTCATAAGCAAAATTAGAAACTAAATGTGCATTTATGAACAATAATTGGGATCAACTGAGATACTTTCTCACCTTAGCGAGGGACAAGACATTGTCCCGCACAGGCAATTCTCTTCAGGTCAGTCACTCTACTGTTTTTAGGAAAATCAAGGCGATGGAGGATGATTTGGGAGTGACTTTGTTCGAGAATACCTCCACTGGTTATTCACTGACGGAAGCAGGTTTGAATTTACTGGGGGAAATTAGTGAGGTGGGGGAAGTCATTGAGTCAAGTTTACGTCGGTTGAATGGGTTGGATCAACGCATCCAGGGAAGCATTGTGTTGGCAACAACTGAATCAATTGCAGGGAAACTGCTCCCCCCTAGTTTCAAGAAATTTCAAGAACAATATCCTGAAATCAAACTGGAAATTAGGGTGGGGCATGAAACCCTGAATCTTTCAAAACGGGAAGCGGATATTGCAATCCGGCACAGTAGAAGTCCACCATTAAATCTTGTGGGCAGAAAAATCGCTCCTTTGCCCTTCGCCCTATTTGCCCATAAGTCTTACCTTGAGAAAAAAGGGGCCATAGATTTTCCTCATGATGCTGACAAACACCATTTTATCTTTCTCGATGAGAGCATGAGCTTTCTGGAAGCTAAAAACTGGCTGGATCAAAAAGTCGAGAATCCTGCGGGGATGATTCAAGTCAACTCGATGATCACCCTGATTCAACTTTGTGAGGCAGGCTTAGGGATTGCGGCTTTTTCTGATTATCCTAAAGCATTGTTGGATCCCAAATTAAAGCGGATCACAGGGCTGCCAAAATTCAAGGAAAGTAATCTCTGGATTTTGACCCATAAAGACCTGACACGGTCTAAAAGGATTCGATTAGCGACTGATTTTTTTTACGAGGAACTTAAACAATCAATCATGTTGATGAGTGATCAATCCTGACCAAACGACTCATCCAATGGCTTAACAAAGCACTGTCAACAAGTCTCAAAATGTGATGAGATCATTTTTTAGGTTTAGATAAGATCGGGGACCTTTTTGAAAACTAATCGGGCTTCCCGATTACATGGTTGAACAGATGTTCAGAATTAACTTCCACATGGCCAGCAAACACACTGCACTTCCAATAAAAATTAGTCATGAAAGGTACTGATGAAAACAATTCTCTGTTATGGAGACTCGAACACGTGGGGATATAGCCCGCATGATAAATGCCGTTTTGGCCCAAACCTGAGATGGACGGGAGTGCTCCAAAATAATTTAGGAGATCAATTTCGGATTATTGAAGAAGGACTCAACGGTCGAACTACCGTCTGGGATGACCCGATTGAAGGCTTCAAGAACGGGATGAATTACTTGATACCCTGTCTGGAAAGCCATAAGCCTCTCGACCTGATTACAATTATGTTGGGAACCAACGATCTGAAATGCCGTTTTTCCGTTTCAGCCTATGATATTGCTGAAAGCGTTGGTGTTTTGATCAAGCATGTCCAACAAAGTACAGTCGGATCGAATGAGACTGGTCCATTTATACTGCTGATGGCCCCTCCCCCTTTGGCAAACCTAGGAGATAATGAAGAGATGTTTCAGGGTGGTTTTGAAAAATCCCAACTCTTTGGCAGAAATTATCGAAGAAAAGCAATGGAAATGGGTTGTGAGTTCCTGGATGCCTCTAAATTCATCAAGAGTAGTGACTTAGATGGGATCCACTTTGAGCAAGAAGAGCACCGTAAGTTAGGAGAAGCTGTTTCGCAAAAAATAACAGCAATTTTTCAATGATTTTCAAGACTTCTTGTTGATCATATTCGGGGAATGGACAGATAATCGGAAGACCTGAAGGTCCTGTGAAAGGACTTGGATCGGGGAAACTATAACAAGTGGAATACGAAGAGTGGTGAGACGTCGGTCCAACCGATGGATGATAAAGTTTGTGAGGTGCAAGAGGATAATTAGTTTTTCAATGGGGAGGGTCAGAGTAAGACAGCAAATCAAATTTAGTTGGCTGGGCGGAGATTTGAGCATGCTAACTCCAGGTTATGAGTACTGTGTAAAAATCAATTCACGTCAGTATTTATAACGCCTTGAAGGAAATGGGGCTAATTCACTGTCAGTTGAGGAAGATTGTGATATCTGATCAACAGGTTTCGAGAGGTTAGTTGGGGCAGGTTGACCCAGTGAGAAATCATCCTACTGGTGTTGGTGTGTCTTAGAATTTCCTGGGCAACTGACCCCCATAACATCCTTGCTTTCTTAGCTCCCGGCGACTCCCCTGTTTGTTCCGATAGCAATGAATTGGTTCCAAGAGGCGGAATCTTTTCTGTTCTTTCAGGGCAGAGGTGTTCTGAAAAGAGGCATTTGATCTCACGAACTAGACCTAAAGAAATATATTGATTGAAGCAAAATAGTTTGTTCTAGATCTCCTTAGACGGGGTTTTACCCTCTGTGTGGCCTCTTTGTCTTTTTGAGTAAAAAGCCAAGAATAATCCTGCACCAGAAAACACATTCAACAATAAATAAACATAGATAAACCCGTAGGACATATTTGGCCAAGAATCCCTCGCAACATCCCTACAAAAGGACCATCCACTATCTAGAAAGGTGTCAGTCAGACAAAACCCCCCGCTTTTGATAATCTCCAGATTGATAATTGCTACTAAGATAAGAGCAGCCCAGAAGGTTAGAAACTTAAAAACTCTTTTCATCAGAGCACCAATACTTTCCTAATGAGATTTCCCAAAGTCAGTCTGCTGTATGTTCATTTACTTTCGTCACTTCCCAAGCAGAATTGCAGCAGTGTACATCACTGACTACCTCAGCCAGCATTGCCATAAATTCTTTGTTAGAAAAATTGAACTTTGTCACGATGAAATATTCAGAGAATTCTCCATCAAAGGATTTGGGATTCAATCTGATTGAATCCCTTTGAAGCAGTCCAGATCATTTGAGAGGGGTGGCGCCTGTTTCTGATCGGGTAACTTGACCATCGCGAATGCTATAAACAGCCATCAACGCCTCTTTGGATCCATCAGGATATTCGTTAAAACTGTGTACAACTCCAATCTCATTGTTTTCGTAAATCACCCTGAAGTCTCGCATGACAGCAGTTGGTCCATCGTTGTTCCACCAATCCCAACCTAGCATCTCGGACTTGGTGACTTGTGTTCCACTCTGATGACGTACAAAGATGAAATCGTCGGCCATCAGTTGATCCATAGCTTTGACATCTTTTGACTCAAAGGCATCATGTAATTTCTTCATCAACCCCATTTCTATCCTTCCTCAATCTAAGTGTGAGACAACATTTATTGGTTAGGTGCCTGGTACGCAGAAACTACTTTATTGGCAGTTTCCATTGCCGAAGTCATTGACTTGGAATCGATTATTTCAATCGCCTCAAAGGAACTAAAGGTCCCAGTTGATGAAGTAACCATTTCAACGGCAGCCATGTTTTCTGCGCTACCTTCCATAATCGCCACGATCTCAGCACTGCTGACGCTGAAGTAGAGGTTATGCATTTTTACATTGAGTGCAGAAAATAGTTTATTGGCAGCCGCCTCACGATCTTGGGGGTTGTCAACCATCCCCTTGAATGCCGCATTACTATACTTTGCTCTTGCCAGATAAAGTGCCATGGTTTCTCCTTGCTTTTCGATACATGATTATGATGCGAGTATTAACGCATCAATGGATGGGATCCAACTAAATAGTCAGCAGAGGAAAATCTCAATAGATTTCTCCAACCATGAGCAGTTTCCCAAAAACCAAAATCTGAGACTCTACGATGGGGTCTCAATCACATAACGCCTCACAGGGCACCCCATCTTTGTCACTATCCAGTCGACTAAGTTCACATTGATTTAGAAAGGCTCTGGCTTCCTTACAAGTTTTCATTTGCCTGCAATATCGTTTGCTCCCACAAATCACTGTTATTCCAGAGGTGGGCAATGCAGGTTGGCTGGTCAGCACAGCGGAAGTACAGTTCATCTCTGGTGCTTCCAACGGTAACTTAACTTGATCTCCAAGCAACTCTTGTAAAGCCGCTAACTCTCTCTGGTCAGCCGTCAATCCCCACTTCAATTTCACAGTTACCCAAGCCTTAGCATACTCCTTTTGATAAGCCTCATTGTTCGGTAACCACTCTGCTGGGTCCTTTGCTCCTTTCTGACGGTTTAGACGACGATCGACAGCAATCAAAGCGCCTGGATCATCCAAATCATTGGCATAGGCTCTTTTACGCTCCCTCAACCAATTAGCAGCGCCAGACTCATGGGCTTCCTTGAGGGGCACCATATGATCAATGTCTAACTTAGTCGAATTGGTGATGGTTTTGCCAGAGTAAGGATCTTCCCAACTGCCTGAAAGCACCTTGCAACCCCTCCCTGTTTTATAAGTGACTTTCGAAAGAGATTCCTCGATCAACACCTCATGTCGAGCGTTCTGGCAGTCATGGTCCTCATCAATCCAGTGTCGGTAGCTTTTGCGGTCGTATTTGGGGCAGCCTGTAGAGTCAGCTAGAACTGATATGGACAGGACCACAAGCAACAGAGATAGAATCAAATAACGCATTAGGTATATTGGGAGGTGGGATGTTTTATTAGGAAGGAAAAAATGCACTGTGGCGGCATTGCTAGCTCTTTAGACTGAAAATATGTGCAGTTTTTGGGATCATTGCTGTCAACCAACAAAACTATAAATTGTCTGAGAGTCAAATTAAATTTATGACTGCCTTTGATCTAAATTTTCCATCATCATTCCGATTGTTTCAATTGCTGCAAGCCCTTCGACGGATTCCCTGATGCAGCCGTTGTCTCTGAGCCATGGTAATTTGTGTTCAATATAGTTTTCTAATTTTGGCTCGAATTGTAGTGGATCATCAAAGGCTCCAAGAATGATCCCAAGTCCCTCATAGGAGTCCGCTTTACCGTAGATTTTGGTTCCACAATCTGAACAAAAAAAGGTTCTAGCCAGTGATCCACTTTCAGCAGGGGCAGCGTACTCTGAAATTTCTCCACTAAATTGAACCTCGTCGTCACTTCCAAATGTCACAAATACCGCCACAGTACCAAACAATCTTCGACATCTCTTACAATTGCATTGAAATACTACTAAAGGATCAAACTCAGTTGAAAAGCTGATCTTCCCGCAATGACACCCTCCTGTATGCTTGACCATGTATTTCTCCTACAAAAACTATTAATGGGTTATCTGATGCCGTTGCCAATTTGGAATGTAGACGAGTTTCCTAATGAAATCTTCCAACAGTATTTCTTGCGAAATCCTGCAAAGCCAGAGCAAGCACACTGACATCTTGAAAGAGGTTAGAGAGTCTCCAGCCTGACTAATGAAAAAAAAATTTCTCCCCCAGTCCTCCTCCCCAAGTAGCAGCCCTTGGATTATAGTCTAATCATCATGTTTCAATTACTTAACAACTATGGAGGATTTATGGACAGCTATATCAATATCGATCTGAAAGAACTTTTAGCAAGTGCTGCTTTGGAAGATGGAGAGCTTGCAGAAAAGCTTGATAAAGAAGGAGTAGATAAACTTACTTTTCAAAAAATTGAATGGAAAGCAGATGAGGAAGCAGGTGGATTTGAAAGGGAATTAGTCGGGATTTATGTGTAGAAGAGCCCTTTGTCACCAGCACTGCGCAACACCAATAACCAGATCATCCCCTCAACCTAGGGAGAGAAAATGAAATCAAAAGAAGTAGCTAAACGTTGCAAAATGTGTTGGTGCGTTCTATCAGAATCTCTTAACAGCTCTAGGTGCGCTTCATGTGATAAACTCAAATTCTTCAATACACCACTGGAGGCATCAACAATTCAAAAAAGGATGGTGTGGTCTCCCCAAGCCTAATCACATGTAGTCTTCCCAGATCCAGTCCTGTCCTTCGCTGGGGTCATAATCCAATTCTTCTAAAGTAGTATGTTGACTGATGATTTTTCCATCCTCGTAACTGAGTAACGTAGTAACTGAGTTAAAAATATCTGCGTCTCTATATTTATTGAAATACTGTAATTGCAGTGAATCGCCATTTTCTAAAACAGTTTTTGGAGGTGTGACTATCAGTGACTCAGCAAGAGCAATATATACCGACTTGTCTTCATCAAGATTGACTTTGACCTCTGTAAAAACATCACTTGAAGAATAATCAGCATGGTATATTTCATCAACAAATGAAAAATCCTTTTCTTTGGCTCCAACACGCCATGCCTTGTCAAATGCTTCTGCCCTAGTCACTCGCTCTCCTTATGCTTTCGTTCTTGATTTTCAATAAGGGTATAGCCCACCAACTGCTTACAATACATTCCAAAATCTACCTCCCCCACCGTCCAACGTGTTTCTCTGATTGGCTGATACAATTAGAGGTACAAACACGTTGCATCCATCAACCAATCCTGAAAAAGCGCTGTGCAGTTACTGAAAAACGATAATACTAACTGAAATATTATACTCTGAACAATTTGTATTAGCGTGATCTTTGTCTCACTGGAAGTTCTAGAAATATTACTGGAGGTACTACCTACTTCACGATAAAAAGTTGCTCGAATTTGATTCCAGATGGAGTCTAGCCGCATTTTGGATATCATTCCATTCAGAGCATGACTGTTGAATTCAGATTCACTTTTCTTTCACTTTTTGGGTTTTGCGATTTCGTTGTTTCTCAGAACCTATGTTCAACATCTAAATAGAAAAGAACTGGCCAATGGATAAGTAGATACTGAGATTCCCACTTCCTGAAAAACAGTTTGATGTTTAACTGTATTGCCAGGAGCTACTGTGGTTTGACTGTCAATTGAGGAATGAAAAGAGGGGCTACTGGCAGTTGCTGTCAGTTGAAGTAAGTAAGTGGTTTCAGGAAAGATAATTAAGGATGTAAGCTATTGAAATTAAGTTTTAATGCGTAATAGCGGGGCAGAATCTGAACCTGCGAATTAGGACACTCACCCGGTTCTCCAATGACTAGATGCTATGCTCGATTCTTGAAGTCTGCTCAATGAGTGACTACCGGTTTTGTTTGCCAATACTTCTCCTACACTAATTTCAATTTGTATGTTTCACTCTTAACAGTGCTAACAAATTTCCATTCAGTTTATGCAACCTCAGGAATAAAAGTAAAATACGTGACCCCCCGTTGCAGGAATTAATATGTGAGGCTTATGTAAGGAATTGGAGTAGCGCATACGGAACGATTTGAGAGGGCTGGATGAATTAGCTACATGTAGAGTTCAAAAAAATCAAAATCATATCCAATGAGTCCAAGTATTATGATTCATATGTAGAAAAGATTGAGATACTGCGAGATCCTTGGCGTTATTCGGAAAGAGCGCGCTGATAATCAGGAAGATTTAGCAAAGACAAATAATTCTGCAAGAGGTCCGTCATAAAATATGAGATTCTGCAAGAGAATTATTACTGAACACATATTTGTTGTTTACTTAACATTTATCTAATAAGGACGGGATCAAGAAATCCCGTTCAGTCAAAACCCTAAATAGATTTCTTAAGCTGCAACCTTATCACTTTCAGGATGTTTTTTACTCAATTGATCTGATTCATCAGAGGGTAAAAAACTCGTATAATATGAGTTTGGCTGACTTGCTTCCTGAGTGACTCCCGAAGGTTTTTTTTCAAATAAAATATTAATTTTATTGATTATTGATTCTATTAATCCATTTTTAGAGGGGTTTTGTAATCCATGGTAAACAGTTTCCCAGTCATTTTTGTACTCTCTCTTGCAGTAGCTCATCAAAGGGCTGTCTTTTCGTGAAACTGTGTAATGCTCTGGTAATAACATAATGTTCTCTTATTGAGTGTTTTCGACATAAATAGCAAATAAAGTTACTATTTTAGTGGTTCTTCAAATTTTATGCAATTTAATAAACATTTTTCTCTAAGAAATTATTACCATCGACTTTTGTCCTGCTAGCGCAAACTCTTTTGGTGTTGGAATTTTTGATCAAGATTTGCTGATCGTGGACCGCTCCAAGAAGAAACAAACAATGAAGTGGCTATTGCTTTCCTAAAAAATGGGTTACTTAGAAAAGGCCTGTGCGAACCAGGGTATACTTTGAGTTGCGAGCAGAGAATCCAGACTATGAGAGCACTCCCATTTCAGTCGATGATGATTTCCAAACCCGGGGTACGACGCGCTATGTTATTGATAAATTTTAAGATGAGTCGGCAATGTACAAAGTCAGTGCTACTTTCTCTGGCAATTCCATTTCTTGCTACACAGGTGCTGGCGTACAAACAAGAAGATCTGGATAAGCTTCAAGCCACTAACAAATGTATCAGATGTGATCTGAGTGGTGCTGACCTGGGCGGAGCCAATCTGAGTGATGCCAATTTACATTTTGCCAATCTGCAAGGAACTAACTTAAAAGGAGCCAATCTGAATTGGGCTGATCTGCGTGAAGCTGACTTGCGCAAAGCTGATCTGAATTGGGCTGATCTGCGTGAAGCTGACTTGCGCAAAGCTGACTTGTATGGCGCCAACCTTGGAGAAGCTTTCCTACAGTATAGCGATATGAGAGAGGCAAATTTGAGAGAGGTGGACTTGGAAGCGGCTGATCTCTACAGGGCTGAATTGAGTAAAGCAAATCTTGAAGATGCAAGGCTTGGAGGCGCTATTTTAAAGTTTGCCTCGATGAGTGAAGCAATACTCTGCAATACCGAAATGCCTGACGGTCGGATCACTATCAGGGACTGTTGATCAATGCGAAATCAAATCGTATACACAATTTCAATCACATTGCTTGCGATGCAAGCTTTTGGCTATGATCAGAAAGATTTAGACAAGCTCCTGAGTACTAGCGAGTGTGTCAAATGTGATTTGAGTGAAGCCGACTTGGGTGGCTCTTTATTGATGGGAGCCACCCTAATTAGCACCAACTTGACCGGTGCTAAGCTGCAAGGAGCCAATCTGACAAATGCAAACCTTTCGGAAGCAAACCTTTCGGAAGCAAACCTTTTGGAAGCAAACCTCTTTGGAGCTAATCTAACAGGTACCAACTTGACTGAAGCTAATGTGAGTGAGGCTGATTTGAGTTGGGCGGACTTAAGTGAGGCTAACTTGAGCGAGGCTAACTTGAGTGAGGCTAACTTCTCCAAAGCTAACTTGTCTCGAACTAATCTGCGGGAAACAAATCTGCAAAAAGCTGATCTTAGGGGGGCTGACCTGCGATCGGCAGATCTTCGCGAAGCTGTTCTTGTAGCTGCATATCTGAATGAGGCTAACCTCGACGGTGCTGATATGCGCAAGGCTAATCTCTATCGAGCTTCAATGGGAGGAGCCATCCTTTGCAATACCATTGACCCTGAAGGTGGGAAAAATAATAAGGACTGCTGACTGATGAAAAAGCTAGTTCTGTTCCCGTTCACCATCGTGCTGGTCACTACTCCAGTCTCGAAATACAAGCAAGAAGATTTAGATAAGCTCCGGGCAACTAACATATGTGCCCAATGTGATCTAAGAGGAGCCGACCTGAGTAACGCCAACCTGCGCAAAGCTGAACTTCATGAAGCTGATCTAAGTGAGGCCAACCGACCTGGAGCTGACTTGAACCAGGTGATTCTGCATAAAGCCAGTTTCTACAAAGCCAATCAACACAGAGCAAATCTAAAGAGTCCTGACCTGAAAAGAGCCAATCTGTTCAATGCACTGTCGTTTAAGGCTTTATTAGACTCTGCAGACCTGATGATGGGTGTTCAATACTGCGACACAATCTTGCCCTCAAGAAAGCCCACTTTTTAAGACTGCTGAGTGTTTAGCTTTTTCGCTAGATTTATGATTTCGCAAGAATTCTCAAAGATTATCGTTCAAATGATCCCTCAGAGATGCAATTGTGACCCGGCTATTGGCTTCAGGAGCCTCGTTGGATGCAGTAGCTCACCAGTTAGGTTATACTCCGGGCTCTTTAATGACTCGAAGCTATGCCAAATTCCTGGCTTCTACCCAACAGAAGATTGCTGGTCGTTCCCAGAGGGTGATAGATGAAATGTTGAAATGAAGATTTCAGAACAAAAAAACTGAAGCTCTACGCCGAAAACATTCTTCTTAAAGAGTTACCAACAAAGATGCCTAAATTAAAAAAAATGAATTGAAAAAGATAGTGATTCACCTGGCAAGCAGTATGTGGATTATAACAGCAGTGAAATCAAATCACGTATACCAGCGTAAGGAGAAAAAATGAATAAGGCAGAAGTGTTTGATAAGGCACGTAGACTTGCTTACAAGGGAGATTTTTTAATGGTTGAGAATTATACCACCCTGATTGTAAGCACTTTGATCATAGAGTGGGGGAAGTTAATTTGGATATGCAGAGTGCATTAATGACTGCACATGAAAACACAATTTTTGGTCCATTTCGGGTTATCTACGAGAATGAAGAATTGTTATGCATACATCGCTATGCCATAAATGAGGGCATAAAAGGTAACTTTGTTTGGTCATTGGTTTCAGGCATTAATTATATTGATGGAGAAATCATTCGACATAAAACTTCTGCTGAAGAGCTAGACTGCAATCCCAGCGAAGGGCAAGACTGGAACTGGGAAGACTATGAGTGATCGGTAAAGAGTTTGTGGAATGCACAATCAACGATATCAGATCACGGATACCAGCATAAGGACTGAGAATGACTAAAGCAGAAGCATTTGATAAGGCATGGAAAATGGCTATTAGGAATGATTTTTTACTTTTTGATGAAATAGTTCACCCAGAATATGAGTCAGTAAATCAAGGTGTAAAAATAACAAAAGAGATGAGTAAAGGAATTCTCTCAACTTTATCGGATTCTATAATCATAGGACCATGTACAACTATTTTTGAAGATAATAATTTTGTTTGCGTTAATAGATATACGAAACTCATTCATGCAGAAATTTTTGAAGCAACTCTGACGGCCGTAATTTTCAAAGAGAATAAAGTCTACAGGCAAGAGACGATTAGGGAAGAAATTGATAATGACCCCAGCGAAGGGCAAGACTGGAACTGTGATGACTACGAATAATAGGCCAGATAAGTATTTGGGGGCTACACCATCGAAGAAATCAAATCATGGATACAAGCATGAGGAGAGTAGGTGACTAGGGCAGAGGCATTTGATAAAGCTTGGCGAATAGTGTTCAAAAAATATGAACTAAGCTTTAAATAACAAAACCGAATAGCTGGCAGCTCATGCTTTCATCTGGATTCAACAATCTGAAACAGTTCCTCAAAACTCCTCATGTCCTTAATCCTGTCAATTATTCTTTCTTGATGCAGAAATTTTGAATTTTATTTTTTCTAGATACTAGAATTTCAACGTGTTTTATTTATTTTCTGTTTAAATTCAGATCTACAACTTACCAACTTGATCAATATTCAATTTAAAAGTTTGATTATACTTCCGTTATTATCGTCTGTGATTAAATACAAAAATCCTCCTGGTGAAATTTCGATATTCCGAATTCGACCAAACTCATTTTTATAAAACTCATTAACGGTAATCTGTTTCTCAATCAATGAGACTTTGAAAAGGGTTTTGTTTTTCAAAGATGTTACGAATAACTCACCATCTTTTGCACCGTATTTATTGCCACTGTAGATCAGCAAAGAAGAGGGTGCTACTGATGGAACCCAATAATGAAGTGGTTGTTCCATGCCATTTTGAGCAGTACCCAGACCTACTTTTTGATCATTGTAATCCTTACCATATGTTATTACGGGCCAACCATAATTTTTGCCAGCAAATAATTCATTAATTTCATCTCCACCTTGTGGTCCATGATCAGCTATAAAAAGTTGATTTGTTGCAAGATTATATGCAATCCCTTGGGGATTTCGATGTCCAAGGGTGAAAACTTCAGGATAAGTGTTTTCTTCTGCCAAAAATGGATTATCTTCCGGAATACTTCCATCAAGCTTCAAACGAATTATTTTGCCAAAATGATTATTTAA
>JACLAC010019351.1_pt1 | contig 14195 bp, 7 predicted proteins | sample 8027881 | NCBI WGS metagenome assembly JACLAC01 (sample SAMN15725517, study PRJNA655200) | protist metagenome | isolation source: fluorescence activated cell sorting (FACS) single amplified genomes of... | place: Spain: Blaines Bay Microbial Observatory, Mediterranean Sea | collected 2016-01-19 | reverse complement strand
CTTGGATGACGGTCACCTGGCGATCGAAGCAGTGTTCATTGGGCTTCCCATTATTGACTGCAGATACGAACGCATTATCGAAAAAAAAGAAGAAAGAAGAGGAGGGAAAAAAAATTTTAAGATATTATTATTAGTCTATAATATAATAATAATAATACTTTACTTCTTTTTTTTATAATATAAAATTTCTTCTCCAATTTTTTGTTTGAAAAAAAATTCAGTCAGGGCGCTGGCGGGATAGAAATGACCCGCATCAGACTGTCTTTGAAAAGGGAGAAGAAAGTGCCCCGGCCTATGAAACCGTCCTCTCCTAACCCATAATCGTCCATTACCACGTCCGCTTTGTATCGAATTTCTGCGGAACCGACGCCCTGGCCGTGCAACAGGGTGGTTAAAAAATAGCACAGGTCGTCGTACCCCAGCAGACCATCCCCATCGACGTCTACCAGTTTCCACGCCACCATCTCACGAACGCCACTGTCGTACCGTGGGTCCAGTACCTGGAAAATGTTGACGAAGTCTAAGAACGAAATGCTGTCTCTGATCGCGGCACTCGTGTACGTGCCACTGACCGAAAACATCTCGTCGTCCTCCTGGTAGTCCGATTCGTTGGTGTACAGGTGTGCAACTGCCGCGGGGGGGAGCTGGTTGTCGGCTCTCTCTTCCCCCTGCTTGTGGGACTCCTCCAGCAGCGCCGCGTTTATGCGAAGGTCGATCTCTTCGAAAAACTCTATGATTGTTTCGTGCGTGGGCGACCGCGCCGCGAAAACTTTCCGTTTGTCTGCAGACATTTTGATGCCGTTCGCAATGAACATGCTGAGCTCTTTCGGCTGAATCTTTGCGTCCCCGTCCGCGTCGATGTTTCGCAAAATATTTTCACAAATGTCTTTTGCAATGTCCCGGCCTGTAAAGTCTTGGAACAATGCGGCCGCTTCTTCCGAGTTCAGGGCGCCGTCCTGGTCCAAATCGTACTCGTTCCATATGGACCTCACAAAATCCATGGGCGACGCGGTCTTCGACGCTTTTGAGGTATCGTTGCCGGCCTTGCTCGGCCGCCGGAAGAAGATCCTTAACGGCCTCTTTGCCTTCCTCAAGACCTCCGCGAGCTTTGCGTTCGCCAGCGTCCGCGCGTCCGTCGTCCCGACGTGCACCACGACGTCCGCAATGTTCACCATCCCAGATTTAGACGCTTGGGAGCCCGGTTTGACGCCAGCGACGAAGCAGGGAAACGGGGCGCTCCCCTCGGGTTCCCCGAAACGTATCCCGATTTGCCCCTTGCCGAACTGGATGCTGTAGTCGTCCCTGGTCTGGCGCATGAACGTAAAGTTGACCGGCCGTTTCTGGCCCTTGATCACTTTCGCAAGGTCGGCGGGCTTTTTCGCGCGCATGTCCGTTTTGCCCACGGAGAGCAGCAGGTCCCCCGGCGTTATCGAGACTGCCAGGTCCGCCTGGCTTTTGGCCATGATGTCGGCCACGACGATCCCAGTTCCCCCGCCCGGTACGGGCCCGGGCTTCAGCCCCAGCGGCCCGTCCACGAACTGTGCCGTGTACACGAAGGATTCCTCCAGGAACGCTTTGTCCATGCTGCCTGTTTTCTGAGTGCTGGGGGCGGCGAAGCTGTGGCTTGGCCTTATCCGTGCCATGGACGGCCTGGAACGTTTCGGGTCCCTCCGTTTGGGGGCGGATCGTACCGGTCGTTGAAACTGCAAGGTCAGCGGGTGCCCCTTCTTCCCAATGGCCTTGAACATGCCCTCCTGCGCAAACGGGTACGGGAGCGCCAGCTTCAAGTCTAGGGACGGGTAGACCTTCTCTTTCGGGTCCGTCCACCAAGCATGCAGAGTGTCGCCTGGGGCAAGCGCCTTCAGGTTGTCGCAAGCGGCAGCCCCTGGTGCGTTCAAGTCGATCGCTTGGACCACCGTCGGATCGGTGTGTTTTGGGGTTTGGTCCTTGAATTGAATCCCGTTCAGCCATGCCTTCTTCCTCGTGACTTTGCTGATGGTCACGGTGACCTCTTCGAACTGTTCGGCGTCGCCCCGGCCGGATAGCTCCATCACTGCCCCGGCGACCCGTCGAATGATTGGCCGGCCGTAGAATTCGGGTTGCATCATGAAGTCCCCCAACGTAATCGCGTTTCGCCCCTGGCGCAGTGCAGTGTACCGCTTTTGCAGCACGGTAATGTCCCCCGATTTAAACAGCACCGGGAACGACAGTGAGGACGGTACCGGTACGGGCTTCTCGCCCACCACCAGGTTTGCCTGGGCCAGGCCACTGCCACCCTTCGGCCCTGGCCCTTTTTCTTTCCCTACCGCCTTGCCCTCATCGGGACCCTTTGGCTTACTCCCTTCCTGGCCCATCTATTATTTATCTATGACACACAAACGCCAGAGCGAGAAGGAGAAATAACCAACACCAACCTCACAACCGGGGTATTTTTCGTAACTTTAACCATCCATCCCTTTCATATATTAATGTGTCTGAAATTCTTATTCTCATATTTTCGTTTGTTTGTCTTTTATTATTTTATAATTTAATTATAAAAAAAATTAAAAAAGTATAACGGATGATGCTGTGATTATGTTAGGTACCATCCAGAGGTATTAATATTAATACCATAGGTTAGGTAGGCACCCCCCGAAGTACCAAGTATGAATCGAATCATTCATTTTAGATTATATTATTCGTATTTTTTTAGATTGAAAAGCTAAGTAAGGACGACCGTCTCTCCTTTTGTTTTTGCCTGGCGCACGCCTCTCCTTTTCCATTGACCAAATAAGAAGCTACAATATAAATAGGGTATAATTAAGTATAATAATATAGTAGTCTATTATAGTACATATAGTATTTAGTGTTGTTTTGAATCTTCTTCACATCAAAAGAAGAAGCCACCTTTTATTAGGCCTACTACTAATACATAAGATACAAGAAATATTATTAAGAAATAATAGATATGGATAATGGAGTATGGAGTATGACCCTTCGGAATGATAAAATGCCTTTCTCTGTATGGAGATTTAGATGAAATCATTTATTGATATTAATAATAAATAAATAGAATTAAAAAAAAGTGATAAAGTTTACAAAGTCTATATTAGAAAGAGAGAGAGAGAGAGAGAGACAAAGTCCATCCTGTACACTCCGTCCAGTCCATCCACCTCTTCTTGATTTTGCTCTTTGCCCTTTGTTGTGGGGGTCCTGCTTCGTTTTTACGGTTGCTCCTGTAGCAGTAATAGTGTTGCTTTGGAACGGTTTGGGGAGAGGTGTGCGAATGAACAACTGAATACGAGCAGTCTCTTTAGATTGACGATTTTTCTTTCTTTTTTCGCGTAACGATACATCGGGGGGCACAGGGAAACGCCATGGCCACCTTCTTCTTTGACAGCAACGAAGAGTTTCCTGGGTTCGAGCACAACATAGACTTCTCGGACACGGCCATCGTGGAGGCGGAAGGGCCCGAGGCGCCGACCGACGTCTGGGCCGCGGCAAACGCCAACGACCTGAGCGCGCTCCGCCAGCTGCTTGAGGATGGGGGGAACTCCGTGGACGAAATAAACGCCTCGGGCGTCACGCCCCTCCACCTTTGTGCCAGCCTCGGGCACGCAAAAATGGCCCAGTACCTTATCAGTAAAGGGGCAAACATTCACAAGTGCGACGCCGAGTCCGGGTGGACACCGCTCCACAGGGCGCTTTACAACAAGCGCATTGGGTTGGCGCTGATGCTGATCGAGCACGGCGCCAAGCTTTACGCCCCCGCGAAGCGGGCCCGGCAATGTGAGGCAGACCGTGACGGGAACACCCCGTTGGACCTGGTCTCCCTGCCGCTCACGGGCGCCTTGAACGCGCCCAAAGCCGACCAAATCGGAAACATATTTACCTTTGGGCAGTTCCAGTCCCAGCTTGGCTACGGCCTCTTTGGAAAGAAAAACCTTCAAACGTCCCCTCGTCGTGTGGACAGCCTGATCGGCGAGACCATCGTCACCGTCTCTGCAGCTAAGTACACGACGTTCGCGGTCACGCAAAACGGTCGACTCTTTGGGTGGGGGGTAGGGGCGGGGGGCCGCCTCGGGACGGGCGACGAGCGAACCAGCATTTTGCCCGCGCTGATCCGCGGCCCTTTTGAAACGAGAAAAGTTCGGTGCGTCGCTGCGGCCAAACACCACACTTTGGCCGTTACTAGAACGGGGCAGCTGTACTCATGGGGGGGGGGAAATGTATGGAAAACTTGGCCATGGCGCGCGGCACGCGGACGAGCACCGCGTGTGCCTCACCCCGAGGCAAGTGGACGGTGAACTGCGCAAGCAGAAAGTGGCGACCATCGCGGCAGGCCTGTCCCACTCCGTTGCCATCACGGCGGAGGGGGCGCTGTACGCCTGGGGGTCGAACGAGCACGGGCAGCTCGGCCACAACCTGGGCCGGGGAAGGAGCGGGAGTAACGGTGGGAACCTGCACGCCAGCAACGGGTGGGACGGCTCGCCGGGCCCTGTCGGGGTTCCCGCAGGGCGCGCGCGCCGAAGCAACAGCAGCGTGGACGGCCACGCCGTCGCGCACTACAACCAGCAGGTTGTCTGGGCCCTACCTGCGAGGGTGTTTGCCCTGTCCGTCCCGAAACGAGACGGTCGGCCTCGCAAGGTGGTGAACGTTGCGGCCAGCGACTTCACCACGTGCGTCGTCCAGAGTTCTGGGCGCGTGTGGCAGTGGGGGCACACGAACCCCAACCCAACCCGGGTCACCTTCCCTGGGCCGGACGATCTGCGCCGCGCAGAGGGGCTAAGCGCATCCCCCCAAGGCGTGTACGTCATACCAAGGGCAGTTCGCGTCGTGGATGTCGCGTGCGCCAGGGACTACAACGCGGCCATTAGCACCTCTGGGGAAGTGTTCTCGTGGTCGTCGCGTTGCCCCACCGAGCTGTCGACGCCCGCAATGCCCATGCCTGTGAAAGGCCTGAGAGGGAAGCATGCCGTGAAACTTGCGGCGGGTGCAACGCATTTCAGCGCCGTCATAGACACGGGCGACCTGTTCACCTGGTGTACCTCAAACGATGGGGACTCTGCGGCCCTTGGGCGCAGTTCCTTGTGCAAATCCCCGTCGGCCGTTCCCCAAAATGTCCCCACGCTGAAGCGCGTGACAAACGTGGCATGTGGCGATACCCACACCGTGGTGGTCGTCACCCTATCCCGCCCGAAGTTGAGGGTTGCGCAGTGTGGCGTGGAGGACAGCGTCCACGCCCCTTGGGCGGTGGAAGACGAAGACATCCAGGGCACCACTCTTGAAAATACGTCGTTCGATACTAGCATGGGCGAATCAGACACCGAAGCAGAGGATGACCACCTGAATCGAAGCACGGTGAACGATGGCAAAAGCATGATGTCCTTTGACGAGAGCGAGGACGTGGTCTTTGGGGCGGACTTCAAGGCCTCCGAGAAGACATTTCCGACCCTGGAACGGCTCTGCGAGATTGCGCTCGCGAAAACGGTCGATGCGCACAACATATCGGATGTGCTTGCGTACGCCGAGGCGTTCAATTGCGAAATGCTCGCAACGTACTGCAAAGACTTCCTGTTCATGAACCTGGATGCTGTCCTTGCGGCGACGCGGCCTCGGGAACGGAGCATCATGATGTACCAGACCTCCGTAGGAATGATCGGTTCCGAAAACGAGGAACAAGTGTTTGACTTCAATGAGGAGTTTTTCGGGGCCATCCAACATTGCGACAGCCCGCCAATGGTTGACCCTATACCTGTGCACGATGTGCCAAGCAGCAGGGAATTGCGGGGCCAGGTCTCCGCGAAACTGGGGTCCACAGACGGGGGCAAAGAGGAAGTGAAAAAACTGTGCTCACAAACGCCCACCGCGGACTCCGTGAAGACCGTAATGCGCCGCGTCAAGGCGATACGAAAGAAGCTGTCGCAGATTGCGCGCCAGGAAAAATTAAACAAAAAGACCCTGACCGAAGAGCAGAAAAATAAAATTGCCCGAAAAGCGCCGTTGGCAAAGGACCTGAAAGACCTGGAGGCGTGGCTTCTGCTTTCCCCAGAACTGGTAGAGGAAGAAACCAACCGCAAAGAAGCCAAGAAGAAGTATATTGAAAAGGACAACATCAAAAAGTTGAAGAAAGTGTCCCACCAAGGAAAGAAAGAGACCCTCGATGGGACAAGAAAAGCGTGCGAATTGTGCAGTGTTGAACTGGACAGCGCAGACGATTACCAGGCTCACTTGCAGAGTAAACGCCACAAGAAAGCGATCCAGCGACAGCGGGGCAAGGGGAATGGGGCAGACGTCACTTCCAGTCAGGTGGTGCCGTCGAAGAAGCGCCAAGAGCAAAAAACCCCAAGCAAGTCCCGGGGCACAGCCCAGAGCAATTGCATGAAAACGCCCGGGTCAATCGTATCTCCGGAGTCGCGCCGGCGACCGTCCTGGAGTGCTACCAGCAAAGGTAGCCCCTTGTCTCCGAAAGAGCCAAAAACGAGCTTGCTCTCCATAATGATGCAAGAAGCGGAAAACAAGCCGCAGCCAAAGCCGAAGGCGTCCTCTTGGCAAACACCCAAAGACCGCCGCAGTGCGTACAAAAAGAAAAATGGGTTTTCGGAAAAATCACCGTCCTCTGTAACCATTGTCCGATCGGGAAGCCCCACCGGAAATGGGTTTGTCGCACCAGCAGACAACTCGTCGTCCCCGATATTGATTCCCATCATTCAAAGGAAGAGGAGTGATTCGTCAAAACCGAACAGTGGATCGTTCGTGGGAAGCGCCTCCCCGTCGTCCTTCAAACGAACCCCATCCGCGTTTATACCGTCTCCCCGGGGATCTTGGGGGAGTACTCCGAAAAGCCCTGGTAGGCCATTGGGGGGGGGGGGACTGCCTGGCACGCTGTCTGTTTCGCCGTCGTCTTCGGTGCCTCAAGCGACCCTGGGGGCGTTCATGCAACGTGCTAGAGGCAACAGCGGCAGCTCTAAGCCAGGGGCGGCATGGGGGGGGTCAGGGGTTGCTTCCCCGAGAAAGAAGGCCGTCCCTGCATCCCCGAAGACACCGTCGAAAATCGGCTTTATGGATATTATGAATATGGAAGCGAAAAAGAAGAAGGAAGAGAAGTACACCACGGCATTGCTGGACCGCCACCAAAGTAAATGGTTTCAGCGTGACGAAGACAACAAACAGTCCTCGTTGGAAGCTATTATGAAAGCAGAGGATGACGCTAAGAAAGCCGAAGAGGCGCGGCGGCGTGAGGAGCGTGCGAACGTAGAGCTTGTGCGACGGGCGGCGGCCACGGAAAAGTCGAAAAACCAAGGGAGGAGAAGCCGGCGAGGGTCCAAAAAGAAGAAGAAGAATACACCGACCGGGATGAAATCGTTGCAATTTCCAAAACAAATGCCAATATGATTATATACAAGAAAAATTTGGCTGTTATTTCTTATAGTAATTTTAAAAAAAAAACCAAATTTATAGTATGTTTTAAGACTCTCTTATAGTAATTAAAATTAAAGAAAAAAAGAAGGTGTCAGTTCAAGAACAATGTCTCCTCCTATTGCGGATCCTCCCCAAGTTCTGGTCAAGATTCCAATTGATTGGTCTTAAAAGTACACAGCGGCATAAATGTTTTAACGGGGCTCGTTGTCTGTGGTACTGCTCAATGAAAAAAACAAATTATATATAGATATAATATATTATCATATGTTTATTTTTAAAAAAATTGCAAAAACCACCACAATATAGTGCATTTTAAGAGTAGACGACTAGAATGATACGAAGTACCCTACTTTGTAGTATTTTTTATTTATATGTAACCCTCAAATGTCTAAATCTAGAGTTCAGTTCGCAGTACATTAATTTTAATTATGATATGATACTTAAATTTCATAACAGTACCGATACATGCAGGAACGAAAACCTTTAATGGGCAAAAGGAGCAGATTCATTTTCGCGGTACATGAGGAAGAAAAATTTTAATTACACCAAAAGAGCACAGATTAAGTTCGCGGTACATGAAGGAATATAAACCTTGAATGTCTAAATCTAGAGTTCAGTTCGCAGTACATTAATTTTAATTACTTAAATAACAACCAATTTTCTTGTTTTTATTTACGCATATCTAAATTTTATATCATAAGTAAATGTTTCAATAAAAAGTTTTATCATATTAAAATGATTGTGAAAAATTGTGTTTTGAAACTCCTATTGCTCATGAATCCACTTAAGCGTAGCTTTGAACCCCCCGAATGGATAAAAGTGAAAGCCTTCAATCATGCTGCCCGGGTCATTCCGTTGGTGCTCCCCCACGCCGAGGATCAACTCCTCCGGCCCCATCTTGGTGGCAAGCTTGAACACGTTGCCAGCGTACTTGCTGACAAAGTTTAGGCTGTTTCCTACCCCAGACATGGCCCCAAACTTGATCAGCGACGATATCTTTGCAGGCCCGGCAACGCCAAGGCGCACTGATGGCAACCACTCGGTGCCGTGCCCACCGTCTTCATCTCCACTAGTAGACGTCTTCCGGAGGTGCTCCTGCAGCGCTTGGCGAGTGCGCTTTTCCCACTCAATGATGGGCCCTGGTTCGAAGCAAAATTGAGTCTCGTAGTACAGGTCTATTCCATGATTGCGGGCCCACTCTGCTTTACGCAACAACGCATCCAGCAGCTCATTTTCGCCAATGTCGGGGTGACCCTCAGGGTGTGCTGCAACTCCAACCGTTTTGAAGCCGTAGCTCTGGAGAAGGCCCGACTCCAGAATCTGCATCGTCTCGTGCAGCTCCCCCGCGGGTAGAGGCGCGCCACCTCCTAGCACGAGCACGTCCTCCACTCCCAGTTTCGTTAGGCGAGACAGGTAATCCTCCGCATCGTCGATCGTCGTAAACGCGCGGGCGGGGACGTGGGCAACGGGGCGCATACCCCCCTCGACAAGTCGCTTGCATATTTGCAGGGACTCGTCGATGTCATCGCCGACAAGATAAGTTACGTTTACGGTCGTTCCCGGCGCGAGCAGCTCGATGTCGGCGAACGACTTTATTTTTCGCGCAGCGTTGGGAGTAACTTCTATTGAGTAGCCAGACATGCAATCGCCAAGAACGGAGGAGGCAGCACTTGAGGAGTGAAACGCCCTGGCGCTAGACCCAAGAAGACCCAGCGAACAGGGTCCGAGAGTGGCCCGTGCGTCCCTTCCAGGCGAGCACCATGGGGTATTCGCGACCTTCTTTCCTTGTCGCAGGAGTCCCCGACGGAGCACGCGCGGCCCAAATGTCGACGCGTGCATATATCCGTAAAAATCCGAGAAGACCAAGACTCTTCCGTTCGTTTGGTATTCGGTTATGTGTATTTAAAGAAGAATGAACGACATGGCAAGATGTGCAAATTTTTATAAAAGACTGAAAAACGTGTAGAGTTTATATTACAGAGAAACATAGATTATAGATAGACAAACAATTCAATTTTCGCTTCTTCTTCTTCTATCTTCTACTATTCCCTACTTGGCACTACTACTACTACTACAAACGGAGGGGAGGATCCTCCTCTCCGTCCGTCGTCCGTCGTCGTTCTACATCATCCTCCTGTTTTTTTTAAGTCTCTTCTAATGATCTATGATAAGGTACGGTTTCCTATCTAAAATTACGGCAGGTCTGGGTAAACATAAGAAATCGAAAGAACTGATTTTTATAGAGAGACGAAATGAGCCATGATTTTTATTAATTATATCCTATACATAGTATACATATTAGTATGAATACGATTCCCATCTTCTCGTTTGAATTATTGCTGCTTTTTTCTCCTTTTAGTGTAATTTATTTTCCTAGGACGAAACTATTTTATGTACTAATTGGTATACTGTTGATAGATATTATACTAACATTGAAATTGATTAAAGACGGAATCTAGCTTTGCGATTTTTCTTATTTCACAGAATTTATCAAACTTGCCCTAATGATTATGATAGGAAATATATTTTAACTATACTAATATATGATATTTATTAAATTCAACTTCTTCTTCAAGTGAGTTTTCCTGTTCTTTCTTCTTTCTTTTCAAATTTGCTTCTTCTTTTTGTTCTTCTCTTCTCTGAATTGTTTCTTCTTTGTTCTTTCTTCTTTCTTTTCAAATTTGCTTCTTCTTTTTGTTCTTTTCTTCTCTTCTTCTCTGAATTGTTTCTTCTTTGTTCTTTGTTGTTCTGTGTGTTGTGGTGCATTGCATCCTATGCTTATAATTGCTTCTTCTTTTTGTTCTTTTCTTCTCTTCTTCTCTGAATTGTTTCTTCTTTGTTCTTTGTTGTTCTGTGTGTTGTGGTGCATTGCATCCTATGCTTCTATACCGGAACCCGGAACCCAACCAAGCAAGAAGCAAGAAGAATCGAAATGATGAAGAAAAGAACGAACTTCGTTTTTTAATTCCATTCGTTCGTACCAGTATAATACTACCGCACCGTTAGATTAATTGTGAGTAATTAGAAAGTAGTAGTGGTATAATATAAGTAATAATATAATAATAGCAACTGTGGTGGTGGTGGTGGTGGTGGTGACTGACTACTATTTATTATAAACAATTATCAACTATATATTCTGCATACGGTTTGTTATTTGTTAAAAGTATGTTAGAGAAAATGTACGTGATCAAAAAAATTGAATGCCTTTTGTTTTCTTTGTTGGGTATACGATGAAATTTATAGTTAAACGTTTGAAAACTACTTACTGAACGCACCACGGTTTATTTACCTTCTTCCTCATGCTGTGTTCGGTTACTCGCCGTTCCCTTCGGGTAAACCGCTTTTCACATCGCCTTGGGTTTCGAACGCTTGGTGGTTCGGATGACCAGGCAACATACCCGGGTTATGAGACCAACGATCCCGCGCCTTTTTCCAACACGGAGCCATTGTCGTCGCGATTCCTGGATGCCATGGCCCACGAGACTGAGGGGCACCCAGTTATTCCGGGCGCGGCCCCGTTGTCGGCGCGCTTGAGGAAGTCTCCATTTTTCGAAAAGACGCTGACGGCGGGGGTCAAGGAGTTTACCGTGTACAACCGGATGCTCATGCCCCTTCTGTTTAATGAAGGGGCCGATGTTGAGTATAAGGCGCTGACCGAGGACGTCGCGATTTGGGACGTCGCAGCCGAGCGGCAGGTACAGCTCAAAGGGCCCGATGCTCACAAACTCGCGCAGCTGATAACGTGTCGCGACATATCCAACCTGAAAGTAGGAAAAGGTGTCTATGCGATCATGACAGACCAGGACGGCATTGTGCTCAACGACCCAGTATTGTTAAAAGTTGACGATGAAACCTACTGGTTCTCCATCGCGGACTCCGATGTGCTGCTCTGGGCAAAAGGGGTCTCTGTTTCCCAGGGCTTCGACGTTAAGGTGACCGAGCCAGACGTCGCGCCGCTCGCGCTGCAGGGACCAAAATCTGCGGACCTTGTCAAGGAACTGTACGGTGACGACGATCTCATCGACTCTTTGGGCCACTTTGACTTTGCTCGCGACCCGGTCCGGACGTCCATCGTGTCCCCCACTCGGCCTGATCTTCCCCCGATTCCAACCCTTTTGGCTAGGTCTGGGTGGAGCCCAGAGCTAGGCTACGAAATTTACCTAGAGGACGGGGCGCGGGGAGGCGAACTATGGGACATTTGCATTGCCGCGGGGGAAAAGTACAACATCAAGCCTGGGGCCCCCAACCAGCAGCGCCGACTCGAAGCGGGCATGCTCTCCTTTGGTGGAGACACACTCGAGGACACGAACGCGCTCGAGCTTGGGCTTCCAAAACGATTCGTGAACCCGTTCATGGAGCCAGAATTCATTGGAAAGGAAGCGCTTCAAAAAATCGTCAACGAGGGAGGCCCAAAGCGCGTGTTTTGCGGGTTTTGGTTTTTAAACAGTGCCCTCCAGCAAGGGGACTACATGCGAGGGAAGCACTTGCGCATTTTTGGGACGGTTGATGGCGACGAGGACGCCATGAGCGAGTACACCGACGGGCACGAGCTTCCCCATATTGGCGTAGTAACGGCTCTGGGGTACTCTTCCAAGTTTGGGAAACACATAGGCCTAGGGTATATCGACAAGAGGCTCGAAAAGAAGAACGCCGTGGTTGGAGTTGAAACGTCCTCTGGTCACATGCTGGCGGCCAAAGTGTCAACGCTACCCTTCAAGGTGAATGGGAAGCCTGGTGGGCGGATGACCTCACGGGCAGAATGATGTAAATTACGTGTACGAACTAAGAATGGCTTTGTGCTCGTTTACTTCTCTATTATTAAGAATTTAGATTTTTTCTTTTTTCATATCTTGTTAGAACACTGAATTGTGACAATTTCCGGGCCTTCAACTGCCTTGGCCAATGCACCGAACGAGATGTGAACCATACCATTTGGCAAATCTTCCACTTTGAACTGCCGGGCTGTTGCTACTTCCAGCTCTCTTCCTGCTGGGTAGTAGAAACGCTTCGAGAGAAACAGTTCCGCGTCTCCTCCGGCTGGACCGCCTTCGAACAGAAAGGTTGCTTTGAAATAACCGCTTTCAGCGTTAAACTCCTGTGTGAGCAGCAAACCTGGCACGGCGGTGGCGTAGCTCCGCGCGACTACCTTTTCGTAGTCTGCTTCCTGGTTCAAACCGTAATCCCAAAACGCCCAAGAAATCGGTGGAGACATTTGATCCATGTAATTTGCAACCCGGTTTACTTCCGCCAACCCTGTCGTGACGTCGTTCGTGGCGCCGAACTCGGTGACAAACCCTGCAGTATGGAGTCGCTTTAGGTCCGACTCGCGCGTTGACAAGGTAAAATTGTCATCAAACCTGCAAATGTCTTTCTCAAGCCCGGTCACGGGCCCCGGTCCGTCCGTCCCTAAAAGACAGTATACGTGAAATGCCATCGGCTCTCCAGGTAAAAACCCATCTTCGTACCCAACATGTCTAAATATTCGGTTGTTCAGTTCTGCTGGGCTGTACAGAACAGGCGTCCTAGCGTCGTTTTGGCGAACGATCCCATGGCTCCGCTGCATGTAAACGCCTACGTTCATCCTTTCCGCCAACTGACCTTCAAGAAGAAGGCGTGGGTGTTTGATGTAATCGCCTATCCACGGCTCGTTTAATAACTCGTACGCAAGCACCCCTTCGACGTCTTTGAAATAGGAAGATACCACTGCCCAATATTTATCAAACATGTGCGACATTAGATTTCCGCCGTGGTAAAGCTGCTGAAATGCTTTCCCAACGGCATCAGTCAGGTACCACTCGCTCCACCCCAAAAACTTGAACCAGCCCTGCCGAGGAAGTTTGCAGGCGTCCTTCTCCTTGTGCCAAACCAAAGGTTCTGGCAACGGCAGTGAGCCAAGGTCGCTCATGTTTAACATCCACTGTGGGGTCCCTTCCCCACAGACCAAAGGAGACAGAACGTCCTGATGAAGGTCGATTATGGTATATATGCCGTTTGTCCATAATTTGTCGACCAAGTGTCGTATCTGCAAAAGGTACGTTGCGTTGGGACGCTGATCTGAACTAGGGAAGACGCCTGGCATCATTACTCCTAAACGCACGACGTTCACCCCCATGCCTTTCATGTCTGTCACATTTTCGTCTGAAAGGGTTGGATAAAACGGGTACACCTTCTTCACACAGTTTGTCCCATGGAAAAGAAGGGTCCGATTGCGTGAATCGCGAAAGGTGCTGGTAACGGTACTAACACGTACCCTTTCGACTTCGCCCAACACAACCTCTCTGGAAATGAGAAGCAAAAGCAGCGTCAACAAAACATGCCACATGCCACACACACACGCCAAGAAATTACAAGACAAATCAATATGCCCAACCTCCACCTTCTTTGCTGATGTACGTAGTCTCTCTTTTTTCTGTGGTGTGGGTGTATTTAAATACTTCTTCAAAAGGGCATAACTTTTCTTCTATTTTTCTATATTATATATAAATATACCCAGAAGAAGAAGCAAGAATTCAGTATAACAAACAACAACGTGAGGAGAAGAAGAAGAGGAGGAGGAGGGAGGAGAGGGAGGAGAGGGTGGGTAGTAAAATTATTATTTTCTTTTTATTATTATTTAATTACTATACGGCGGTATAATAATAATACAGAAGAAGAGTACAGTAAAATATAATGAAAAAAAAGTATTATTTTTAAGATTTTTTTTAATATCCCGCTTCGGTCTAATTTCGCCTAACTTTTTACAAGAGATCTACTTCATAGATGAGTTAAAATTAAAACTGACCCTAAAATTATAT